>WBZX01002883.1_pt1 | contig 11328 bp, 7 predicted proteins | sample 5204211 | NCBI WGS metagenome assembly WBZX01 (sample SAMN12344362, study PRJNA552823) | activated sludge metagenome | biome: Activated sludge suspended growth; feature: Nitrification reactor; material: Wastewater; isolation source: activated sludge from nitrification reactor of wastewater treatment...
GTCCTCGATACGCTCACCCTCGGTGTAGTTGAACTTGTCCTCGAAGAGCGTGCGCTCACCGGCAATGAAGTCGTAGTTGCCGTAGCTGCGGTCGATGGTCTGTGCGTGGACGTTGAGTGCGAACCATACGGTACACGACCATAAAGCGGCATAACGATGCATGTGAAGGATGTTGGTGACCGCGAAAGTGCTGAATGTTCTGCGGCCCAATGGTCTGGCGTCGATGCTTCCTGCACGCGGAGTGGCTCCGATTCGCTCAGAAGCTCGGCGTTCCCACCGCCATGGACCGCGACGACTTGGAGTAGGGGTGGAAGACCATGGCGCCCATAGTGAACCGACGCCGGATGTGGATGAAGGGGAAGCGCTTGCTCACGTACAGCCGCCGGTAGGGTTTGTGGCGCAAGCGGGCGGGTGCAGTGTCCACGGGAACCGGGCAGGTGTCGTGCACGCCATCGGGTTTGTCGGCGATCACGGCCGCAGGTGTATTGGGTGTTGCGGTCGGCAGCTGCTCGGTGGGGTAGGGAGCTTCGCTTTGTGCCACTGCCTGGATGCTCCCCAGCGCCAGTCCTGCCACCAGCACGCTGCGCGCTGGGCGGAGTAGGTCCACCAACGGTACCAAGTGCGGGTGGATGTGCTCTAGATCGTATAAGCCGCATGCATCGGGATGTTGCTGCTTGTAGGCCGCCACCGCAGTACGGCTCCAGCCGGTGAAGTCCACCACCGCATGCTGGCAGCGTCCGCAGTAGCGTCCGCCTTCCGTGGGCGACATGGCCCCCCAATCCTCCTTACAAGCGTTCATGCCCAAGCTGCTTTCCACCTAGACGTATGATGCGTGGATAGGGCTGCTTCGTCCGTTCCATGGCCCCAGTGCTGCTCAATGCAGGATGGACAAGCGGCTGCGTTGGGACCCGGCGGCTGTGCCAACCTCAAGGAGATAGCATCCGGCAACAAGGTGCTTGGGCAATTCGATGCGCTGCGTGGGAGCACTCAGACGGTGGGAGTGGACGAGCGTTCCATCCATCGCAAGGAGCCGGATGGTTCCTCCGCTCGCAAGTCGGGCGGTGGTGGAGACCGTGACGTGGTCCATAGCAGGGTTCGGTGCAAGGTGCAGTTCCACGGCTGCGGGCGACCTAGCGGAAACCTGCATCGCGATGTCGTTGAGGTAGCGCGCGTAGGCCGATGCATGGTCGGTCCCCGTTCCGTAGCCGCCCACCACCACGGCACCAGTGGGTGTGAGCGCCATGGCGAAAGCGCGGTCGTAGGAGCCGCTCACATCGGTGTACACCAGTCCACCGGCGAAGCTGGGGTCGAAGGTGCCGTCGCTGAGGAGTCGGATCAGGAAGAAGTCGTTGTTGGCAGCCGCGCCGGGCTGTGCACGGAAACCGGCGACGAGCAGCTTGTCATCGGGCTGCACGATCAGGGCACGTGCTTGTCCCCATTGCGGGGCGGTGAAGAGCATGGAGAGCAGGCCATTGTCCCCGAAGGAGCCATCGAGCGTACCATCGGCGTTGAAGAGGGCCATGGTGGGCACGTCGTCCAGCCCGCTGGTGCTTCGGGAGCCGCATACCGCGATGCGGCCATCCGAGAGCACACCCATGCCGCGCATGAATTCGGTATCACCACCACCGATATCAAGCGTGGCGATGCCGTTCGTTCCGAAGGAAGCGTCCAGCGCACCATCGGAGGCGAAGCGTGCCAGAAGCCAGTCCGAACCACCGTCCACGCGGTAGCCGCCTGCCAGGATGGAGCCGTCGGGATATGCATGCAGGCAGAGGCCTGAACTGAAGGACACCCCGGCGTGCGCGACCCCACCGTTCCCGAAGGACGGATCCAGGGCCCCGTCGGGAGTTAGGCAAGCCACGGTCAAGCCGTTCTCGCCATCCTCGCCCGTGAGCACGATGCGGTCATCTGGCAGGATGTGCATGGCCCAAGCCGATTGGAAGCCGAACCCCGCGCCGTAGTCCAGGGAAAGAAGCCCGCCGTTGCCGAAGGACGCATCGGGCGTGCCATCGGGCAGGTAGCGCAGCACCATGGCGTTGCCATCCAGGTTCTGGTCGTACAGCAGGCCGGCCACGATGATGTTGCCCGTGCTCTGCAGCCCCGCCGCGTGGGCATAACGGAGTTCGCCGCTGCCGAGGGAATACGTCACTCCTCCGGTACCGAACGAAGGATCCGGCGTGCCGTTCTCCGCCAGGCGGTGCAGGAAGGTGGCCACCGTGCTCCCGTCATCCGTCCAGCCAACGCCAAGGGTGCGCCCCTGGGCATCCACCGCCAACGCGTGCACCTCATCACTGTAGAAGGAGAGTTCGCTGACCAAAAGCCCATCGCCGCTGAAGGAGGGGTCCAAGGTGCCGGCCTGCGCGAGTGCCAGACCGGGTAGGAGCAGGGTGCTGAGGAAGGAGGAGTGTCGCATGACCAAGGGGCTTACACCCGAAGGTCGGCGATCCGGTGCGCTTGTTCCTGAATAGGGACGGATGGTGTGCCTTGGGGTAGGGACCACCATGAGAAAGGCCCCGTTGCCGGGGCCTTTCCTGAGTTCACTTGTCCAATACTATTTCGCCGCGGCTTCTGCCACGTTCTGGCGCTTTTCGGAGATGCGGGCGCTCTTACCGCGCAGACCGCGCAGGTAGAAGATGCGTGCACGACGCACGTCGCCGCGCTTGTTCACGTCGATCTTGTCGATGAAGGGCGAAGCCACCGGGAAGATGCGCTCCACGCCTACGTTGTTGCTGATCTTCCGCACGGTGAAGGTGGCCGTGCTGCCGGCGCCTTTGCGCTGGATCACAACGCCTTGGAACTGCTGGATGCGCTCCTTGTTGCCCTCCACGATCTTGTAGTGGACGGTGATGGTGTCTCCTGCCTTGAACTCGGGCAGTGCGTTCAGCGGGGCGTATTCCTTTTCGAGTTGCTTGATACGGTCCATGACCTTGGTGATTAGCGGGTTGCCCAGCGGCCCAAGACCCTTGTGTAAGGAGTCGGGGGCATTCGGTCCCGGATTTGGGGCTGCAATAGTAAGGATCTTTCAGCTTCGGTCCTCACCCGAGCCGGTACCGGTCTTTCCCAGCAAGCCGGGTCGGCGCTGGTGGGTACGTTCCACCGCCTGCTGGTGGCGCCAGGCATCTATGTTCGCTTGGTGGCCGCTCAGGAGCACGTCGGGTACCTTCCAGCCTTGGTACTCGGCGGGGCGGGTATAGTCCGGGGGGGCCACCAGACCATCCTGGAAGCTGTCGCTCAGGGCGGAGGTCTCATCGCCTATAACCCCCGGCACCAGACGGATGATGGAATCGCTCAGGACGGCTGCGGCCAGTTCACCACCGGTGAGCACGTAGTCGCCGATGCTCACTTCGCGGGTTATCAGGTGTTCGCGCACCCGCTCATCCACGCCCTTGTAATGGCCGCATAGGATGATGATGTTCTCCACGGTGCTCAGTTGGTTGGCCAGCGGCTGGTCCAGCAGCTGCCCATCCGGGCTCATGTAGATCACTTCCTGGTAGCTCCGTTCGGCCTTCAGCTGTTCGATGGCCCGGTGGATGGGTTCCACCTGCATCACCATGCCCGCACCCCCGCCGAAAGGGTAGTCGTCCACACGCCGGTGCTTGTTGGTGCTCCATTGGCGCAGGTCGTGCAGGTGCACTTCCGCCAGTCCTTTGGCGCGGGCACGCTCCAGGATGCTCTCCCCGAACCAACTGGTGAGCAACTCGGGCAGTACGGTGATGATGTCGATGCGCATGCGGCAGGCCCCGCACTGCGGGAGCCCAAAGGAAGGAAAGGGAACGGAAGCGTAGCGCCCCGCCAAGCACGTCCGAGCCGGGCCATCTTCGCGGCTTCCCTACCTTCGGCACAGCTGTTGCCAAGCAGCGCGCGACCATTACCACCATGAAGAAGTTCCTAGCCATCGCGGCATTCCTGCTCTCCTACGGTGCGGCCACCGCACAAAAGCACGTCTATGAGGACCTTTTGGTGCTCTTCGTGGACGAGAAGTATGAAAAGTGCCTCGCCAAGGCCGAGGCCTACACCATGGGTGAGGAGACCAAGAAGGACGCGCTCCCCTTCCTCTACATGAGCATGAGCCTCTTCGAGATGAGCAAGATCGAGAAGTACGCCGTGGACTACCCCAAGGCGGCGCGCGATGCGGTGAAGTGGGCGGAGAAGTACCGCAAGAAGGACAAGGACCGCGAGTACTTCGGCAACTACGAGGACTATTGGGCGGAGCTGAACACGGTGTCGTTCCAAGCCGGGGAGAACCTACTGGACGACCCCAAGGGCATCAGCAAGGCCAAGCAGATCTTCGATGGCATGGTGGGCTACTACCCGGAGAACCCCGGGGCGTGGCTGATGCTGGCCATGACGCAGTACAAGAGCAATCTGGTGAAGGAGGGCGACCTGAGCGTGAAGGAGTACGACAAGGCGCTGGCTGCTGCAGGCGACATCGCCACGCTGCCCAAGGACCAGAAGCTGCTGCTGAAGAACGCCCTCATCCGCTACGCGGACTATCTGGTGAGCAAGGGACAGAAGGACCGTGCCCGCACGTATGCGGCGGTCGGCAAGGACGTGTTCATGGAAGAGCCCGATTTCAAGGGGCTCTGGGATAGCCTGCGTTAGTCCAAGGACCTGCGCAGAAGGCCGCTCCACGGAGCGGCCTTCTGCGTTCTCACCGTTTCCGCATCAGCAGCATGACCAAGGCGGGGAGCAGGAGCAACTCGGCAACGAAGGCGAAGGCGAGCGTGAGCGTGATGAGGATGCCCATGTAGTACACGCTGGCGAAATCGGAGAAGATGAGCGTGATGAAGCCCGAGAGCAGCATGAGGCTGGTGACCGTTACCGCTTTGCCGGTGCGCAAGTAGGTGCGCTTGAGCGCGTAGGCCGGTGATAAGCCCTGCCGCAGATTCTGACGCAGCGAGGCCAGCATGTGGATGGTATCATCCTCCGCGATCCCGAACGAGATGGTGAAGATGATGGCCGTGCTCACCTTCAGGTCGATGCCGAGCACCCCCATGACCCCTGCGATGAAGAGCAAGGGCACCAGGTTGGGGATGAGGGCCACCAACACCATGCGCCAATCACGGAAGAACCAGAGCATGATGAGGGCCGTGAGGAGGACGGCCAGCCCCATGCCGCGCACCAACTGGGTGCTGAGCGTTTCGTTGTTCCGGTCGATGAGGTAGGCCATGCCCGTCTGGTGGAAGCGCACCACGTTGGTATCCACCTGCTGAGCGATGAACTGCTGTAGTTCCGCGTTCTTGACCTTGTGTACGGCGCCGCCCTCGTCCACACGCCTGCCAGAGAGCCTCGCCGTGCGCCCGTCCGCAGAGACGATGGAGCCCAGCAATTGTTTCCCAAGGAGCTTCGCTCGCTTGGCCATGCGCGCACATTCGGTGCTGTCGTCCGGCAATCGATAGTAGCTCGGGGCCCCGCCGTTGAAGGCCTTGTTCAAGGAGTACATGACCGTAACGGGCGAACTGATGCCATCCACCTCGTAGGTCGAATCCACGAACGACTGGACCTTCTCGATCTCCTGAAGGGCGGCGAGGTCCCAGAGGCTGCGCGTGCTGTCGGCGGTGGTCAATTCCATTTCGAAGGGGCGCACGCCTCCGAAGGTCTCCTCGAACCAAACGAAGCCTTCCTTCAGCGGGTCGTGCCTTGGCAGGTCCTCCAACAGGAAGTTGTTCACCCGGATGCGCGATGCGCCGACGATGCCGAGCACGCTGATGATGCCGAAGGCCAGGAGCACGCGGCGTCGGTTGCGCAGGGTCCACCGGAAGAGCGAGGGTAGCCGACCATCCCAAGGGGAGCCACGATCCGTGCGCGGAAGGAGCTTGTGCGGGGGCGTGAGCACCAACAACGCAGGCAGCAGCGTGAAGGCCAGCGTGAAGGCAACGAGCACCCCGATGGCCGTGTACAGTCCGAATTCCTGCAAGGGAGGGATGCTCGCCGTACCCAAGGTGGCGAAGCCGATGCCGCTGGTGATGGCGGTGAGGAAGGTGGGGAGGCCCACTTCGCTGTAGGTGACCGCTATGGCCCGCGTTCGCGGAACGCCGTTGCGGATCTCCTCCAGGTAGCACTCCAGGATGTGCACCACATCGCTCATGCCCACCACGAAGAGGATGGTGGGCAGCAGCATGGTGAGGATGCCGAGCGGTTTGCCCAGTGCGGTCATGAAGCCCACCTGCCACAGGATGGCGAGGCCTACAACGGCGATGGGGACCACCACCCCGTAGCTACTTCGGAAACCGAACCACAGGAACACCGCAAGGAGCGCGATGGAGGCGCCGAGGAAGAAGAGCGTCTCGGTGACCATGGTGACGATGTAGTGGTCCTGCCCCACGATGCGGCCTACGATCCGCGTATCACCGAGCCCCGTCTCCACCAGCGTGCGCCGCACATCCGCCAGCAGATGATCACACTTCTCCTTGCTGAGCCCCGGTTCGGCGTTCAGCGCCACAAGCATGGCTTTACCATCATCGCTGAAGAAGAAGTCCTTCATCCGAGGGTCGTTCCAGATGCGCGCCGAATCCACGGCCAGGAGTGTGTCCGATCCGATGCGCAGGTAGGGTGTCTCGAACACGCCGAACGGCGTAACGATGGGTTCGGCCATGCGGGTGGGTGAGAGCACCTTCATCACCAGAGGCAGGCGGCCAAGCCGCATGGCGAGTGAATCCACGCGAACGAGGAGTTCGCGATCGAAGACCCCATCGGCCCGCTCTATCCCGAAGAGCAGGAAGTCGTTGTCGTACCCGAAACGCTCGCGGAAAGCCAGGTAGCGGTCCAACTCGGGGTCGTTCTTCGGGAAGAACTTCTCGAAGTCGTAGTCGACGCGTACCTGGCGTAATGCGAATGCGGCGCAGGCGCTGATGACGGCGAGCAGGAACAGCGTGATCCACGCGTTGCGCGCGGTGAGCCTTCGTTCAATACGTTGAATGCGCGGCTCCATCAACAGGCCTTGGTCAATGCCGGGGGCAAAGGTCGGTCAGCCACCCTTCACGTCGCGGGTACCTTTGGGCCGATGCTCCGGTCCGGTGTGCGCACGTACTTCCTGGTGAGCCTTTTCCTGGTCGCGCCCTCTGTGATGGCCGGTCCGTTGGAGAAGGCCTTCAAGGCATTGGAGGTGCACAACTACTTCCTGGCCAGGGAGCTTTTCCAGAAACAGACGCGGAAGCACCCGGCTGCCGCGTGGTACGGTCTCAGCGTCATCAGCGGGCGGGCCAACAACCCCTTCTTCCACGTGGATTCGTGCTACGCGTTCGCCATGCGGGCCGATGCCGCGTTCACGGCCGCACCCGATAAGGAGCGCCTGTACGTGGGGAGGTCGGGTGTGGACCATGCGGCCATCGAAGCGCAGAAGACCCATGCCTATGAGCTGGCGTGGGAGGTGGCCAAGGGTGTGAACACGGTGGCCTCGTACGACCGATACATCAATACCTACCTCCACAGCCCACGGGTCGCGGAGGCCACCCTCATCCGGGACCACCTGGCCTTCCAGCAGGCGCGTGAGTTGGACACGAGCACGGCCTACCTCGCCTTCATTGAAACCTATCCGGCGGCACAGGAGGTGTACGAAGCGCGCAATCGGTTCAACGAGGCCGTGTACCGGGAGACCACCAGCGATCGTTCGGTCGCATCGTTCCAGGCCTTCATCGAACAACACGCCGAAAGCCCTTACGTGCGGCAGGCGGAGGAAGAGGTGTTCCGCTTGGAAACGCCGGGACGCACAGCGGCCGAGTATCGCTCCTTCATCCAGAAGCACCCGCGCAACCACAAGGTCAACGATGCATGGCGCGCCATCTACGAGCAGTACACGCGTGACCTCAGCACCAACACCATCACCCGATTCCTGCAGGAGTTCCCGGACTATCCCTTCGTGGAGGAGTTGGTGGACGATTACCGCACGGCCAGCTTGTTCCTGCTCCCGTTCCGGCAGGATGGGAAGTGGGGTTTCATCGATGACAAGGGTACCGAACGGGTGAAGGCCCAGTACGAATGGGTGGAACCCTTCGAAGGCGGACAGGCGCTGGTGGGGCTGAGCGGTCGCACAGGCACGGTGAACCGGGGCGGCCGTGTGGTGGTACCGGTTGAATACGACGATGTATCGGATGCATCAGAGGGAACGGCCACGGTTGAACGTGCCGGGATAGTGGGCGCGGTGGACCGCAGCGGCGAGCTGGTGGTACCCATGCGCTTCCGCGATCTGGGTGAATTCTCCGGTGGACTTGCCTATGCCGCCGTGGATGACCGCTATGGCTATGTGAACGCGCGCGGCGAAGAGGTCATCGGCTTCCGGTACGTTTCCGCGGGTACCTTCCACAATGGCATCGCGGTGGTGGAGGTGGACACGGGGTTCGGTGCGATCGATACGCGCGGCAGCATCGTCGTGGTACCGCAGTATGATTGGATCGAAGGCTTCGAGCAGCGCGTTTCGCGTGTGCGGAGCAAGGGTAGGGTGGGGCTCATCGGGCCCTTCGGGGAAGAGGTGTTGCCTGTGCGCTACACGCACATAGGCCCTTTCGTGGATGGCCTTGCGCTGGTGGTGGACAACAACAAGTGCGGGTATGTGGATATGAACGGACGCTTCGTGGTGCCGCTGGAGTACGAAGCGGCGGAGGGTGTGGCGGGTTTCGGCGATATGCACAATGGGCTGGCCGAAGTACAGCACGCCGGTAAACGCTGCTTGATCAACGAACGGAACGAACGTGTGTTCGCATGCAACTTCCTCGATATCGGACCTGCTGGCGGTTGGTTGGTCCCTGTGCGTAAGAAGACCAAGTGGGGCTATGCGGACCGCAAGGGAGCGCTGGTGGTTGACAACAAGTACGACATGGCGTGGGAGATGGTCGCTGGCCGCGCACGCATCAAGAGCGGTGAGTTGATGGGTCTGCTGGACAGCACGGGAAGAGAAGTGGTGCCGCCGCGCTACAAGGAGATCACCGAAACGCCCTTCGGGACCTTTGTTGTGAAGGGGACCGATGGAGTGGGACTGATGGACCGGTCCGGAAAGGAACTCGTGTCGCCGATCTATTCCGCGGTCACCGCAGTGGATGCTCGCATCGTGAAGGTGGAACGCAACGAGCGGTTCGGTTACATCGAACTGGCGGAAGGTCGCTTCATCTGGAAGGAGGCCGACTTCGATCCGCCCGCCTCACCGTAACACGTTCACGTGCCCGATGAGTTCCTTGCCCACCGCACCTTGGTCCGTGGTGGCCCGGTAGCGAACCTTCCACACGTACACGCCATCGGGAACCGGCTCGCCGTGGTAGGTCCCATCCCACGTGGCCGATGGAGCATCCGCTGTGAAGATGCGCTCACCCCAGCGATCGAAGACGTCGAGCGTGAAGTCGCGCAGTGGACCGTACAGCGATACCTGGAACAACTCGTTGAAGCCATCACCGTTCGGCGTGAAGGTGTTGGGCACGTAGACGAAGGGGTCGCATTCGCCCTCCACCACATGGATGCTATCTTCTGCATCGATGCAAAGGCCCGTAACGTGCAGGGAATACGTGCCTTCTTGATCCACCGTGATGGAGGATGTGGAGGCGCCGGTGCTCCAAGCGTAGTTCGCCAGCGGGATGGTCACGTCCAGCACGAGCGGCTGGTCCGGGCAGAAGATGCTATCCGTGCCGAGCGAGATGGAATCGACACGCTCCAACACACGCACGGCCACCAATGCCGAGGCCTCACAGCCTTGCAGGGATAGTATCACGGAGTAGTCAGCCTCATCGCTCACCCGTATGGAATCGTTCACGCTGCCGGTGGACCAGAGGACCGCAGCCATGCCAGCTTCGACCGCCAGGGTCGTGGTGTCCCCTTCGCACAAGGTCAATTGGGCGGGTAGGACAGGTGCTATCAGTGGGACGTACGCGATGGCCACCGTATCACGGGCGATACAAGCTGCTACTTGCACGTTCACCCAATAGGCGCCGCCACTTGTGACGACCGTGGAAGCGTTCGTGGATCCGTTGCTCCACGTGTGCTGGCCTTGCATGCCCGTGGAGAGCAAGGCCGTTTCGCCGGGGCAGAGCACCTGGTCCGGCCCAAGGTCCAGGTTCGCAGCGGAGAAGACGCTCACCTGGATGGCATCGGTCGCCGTGCATCCGTTCAGGTCGACGACCACGGTGTAGATGCCTTCGGAGGATATCAGTTGCGTGCTCGCCGCACTTCCGTCGTTCCATTGGTAGGTGGCTCCAGCGTTGGTCGCGTCCAATAGCAACGAAGCCCCTTCGCAGATGGTGGTGTCGTTGCCGAAGTCCACTGCAGGTGCCGTGAGCACGATCGCCTGCGCGTGATCGGTGGCTGAGCATCCATCCACCGTGACCGTCACGCTCACCGGCCCATCCGCATCGGTGGCGTAGGTCGCCGCGGTGGAACCATCCTGCCACAGATAGGTCGCAGCGGGTGTGGTCGCATCGAAGCTGGCCCCACCACCCGGGCAGAAGGACTGATCACCACCAAGGTCCACGGTCGGCAGCGGAACGATGGTGACATCCACCTGATCGGATAGGGTGCATTGTGCCACCGATACCGTTACGCCATAGGTCCCGCTGGAAGCAACTGTCAGCTGCGGAGTGGTGGCTCCCGTGGTCCAGAGGTAGGTGGCCCCGGGCACACTGGCATCCAGTACGACCGGCGATCCTGCACACGCGGTGATCGAACTTCCCAGGTCGATGGTCCCTGGGTCCAGGACGAGCACGTGCACCGTATCCGTCGTGGAGCAAGCGCCTTGGTCAACGTTCACCCACACCGTGGACGTGCTGTTCACCGTGATCGAACTCGTGGTCTCTCCAGTGCTCCAGAGGTAATTGGCTCCAGTGAGCCCCACAGCGAAGACGACCTGATCGCCGCTGCACAGTTGCACATCGGGACCAAGGTCGATGGTCCCGGGTATGAAGACCGCCACGTTGATGGCATCGGTGGCGACGCATCCGTTCAGGTCCACGGTCACCGAGTAGGTGGCGGCGCTGTTGACGGTGATGGTAGGCGTGGTGGCGCCGGTGCTCCACGCGTATGTGGCACCCGGGTTCGTTGCATCAAGGGTCACATCATCACCGGCGCAAAGAGTAAGGTCATTGCCCAGCGCAACGGCAGGCGTGGGGTTCACCATCACCTGCACGGTGTCGCTAACAGCACATGTCCCTTGACTTGCCTGCACCCAATAGGTGCCAGCGGAGCTGGTCGTGAGCGTTGCTCCTGTTGATCCGTTGCTCCAGAGGTAGGATACGCCGGGCAGCGTTGCGTCGAAGGTGGCGCTCTGCCCTTGGCACAAGGTCACATCCGCTCCCAGGTCGAGCGCGCCGAGGTCGAGCACCGCCACGTTGATGGCATCGCTGGCAGTGCATC
>WBZX01002884.1_pt1 | contig 11327 bp, 5 predicted proteins | sample 5204211 | NCBI WGS metagenome assembly WBZX01 (sample SAMN12344362, study PRJNA552823) | activated sludge metagenome | biome: Activated sludge suspended growth; feature: Nitrification reactor; material: Wastewater; isolation source: activated sludge from nitrification reactor of wastewater treatment...
CCCCACGGGCGCGGGTCGCCGCTCGGCGCCCGCCCCGCGTCCCGGCTCGTCGCCGGAGCCATCGAGTCGACCCCGGGCTGAGACATGGAGTCTCCGCCCACCCCAGATTTGGATTTACCACGGTGAAAAAGGGCGCCGTGGGAGGCCGAGGGCCCTTTTGCCCGACGCCGAACGAAAGGAAGGCACAATGCCGAAAGTCCCGAAAAAGAAAGCAGCGGCACGAGCGATCGTGGACCGTAGCAAGAAGTTCACGTTGGAGGAGGCGTGCGCGCTCGTGAAAAAAGCCGCATCTGCCAAGTTCAACGAGACTGTCGATCTCGCCGTTCGTCTTGGTGTCAACCCGCGTCACGCCGATCAGATGGTCCGTGGCGCCGTCGTCCTCCCGCACGGGACGGGGCAAGCGCTCCGCGTCCTCGTGTTCGCGAAGGGCGACAAGGCGAAGGAGGCCGAGGCGGCAGGCGCCGACATGGTCGGAGCGGATGATCTCGTCGCGAAGGTCCAGGAAGGCTTCATGGACTTCGACCGCGTGATCGCCACGCCGGACATGATGGGCCTCGTCGGCAAGCTCGGCCGCATCCTCGGCCCGCGCGGCCTGATGCCCAACCCGAAGGTCGGCACCGTCACGTTCGACGTGAAGACCGCCGTCGGCGAGGCGAAGGCCGGCAAGGTCGAGTACCGCGTCGAGAAGGCGGGCATCGTCCACGCCCGCATCGGCAAGGTGAACTTCACCGAGCAGGCGCTCCAGGTCAACGCGAACGCGCTGATCACGGCGCTCATGCGCGCGAAGCCGTCGACCGCGAAGGGCGTCTATCTCAAGAGCATCACGCTCTCGTCGACGATGGGCCCCGGCGTGCGCATCGACACGCTCGCCTTCACGCACGAGGAGGCATAGCGCATGGAACGCTCCACCAAGGACACCGAGATCGTTCGCATCAAGGAGAAGTTCTCCCGGATGAGCTCGGCCGTCTTCCTGGACTACAAGGGCCTCAACGTCGCTCAGGTGACGAGGCTCCGTGACGAGTTCCGCAAGAGCGGCGTGGAGTACCGCGTCGTCAAGAACACGCTCGTCAAGCACGCCCTGAAGGAGCACGCGTGGTCGAAGAACCTCGCGAAGACCCTCACGGGCATGACCGGCGTGGCGTGGAGCTACGAGGAGCCCGGCGCCGCCGCGAAGGTCGTGAAGGCCTTCCGCAAAGAGAAAGAGAACGAGAAGCTCGGCGTGAAGGCCGGCCTCGTCGACGGTGCGATCATCCCGGGCGACCGCGTCGAGACGGATCTCGCGTCGATGCCCGGCAAGAACGAGCTCCGAGCGATGTTGCTCGCGACGATGCAGGCGCCCCTCCAGAAGCTCCTGCAGCAGCTCAGCGCGCCGGCTCAGAACTTCGTGTACGTGCTCAAGGCGAAGGAGGACCAGGCTGACAAGGCTGGGTGAAGCCTACCCCCCTTTCCCCTCAGTACACGGTCGCCGGATGGTCCGGCTCCCGTGGCCCCGCGGTCTCACGGGGCAAAAATTGGGCCGAATTTCGCGGCCCGGCGCAACACCCTTTGCGCAATCTCGTTTTGAAGCTACAAAGCCCGCCCCGGTCGGCCGGCGGCGCGGCAACGGACTCGAAGGAGCACTGTCATGGCTGATTTGACCCAGGAGCAGCTCGTCGATCACCTCTCGAACCTCTCCGTCCTGCAGGTCTCCGAGCTCATCAAGAAGCTCGAGGACAAGTGGGGCGTGAAGGCGGCACCGGCGGCAGTCGCCGTCGCCGCCGGCCCCGCTGCGGCGGCGCCGGTCGAGAAGGTGGAGGAGCAGACGGAGTTCAACGTCGAGCTCAGCGCCGCCGGCGCGAACAAGATCGCGGTCATCAAGGCGATCCGCGAGATCACCGGCCTCGGCCTGAAAGAGGCGAAGGACCTCGTCGAGGCCGCGCCCAAGGTCGTGAAGGAGCAGGTTTCCAAGGCCGACGCCGAGGAAATGAAGAAGAAGCTGACCGAGGCGGGTGCGACGGTCGCTCTCAAGTAAGAGGCTTGGCTTGTCTCGCGCTCCGCGCCGAGAGGCCAGCCCGATCGGACGGCGGTAGGGCCCCGCGCCCTTCCGCTCGTTCGTGTTTTGTCCGAACACCCAACGCTCGCTCCTCTCCACTGTGTGCCCCAGAGGAGCGGGCGGATGGGCGGGATCCTCGCCAGAGGTTCCCTAGGGCCAGAGTCAGGTGGGGGTCCGTTCGCGAAAGAAGGTGCGCCGTTGCGCTCCGCTCGCGAGCTTTTCGGGGGCCTCGGATTTCGTCTGGAGGAGTCGAATGCCTTCTGCCGTTCAAACGAACTTCCGCGTACGAAAGAACCTCGGCCGCGTCCGTCGCATCATTGATGTCCCCAACCTCATCGACATCCAGAAATCGAGTTACGACAAATTCCTCCAGATGAACGTGCCTCCGAGCGAGCGCCAGGAGGTTGGTCTCCAGGCGGTGTTCCGCTCGGTCTTCCCCATCAAGGACTTCAACGGGACGAGTGAGCTCGTCTTCGTTTCGTACAACCTCGAGGCGCCCAAGTACGACGTCGAGGAGTGCCGCCAGCGCGGCATGACGTTCGCCGCGCCGATCAAGGTGACGAACCAGCTCATGATCTACGACACGCGCGACGGCGGTGAACGCATCGTGCGCGACATCAAGGAGCAGGAGGTCTACTTCGGCGAGCTGCCGCTGATGACCGAGACCGGCACCTTCATCATCAACGGGACCGAGCGCGTCGTGGTGAGCCAGCTCCACCGCTCGCCGGGCGTCTTCTTCGACCACGACAAGGGCAAGACCCACTCGTCCGGGAAGCTGCTCTACTCCGCCCGCGTCATCCCGTACCGCGGCTCGTGGCTCGACTTCGAGTTCGACCCGAAGGACATCATCTACGTCCGCATCGATCGCCGCCGCAAGATGCACGCGACCGTGCTGCTGCGCGCGCTCGGGTACTCGACGCAGGACCTGCTCAACTACTTCTACTCGACGGAGACCGTCTTCCTCGAGAAGGGCGGCAAGTACGCCAAGAGCATCGAGTACGAGCTCCTCGCGGGCCAGCGCGCGACGAAGGACATCAAGATCAAGGAAGATGTCGTCGTCAAGAAGAACACCAAGTTCACGAAGGCCGCGATCCGCAAGATGAAGGAAGCCAAGCTCGAGCGCCTCGCGCTGGAGCCGGAAGAGCTCTTCGGCAAGGTCGCCGCGCACGACATCATCGACCCGGAGACGGGCGAGGTCGTCGTCGAGGTGAACGAGGAGCTGACCGACGCGAAGCTCCAGCGCCTCGCCGAGGCGAACATCGAGAGCTTCCGCATCCTCTTCATCGACGGCCTCAACGTCGGCAGCTACCTGCGCGACACGCTGCTGGCCGACAAGGTGAAGACCCAGGAGGACTCGATCATCGAGATCTACCGGCGCCTCCGCCCGGGTGATCCGCCGACGCTCGAGACGGCGAAGACGCTGTTCCACAACCTGTTCTTCAACCCGGAGCGCTACGACCTCTCGAAGGTCGGCCGCCTCAAGCTGAACTACAAGTTCTACCGGGACCTCATCGACTCGGAGCGCCCGAGCCTCGATCTCGCGGTGCTCACGCCGCAGGACATCCTCGAGACGGTGCGCCACCTGATCGAGCTGAAGAACGGCCGCGGCTCCGTCGACGACATCGATCACCTCGGCAACCGCCGCGTGCGCGCCGTCGGCGAGCTGATGGAGAACCAGTACCGCATCGGCCTCGTCCGGATGGAGCGCGCGATCAAGGAGCGCATGAGCATGTCGCAGGAGATCGACACGCTCATGCCGCACGACCTGATCAACGCGAAGCCCGTGAGCGCGGTCGTGAAGGAGTACTTCGGCTCCTCGCAGCTCTCGCAGTTCATGGACCAGACGAACCCGCTGTCGGAGGTGACGCACAAGCGCCGCCTCTCCGCCCTCGGGCCCGGCGGCCTCACGCGCGAGCGCGCAGGCTTCGAGGTGCGCGACGTCCACGCCACGCACTACGGCCGCATCTGCCCGATCGAGACGCCGGAAGGTCCGAACATCGGCCTCATCGCGTCGCTGTCCACGTTCGCCCGCGTGAACGAGTTCGGCTTCGTCGAGACGCCCTACCGCAAGGTGCACGAGGCCATCGTCACGGACGAGGTGGTCTGGTTCAGCGCCCTCGAAGAGGAAGGCAAGTACATCGCGCAGGCGACGGCCGGCCTCGACTCCGGCGCGAAGTTCCGCGAGCCCACGGTCAGCGCGCGCTTCAACGGCGATTTCAAGATCGTCGCGGCCGAGCAGATCCAGCTCATGGACATCGCGCCGAACCAGATGGTGTCGGTCGCCGCGGCGCTCGTGCCCTTCCTCGAGCACGACGACGCGAACCGCGCGCTCATGGGCGCCAACATGCAGCGCCAGGCGGTGCCGCTCCTCACGTCGCGCGCTCCGCTCGTCGGCACGGGCATGGAGCACCGCCTCGCGCGGGACTCCGGCGTGTGCACCGTCGCGCGCCGCCCCGGCGTGGTGGAGAGCGTCGACGCGACGCGCATCGTCGTCCGCGCCGAAGGCGAGGGCGCCGAGGTGCCGGACATCTACCACCTGATGAAGTACCAGCGGTCGAACCAGTCGACCTGCTACACGCAGAAGCCGATCGTCAGCACCGGCGACATCGTGAAGACGCACGACGTCCTCGCGGACGGCCCCTCCTGCGACATGGGCGAGCTCGCGCTCGGGCAGAACGTGCTCGTCGCGTTCATGCCCTGGCAGGGCTACAACTTCGAGGACTCGATCCTCGTGTCGGAGCGCATCGCGAAGGACGACGTGTTCACCTCGATCCACATCGAGGAGTTCGAGTGCGTCGCGCGCGACACCAAGCTCGGCAAGGAAGAGATCACGCGCGACATCCCGAACGTCGGCGAGGAGGCCCTCAAGGACCTCGACGACTCCGGCATCGTGCGCATCGGCGCCGAGGTGAAGTCGGGCGACATCCTCGTCGGCAAGATCACGCCGAAGGGCGAGACGCAGCTCTCCCCCGAAGAGAAGCTCCTCCGAGCGATCTTCGGCGAGAAGGCCGGCGACGTCCGCGACAGCTCGCTCAAGGTCCCCCCGGGCGTGAGCGGCATCGTGATCAACGCGCGCGTCTTCTCGCGCAAGGGCACGGAGAAGGACGACCGCGCCCGCGACATCGAGGATCAGGAGCGCACGCGCATCGAGCGCACGCGCGACGAGGAGATCAAGATCCTGCGCGACAGCTTCTACCGTCGCGTCAAGGAGCTCCTCATCGGGCAGGCGACGACGGGCAAGCTCGTCGACGACAAGGGCAAGGTGCTCCTCCAGAAGGCGCAGATCATCGACGAGGTCGCCCTCGCCGACATCCCGCGCAAGTACTGGCCGGAGATCCCGCTCGAGGACACGGGCGCCGTCGGCAAGACGGGCAAGCCCGCCGACGTCGCGGGCCAGGTCCAGCAGATCCTCCGCGATCTCGAGGACCTCGTGCGGGCTCGCGAGGAGCACTTCCGCGACAAGATCGAGCGCCTCTCCAAGGGCGACGAGCTGCCGCCGGGCGTCATCAAGATGGTGAAGGTCTACATCGCCATCAAGCGCAAGCTCCAGGTCGGCGACAAGATGGCCGGCCGTCACGGCAACAAGGGCGTCATCAGCCGCATCCTGCCCGAGGAGGACATGCCGTACCTCTCGGACGGGTCCCCGGTCGACATCGTCCTCAACCCGCTCGGCGTCCCGAGCCGCATGAACGTCGGTCAGATCCTCGAGATTCACCTCGGCTGGGGTGCGTACGAGCTCGGCCGTTCGCTCCAGCGGATGATCGAGGAGCGCCGCGCGATGGAGGAGATCCGCACCTACCTGAAGGCCATCTACAAGGGCGATCAGGCGGCGGAGGAGATCATCGAGCGCTCGAACGACGAGGATCTCAAGCGCTGGGTGAAGAAGGTCAACCGCGGTGTCTTCATGGCGACGCCCGTCTTCGACGGCGCCTCCGAGGAGGACATCAAGGGCGCCCTCGCCATCGCGAACCTGCCGTCGAGCGGGCAGACAATCCTGTTCGACGGCCGCACGGGCGACGCGTTCGACCAGAACGTCACGGTGGGCATCATGTACATGCTGAAGCTCCACCACCTCGTCGACGACAAGATCCACGCTCGGTCGATCGGACCGTACTCGCTCGTCACGCAGCAGCCCCTCGGCGGCAAGGCCCAGTTCGGCGGGCAGCGGCTCGGCGAAATGGAGGTGTGGGCCATGGAAGCGTACGGCGCGGCCTACGCTCTCCAGGAGTTCCTCACCGTGAAGAGCGACGACGTCATGGGTCGCACGCGCATGTACGAGGCCATCGTGAAGGGCGAGTACACGCTCGAAGCGGGCCTGCCCGAGAGCTTCAACGTCCTCATCAAGGAGCTCCAGTCGCTCTGCCTCAACGTCGAGCTGGTCGAGACACCGACCGGCCTCGACGCTGCCGCGGAGGAAGAGGAGTGACGCCAGCCTTCGTGAGCGCCGGGCTCCTGGCGGCGGATCGCGCTCGTCGTGATCCGCGCCCGGGGCCGGGCGCTCGCGGAGCTGATTCGAACGACGCGGAGGCGCCCGGCGCCCGCGTCATCGCGTGAAGAGATTTCGTTGTTCGTCGTGATGCCCGTTTTGCGGAGGCCGCTCCATGCGTGACATTTTCAGCTTCTTCGAGAAGCCCAAAGACCCGCTCTCGTTCAGCGCGATCCGGATCTCGCTCGCCAGCCCCGAGAAGATCCGAGAGTGGTCCCACGGCGAGGTGAAGAAGCCCGAGACCATCAACTACCGCACGTTCAAGCCGGAGCGTGACGGCCTGTTCTGCGCGAAGATCTTCGGGCCGGTGAAGGACTACGAGTGCAACTGCGGCAAGTACAAGCGCATGAAGCACCGTGGGATCGTGTGCGAGAAGTGCGGCGTCGAGGTCATCCAGTCCAAGGTCCGCCGCGAGCGCCTCGGGCACATCTCGCTCGCCACGCCCGTCGCGCACATCTGGTTCCTCAAGAGCCTGCCGTCGCGCATCGGCAACATCCTCGACATCACGCTGAAGGATCTCGAGAAGGTCCTCTACTGCGAGGCGTACATCGTCATCGACCCGAAGGACACCGCGCTCCAGCGCGGCGATCTGCTCGGCGAGGAGCGCTACATGCAAATCCTCGAAGAGTACGGCGACGACAAGTTCCACGCGGCCATGGGCGGCGAGGCCATCCTCGAGATGCTCAAGCAGGTCGACGTGCACGCGCTCGCGGAGCTTCTCCGCAAGGAGATGCGCGAGGCGACGAGCGAGGCGAAGCGAAAGAAGCTGGCGAAGCGCCTCAAGGTCGTCGAGGCCTTCCGCGAGAGCGGGAACCGCCCCGAGTGGATGATGCTGACGGTGATCCCGGTCCTCCCGCCGGATCTCCGCCCCCTCGTCCCCCTCGACGGCGGCCGCTTCGCGACGAGCGATCTCAACGATCTCTACCGCCGCGTCATCAACCGCAACAACCGCCTGAAGCGGCTCCTCGAGCTCAACGCGCCCGAGATCATCATCCGCAACGAGCGCCGCATGCTGCAGGAGGCGGTCGACGCCCTCTTCGACAACGGCCGCCGCGGCAAGACGATCACCGGCCCGAACAAGCGCCCGCTCAAGTCCCTCAGCGACATGCTCAAGGGCAAGCAGGGCCGCTTCCGCCAGAACCTGCTCGGCAAGCGCGTCGACTACTCCGGCCGCTCCGTCATCGTCGTCGGCCCCACGCTGCGCCTGCACCAGTGCGGCCTTCCGAAGAAGATGGCCCTCGAGCTGTTCAAGCCGTTCATCTACAACAAGCTCGAAGAGCGCGGGTACGTCAACACCATCAAATCCGCGAAGAAGATGGTGGAGAAGGAGCGCCCGGAGGTCTGGGACATCCTCGAGGAGGTCATCAGCGAGCACCCGGTCCTCCTGAACCGCGCGCCCACGCTGCACCGCCTCGGCATCCAGGCGTTCGAGCCGGTCCTCATCGAGGGCAAGGCCATCCAGCTCCACCCGCTCGTCTGCGCGGCGTTCAACGCCGACTTCGACGGCGACCAGATGGCCGTCCACGTGCCGCTCTCGGTCGAGGCGCAGATGGAAGCGCGCGTGCTCATGATGAGCACGAACAACATCCTCTCGCCCGCCAACGGCCGCCCGATCATCAACCCGACGCAGGACATCGTGCTCGGGCTCTACTACGCGACCCGCGAGCGCAAATTCTCGAAGGGCAGCTTCCGCGCGGACTCGCTCACGCTCGACGGCAAGACGCTCAAGGGCTACCTCCGCGGCGTCTACGCGTCGCCGGAGGAGGTCCGCATGGCCTTCGACAACGGCGAGGTCCTCCTCCACTCCGGCGTGCGCGTGCGCGTCCCGCAGCTCGACGACGACGGCAACATCGTCAAGGACGAGAAGGGCCACGCGAAGCGCCGCATCGTCGACACGACGGTCGGCCGCGTCCTCATCTCCGAGGTGCTCCCGAAGGGCGTGCCGTTCGAGTACGCGAACAAGACGCTCGACAAGAAGGCGCTCTCCGCCCTCATCGACGTCTGCTACCGCATCCACCGCAACAAGGAGACGGTCCTCCTCGCGGACCGGCTGCGCACGCTCGGCTTCGAGCACGCGACGCGCGCCGGCATCTCCCTCTGCATGGATCACATGGTGATCCCGCCCAAGAAGAAGGTCCTCCTCGGCGACGCGCAGAAGGAGGTCGAGCAGGTGATCGAGCAGTACCAGGAGGGGCTCATCACCGACGGCGAGCGCTACAACAAGATCGTCGACATCTGGGCCGGCGTCGCCGACGCCGTCACCGACGAGATGATGAAGGGCATCGGCTTCGAGACCATGGTCGACCACGAGACCGGGAAGACCTCGATCGAGCCGAGCTTCAACCCCATCTACATCATGGCCGACTCCGGAGCCCGCGGCTCGAAGCAGCAGATCCGCCAGCTCGCGGCCATGCGCGGCCTCATGGCCAAGCCCTCGGGCGAGATCATCGAGACGCCCATCACCGCGAACTTCCGCGAGGGCCTCACGGTGCTCCAGTACTTCATCTCGACGCACGGCGCCCGCAAGGGTCTCGCCGACACCGCCCTCAAGACGGCGAACTCCGGGTACCTCACGCGCCGCCTCGTCGACGTCGCGCAGGACGCCGTCATCAGCGAGTTCGACTGCGGGACGCTCGACGGCATCCGCGTCACCAAGCTCGAGGAGGGCGGCGAGGTCATCGCGCCGCTCGGCGAGCGCATCCTCGGCCGCGTCGCGCTCGAGGACGTCATCGATCCGCTCACGGGCGAGGTCCTCATCAGCGCCAACACCGAGCTCGACGAGGCCGCCGTGGCCAAGATCGAGGAGGCCGGCATCGAGGAGGTCCTCATCCGCTCGGTGCTCACCTGCCAGACGCGCCGCGGCGTGTGCGCGCTCTGCTACGGCCGCGACCTCGCTCGCGGTTACCGCGTCAACATCGGCGAGGCCGTCGGCATCATCGCGGCCCAGTCGATCGGCGAGCCGGGCACGCAGCTCACGATGCGCACCTTCCACGTCGGCGGCGCGGCCGCCCGCGGCAAGATCGAGGCGAACGCCCTCGAGTCGCGCACCGAGGGCACCATCCGGCTCCGCCGCTCGGTCGTCCACACCAAGAAGGACGGCACCATGGTGGTGATGAACCGCCACGGCGAGCTCGTCATCGTCGACGAGACGGGCCGCGAGCGCGAGCACAACCGCCTCGTCTACGGCGCGGTCCTCAAGGTGAAGGACGGCGATCACGTCAAGCCGGGCCACCTCCTCGCCGAGTGGGATCAGTTCATGACCCCGATCCTCGCCGAGGTCACCGGCACGGTGAAGTTCGGCGATCTCGTCGAAGGCGTCACGGTGCAGGAGCGCGTCGACGAGGTCACGGGCCTCTCGCGCAAGGTCGTCATCGAGTCCAAGGCGGCCGACCTCCGCCCGCGCATCACGCTCAAGGACACGCACGGCGGCAAGACGCTCAAGCTGCCCAACAGCGAGCTCGACGCGCGCTACCTGCTCCCCGTGGGCATCCATATCGTCGCGACCGAAGGCGACCTCATCGAGGCCGGCGAGGTCATCGCGAAGATGCCGCGCGAGACCACGAAGGTGCAGGACATCACCGGCGGTCTCCCCCGCGTCGCGGAGCTCTTCGAGGCCCGCAAGCCCAAGGATCACGCCATCATCAGCGAGATCGACGGCGAGGTCTCCTTCGGCAAGGACACCAAGGGCAAGCGCAAGGTCATCGTCACGCCGTTCGGCGGCGCGGGCGAGCTCGTGGCCGATCAGGCCCGCGAGTACCTCATCCCCAAGGGCAAGCACATCCAGGTGCAGCCCGGTGATCGCGTGCGCGCCGGCGAGCCGCTCATGGACGGCCCGCCCAACCCGCACGACATCCTCCGCGTGAAGGGCGAGAAGGAGCTCGCCGCGTGGCTCGTGAACGAAATCCAGCAGGTTTACCGCCTGCAGGGCGTCGGTATCAACGACAAGCACATCGAGGCGATCGTCCGCCAGATGCTGCGTCGCGTCCGCGTGAAGGACGTCGGCGAGACGAACTTCCTCGTGGACGAGCAGGTCGAGAAGCACGTCTTCGAGACCGAGAACGAGCGCGTCCTCTCGCGCGGCGGCCGCCCGGCCGTCGCCGAGCCGCTGCTCCTCGGCATCACGAAGGCGAGCCTCTCGACGGACTCCTTCATCAGCGCCTCGTCGTTCCAGGAGACGACGAAGGTGCTCACCGAGGCTGCGATCTGCGGCAAGACCGACGATCTCCGCGGCCTCAAGGAGAACGTCATCATGGGCCGCCTCATCCCGGCCGGCACCGGCCTCCCCGCGTACCGCCGCCTGCAGGTGGTGGTCGAGGGCGAGGGTCATCCCGGCAACGTGACGCCGATGCGCCGTCACGAGCGCGAGGAAGCCCTCGCCGTCAACGAGGAGTGATCGCGAGCGGCGCCCCTCCAGCGCCGCCTCACGATCCCTCCTCCGTCCGTCACCTCTCCCCTCATCCCAACCGACAGAGCCCTCGCGAGGGGGCTCTCGTCGTTTTGTCGCCGGCGCCGTTCGATCACGCGCGCGGCCAGCTCGTCGGGCCGCGAGGGGCTCTCGTCGTTTCTTCCGCCGCGCGCTCCGCGGGCCGCAACCCGCACGATCCGAAGGTCATCTTCTCTCTCGGGTGCCCCCCGGCGCCGCGCGCTTCGCGCGCAGCGGGCCCCCCAAGCATGCTCGCGCGCTCCGCGCGCTGCGCGTGCGGGGGGCCGAGCGCCCCGCGCCGATCGACGGTGCTCGGCGCATGCGAGGTGTCCTCCGACGTCGCCGGCGTGCCCCGGAAAGAGAGCAGCGGTTCGGGGGTGTCTTGG
>WBZX01002727.1_pt2 | contig 11326 bp, 9 predicted proteins | sample 5204211 | NCBI WGS metagenome assembly WBZX01 (sample SAMN12344362, study PRJNA552823) | activated sludge metagenome | biome: Activated sludge suspended growth; feature: Nitrification reactor; material: Wastewater; isolation source: activated sludge from nitrification reactor of wastewater treatment...
CCTGCGCCACCAGTTCACCCATGGCGAAGCATAGGAACAACAGGCAAGTAATACTCCGATATAGTAGCTGCATCAGGGTTATAAACGTATGGTTTTTTGTTTCCGTGTGCGTTATGCTTTAGTATCCAGTTCTTCAAGCAGGTCCAGGATGTAATTGAGCTCTTTATCCGACTTGAAGGGTATGCGGATCTGTCCGCTCCCGTTATCCTGGTACTGCAATTCAACCTTCACACCCAGAAGGCCACGTAACTGCTGTTCCACTTTCAACACATCTGCTGACTTTTTAGATATAGCCGTTTTTTTATCAGCAGATTCCTTTTTGGAGGAGGACGGTTCCTGATATCTGGCCACCAGTTTTTCTGTATCCCTTACACTCAGGTCTTTTGAGATGATTTCACCAAGGACCATAAGCTGGGTGCTGATGTCAACCAGTCCTGCTATTGACTTTGCATGTCCCATGGTGATTTGCTCCTTACGCATGGCATCCTGTACCTGAGGTGGCAGTTTGAGTAACCTTAGGAAATTAGATACTGTACTGCGTTGTTTACCCACACGTGTTGATAGCTCCTCATGAGTGAGCTTGCACTCATCTATAAGTCGCTGAAGACTGAAGGCCATTTCCATTGCATTGAGATCAGCGCGCTGGATATTTTCCACGATGGCCATCTCAAGCATGCCCTGGTCATCTGCCAGACGGATATAAGCAGGGACACTGGTCAGGCCTGCACGCTGGGCAGCTCGCCACCTGCGCTCCCCGGCGATCAACTGGTATTTTCCTTCATGCAACCTGCGTAAGGTGAGCGGCTGGATGATACCGTGTGTTCTGATCGATTGGGCTAGCTCTTCAAGTGACTGCTCATCAAAGTCCGTCCTTGGCTGGTAGGGGTTGGCCTCAATAGCATCCACCGGTACCTCAAGGGTCTCCCGCGACAACTCCCTGAGTTCCTGACCAGTTGGGGCTGTACCCCTTTCTTCTATATTGGTCAGCAAGGCACGAATGCCCTTCCCGATTTGCATTTTATTAGTCTCTTTGGACATAGATAAGTGAGAAGTTAGCAGTTATAAGTGAGAAGCGGGTCGTGAGACGTGAGTCATGAGACGTAAGACGAGAGTATAGTTAATCAAGCGTTTAGTTTGTGTAATGTGGTTCATTGTGCAATATTGGTGTTTATTAGTTTGGCGCCTCACGTCTTTCGTCTCGCGTCTTCCGTCTCACGTCTTCCGTCTCACGTCTTCCGTCTCATGTCTTCCGTCTCAAGTCTTTCGCCTCACGTCTCACGTCTCACGCCTTTCGTTTCTTATCCGGGCTTACCTCATCATTATTCCTTTTCAGGAACTCCAGGGCCAGTTGCATAAAATTCATTGCTCCGGTACTCGCGGCATCATACATGATGACAGGAGCTTTCATACTGGGGGATTCACTGATTTTACTATTTCGGTGGATGATGGTCTGGTATAAAGGATCAGTTATATTTTGACGTACTTCTTCGAGGATCATATTGGCCAGTCTCAACCGGCTGTCATACATGGTCATGACGATTCCTTCGATTTTCAATTTTGGATTGAGGTGTTCCCTGACGAGGGTAATCGTGTTTTTTAGCTTCTGCAATCCTTCCAGGGCATAGATTTCTGTCTGGATAGGGATGAGCACTGCATCAGCAGCGGTGAGCGCATTGACGGCCAGCAAGCCTAGCGACGGCATGCAATCGATCAATATGTAGTCATAATCATCCCTGACTTTGTCGAGCACTCCTTGCAGGATGTTTTCCCTCCTCATGCGTGGCACTAATTCAAGTTCCGCGCCAACGAGGTCAATATGTGAGGGTAGGATAGACAAGTTTGGGGTCTGGGTCTGAAGGATTGCCTCTGTAGCTGAAACCCCGTTGATCATACAATCATATATCGTTGGCTGGCCCGGGATAGTCTCGATCCCAAGTCCTGAGGTACTGTTGGCCTGGGGATCAGCATCTACGAGTAGGATCTTTTTTTCCAGAATAGCCAGGCAGGCACCCATATTGATAGCCGTCGTGGTCTTCCCGACTCCCCCTTTCTGATTGGCTATGGCTACGATTTTTCCCAAAATATTGGATGTTGTATTGTAAATCCGGGTCGTCGGGAGCCTTGTGTATATAGGTAATCGCACAAATCTCCCCGATCGGGGGCGCAAAAATACGGCTATTGACACAACATTTGACGGTTTCCTCTGCAAACCAATGAAGGATACCTAATTATAATCGGCCATCGGCGTTTGTTATTTCCTTCGGAAATGTAAAAGCTAGCCAAATCCCAATTGTTTATAAACGGAAGCCCCAGGTGGGCTTGAAAACTTTATATGTCTTCTGCCAGGATATCCTGCAAACCCGTAAAAACTAAAAAATTCAGGGTTTTACATTAGAAAACCCCGTTTAGGGGGTCAAGGTATCTACTGAATTTATAACTTATCTGTAAAACATTGAAACATAGCCGATAATCCGCCGTTTATTTGCAGTATCGAATCGGGAAAAGAGTTTTCCGGCCGGTACAAAGTCAAACCTTTTTATAACAACAACTTAATTATGAAGACCATTAAATTCTTTTCATTCGCAATGTTACTTTCGCTGGCATGGGTATCCTGCAAAGATGCCTCTACAGCAACCACAGAAACTGCTACTGCTGAAGTACTTGCAGATTCTGTTTTTACAGCCACCAAGACTGTTTTTGCCGGCAATATTTCAGCTTTACAACAAGCAGTTGATGCTAAGGTGGCTGAATTAGAAGCCTCCCTTGCTACTGCAACAGACGCTACTAAGGCTGGTATCACTACTGAATTGGAGTCATACAAGAAATATCAGGCTGACCTTCAGGCTGGAAGCGCCAAGGTAGCTGAAGCTACTGCTGAAAACTGGGCTGCAGTGAGTGCTGAACTTGAAACAGTGCATAGCGCGATCAAGACAGCTCTTGCAGGTTCTGCTGCTGCCGCTGCGACTACAAGCGGCCAACTCGTCAAATAATACATTGGGTGAGATTGTAATAGTCTTTAAAGCCGCCTTCGGGCGGCTTTTTTTTTGCCTTTCAACTAAAATTTAGGGTTCAATGTGCTATCCAGCCCCAAATGGACCTGGATACTAATAATTGTCAAAGGGTCAAAATCAAATTTAGATTGAGTCAAAATCAGATGAGAGCCCGTACTTGATCCTGGCCGGTTGCAATTCATGGATTAAACTATATTTAATATATTAATTTACAGATAGTCAATGTGTTGCGCATAATAAGATTAAGTGCTACTTACACACAGACACGGGTCCTCTTTATCTTTGATGGATTTGGGTGACCTGGGAATTCCCAATTTATCTCAACCCCAAGATGGTTTCAGGTCATTTTGGTATTAAAATTGGTTAATGAAACCATAGGAATAGGATATGGAAAGGGTTGAAATTCAGCAATTATTAAAAATATAAACTTTGCCCTGATAATCAAATTGTTATATTTGTCCCCCCCGATGTCCTTAGAAAAGATCATTTATGGAAGTATTGGCAGTGCCTATGAGTAAAGATGAAGAGCTGATAAAGAAGATATTGGTTACTTGGGTTGCCCGTAATGGGTACTCAGAAGTAAAGGCCAATATTGAAGGTTATGAAACACCTTCCGGATTGAGCAATAAGGACAGTGATGATAAGCTGGTCCCTGACATTACCGCTTTGAAGAGAGGAGGCAGATGGTATATTGAGGTCGTACGGAAAGATGCTGATGCCGAAAAAACGGTGAGCAAATGGAAGTTACTCAGTATACTTGGAAAGAATAAAGGCGGTGGGCTCATCCTCATAGCTCCTGCAGGCAGTTTCGCTTTTGCGGAGCGTCTGACCAAAAAGCATGATATCATGGTTCAGATTATAAAATTCTGATCTCAAGTGTTCCGGGTCATCCCGGAAAGACAAAAAAAAGGGGCCGTCTGAATAGTCGGCCCCTTTTTTTTATAACTGGTCAATCAGATCAGAGGATTTTCAAAAGCTCTTCTTCCAGCGTCGTCCGAGGATTGACAGCTGCGATTTTTCCCTGACGATCGATCAGGAAGGTTTTTGGTATACCTGAAACACCGTATTCTCTGGCAGCCTTGGTATCCCATTTGCTCAACTCACTGACGTGATAAGGCCAGGTCAACTGATCTTTCTCGATGGCAGCCATCCAATTCTTTTTGGATTGCTCCAGGCCAGCCTGGAACTGGGCATCATCCGGGTATCGCTCTTTCGAACGGGCATCAATACCATCAAGGGATACACTGAACACCGTAAAGCCTTTGTCTTTGTATTTATTATAGATTTCTACAACATGTGGATTTGACTTCCGGCATGGACCACACCAGGAAGCCCAGAAATCGAGCAATACTACTTTGCCTTTCAAATCTGCCAGCGAATAATTCTTGCCGTCGGGACTCTTAAGTGAGATATTTGGTGCAGGCATTCCTACCTGGATGACTTCAGCTGACTGGCTCTGCGCAGCTGCTTGTTGCAAGCCAGTGACAAATGCAGCATATTGGGTGGTATACTCATGGTTAGGATATTTCTTGGCCAGTAGGTCTAGGGCTATTTTATGCATGCTGTAGAACTCAGGCCTGTTGCCAAAGGCATTGATCGCCATCTGCATACCACCCATAGGATAGGGGGTATTCTGGATGTAGTCTTTGACATCGTCAGCAGTAATCCTGCCGGTCGACAGGAGAGCCATGGCATCCATAAAATTCTTTGCACTCTCAGATCCGCGGACCTCAATATCGCTGGTTCTCATCCCATCGAGTGTGCCTTTGACGGTAATCGTTGAAGAAGGATCCTCCAGAACCAGAAATATCTTACCTGTCCCAATCCGTAGCCGGTATATCGCCGGTTCGATGGTCTCCTCTAGTTTTAAGGTAAAATCTCCATTGCCATCACTATCCGTCTGACCGAGAACCACAGTATTGCTATTTGGGCCCATTTTGTCAAGATATACTTTCATATTCGGACCATCTGAAATGGTGCCGGTGAAAGTAGTCCCCTTAGATGTGAGTGCCCCGCAAGAGGCCACACTGATGATCGTGAGGATAAAAAGACCGAGTGTTAGATTCTTCATATACGATGAGTGATTTGGATTTTATTGTTCAAGTATGTTGGACAGAGCATTCTGGTAGATCGCCCTCCAATCTGCCACCGTCCCGAAATGCTGGCCATCTATCTTTATAACTGTATCAGATACAGAGCCTAAACGTACAAACGGGATCTCTTGTTTAGCCAGGAGTGCTTCAGCTATTGTTAATTTTTCCTTATGGACACTGATGACCACTCGTCCCTGGCTTTCACTGAAGAGGAAGACATCCTTAGCTACGCGAGCCGGTATATTCACTTCATACCCAATGGCACCAGCCATAGCACTTTCTGTCAGTGTCGTAAATAAACCGCCTTCGGAAATATCATGAGCACTGGAGATCAGTCCATTGGTGATCAAGTGGGTCATGGCCTCATGGAGTGCATATTCCTGCGCGAGGTTGAATTCAGGGCATGGAGTAAGCCGCTGGCCGAGGACCTCACGAACATATACGGAGCTGTGTGCATTTGTTGGCAAAGCACCTAATAATAGGATTTGGTCACCTTCCTTCTTAAAGGAAAGGGTAGTGGCGTGCTCTCTCTTTTCCACCAAGCCAACCATACCAATAGTTGGCGTTGGGAAAACGGGTTCTGTTCGGTCTTTTAGCACAGACTGGTTATAAAAACTCACATTACCACCGGTTACAGGTGTGCCATATTTTCTACAGGCATCACCCATACCTTTTATGGCATGTACAAACTGGTAGTAAACTTCAGGGTTGTAAGGGTTTCCAAAGTTGAGACAATTGGTAACTCCCAGGGGCAGTCCACCGGAGCAGCGGATATTTCTGGCAGCTTCCGAAACCGCAATCATCGCGCCTGTATATGGATCTGTATGTACATAGGAACTGTTGCAATCCACAGTTACAGCGAGGGATTTATCTGTATCCTTAAGACGCACGATCGTTGCATCTGATGGATCATTGGTATTCGTGTTGCCGGTTCTTACGGTATGGTCATATTGCTCATAGACCCATCTCTTGGAGGCAATATTTGCAGATCCTATGATCTTCCTTGCGATGTTGATCAACTCAGCATCTGCCACAACAGGAGGAGTAAATGCCTTGATATCATCCATATAGGCAGGGCGGGTATATTCCCGATCATAGACAGGTGCTCCCCCTCCAAGCACTAGGGAAAATGCAGGGACATCGGCTACCTTAGCTCCGTGACGGAAGTACTCCAGCCTGCCGGTGTCAGTTACTTCACCAATCCTTGCACATTCGAGGTCCCATTTATCAAAGATGGCTTCTATTTCTTTTTCCCTGCCTTTCTTGACCACCACCAGCATTCTTTCCTGGCTTTCGGACAGTAGGATTTCCCAGGCATGCATGTTTTGTTGGCGGGTAGGCACCAGGTCAAGGTTGATGATCATACCTGTCCCTGATTTAGCACTCATTTCGGATGTGCTGCAGGTGATTCCGGCAGCCCCCATATCCTGCATGCCTACGACAGCCCCGGTCTTGATGATTTCAAGCGTTGCTTCCAAAAGGAGTTTTTCCTGGAAAGGATCACCCACCTGCACAGCTGGGAGGTCTTCTGCAGAATTTTCGGTGAGGTCAGCAGATGCAAAGGTCGCCCCATGTATACCATCTCTTCCGGTAGCAGAGCCAACGATAAAGACAGGGTTGCCCGGACCATCCGCACAAGCGGAAATAGTCTCTCCCACCTTGACGATACCCACAGACATGGCATTGACAAGGATATTTTGCTGGTAGCAAGGGTCAAAGTACACTTCACCTCCCACTGTAGGAACACCAAGACAATTGCCATAATCGCCGATGCCACTGACTACACCCTTGATCAGGTGTCGCATGTGAGGGACATTTGGGTCTCCAAAGCGCAGCGAATTGAGCGCGGCAATAGGTCTTGCACCCATGGTGAAGATATCACGATGGATGCCCCCCACACCTGTAGCTGCCCCCTGGTAAGGTTCAATTGCAGACGGGTGATTGTGAGATTCGATTTTGAAGGCACAGGCGATACCTTCCCCGATATCAATCAGTCCGGCATTTTCCTCACCGGCGGCGACCAGAAGGCGGCCTCCGTCACGTGGCAAGGTCTTGAGGTATTTGATCGAGTTTTTATAAGAGCAGTGTTCGCTCCACATGACAGAGAATACGCTCACCTCTGTAAAGTTCGGTTCGCGGCCGAGGACTGAACAAATCTTGTCAAATTCATCCTTATTGAGCCCTAGCTGGGCGGCAACCTTAAAATCTACGGCTTGTTCAGTATCCTGCATAACGGTTCATATAAGCCGCAAAAATAATATATGTTATGACAACTCTGCTAACCCTGAGGCAGGAAGGGTAATTCTCTGACCCTATTATCCATATTGCCGTACCTTGTAGGGACTGACTAAATGACTCCAATAATGAAAAATCTACTGGTTGCCCTTGATATGAAGCCCTCTGATGCTTTGCTTCTCGCCCAGGCTTCTTTACTGGCTCAAAAATGTGGGTCCAGGATATGGATGATCCATGTTGCCTCTCCTGATCCTGATTTTGTGGGTTTCGAAATGGGGCCTAAGTACATCCGTGATTTTGTTGCAGATGAACTAAGGACCGAACATCGTCAACTGCAGGCATACGTAGCTGAGTTGAAAGGCAAATCATTGGATGCAGAAGGGCTTCTCGTCCAGGGTCCAACGATTGATATGATCGAAGCTGAAGCAAAGAAGTTAAATATCGATCTGCTCATCCTCGGTAGCCATAAGCATAGTTTCCTGTATGAAGCTTTTGTTGGAAATACGGCTGTCAGGATTATCAAGGAAAGTTCGATTCCTGTCATGATTGTCCCGCTACCTGAAGAATAGAGAGCAGTCTCTTGCTTCGGCTCTATTTCTGCTGATTCACTGCCTGTTGATGCGCTGATAGGATATAGGTTGACAGATAGGCAGAGATGATCTGGCAATAAGCTCCTGTAAGGCCATCATCCCATTTTGCTATTTCCGAAGCATAGAGTTTCATCAGCTCCGGATTGTTCACAGGGATTGCAGAGTAATAAACCTTGCTTGTAACATCAGACCTGGAAATGATAAGGATGCCTGCCAGTTGCCTGAGATTTTCCCTGACTAGATTTTTTATGGTGAAATGGTAATTTCCAATCTGGTGTTCACCGATTTCATTAAAGTAATATCCTTTCTTCATGTCCAGTCCTGACTCTACCTGGATCTTATACCCTTTTGTCATGTAATTATATTCTTCCAGTGTCGTAGGTACCGCATGGATAATGGAAGTATCAAGCTGGGCAAGAAGACTAAAGGGCAAATAAAACAAGGAGATGGTCAGCAGGGCTTTCATAGGAGAGGTCAATTTGCAGGATATACAATCATCATAAATATGAACTGAAGATTTAGCAGCAGAAACTGCTTTCCAAATTTAAGCAATAGGCGCTAAAGCCCGGAAGGACCATGGCAGAAAATGTCAATGTGGCAACTATTGTACATTTTACAGGAAGAAACGCCTTGAATCGTTGCAGCCGGAACTTATTCTTTCAAGATGATTGCATCAATTTCCTTCTGCCTGACGAGTTGGTTAAATGCAGGGATCAACTCCTTTTTTACTTTTTCATACCTGGCCAGTTCTGCATCAATCAGGCCTTCCAGTTCTTTTCTGACTTCATAAGCCTGGTCAGTTGGGGGAAATTCACCATTGCCAAGAATGCTGTTGAGATAGCCGAGTTTATTGGTCAGCCTGACCGGGAAATTGAGGGGATCCTGACCACTGCGGTTTTTGGTCTGGTATAATGCCTCCTCAATGGAGGTCATGACACTATCGATCATTTTTATATCATTGACCAGGACTGTATCTTCTTTCACTCTTTCCTTGTAGTTGTTTAGCTGAGCCCTGATGTCACGTATTTCGATAATTGCATCATGGGATTCAGTGATCTTGTCACGTACTTCACTGGCAAATTCATAGTAGCGCTTGTAATCCTCCGGAGTAGCAGTTGACCTTGGATCTTTAATGATGTTAAATGACATACGCTGTATCGTGTCATTAAAGTTCAATTCAACATTGTATTGCCCTGGAATAGCCAGCGGGCCTGACATTTCAGCTGCCCACATGATCATCCCGTCAAATCGTTTTGCAGGGCTGTATCGAAGGTTCCAGTTAAACTTGTTCATCCCTTTCTTAGGCGTGAGCTGGAAGGCTTTTTCTTTTTGCCCGGTACTGTATTTTACAATGGTATCTCCATCCGTTTCAAAAAACGTAATCGAAAGCGTATCTTCTTTTTTGACCTCATAGGGTAGGTAATAGTAGGCCATCAGGCCTCCGGCATAATTGGTGCCTGCTGTTTGGCTTTTATAGGATGAACCGGTCATTCGGTAGGTATCAGCAGGCTGAAACAACCGGACTTTTGATTTTTGTGCATTAATGGCTTGTCTTAGTTGCACCAGGTCATCGATGATCCAAAAGCTTCTCCCCTGGGTAGCTGCTATAAGATTATTGTTTTTGATAGCCAGGTCAGTCACCGGGACAATGGGCAGGTTTAATTGAAAAGGCTGCCAGTGATCTCCATCGTCTGTACTGATATACATTCCTGATTCTGTACCGGCATAGAGTAGACCTATAGCTTGCGGATCAGCACGGATCACACGTGTGAAATGATGTGCGGCAATGCCATTGTTGATGTATTGCCAGGTCTTTCCATAATCCTTTGTACGCAGCAAGTAAGGCTTGTAGTCACCTGACTTATACATCGTAGCTGCAACATAACAACCGCCGTCAGTAAATGGATCCGGCTCGAGGCTATTGATCTGTATCCACTGAGGAAGAAAATCCGGTGTCACATTGGTCCAGGTCGACCCACCATCACGTGAAACATGAATTAGCCCGTCGTCACTACCTGTCCACAACAGGTCTTTTACCCTTGGGCTTTCTGCTGCAGCGAAAATGGTGCAATAATATTCTACAGTAGTATTGTCTTTAGTGATTGGACCACCAGAGGAGTGAAGTTTCGATGTATCATTACGCGTGAGGTCAGGACTGATGACCTTCCAACTCTGTCCCTCATTGGTCGATACATGCAAATGGTTGGATGCAGTGTACAATTTCTTTGGATCGTGGGGCGAAAAGAAAATGGGGAAGTTCCACTGGAAACGGTAGTGTGCATCTTCTGCGCCATGTCCTAAGGTTATGTCAGGCCAGACATCGACAGATCTGTCTAACTGGGAGTCATGGTCATACCTGTTGATGACTCCGAGATAACATCCGCCATAAACAATATCATCATTGAGCGGGTCGACAGCGATATGACCGCATTCACATCCTGCGGTAGGCTCCCAGTCTTCTTCTGTGATGCCTCCTCCTCCGGTTCTGGAGGATATCCTGACGGTGCTGTTATCTTGCTGTGCTCCGTAGATACGATATGGGAAATGGTTATCGGTTGTCACCCGGTAAAATTGTGCTGTGGGTTGGTTGTGGTAGCTGGACCAATGTATGCCGCCATCCAGGCTGACCTGGGCACCACCGTCGTCACCCATGATCATTCGCTCCGGATAGTCAGGATCTATCCATAGGTCATGATGGTCTCCATGATTGGTGTAATGCGCGCTAAATGTCCTGCCACCATCCAGGGATTTATGGTACGAGACATTGACTACATAGACGATATCCATTGATTTCGGATCCGCATAGATCCTGGAGTAATACCATGCCCTTTGACGCAGATCTCTTTCACTGTTTGTCTTTTCCCAGGTTTTACCACCGTCATCTGACCGGAACACGCCCCCGTCCTCATTCTCGATGATGGCCCAGAGCCTGTTGCTGTTGAGCGGACTGACGGTGATACCGGATATGCCCCAGATCCCCTTGGGTAGTCCTTTATTTTCGGATATGTTCTGCCATGTCTCTCCACCATCTTTACTTTTCCACAACGCTGAACCTTCTCCTCCGCTACTGAGTTCGTATGGTTTACGTTGGACGCGCCATGTTGAGGCGTAAAGGATCCTTGCATTGTTAGGATCGATGATGAGGTCGACAGCTCCCGCCCTTCGGTTCACGAAAAGCGTCCTTCTCCATGTTTTACCGCCGTCGGTTGATTTATAAATGCCTCTTGTATCAGAGTCTTTAAATACATCTCCAAGTACTGCGGCATATACAATATCCGGGTTGTCAGGATTGACCCTGATCCTTGGGATATGCATCGCACTATCGAGACCAATGTGCTCCCATGTTTCACCCGCATCTGTCGTTCTCCACATTCCATATCCTGAAGAAACATTTCCC
>WBZX01002885.1_pt1 | contig 11325 bp, 10 predicted proteins | sample 5204211 | NCBI WGS metagenome assembly WBZX01 (sample SAMN12344362, study PRJNA552823) | activated sludge metagenome | biome: Activated sludge suspended growth; feature: Nitrification reactor; material: Wastewater; isolation source: activated sludge from nitrification reactor of wastewater...
CGCGATGAAGCTGCAGCCGCCGAGAATGCCCACTCCGAGGAGGATTGCGATGGATGTCTTCATTGGAATCACTTGCCTCCCTCGATGACCTTCTCGTTGCCCTTTTCGTCGATCTCGACCTTGGTCTTCTGGACCTCCTGCTCCGTGATCGTGAACTCGACGCGGCGGTTCTTCTCGCGACCGTCCTCGGTCTCGTTGTCCGCGATCGGGCGGGTCTCGCCGTAGCCCTTGGCCGACAGCACCGACTTGTCCACGCCGCCGTCCTTGGTCAGGTACTTGAGCACCGACTTCGCACGGTTCTCCGACAGCTTCTGGTTCTTGGCGTCGGTGCCCTCGGCGCTCGCGTGGCCCTCGATCTCGATCTTCTTGACCTCGGGGTGCTCCTTGATGACCTTGGCCACCTCGTTGAGCAGGTCGTGCGAGACCGGCAGGATCTTCGCCGAGTTGACCTCGAACTGGATCTTCTCGTTGATGACGATCTTGTTCTCGCGGACCTCGACGCGCTTCTGCGGCTCCGGCGGCGGCGCCTCCTCGACGGGGGCTGGGGCGGAACCGACGATCGCGATGCCGGAGGCGTCGCTGAAGACCCTCGGGGCGCAACCGGCCACCGCGACGGCGGTGAACAGCCCGGCAATCATGAGCCGGGAAATGCGATGAGCGTGCATGGGAAGGAGCTCCATCCGCCGTTTGGGAAACGGGCGGTTCGGTGGGTGGTGTTGGTGAGTGCCGGCGAAGCGTCTGCCCCGTGGGATGGGGGCGGGCGTCGCCGGTGCTGTGCGCGCGCAACTTTAGAAGCCGCTGCGAAATCGTCAACCCCGATCCGGGGGCCCTGCTGGACGCAATTTGCGATCGTGGAAATTGGCCGCAGCGGCGCGGTACGCCGCCGAATGGAGCGTTTCCTCCGGACCGCAGCGGGTCACTGTCAGACCCCGACACGACGGTGACAGAGTGATGACAGCGACAACTCGGTTGGCAGGGCGTCGGCAGCCCGCGAGGTCGGCGAGGAAATCGAGTCTGGCTGGCTCGCCGAGCCGCGATGGCAGCGCTAGCCTAGTCGCGATGTCCGGTGCATACCCCAGGTTCGGTGTCGCGGCGCGGTCCCTCCCCGTCGCGATCGGGCTCACGCTCTGCGCAGTCTCTGCCGACACCTGGGCGCGGGCCCGCGCTTCGGCGCCGGCCGAGATCCCACCGCCGTCCGCGTCGGTGACGGTCGCCGAGCCGCCCGCGCCCGGCCCCGAGGCGGCGCCGGCCCCAGCCCCCGCGCCGAGTGATCCCGCCGCCACCGCGACCGTGCCCGATGCGACCGCTGCGCCCACCGAGGCCGCGCCGGCCGAGGCAGCGCCGACCACGACATCGGGCCTGGACGCCGGCAGCCTCGACGCGCCGGTCGTCGCGACGCCGCCGGCGGCCGCGGCCGCGACGACGCCAGCAGCCGCGGCGACGCCGGCAGCCGCGGCCGCGAGCGAAGACGAGGAGCTGACGCCCAACGAGGCCATCACCAAGGCCTACGCGCCCCGCTTCCGCCCGGCCCGCGACGTCGGCCGGCTCAACGTCGTCGCACGGCTACTGTTCGCCAACGCCGGCGGTCAGGACTCCGCCGGCGGTCGCTTCGGTGGTGCCACCGTGGACGTCGGCCAGAGCTGGAACCGCTTCGGCTACGCCGCGACGGCGTCGGTGTGGGGTGGTCGCTACGTCGCCGCGCCGAGCGGCAACGTCGAGATCAACGCGCTGCTCGGCATCGGCCCCACCGTTGGGCTCGGGCGGCTCGCGCTGCTCGGCCGCGGCTTCCTCGACCTGCGGGCCGGCTACGACTTCTACTACGGCGTGGTCAACCAGCGTGCGAGCGTCGAGCTGCAGTCGACCGCCGGCAGCGGCGTCGCGGTGCAGCCAGCCCGCAATGTCGCGCCGCACGGACCCCGCGTGCGCCTCGACCTCGGCTTGGTCTCCCTCGATGACGCGCGCCGCTTCTGGCACGGCATCGGACTCTCGATGGGCTACCAGGCGCTGATCGGCAGCTTCGGTGCGCAGATGCCCCGTGTGCACATGCTGACGCTGGGCCTGACGTACTGGATGGGCTGAAGCGTCGCTACCGCAGGCGCCGCTCGAGCCGACGCGCGGTGTCCTCCAGCGCGGCGCGATACGCCACCGGCACCAGCTCGATCTGGTGCCGCAGGTACGGCAGCAGCTCGGCGTTGGTGAGCTCGCCCAGCAGGTGCGCGGCGGGCTCGACGAAGTTGCGATCGCCCTCGCGCAGGCGATCGCAGAGGAACTCGAGCGCCTCGACGGTGTTGATCTTGCCGATCGCCTTGAGCGCGGCACGACGGGCGTTGTCGCCGTCGGGCAGGTCGCGGGCCGCGAAGATGCGCCGCAGCGGCTCGAAGGCGTGGGGGAACACCAGCTGCGCGGTCGCGGTCGCAGCGGCCTCGCGGACCTCGGGCTCGTCGTCCCGCAGCGCGCGGCCGATGAGCGTGAAGCTACGCTTGAACCGGAGCTTGCCCATGGCCTCGGCGACCGCGCGGCGGATCGGCACGTCGCCGTGGTCGAACAACGCCTCGAGCGCGGCGATGACCGGGTACGCGCGAATCGCCTCGAGCCGTCTCGCGACGTCGACCGGCGCGACCGCGGTGCCACGACGCTCGAGCTCGAGCACCAGCAGCAGCGCATGCCGACGCACGAAGTCGGGGAAGCGGCGATCGGCCATCACGCCGGCGGCGATGAGCGCGGGGTCGCCCTCGAGCTCCCACTCGGCGAGGTCGACGTACCAGACCTCCTCGTACTCGGGCAGCTGCTTGAGGAACTCGGGCACCGGCACCGGCCGCGGCGCGTCCTGCAGATCGTTGCCGAGCCGATCACACAGCCGGCGATAGCGCTCGCGTGCGCGGCCCGACAGCTCGAGCTGCAGCAGCCGGCGGTAGACCTCGAGCACCTGCTTGAAGGCCCGCACCGACGCGAACGCCTCGGCGGCGGCGAGGTACGCATTCTCGACGATCTGCATGGGGTGGCCGGCCGACTGCGCCTCGACGCCGGCCTTGAGCCACGCCTCGGCGCTGCGCAGCCGCAGGTCGTCGCCGTAGGGCATGCCCGCGCGGGTGCAGTAGTCGGCGGCCTCGCGCAGGATGCCGGCGGCGGCATGCCACTCGCCCGAGCGGCGCGCGATGCTGACGAAGGCCTCGTGCAGCCGCAGCGCATCGAGCTTGAGGCCGTCGTCCCGCAGGATCCGTACGCTGTTGAGGTAGCCCTCGGCGACGTTCTCGAACGCCTGGGTCTCGCTGCCGATGCGCGCGATGAGCTGGTAGCAATCGAACGCGCGCTCGCGCAGCCCCTCGGTCTCGAACAGATCGGCGACCTCTTCGACCGCCGTGGTGGCGCTGGCCAGCGCGGCCTGCGAGCGCTCGTGGCCCAGCCGCAGCAGGCACAGCCCGTAGTTGATCTTGGCCAGCGCCGACTCGTAGGGCCGCTCGTGCAGCTCGTCGCGCGCGGTGATGTCCTGCCACAGGGTCGCCGCCACCGCGTCGTCGCCGGCGCGCTCGAGCTCGATCGCGCGGTGCACCGGCATCTCGCCGAGCCCGAACCAGTCGGCGGCCGCGCGGGCATGGCCGGCGCGCGCGAGGTAGATGCCCATCAGCCGCACGCCTCGCAGCGCCTCGGGATCACCGGTCTGCACCCGCACGGCCTCGTGCGCGAGCAGCTCGGCCGGCGGCTCCTCGGTCGCCCGCAGATAGGCCGCACACGCCATCGCCTCGCGGCCGTGGCCGAGCACGCGCAGGCACTCGGCCATGGCGCGCAGCCACTCCTCGTACTCGAAGTCGATGCGATCGACGACCTCGACCAGGTGCCGCAGATGCACCAACGCGTCGGCGTAGCGACCGGCGCGCATGTTGGCCTCGGCGCGGACCCACAGCACCGCGGTGTCGATCACGGCCGCCGCCTCCGCTCGGGCACGCGCTGCGACTTGGTGCCGCGCCGCGCCGCCGCCGGCTTGCCGCTGCGACGGGCGTCGAGGTCGCTCTGGACGTCGTCGATGATCTGCCGGGCGCGGTGGGCACGACGGCCGTGGCTGATGGCGTCGGCGTCGATCACATGCACGCGGTGGAGGCTGTCGAGGTACGGCAGCTCGAGCGGACCGCTGGGCAGGATGAACACGCCATAGATCGGCGCACGCGCGCTCAGCAGCGCGACCTCGTCGGGCGGCAGCTGGCACTCGCCGTGGGTCAGCAGATACACCAGCGTGTGCGCGGCGGCCCGCCGCGGGGTGTTGAGCTCGGCGTTGAGCTGGCGGATGACCCGCGCGTAGTTGCGACCCCGCTCGGCCCTGAACTGCAGCGCGTAAGGCACCTCGGCGCTGCCGGTGGCCTGCACCTTCACGCCCTCGTACAGCCGCGAGTCGAAGAAGCGCAGCGTGACGTCCTCGCCCAGCAGCGCCAGTCGCTTGCACAGCGCGAGTGCGAGCCCGCGGGCGAAGACCTCGCGAACGCCCCGCATCGATGCGCTGCCATCGACCAGCACCTGATGGGTGCGGCGCTCGCTCTCGAGCTGCTTCTCGTGGGTGAAGTAGAACAGCTCGCTGTCGACCAGCTTCTGCTCGAAGACGTCGTTGTCGTACGCCAGCTGCGTGAGCACGAGGTCGTCGAGATTGCCGCGGCGCTCGAGCGCCGCGTAGCCGTCGATGCTGAAGCTCTGCTGACCGGCCTCGCGGCGAACCTCGAGGATCGACGGCAGCAGCTCCATCGAGAAGTCGACCACGTCGGCCAGCGACGGGCTCATGATGACGTTGTAGAGGTCGGCCAGATCGACCCCGGGCAGCGCGTCGCCGCCGCGGAACAGGCCCAACAGGCGCAGCGCATCGAGGTCGATCTGCTCGATCTCCAACAGCGGCAGCAGGCGATGGGTCGCCAGCGTCGACAGCCACGCCAGCGCGACCGACTGATCGTAGCGGTTGTAGGCGGTGCCGGGCTCGATGCGGGTGTAGTGCACGACGTCGACCGGCAGCGGCGAGGCCCGCAGCACCCGCACGTCCTCGGGTAGCTGCGGGATGATGCTGGCGAGCACCCGCGCCAACACCACACCGACCATGGGATCGCGGTGCTTCCAGCCGGCCTGGGTGCGCGCGAGCTCCGACTCGCCGAGCTCGACCAACAGCCGTCGCCAGCCGTCGCTGATGTCGGCGTCGCCGAGGCCGCGCAGCTGCGCCGCCGGTCGACCGAGGCCGGCGATCAGGCAGCCGAGATCGTGCACGACGACCAGCGGCACCGCGAAGCCCAGCCGCGCCAGCGAGTTGTGCCACGACACCGCGCGCATCAGCGCGAGCGCACCGGTGCCGTCGAGCTGCGACAGCGCCATGGTCCCGACCTGGCGCTCGAACTGCGGACCGACGGTCGCCTCAACCGGTTGCGTGGCACGGGCCGACATGGATCTGGGACGCGGCGGCGAGGAACCTGCCCGGACCATAGCAGCTTTCCCCACGCCGCAGGCGCCCGCGCACGCCGCCTTGCGGCGTGGTGCGCGAGCGCGGCGACGAAGCTGCGATGATGGCGGCCTTGCCTACGAGGTCCCCATGCTCGGCTTGTCGTCGCTCCTGCTCGCGTGGCTGTCGCAGCCGTGCACCATCACGGTCAGCGGGCTGCCGGTGCCCGCGCGCACGCACCATCACCTCGAGGTGACCGGCGGCGAGGTACGGCTCGATCGCGGCGCGCTCGAGGTGAAGCTCGCGATCGACGACGTGGTCGTGCGCCTGGTCGGGCCCCGCTACACCGGCGGTCTGCACGTGCGATTGGCCGACTGCGTCGACGGCCGTGTGCTGTCGCTGCAGGCCCGCCCGCGTCCAGCCGCGGTCACCTTCGAGAACGCACCCGCAGACCTGGTGCTGCGCTGCATCGATGCCTGTCCCGCGAACCTGTCGCGGACGTGGATGCTCGCGCGCGAGCTGCCGCCGCTGCCGGTCGAACACGGCCTGCGGGTGGAGGTGGAGCTGCGCGCCCCCGGCCACGTGCGATCGCGGCGTGTGCTGGACCTGCTGCCGGGCCCCAACGCGATCCCGCTGCGGCTGCAACGGGTCGCCGAGGCGCTGCCGCTGCGCTGAGCCACCGTACGACCAAGACGGCGTGGAGGATCGTGCGGACGCGCCGGGCTCGCGCAAGCGCGTGGCCGCGGGCGCGTCGCTACTCCCAGCCGGGATCGATGTTGCCGTACGGCTGCGGCACGCCGTAGATCGTCGACGCGAACGGCGTGACGGTGCTGGGGCCGCAGGCGGCCGCGTTGCACGACAGCGTTTCGCCCTCGATGCCGGGCCGCAGCACCGAGACGTACTGATCCTCGACGAAGCCCTGCGTGCGCACGCCGAGGATGCCGGCGATGAGCCGTAGCAACCGTCGTCCGGTCTCGTTCGACGCCACCTGGCAGCCCGCGAGCGTGAGCACGGTGGTGGCATCGACGTGGGGCCGCAGGCGCTCGAGCGCGGCGGCGTAGCCCTGGGAGAACAGCGTGTCGGGCGAGAGGAAGTCGGGCCCGAAGGTCATGCCGACGAAGCCGCCGTCGGCACCGATGGCGCCGTGGTCCAGCAGCAACAGCTCGCCGATGCGCGCGTCGTGATGCCGCGCGTACGTCACCGCGAACTCGATCGCCCGCGCGAACGTGGGCGACGCCGAGATCCAGGTGTTGTTCGACACCCGCGGGTACATCACGGTGCCGGCGCGCCAGATCTCGATCACCTCCTTCGCGATGCTGGCGCGCGGGCGATCGTCGACCAGGCCGCGGGCGTAGGCGTCCTCGCGGGTCATCGAGAAGGCCTGCTCGCTGTCCTGCACGTAGCCGCCCAGCGAGTTCACGGCGATCGCGTAGGCCGTCACGATCGCGGGATCCATGCGTGTACCGGGCGCGCCGAGCGACGGCGCCGGCTCGCGACCGCCGAAGAACGCGAGGAACAGTCGCGTGTCACCGGCCATGATCCGCACCTCGCCATGCAAGGGGCTGCTGCTGCGTGCGTGGCTGCATCGTCACCTCTCTCGACGCATGGCAGTACAACGCGCGTGCCAAGCCAGCGCTGCTTGCATCGACGCGCTCGGGCCCGAGCAGGGGCTTGCAGCCCCTGCCCGACTTGGGGTCGCGCCGGCCCAGTTCGCGCGCCCGCGACTGCCCGACTCGGGGCCCGCCAGGGCGTGCCCGCGCCGCGATCTCCAGCATGCCGGTGCCCGAGCGCTACACTTGCGAGCCGGTGTCGTCGCTCGTCCTCGCCGTCGCGGTGGCCCTGGTCGGGGTCGAGCAACCAGCACCACCCTCGGTCGGCGAAGGCATCGCGCTGTCGTGGGCTTCACCGCCGGATTGCCCCGGCACCCAGGCGGTGCGCAACGCGATTGATCAGAACCTCGCGAGCGTCGCGCTCGACGACGCGTGGCGGGCGGTCTCGGTGGTCGGCGCGATCGATCGCGAGGGCGAGGTGTGGTCGCTGCGCGTCGACGTGGTGCTGCCAGACGAGACCATCACGCGTCAGGTACGGGGGGCCACGTGCGACGAGCTCACGGCGGCGGCGGGGCTATTGATCGCGGTGGCCCTCGATCCCCTGCGCACGGCGAAGACGCGGACCTCCGCGCTCGCCGGCGACTTGCCCCCCGAGCCACGACCACAGCTCGCCGCAGTCGATCCCAGCCCGCCGACGATCGGGCCCGTGCGCGTGGCCCCATCGCCGCCTCCCGCGCGCCCGCGATGGCGCGTCGAGCTGCGCGGCGCGGGCGTGTTCGAGGCCGGCACGTTGCCGCGCGTGCGCGGCGGCGGGTGGCTCGCGATCGGGCTGGTGGCTCGCAGAGCCCGCATCGATCTCGCGGGCTGGGTGCTCGCGCCGCGTGACATGCCGCCGCTCGTCGGGGGCGAAGGCGTGCGCCTGCTCAGCGGCGCAGCGACCGTTCGCGGCTGCGCGACCCCGCGGCTGGGCGCGATCGTCCTCGGCACCTGCGGTGGCGTCGAGATCGGCGGCGCCACGGGTCGCGGCGTCGGGGTTGCGCTGTGGCGCAGGACCGCCGCGCCCACGGCCGCAATCACGCTGGGCCCCGAGCTGGCGTGGCGCCCCCGCGGCCGCGTGGGCCTGTGGATCGGCGCCGACGCGCTTGTGCACCTCATCCGCCCGCGCTGGACGATCCGCGGCCGAGGCACCGCGGTCGCCACCTCGCCCGCGGGCTTCCGCGTGATGGTCGGCCCGAGCGTGCGGTTGTGAACGCGCGCGAAGATCGACTGACGAGGCAGCCGCCGGGCGGCCATGTCCAGGCGTCGGCGCACGTGAACGATGCCTCCACACTCCCCGCGGTCCCCGCGGTCGCCGTCGTCGGTGACGTCGACTACCCCGCGTTGTTCCGCGCCCACTACGGGCGTGTGGTGCGGTGGCTGACCGTGCTCGGGGTCGCGCGGGCCGACGTCGACGACGTCGCGCAGGAGGTGTTCTTGGTCGCGCATCGTCGCCTCGGCCAGCTGCGCGACGGCGCATCGACGACCGGATGGCTGCTCGGCATCGCCCGACGCGTGGCCGCCACGGCGCGTCGCGGTCGAGGTCGCGCCGAACGTCGCGCAGCCGAGGCCGAACCACCGGCGGATCCGATCGATCCCGAGGCAGCCGCACTGCGCAATGAAGGCGCGCGCCTGGTGCACGCGTTCGCGTGCTCGCTCCCCGAAGAGCAGCGGCTGGTGTTCGTGCTCTACGAGCTCGACGGCGCCAGCGCGGGCGAGATCGCCGACGCCTTCGGCACGTCGATCAACACCGTGCATGCGCGCGTGCGACTCATCCGCGAGAAATTCCAGCGTCTGGTCCAGCGCGAGCGAGCGCGTCACGAGCGGACCGGGGGCGCGCCGGCGCGCCGGATCGGTGACGCAGCGGCGGAGCGAGAACCATGAGCGACACGCACCACGAGCCAGTCCCCCTCGATGCCGGTGCCTCGGCGCTGCTCGCCGCCTACCGCGACGAGACCGCACGATCCCCCGCGCAGGTCGAGGCCGCGCTGGCTGCCGTGACCGCGCGGATTCCCGGGCCCGCCGGTGCGACATCGGGCGCGTCGTCCGGCGGCGTCGCGCTCAAGCTCGCGCTCGCGGTGGGCGTCGTCGGTGGCGGCGCGTGGTGGTTCACGCGGCCCCCGGCGCCCGCGACCGCGGTCGCTGCGAGCCCGGCCGCGCCGGCCGTGAAGCCAGCGATCCCTGCCGAGGTGGCGCGCGAGCAGCTGCCGGCATCGCCGCAGCCGCGCGCGCCTGCGGCCCCGGGTGCGCGCGACAGCATCGAGGCGGCGGTGCCCGTGTCGACGCCCGCCGTCGAGGGTCGAGCTTCGAGCACGCGCCCGCGCTCGCGTGCGTCGGCGGTACCGACCGACAGCCTGGCGGCGGAGCTCGCGTTGCTCGAGCAGGCGCGTCGCCTCCTGCGTGCCGGTGACGACGCGGCCGCGCTCGCCGCGGTGCAACGGCACCGCAGTCGTCATCCCGCGAGCACGCTCGCGCCCGAGCGCGACAGCACCGAGATCACCGCGCTGTGCCGACTCGGGCGCACCGACGAGGCTCGTCGCGCGGCCGCGAGCTTCGCGGCCAACCACGGCCGATCGACCGCAGGCCTGCTCGAGGCCTGCGACGGCGTGACCACGCAGGAGACACCGTGATGCGATTGCAACTGCTGACGTGGATCCTGCTGGGCACCGGCTGCGTGGTGACGCGCGAAGCCGGGGCGGTCGACCTCGGCAGCGAGGGCCCCGGCGAGAGCTCGACCGGTCCGGGCGGCGCGGGGTTTCCCACCACCAGCGAGACCAGCGAGGGCGCGCGTCTCGATCTCGGCGCACCCGACGTCGGCACCGAGTCGTGCGTCTCGGTCGGCCAGACCAGCACGATCGAGGAGCGGCCGTCGGACATCATCATCGCGGTCGATGCCGCGATCTCCTACGCGATGTCGGCGTCGATCTTCGAGAACTTCTCGCTGCTCATCGCCGATGGTTCGATCACCGACGTACGCGTGATCATGCTCGCACCGCTGCCCGACGACACCGGCGGGGGCATATGCATCCAGCCGCCACCGCTGGGCACCGGCAGCTGCCCCACCGCGGATCACAACCCGCCGATCTACTTTCATGTCGACCAACCGATGGCCGCGGCGACGCTGCTCGACGACGTGCTCGCGTCGCATCCCATGTGGGCCGACGAGCTGCGGCCCGAGGCGTGGAAGCACCTGTGGGTGATGAGCGGCGCCGATCCGGTCGCCGATCCGGCGGACTTCGTCGACCAGATGGTGGCGCTCGATCCGACGTTCGATCGCCTGACGGTCCACGCGATGGTGCCCGACGCGCCGCGCGCGAACTGCTCGTTGCTGGTGCCCGGGAGCACGGCCGAGGAAGCCGACGCTCTGATCGCGCTGGCGAACGCGACCGAGGGTGTCGTCGAGCCGCTGTGCAACTACGACGTGGGGGTGCTGTTCGACGAGCTACTCGAGCGGATCCAGGCGGTCGCGCTGTCGTGTCGCTACGACATCCCCGATCCCCCAGACGGACAGATCTTCGACGCGCAGCGGGTCAACGTCGACTACGACGACGGCTTCGGCCTGCAGACGATCGGGAACGTCGAGCACGCATCGGACTGCGTCGACGTCGGCAACGGCTGGTACTACGACGACCCCGCGATGCCGACGGCGCTGGTGATGTGCCCGCAGACGTGTGCGCGCTTCGAGGCCGCCGAGCAGGCCAGCATCGAGATCCGCTTCGGTTGCGCGACGATCCCCGCCGCCTGACCGCATCGTTGGGCCGCGCCCTCTCGCGCGAGCCGGGCGTGTGCCGAGGACGAGGAGCGCGATGCCGGTGGCGATCGCGACGACGCCGGCGGTGGCCGCCGACACACCGCCGCCGCGGGTGCGATAGATGCGACGGCAGTTGCCGGCGAAGTCGACGTCGAGCCCGGTGCAGCCGCCGCGCGGGGCATCTGCGTCGAGCAGGAACAGCGGCACGCTCGCGGCGACCGCCGCAACGCCGAGCGCCAGGCTGCTCGCGCCGGCGCCGACGAGGGCGCGGCGCGGTCGCACGTCGACGGGCGCGACCGAGGGCCGCGTGACGATCGTCGGTCGCTCCGGCGGCAACGATACTCAGTACGGATCCGCCGGCATCAGCCCACCGTCCGCCGCCGACACCAGCTGCGCGGCCACCTCCGTCTCACCCGCCGGCAGCGCGATCGTATCCCCCGCGACGAGTCGCACGCGCTCGAGATCCGCATAGGCCAGCGGCTCGCCCGGCGCGCACACCTGCGGCGTGCCGTTCGAGCGCACCGCGTAGACGGCTCCATCACCCACCACGGTGCCGGTGCCGTCGGGGCCGACCAACAGCGCGG
>WBZX01002887.1_pt1 | contig 11321 bp, 8 predicted proteins | sample 5204211 | NCBI WGS metagenome assembly WBZX01 (sample SAMN12344362, study PRJNA552823) | activated sludge metagenome | biome: Activated sludge suspended growth; feature: Nitrification reactor; material: Wastewater; isolation source: activated sludge from nitrification reactor of wastewater treatment...
TTATGATCCTTGGACTCAAGGTGATCGGGAGAGCATTTACGATCAAGGCTATCCTCGCAATCATCGGACTCTCTATAGTTGTCGCCGTAGTGCCGTATCCTGAAATCACGCATGACAAATTGCTCATTGCAGTCTTTGGTGGTTTTTTCCTCGGCACAGGCATCGGGCTTACTATACGCGGAGGCGCGGTGATAGATGGTACTGAGGTTTTGGCTATTGCACTGAGCCGACGACTGGGCGTATCAATTGGCGACGTCATCCTGGTGGTCAATGTGATCGTGTTCTCATTTGCCGCCTGGCTCATCAATATTGAGACAGCACTGTATGCCATGCTCACCTATCTCTCTGCATCCAAGACCGTTGACTTCCTGCTGGAAGGTATCGAAGAATATACCGGCGTCACAATTGTCTCCATTAAAGCTGCAGAGATCAAGCAGATGATATCACATGAGCTCAATTATGGCGTCACTGTCTTCAAGGGAGAGCGTGGCTTTGGAAAAACAGGAGAGAAACACTTTGACTCAAACATCCTGTATACAGTCCTCACCCGTCTTGAAATCAGCAGGCTCAAGAAGGAAGTGCACCGCATCGACCCCAATGCTTTCCTGGTCATGAACAGCGTCAAGGATACGGTAGGTGGGATGACTAAAAAACGCAGGCATAAACACTAACCGCCATCGGGTGAATCATTACATTTACCCGAAATTAACTACCACCACATCTATCCAGCTATAGCATGAGTTCTACTACGCATTCCTCCCTTATCCGTTCGTTGGGATTGGGCTATGTCATTGTATTCATTGTCGCCAACATCATCGGATCCGGTGTCTACAAGAAAGTGGCCCCGATGGCCGATCAACTCAACTCATCAGGATGGGTATTGGTAGCGTGGATACTTGGCGGACTGGTGACCCTCTTTGGTGCGCTGAGCAATGCAGAGATTGCTGGCATGCTCGCTGATACGGGTGGTGAATATTCGTATTTCAAGAAAATATATAACCGGTTCCTGTCCTTCATGTTTGGCTGGTCCAATTTTGCAGTCATACAGACAGCAGCGATATCTTCCCTGGCCTATGTATTTGCCCAGTCGCTGCAATCGATCGTGCACATCCCTCCCATCCTTCCGGAACTCGCCGAAGTGTCGATCGGCGGTGTGTTCTTTCCATTTGCAGACTTGTCTACAAAACTTACTGCAGTAGTCCTCATCCTCGTCCTGAGTGCCATCAATACGAAGAGTATCAAGTCAGGGGCGACTATCAGCAACATCATTCTCTGGTTAGTCTACATAGGCCTAGCAGTCATCGTCATCTTTGGGCTCACAAGCAGTCAATCGGATATCACAATGAGTTTTGATTTCACCACACCGGTGGACAAGCCAGTGACCATCAGTGCGCTCTTTACCGCTATGCTTGCGGCATTCTGGGCTTATCAGGGATGGTCATCTATTGGCTATATCGGTGGTGAAATAAAAGAGCCCAATAAAAACATACCCCGCGGCATAGCCATTGGTTTGTTCCTGGTGATCAGCATCTACCTCATCGTCAACATCACCTATATGTCGATCCTTCCGATCGAAGCACTCAAGGCCGTGCAGGCGGCAGGCAACCAGGTAGCAGCCATCGAAGTGATCAAGGCTATCTGGGGCAGCGGCGGTGTGATGTTTATTTCCATCCTCATCCTAGTCACAACACTTGGATGCACGCATGCTACAATCTATGGCAGTGCGAGACCTTACTATGCGATGGCCCGTGAAGGATTATTTTTCTCCTCCATGGCTAAACTCAATTCCTCCCATGCACCAGCCAATGTAGTATGGATTCAATGCATTTGGGCTTGCCTGTTGGTCTTCTCCGGTTCATTCGACCAGCTCACCGACATGGTGATCTTTGCGGTCTTTATTTTCTACGGTGCTACCGCTGCAGGTGTATTCATCCTCCGCAAGAAAATGCCGGATGCCCATCGTCCATATAAAGTCTGGGGCTATCCGTTTGTCCCCGCCATTTTTATCCTCTTCTGCATTGGCTTGCTGCTCAATACATTTATTACCCAGCCCCGCGAAGCGATTTTGGGTATGTTGCTTATACTATCTGGAGTGCCATTGTATTGGTGGTTTACGAGCAGAGGGCATAGAGCATAGGGCATAGAGCAAGGGGCAAGGAGCATATTTGATTTCTGCCTGGAGCCAGGTAGCCTTCGCTTTTGCCTAAGATACCTCAGTATGATACAGTCAAGTCTTCAAAATGCTTCGGCTACCAAGGGAGGCTCCTGATGATGATCCTGCATTCGATACTGATTTTTTGATCCTGCCATTCGCAGCCATATGCTCCGAATAACATTTGTTTTTTTTATTAATAAAAAACCAAATGACAGATACTCCAAATTATACAGACACTGAGCGGAGTCGAAGGGGCTGTATAATTTATACTTTGATCCCAGGGTGAATACCCCGGTCGTTGAGCGTAGCCGAAACGAACGGAAAGTGAATACCCCGGTCGTTGAGCGTAGCCGAAACGAACGGAACTATTGTCTTTTCCCTATCTGGAAAGAAAGATACCCATTGATAAATGCAGGTGAATTATTCTCGATGATCATGATGGGGACACGCTGGAAGTAGGCATCCACCATGATGCCCATTTCAAAGGCCTTGACATATTTGTCAAAGGCACCTACACTAAAGTGAGCCCCTAGCCTGGCATGAAGGCCAGGCAATGCAGATAACTTGCCAAAACCATGGAAGAAAGATGCCGGCCCGATAATCTTGGTGTTGTCCAGAAAGACATCTGCATTTTCTTCGCTATAGCGCTCAGTGGATATGTAGTCGCGAAATCCGTTTTCTTCCAGCCTCGACAATTTGAGGTAGTATGGAATGAGCAACCCAATGGATGGGCCTAATTCGTAGTTGACCCCGGCAGCGACACCTTTACGCTTGGCTTTTTCGGAGAAATATATTTTTCTACCTACCCCTCCACGGAGGACCATAAAATAATTCTGCTTACCGTATGTGTAGCTGTTGGAGGTACGGGCAAAGGGATTGCTGGAATTGAACGTTACCGATTGCCTGAATTCCTTGGGATGTTTTAAAAGGCCCAGGTCAAACTGGTAATAATTGGTCTTGTAAAAGGTAGGGATTTTGCCAAACTGCATCGAGATCGCACCACCATTGCTATGGGCCCTGAATTCGAATACTTTCTCCTTTTCGTAGAGGACACCCATGGTGCTGTAGTCCAATTGCTTTGGCTGGACTACGGATTGGGCATACCCCAAACCTGTGCTCAATAAGCAAACCAATAGCAGGCTGACCGGCAATGACACCAATTTCATAATCGGAAGATAAGGGGTTTTTCCAAGCTGTTTGACAATTTTCGATACGATAAAAGGGGCAAATGACCAAAATCATTCAAAAACGGCCAATTCATGCTTTGGCATTCACTATCTTGGGCAGTCACCATCCTATCTACCCGTGGTCATCAACCTTGCATCATCAGCCTCCATCACCAATGATTACCTGCTTCAAATGCGGGATGAGGTATTACAGACCAACCCGGTCATGTTTCGCATGAACCTCCGCAGGTTTGGCCAGATCATGGGCTATGAGATCAGTAAAAAACTCAACTATACCTCGCGTCAGACTGTAACTCAACTTGGCGTGGCTGAATGCCATCAATTGAGTGACCGGATCGTACTGGGCACTATCCTTCGTGCGGGCATCCCGATGCACGAAGGCATGCTATCCATGTTTGATGAGGCTGAAAATGCCTTTGTCTCCGCTTATCGCAAGCATCACAAGGACGGAACTTTTGAAGTGAGCCTCGAATATATCAGCAGTCCTGACCTGGATGGTAAAGTGCTCATCCTCTGCGACCCGATGCTGGCTACCGGATCGAGTATTGTAAAAGCGCTGGACGCCTTGCTGGCTGAATATGGAACACCAAAGGAAATTCATGTGGCTGCTGTTGTCGCATCCACTTCAGGCCTCGAATATCTCGGTATCAAATATCCGGAAGCTACGATCTGGATTGGAGCAGAGGATGAAGAGCTCACCGCCAAATCCTACATTGTACCAGGACTAGGCGATGCAGGCGACCTGGCCTATGGACAGAAATTCTCTGATCCTACGGATTAATCCCCGCGCCAAACAAAGCAAAATCATACCTGACCGGATCTTTTGGATCGAAGGCCTTGAGTTGTTCGGTCAATTCTTTTGCTGCCTGCCAGTCATTGACTGTCCTGTCCAGTAATCCAAGTCTTCTCGCCACATTTCCTACATGTACATCGAGCGGAATAATCAATTGGGAGGGCTTTATCTTTTTCCACAATCCAAAGTCTACCCCGGTATCATCTGTCCGTACCATCCAACGCAGGTACATATTGAGTCGCTTGCAACTTGATTTCCTGACAGGTGTGGCGATGTGCTTGCGCGTACGCTCTAGGACCCAGGGATGGTCAAATACCCGGTCATAAAAACCGGCAAGGCCTTTATATACATCCTCATCCTCTGCAGTCATGTGATCTGCAAAAGCGTCTTCAAGGCTTGGATGTTCTTGATAATTTTTCTGCAAGACATCCACCAGGTAGAGAATGTCATCTGGTTGAAGTGTTCGGTGCCTGAAGGCTGAAAAGCGTTTTCTTTCCTGCTCTACATGATGCGTGATAAAATCATACGGAGCATCATCCATCAGGGCCATCAGTTCGCTGGCTTTACTGATGATGGTCTTGCGCTGGCCCCATGACATGATGGCGGCAAAGAAGCCTGCGATCTCTATATCCTGCAGCCTGGAATAACGGTGAGGGACCGAGATAGGATCTGAGTCAATAAAAGAAAGATGATTAAACTGAAAGGACTTCTGCTCCAGCCACTGACTGAGCGCTTCAACCTGTTTTGATGAATGCTTCAGATCAGTCGTCGAGTTTACCGCGGATCTCATTGATCTCATATACCTCGATGATGTCGCCGGCCTTGATATCATTGTAGTTCTTGATCGTCAGACCGCATTCGAGACCTGCCTTCACTTCCTTGACATCATCCTTGAAACGCTTGAGCGTAGACAATTCACCATGGGCATTCTCCTTGGTAGGATAGATCACGATACCATCCCTGATGATACGGATATGGTTGCTACGGGACACCTTGCCTTCGAGGACAATACATCCTGCGACTGTACCCACCTTGCTGATCTTGAAGACTTCGCGCACCTCGACCTGTCCGAGGATCTTCTCTTCCTTGGTAGGTTCAAGCATACCTTCGATAGCAGCCTTGATCTCGTTGATCGCTTCGTAGATAATAGAGTAAAGCTTGATCTCGACACCTTCCTTCTCGGCCAGTTTCCTTGCAGCCAGTGAAGGGCGCACCTGGAAACCAATAATGATGGCATCTGAAGCAGAGGCGAGGAGTACATCGGATTCGACAATCTGACCAACAGCCTGGTGGAGGATATTGACCTGTATACGTTCGATCGAAAGTTTCTGGAGTGAATCCGCCAACGCTTCGATAGAACCATCCACGTCACCCTTGATGATGAGGTTGAGTTCCTTGAAGCTTCCGAGGGCGAGACGACGTCCGATTTCATCGAGGGAGATTCGCTTGCTGGCCCTGTTGGTCTGCTCCCGATTGATCTGTCCACGATATGCAGCTACTGAGCGCGCATCCTGTTCGTTGTCAAACTCACGGAATTTTTCACCGGCCTGGGGTGCGCCATTAAGCCCAAGTACAAGGACCGGAGCAGAAGGACCGACATCCTTGACTTTTTTACCACGCTCATTGAACATGGCTTTTACCTTTCCGCTGTATTCTCCGCAGACAATAATATCCCCGACGGAAAGCGTGCCTTTCTGCACAAGCAATTTGGTCACATACCCGCGACCTTTATCCAAGGAAGCCTCAATCACCGCACCGGTTGCCAGGCGATCAGGATTGGCCTTGAGCTCAAGCATATCCGCCTCGAGAATAATTTTCTCAAGCAACAGATCCACATTGAATCCTGTCTTGGCAGAAATATCAGCAGACTGGATTTTACCACCCCAGTCTTCGACGAGGAGATTCATCCTGGAGAGTTCTTCCTTGATCTTTTCAGCATCTGCTCCCGGCTTATCTACCTTATTGATCGCAAAGACGATAGGTACACCTGCAGCCTGGGCGTGGCTGATGGCCTCCCTGGTTTGGGGCATCACATTGTCGTCTGCAGCTATGATGATGACAGCGATATCGGTTATTTTGGCACCCCGTGCACGCATGGCCGTAAAGGCTTCGTGACCTGGGGTATCGAGGAAAGTGATCGATTTGCCTGGCTTCACTTCCATTTCATAGGCACCGATGTGCTGGGTGATACCCCCTGCCTCGCCGCTGACTACGTTAGCACTACGGATAAAGTCCAGGAGAGACGTCTTACCGTGGTCAACGTGACCCATCACCGTTACGATAGGTGGACGTGGTTTGAGATCTTCCGGATTGTCCTCTTCTTCCTCTTCATAGAAGACCTGGTCTTCGGCAGAGATAAATTCTACTTCAAATCCAAATTCTCCGGCAACAAGTTCAATGATTTCCGCATCGAGGCGCTGGTTGATAGACACGATCACCCCTAGGTTCATACAGGTCATGATCACATCCGTCACCGGGATATCCATGAGGCTGGCGAGTTCTGATACAGATACAAACTCAGTGAGTTGTAATTTGTTATCGCTTTCCGCTGAGGTCAATAATTCCTGTCTATCGACTTTATCCTTGCGGGATTCTCTTCTGATCTTCTGACGCCTGCTCTTTCCTCCGGAGAGGCGTGCCATGGTAGCCCGTATTTGATCATCGATCTCCTTCTTGGAAACTTCCTTGAGTTCTTCACGACCAAACCGGGTTGGTGCTTTACGGGCGCCGGCTGCACCTCCTCCACCTGTAGCTGTAGCACCAGGAGTGCCTGCTGCAGGTCTTGTCCGCTGATCCCCTCCGCCCTGGTATGAATCAGAAGATAGTTTCTTGCGTTTGCGCTTCCGTTTCTGTCCGGTGCTGGTATCTGAGGAGGCAAGTGGTTTGGATTCTTTGTCCTTTTTTGCTTTTGCGGCAGCAGCCTTTTCCTTTTCGGCCTTTTCCTTCTCTACCTTCTTGGTCTTGGCGGTATCAAACTTGCCTGTATCTATCTTCCCAAGGATCTTAAGGCCGGCAAGTTGTGGAGCTTCAGCCCTTACCAGTTCGTCTTGTTCTTTTTCTTCCGGGGCTACAACTGGGGCTTGCTCTGTAACGACAGGGGGGGCTTCAACCACAGGTTTTTCTTCCGGCTGAGGTTTTGTTTCAGGCGCTTTAGGGGTCAGGTCTATCTTCCCGACCACCTTGACTTTAGGCTTAGCCTGTTCTTCGACCTCTGCCTTCTTAACCTCAGGTTTGACCACCGGAGGCGGAGGAGTGACAGGAGGGGCTTCCTTTTTCGGAGGTGGAGGAGCTACTGGCGCCACCACTTCCGGTGCTTTCGCCGGACGGGTACCAATCACCATACTGTCAGCCTGTTCCTTGATAGCCATAGAACTGCTGAATTCCTGAAGGAGCAGGTTATGCATCTCATCAGTAATCTGGCTCGTCGGCTTGGCTTCGATCACAAAACCCTTTTTAGCAAGGTATTCTACGATACTGTCCGTACCGACATTTAATTCTTTGGCAACTTTAACAAGTCTTTGCGACATATTGGGTACTTAGGTTCAAACACGCCTCCTCCGGCTATATCCCTCACTGGAGATGTTCCCCGGAGAGTTTCAAATCAGCTTTCGTCAAATTCGGCTGTAAATATCCGTAAAATTTCATCGACAGTCTCCTCTTCGAGATCTGTACGTCTCACCAGCTCCTCTTTATTGAGGGCCAGCACGCTTCTGGCTGTATCACATCCGATGCCTTTCAGCTCGTCAATGATCCATGCCTCGAGCTCATCTGCAAATTCGTCGAGGTCCACATCTTCCAGTTCGGCATCAGCGCTATCACGGAATACGTCGATCTCATACTCGGTCAGCCAGCTGGCTAACTTGATATTTGATCCACCCTTTCCGATGGCGAGGGATACCTGGTCCGGCTTCAGATATACACTGGCCCGTTTGTTTTCTGCATTGATTTCAATGCTCGAAACTTTGGCCGGCGTCAGTGCACGCTGGATGAACAGCGTCAGGTTATTGGTATAATTGACGATGTCAATATTTTCATTTCTCAATTCGCGGACGATGCCATGGATCCTCGATCCTTTCATCCCCACGCAAGCTCCAACCGGGTCAATGCGATCGTCGTAGGATTCAACAGCCACCTTGGCGCGCTCTCCTGGGAGACGAACGATTTTCTTGATCGTGATCAATCCATCTTCGATTTCAGGTACTTCCTGTTCCATCAACTTGGCGAGAAACAAATTGTCAGTACGTGATATGATGATGACCGGGTTGTTGTTTTTCATTTCGACCCGCTTGATGATCGCCCTGACCATATCGCCCTTCTTGAAATAATCGCCGCGGATCATTTCTGTACGTGGCAACAGGAGTTCGTTGTTGGTGGCATCATCAAGGATGAGGATTTCACGCTTGAGGATTTGCTGTACTTCACCGAGGATGATTTCACCTTCGCGGTCTTTATAGCGTTGGAAGACTTCGTCCTTCTCGAGTTCCATGATCCGGGATACCAGGGTCTGGCGAGCGGCCATGATTGCCCTGCGTCCGAAATCTTCGAGTGTCAGCTCTTCGTAGCAATCTTCATCGAGTTCGTAGCTATCATCAATGCTCTTGGCTTCAGACAGGGAAACCTGCCCTTGCTCATCCATCACCTCGCCGTCCGGAACGATCTTCCTTACACGCCATAGCTGCAAGTCACCATTCATGTTGACGATAATATCAAAATGGTCATCAGAGCCGTATTTCTTCTTGATCAGCGTACGGAATACATCTTCCATCACCCTCACCATGGTCGGGCGGTCAATATTTTTTCCGGCTTTAAACTCAGAAAATGATTCGATTAGATTCATGATCTACTATGGTTTAAAATCATTGATTTGAATTGTTTATTACTTAATGATTCGCTTATTAAATGCTTATAGGTTTATTTGTGAGTTGTCAGTGGTGAATTGTGAGTTAAAATAAATGCTAACTCACTCTTCACTATAAATTTCCCGGTTGCTGAGCGTAGTCGAAGCATCATTTTCCCTGGTTGCTGAGCGTAGCCGAAGCATCACCCTTTCCTCCTTGCTCCTTGCTCTTTGCTGCCCTATGCTCTCTGCCCTATGCCCTATGCTATTTTTTCCCAAACTGCACGGTGACATAAGCTTCCTTAATGTCTACGAATGCAATCTCTCGCGTCACTGATGCTTCTTTCTTGTCCTTTGGCTTGATGTCGATCGTTATCGTATCATGCCCTATGCTTGTCAGTATGCCGTCAAACTGTTCGTTGCTGGTCAATTTGATACGCAACGTCCGGCCTGTATGCTTGAGGTACTGCCTCTGGAACTTCAGCGGACGGCTGACTCCCGGGGAGGAAACCTCCAACTCATAAATACCGCCCAGTTCGGGTACCTCGTCCAGTATGGCCTCCAGTATCCTGCTGATTTGGGTGCAGGTATCCAGGCTCACTCCTTCATCCCCGTCGATAAATACGCCAATGTGATGGTTTGGCGCGACGACAAGGTCGACGATGTAGTATTCCCCGCAACGCCCTTCTTCAAAGGCGGACCGGATCAGGGACTCCAGGTGATGTGATGCTGTGTTCTGTGACATACAATAAAAAGAGGGAACTTCTGTTCCCTCCATCAATTATTCGCGGTGCAAATATAGTACAATTAGCTGATAAAATCAAATGTTTTCCATATCTGCCGGAGGACTGATCCAGAGCCACCTCAAAGTAAAATATTGATCTTTCATCCTAAATAGGCAATTCATGGACGGTGCTGTCACTGTCAAATATGTCGTATTTTATTGATTAAATGTATATTATATAATATATATTCTGCATATATGATATAAATTATTGACTACTTTGCCATTCTCCAGGCTTAATAGCATGAAGGATGTAGCTATTTAAGAGAACAGCTTCGTCGGGCCTATGACCCAACCCAAAACAATACTTAAGGCCTCCATAAAAGGAATGATTCCTCAATACTTTCAAAATCCTGAAAACCATGAAAACTCTAAATACTGGCTTGACTTTGGCCCTGATGATTACCATTTTTCATTCCGGGTTCTCCCAGATTGATTCTGAACCAGGTTGTGACACCAATATGTTTAAGGTGAACCTGCTGATGCCGAATTTTTCTTAATGAATATAAACGTAGGTTTCATATTGTTCCAGTCATCTGGCACGTAAGAGATCGTATTCCCTTTGACGCATTGGTCAAGCCTGAGATTGTGGTAAATTATGGTGAATAAACGCAAATATCTTTAATAGCAACAAAACCCACACGGTTTTAGTGCCGCTGTTTTATTTAACTTTGACAATCTTGTAAACGAATATTATCCACTAATGAAACAATTGTTATTTACTTGCTGTCTGATTTGGTTTATCTCCCTGTCACCTGAGTGTTTCAGCCAGGATTTATTGTGGGGTGCACATTTTAGTTCTACAATCGAATTTCCTTTTTCAGGTTCAGGTCCGATGTCAACGTATGAGGATACTGAGGGAAATGTGTATGTAACCGGACAATTTTCAGGAAAAATAGATTTTGATCCGGGACCAGGTACTTTATTCCTGGATGCTACTTCGCATACAGAAATTTTTTTAGTGAAAATGAATGCAAACGGATCATTATTGTGGGCTAAACAATTTAAAGGAACCAATTTAGCAATCGGTAAGACCATACTGGGTGATGATCGCAATGAAATTTATATTTCAGGTCAGTTTCGAGGTATGGTGGATTTTGATCCTGGGTCGGATACTGTTTCCATTAATGCTGGTAATCAAGATGCAGGCTTTTTACTCAAGTTAACTCTTGAAGGAGAGTTTATATGGGTTAAAAAGTATGGCATCCTTTTTAATTCACTCAGACGGGATGTTAATGGAAATCTCATAGCCATTGGTTCATTTGGTGGAACTAAAGATATCGATCCAGGAACAGGGGTTACTAATTTAATTTCAAACGGAGGGTCCGATATTGCAATCGTTAAGCTAACCTCATTAGGTGATTTAATTTGGGCACATAGTTTAGGTGGAAGTGATAATGATAATGGTCAATCCTGCGATTCTGACTTAAATGGCAATGTATATTTCACAGGATCATTTCAAGAAACTGTAGATTTTGACCCCGGTCCGGATAGTACAAAGCTTAGTGCTCTAGGGATATTTCTCTACGATGATATATTCATTTGTAAATTCAGTGTTTCAGGTG
>WBZX01002889.1_pt1 | contig 11317 bp, 10 predicted proteins | sample 5204211 | NCBI WGS metagenome assembly WBZX01 (sample SAMN12344362, study PRJNA552823) | activated sludge metagenome | biome: Activated sludge suspended growth; feature: Nitrification reactor; material: Wastewater; isolation source: activated sludge from nitrification reactor of wastewater...
GCGATCGGTGAGGGTCGTGCCTTCGGGGCCCCCGTGGATGTGCTCGACGGCGATCCACGCGAGATCCAGCGTGCGGCCGGCGCGCGTGGTGCGGACGGAGCCCGAGTCGATGAAGCGCACGACGAAGGGCGTGGGCGGGACCGTCTCGTTGAGACGGCGCAGCGAGACGACCTCTTTGTTGACGACGAGGAGCGCGCGCTCGCCGAGCATGCGCACGACGGAGGGCCGCAGCACCTTCAGCACGACGGGGCAGCGGCCTTCCGGGGCGACGCGCACGGCGAGGAACGCGATGGAGCTCCCGCCGGCGCCGACGCGCTGCAACACCTGGTAGTGAACGGGCCCTGCCGACGGCAGATCGCGCCCCACGAGCGCGTCCAGCTTGTCGTCTGCAGGGGCGAGATCGATCATCGTCCCCCCCCTTATCGCACGGCGCCGGACCGCGGTGGTCCCTCTCGACCATTCGCGCAGCCAGCTCACCGCGCGCGAGCGAAGAGGGACGAGAGAGGAAGAGAGGACGAGAGAGAGAAGGGAGAGCGAGGGATGCCCCCCTCCGGCGTGCTTGCGGCTCTCGCCGCTGCGCGCGCCTGTCCCCCCAAGCCGCTCGCTGCGCTCGCGTCGGGGGGACCGACGTCGTCGTGCTAGCATGGCCGCCCATGGGAGAACCCGCCGCACAGTGGAAGATGACGCCCGCGGAGTACCTCACCTTCGAGCGGGCCTCCGACGAGAAGCACGAGTACGTGGCCGGCGAGATCTTCGCCATGTCCGGGGGCACGCGCGAGCACAGCCTCCTGGGTCACAACGTCGGGGTCGAGCTCGAGAATGCCTTGCTGGAGCGACCGTGCGAAGTGCACGGCTCGGATCTCAAGATCAAGAGCGCTCCCGACAAATACCACTACGCCGACGCGTTCGTCCTGTGCGGATCCCCCGTCTTCGAGGACGAGGCGCGCGACGTCGTGGTGAACCCCAAGGTGATTGTCGAGGTGCTCTCCGCGTCGACGGAGCGCTACGATCGCGGCGACAAATTCGCGAGCTACAGGGCGATCGAGACCTTCGCGGACTACGTGCTCGTCTCCCAGACAGCGGTGCTCGTCGAGCACTTTCACCGGCAGTCGGACGGCACCTGGCTCTACAGGGCGCTCGGCCCCGGAAGCCGGCTGGTCCTCCCGTCGATCGGCTGCGAGCTCGAAGTGGACCGCTTGTACCGCAAGGTCTTCGCTGCGGGGGAGATCATGCAGGCGGGTAGATCCACTCTCTGAGATGATCCAGCGCCTCTTGGTGTCTTGCCTCACAGTGCCGGCGGAGCATTCGGAATACGGCCGCCTTGAGGAAAGCGCGGTCGCCGAGGCCTTGTTTCTCCAATTCCTCTTCGTACCAGCGAAGCATGTCGATCAGCCGCTCGTCAGAATAGACGCCCATCTTCTCTCGGGCGAAACGAACAAACGCTTCGACCCACACCCCAGGGAGATGCGCGCACCTCTTTCTGCGTTGACACCCCCCGCCCGGATCTCGTGGGATGCGCGCGTGGCCCAACGGGAACCCAAGGCGCTCCTCCTGCTGCTCACGCCGACGTGCATCCGAGCGCTGGAGAGCGCCGTCGTGACGGCCGTGAACCGGCGCCACCAGGAGGTCACGACAGGCCACTTCCTCCTCGCGGCATTGGCCGACGGCGGCTCGGATGTCGCGCGGATGCTCGGGGCCCAAGCGCTCGACGTCGCCGCGACGCAAGAAGCGCTCGTCGCCGCCCTGGGCGAGCTGCCGGGACATCACGGCGGAAGGCCGAGCCTCGCGCCGGATCTCCTCCAGCTCATCGAGGACGCCTGGGACGAGCTGTCCTGGCCACGCATGGAGAAGCGGGTGCGCAGCGGCGTGATGCTGGTGCAGCTCACGCGCGGAGCGGCGCGCCTCGGCGAAGGGCCGCTGTCGTCGCTCGTGCAGGGGCTCGCCCGGGTGATCGACGCGCGCAGCCTGGCCACGCTGGGCCGCGCGCGGGAGAGCGCCGAGTGCCGCGCCGAGCCGAGCGACCCTGCATCGCCGCGCCTCCCGCGGGAAATCGTGGAGTGTGAGGTCGCCCCCCGCGAGACGCTGATCGACATCGCGCGGCGCTTCGCCGTCGACGTCGAGGACGTCGCGCGCGACAACGGGGTGGGGCTCCACGATCCGCTCCCTCCGGGCGCGACGCTGCGGCTGCGGGTGCTCCCGCAAGGCAAGGTGCCGACGGTCGCCCCGCAGGCGCCGGGCCGCGGTGAGCGGCGGGTCGACTACAGGGTGGAGAAGGAGTGCTCGGCGCGCTCGCTCGTGGCGCGGGTCATCCATTTCATGCGGATGACCCCGGAGCGGTCCAGGCGCGACGAGGCGTCGCTCCGGGACAATCCCCCGCGCTATTACCGCATGAAGCAGATCGAGGCGCTGCTGGCGGCGTTCGACATCGCACCGCCATCGGCAGCGGCGGCGTCGGAGATCGTCCTCGCGTTGAGCGAGACCCTCTTCAAGACCTGGGATCCGGAGACTCATTCGCTGCAAGGCGTGACGGGGATGGACTACCTGCGGCGCCTCGGCCCGATCGAGCTCTTCATCGATGGGTACTTCTTGCTGGCGCGCCCGCCCGCGGAGCTGGCCAGTGTGGCCCGGCGGCTCCGGCCGTACTGGCCTCCACGCTGGCCCTCCCACGTGCCGATGGTCTCCGGTGAGCCGGTGCTCACGGGGGCGGATCTGCGGGTCGTCTGGGAGCGCGCTTTCCGTTTTCGCCGCGATGCCGAGGGTCTCGTCGACTTCAACGGGGGAGTCTACGAGGCGAGCGGGTGGCACGGGTGCGCCGTGGAGCTGGCCGAATCGATGAGCCGAGGGGTGTACGACACGGTCCGGGAGCTCGATGATCTCCTTGCGGACATCGTCGATCCCCGGCGGCGGGTGTTCTCGCGGGAGGAGCTGATCCAGAGCTTCGGGTTCCCCGACGTGGACCTGTTCGACATCGACTGCGAGTGGGCCTGACGCGGCTGCCGCAGGGGCCCTTCGTCCGCCCCAAACACGGGGACTCTAGTCCTTCTTGCCGTCGTCCTTGGGCTTCGTGTCCCCCTCGTCGTCCGCGTCCTTCGGGGGATCCTTCTTCTCGTCGCGCTCGCGCTGGCGGTCGCGCTCTTCGCGCCTGTGGCGCAGCACTCTCCGCAACATCCCCTGGGCGATCTTCGCGCCTTCGCCGGCCAGCTTCATGCCCTCTCCGGCCAGCTTCACACCGTCCGTCGCCAGCTTCACGCCCTCCGTTGCGAGCTTGATGCCCTCTCCGGCGAGCTTGTAGCCCTCGTCCGCGATCGGCTCGACGACGCGCTCCACGGCGTGCGTCACGACGGAGCGCGACAGCTCGGCGAGCTGGTCCGCCGCCTCGGTCAGGAGCTCGCGCGGGTTCCCCGGAACCAGTCCCGGACCGTGCGGAGCGCCCCCAGGAGGAGGTGACTGAGGCGCGGTATCGACCAACCCGGCTCCGCCTGTTCCGCCCGAGCCAGCTGCATGGCTCGCGGGCGGCCTTTCGGGGAACCGGGAAGTCCTTTTTTTGGAGGCTGCTCCAGAGGCTCGGAGTGGGCGTCCTCCCCGGCCTCCCCCGCGAAGAGCACCGCGCACGACGGCTCGCCGGCGCCGAGCGACTCCAGATGATCCCTGGAGGCCAGATTGACCACCAGCGCCGCGCCGGGCTCGCCGTCCTCCAGGAGGCGCTGCGCGAACCCGAGGAGCTGCGAGCGCGCCGCGAGGGAGGCCCTCCCCCCCGAGAAAAACCGCGCATCCGAGGTGTGGAAAGGGCCGGATCTGGGCAGCGACGCGATGGCCCGCGCGACGCGATCCTCGAGCTCCAGGAGGGGGCTCTTGTCCGAGAGAGGGCCCCTGTCGGACGCCGGGCCGTCGCGCATCGCCGCGAGGGCCGACTCGACGAACGGCTCCGGGAGCGCGGCGTCCAGCGCGCGGCCGAACGCCTCCACCGTCAGCGGAGAAGGCCCGAGCTCCGCGAGATCGCACACGAACGCCGAGAGCGCCCGGAGGGCGGAGCGGGCCGCGTCACTGCGACTCGGCCCCTCGAAGACCAGAGTGTACCGGAGAGGCGTCTTCGTGCGGTCTCTTCGCGCCGAGAGGATGCCGGAGAGGTACATCCGGAAGGAGTCGCCCCTGGAGAGGAGGATGGCAGTCGGGCGCTCGAAGCTGGTGTATTCAGCATACTTCCGCCAGAAGGCCTCCCGGGGGGCGCGGCCGAGAAAGCGGTAGTCGTCCGACGCGAGGCCGGCGGTCATCAGGTACGTCGCGGGCGCGATCCCGGACGCGGCGCGCTCGCCTTGCGCGTCCTGCGAACCACCTTCTCCGCGACGGCCCATCGAACTGCCCAGCTCCTCTCGCTTCGCCCTGAGAATCCCGGGCTACAGCATCCGGACGCGGGAGCCCGGATCCGCCTTGCTGAGGTCCTCGACGGCCTGGCGGAGGCGGCGCTTGGAGCCGGTGAGCCACGCCCAGAGCTCGGCCAGGTAGCCGCGGCCCCTTCCGGACTGGGCCTCGACGATCTGGCGGCAGATGGAGACGAGGATCCCGCCCGCGCCCTTGGGGTTGGGCTGGCCGGGGGGACGCACGATGTACGTGGCCGAGAAGAGGAGAGGGGAGGTGTCGGAGGCGGCGCCGTTCGTCTCGATGGGGCGCCACTCGGCCGCTTGCAGCTCCACGCAGCCGAACGTGTCGACAGGGTGGTATTGCACCGAGAGGCCCGCGGAGCCGGCCATCTCCTGGCGGACGGCGTCGATGACGGGCTTGTAGGCCTGGACGACGCGGCGATAGAGCTCCTCGTTCTTGTCGACGAGACCGCCGTTGTCGTTGAAGTAGGACTCGCACTTCACGGGAGCGAGCACGAGGAGCGCCGGCTGCTTCGCGACGGCCCGTCCCTTCGCCCACTCGCGCGCCAGCTCCTCGGTCTGGCCGACCTGGAGGAGGTGCTGCGCCGTGATCTTCTCCCGCTTGAGCGTCGCTTCCATGAGCACGGAGGCGTCGACGGGCAGGAGGAGGACGCTGCTCTCGGAGATCCAGGTGCGGCACCGCTCCCACTCCGCGTCGTTCTCGGAGCCGCGCGTGCGCGCGTCGAGCCAGCCGCCCGGATAGTCGAGGATCGCCCACACGATGCCCGTCTTGTTGACCGTCATCGCGAGGGTGAAGGTGAAGGGCGCCTGCGTGCCGCCGAGCGCCCCGGGGTGGAACTCGCCCGCGAGCAGCGAGCCCCGGAGATCGTTCTTGTGCTGGGCGATGCGCGCCTCGGTCGTGCCGACGGGGGCGATCGACACGGGCGTCCCGGCGAGGAGCTTTTGCGACTCGGAGAGGAGGGCCGTGATCAGCGACGTCTTGCCGACGCGCCGCGGGCCCAGGATCGCGACCTTGAACTCGATGTTCCCTTCGTCACCGTTCATCTCAATCACTCTCCATCGCGAACACGGCGCTCAGCACTCCCTTGCACTCCCGGCGGACCTTGGCGATCCGCGCGTTCTTGGCGTCGAGGCCCGAGAACACGCCCGGCCAGATCTCGTCGCGGTACGACCGCCCGAGCCGCAGGAACTCCCGCTCGGAGTCGCCCGAGCGGATGAAGCTGTCCTCGAACTGCTCGCCCGCCGCGTGGAGGACGAGGGCGACCGTGTTGGCGTCCTCGAGCAGCGCCTTGCGGCTCTGCCAGGCGGCCTGCTGCACGAGCTGCGAGATGCGCTTTTGCAGCATCTCCGCGCCTTGCTGGCTCGTGTCGACCGTGACCTGCGTGCGCACCTCGCCGGTCTCCGGGTCCTTCACCTCGAGGTTCAAGGTGTCCAGGCAGCGGCGCACGCGCGGGTGGAGGTGGCTCCTGTAGCGGATCTCCAGCTTGAGGAGGTTCTGCACGGCGGTGGAGAGCGTGGGGCACGGCTCGCTCGCCTCGTCGAGCAGCTTGGCCAGCAGCTTGAGCGCCGCCACGCCCGTCACGCCCGCGAACAGCGTGCCGAGGTGCTTCGAGAGGATCGCGGAGACCTTGTGCCAGAGCTCGTTCACGCGATCGTCGAAGTAGCGATCGATCTCGCAGAACTGCTCGCTGATGTAGACGCGCGCCCTGTTGAGCTCGCGGGCCGCGACGGGCGTGGAGTTCTTGTCGCGCCGCATCGTGCGGAGCACCTCCTCGACCCACGCGTCCTTGCCGACGCCGAAGCCGTCCTCGACGCACACCTTCGCGCGCTCGTACGCGGACGTGACCGCCGCGATGAAGCGCGTGTCCTCCGACGAGACGCGCGCCTGCTGGAGCAGCTCGCTCACGAGATCGCCGAGATCCACAGCCAGATCCTTCTGGATGCGGCTCACGCGGCTCCACAGCTCCTCGCTCGCGGCCTGCATCTCGGGGGCGTGCTCGCGCACGGCGGCGAGGAGATCGTTCACGCCGATCTTCACCTGCTCGCGCGCCGATCGCGTCTGCTCGACGGCGTCGGCGAGCACCTCGGAGTCCATCACGGAGAGGCGGTTCGCGAGGTGCTCCAGCACGGGGGCGAGCAGATCCTCGTAGACGCTGCGGGGGTCCTTCGCGTCGCACCCGAGCACCTGGTAGTGCCGGCCGTCCTCGCCCTCGTTCACGTCCCTCCGGATCGACCCGAGCATCGCGTCCACGAGCGAAGCCTTGGCGCCGCCCTGGTTCGACACGAGGAACACGAAGTCCCAGCGCCGCTTGATCGCGCCGCGCGCGCGATCGAGCAGATCCACCGCCTTGCCGTCCGCCTCGCTCCAGTACGCCATCCCCTCGACGGGGCGCTTCACGAGGAGGACGACGTCGACCTCGTGGCGGAGGCCCACGACGTGGTGCTCCTCGGCGCCCGCGGCCAGCTCGCCGAGCCCGGGGAGATCGATGAGCGCGAGGCCGTCGACGTCCACGCGGGGGAACGCGCACTCGATCCGCACGTCGCGCACGGCGAGGTACGGGCGCGGCACGATCGCCTCGTCCTCCTGCTCCTTCGACGGGTACGCCACGTAGCTCCGCAGCTCCGGGAGCGGGATCTCGCGCTCGCCGCCCACCAGCAGGCCCTCGTACGAAGGAAGCGCGCGGTGCATGTCGCGGAGCCGCTTCGCGAGCGTGCGCTGGCTCGGCGCGAGCTTCGCCAGCGTCTCCTCCGGCACGGCGCCGTTCGAGCGACGGAACGCGTCGAGCGTGTCCGGCGGCTCCGCGAGGGCGAGCTCGCGGTGGTACGGCGCGAGCACGTTCTGCCGGAAGGTCGCGAACGTGTGGAGCGCGACGGTGGCGCGCGCGTGCGTCGTCGAGTGGAAGATGCGGCTCCGCACAGCGGTGACCGGGATGCCTTCGCCCGTCGGGATCTGCTCCTCGCCGAGGCCCGCGATCGACTGGAGGAGCGTGCTCTTGCCGACGCGCGCCTGCCCGCTCACGCCGATGTTGACGGTGGACCGGCTCATGCGGCCGCGCACCGTCACGAGCTTGGAGACGCACTCGGCCACGCGCTGCCGCAGATCGCGGTGGCGGAAGTCGCTCACGGCCGCGCGCAGCTCGACCGGCGTGCTCGGGTGGAGGAGCATGTCCTCGAGCGCGGCGTCCAGATCACCGAGGCGGCGATCGAGCGTGCGCCACGCTTCGAGCTTGGCTTCCATGAGGGGGAGCTGCTCGCGCCGGCGCGCGATCACGTGGGCGATGGCCTCTCGGACCAGCCGGGTGTTCACGCGCTCGCGCGGGGCCTCGGGCGCTACGTCTGCGACCTCTCCTGTTTCCATCGGCGGCGATGGTAGCATCGAGAGGCCGCTCGTCCGGTGGGCTTTGCGTTACTTCACGGCGGGGGCGCGGCGGATCACCCGCACGTGCCTGTGCCCTCGAAGGGCTTGAGCGCCGAGTCGCCCGGGCACTTGATCTGGCACGTCGCGCCGCCCTTGCACTCGACGCTGCACTTTCCCGTGCACGTCACGTCGCAGCTGCCGCCGTCGCAGTGCACGTCGGCCTCCTCGCCCGCGGTGATCGTGCAGTCCGCGTTCTTGCAGTTGAAGTCGGAGCTCTGCCCGATGTCGAGCGTGCACAGCGCGCCCTCGACGCAGCTCGCGTCGCAGCTCTTGCCGCACGCGCCGTCGCAGGTCGCGCCCTTGTCGCAGGTGAAACTGCAGCTCTCCCCCTGGCAGTCGAACCCGCAGTTGCCCGAAGCGTTGCAGGTGCAGCTCGTGTCGCCCACGCAGGTGCAGTCCGGTCCTCCCGGGCACGCCGAGACGGAGGCGGATCCCCCGCAGCCGAACGGCACCATCACCAGCATCCCCACCGCGAGAACCGCACCCATCACGAAGCCTGATGTCCGCATGTGACCTCCTTGTCCCTGAGGTAGAGCCCCGGCCCGCGCGGAAGAGGCCATCCGTCGACCGAGGGCCGTCCCTTTTTGCCACACTCCATGTTCGGTGTCTTTTTCCGGTCGTGCCTGAATGACGAGGGCCGCTCGGGCAACGGCGCCGCGGGGCGGCGACGAGGCTGGATTTTTTTGGATGGAGTGCGCTTCTTTTCCGTGAAAAAGGTGAGCCGAGATTCCTATTTGAAAACCGATTTCTTCCCGGTTTCGCGCCTCTCGAACACCGCAAATCTTGTCCTTGCGGACTGGGAAGTTGCCAGTTAAGGCATTCGGAATGGCTCGCATCAACACCACCACACTGTTCCTTTCACTTGCCCTGACCTCGTCTCTGGCCATGGCGGCGTGCACCACAGTCGGTGAGACGATCATCGGCGGAGACGGCGGCTCCGGCGGGGGCGGCGGCTCCGGCGGCTCCGGCGGCGTCGCCGATCAGAGCGGCGTCCCCTGCGACGTGGCGACGGTCCTCGCGAACAAGTGCCTCTCTTGCCACGGCGCGAAGCCCTCCGGCGGCGCCCCGATGCCGATGGTCACCTACGAGGAGCTCACCGCGCCCTCCAAGGCCGATCCGAGCAAGACGGTCATCGAGCGGAGCGTGATCCGCATGAGCGACGCCGCGGCCCCGATGCCCCCGAGCAGCACGCCGAACGCGGCCGACATCGCCGTCCTCCAGACGTGGATCGACGCGGGCATGCCCAAGGGCGACTGCGGCTCGGTGGTGGATCCCTTCGCGAACCCGCCCGGCTGCCTGACGGGCAAGACGTGGAATCCGAACGGCCCCGAAGGCTCGCAGATGAACCCGGGGCTGGCCTGCATCCAGTGCCACAAGAGCGAGGGCGAGGGGCCGATCTTCAAGGTGGCCGGCACCGTCTACGCCTCGGGCCACGAGGACAACTACTGCTACGGCGTGAGCGTGACTTCGCCCGACTACGCCGACGTGGTCGTCGAGATCACGGACAACAACGGCGTCGTGTACAACCTGAAGCCCGGCACCACGGGCAACTTCTCCCTCTCCAAGTTCGGCTTCGCGTATCCGTACAAGGCGCGCGTGGTCTCCGGCAAGGGCGAGCGCGTGATGAACGCGGCGCAGACCGACGGCGACTGCAACGGCTGCCACAACGCTGCCGGCGGCGGCAAGGGCAGCAGCGCCCCCGGCCGCATCGTGATCCCGCTCTGAGGAAAGCCCTGGGATCCAAGGAGGGCCGCGAACGATTTGCGGTCCTCCGGGTCCTTCGAATATCTCCCCCTCTCCTCGCAACGATGGGCATGGTAAGGACCCCCCAGCCATGCACATCGCGGTCATCGGAACAGGTTACGTCGGGCTCGTCGCAGGGGCCGGCTTCTCGGATTTCGGCAACGACGTCGCTTGCGTCGACGTCGATGCCACCAAGATTGCCATGCTCAACGAGGGGCGCGTCCCCATCTACGAGCCCGGCCTCGACAGCCTGATCGCGGACAACCGCCGCGCAGGCCGCCTCACCTTCTCCACGGACGTCGCCGCCGCCATCCGCCGCGCCGAGATCGTCTTCATCGCCGTCGGAACCCCTCAGTCCAAGGACGGCTCCGCGGACCTCTCCGCCGCCTTTGCCGTCGCCGAGACCATCGGCAAGAACATGACCGGCTACAAGGTCGTCGCGACCAAGAGCACGGTCCCTGTCGGCACGGCCGACAAGGTCAAAGCCATCATCTCCCAGCACACCAAGGAGGCTTTCTCCGTCGCCTCCAACCCGGAGTTCCTGAAGGAGGGCGACGCCGTCGCCGACTTCATGAAGCCGGATCGCGTGGTCCTGGGCGTCGACGACGAGCGCGGGCGCGAGGTGCTGCGGCAGCTCTATGCCCCGTTCGTGATGACGAACGACCGTATCCTGATGATGGATCCGCGCTCCGCCGAGCTGGCCAAATACGCCTCCAATGCCATGCTCGCCGTCCGCATCTCCTTCATGAACGACATGGCGATGCTCGCCGAGAAGGTCGGCGCGGACATCGGGTTCGTCCGCCGCGCCGTCGGCAGCGACGTGCGCATCGGCAACAAGTTCCTCTTCCCCGGCCCCGGCTTCGGCGGCTCCTGCTTCCCCAAGGACCTCTCTGCCCTCCTCCACACAGCGGCGGAGGCCAACCACGATCTGCTCGTCGTCCGCGCCGCGCAGAAGGTCAACGACCAGCAAAAGCACGTCCTCTTCTCCAAGATCGAGAGGCACTTCGGCGGCGACGTGAAGGGCCGAGTCGTCGCCCTGTGGGGCCTCGCCTTCAAGGCCAAGACAGACGACATCCGCGAGTCACCGGCCCTCGTGTTGATGGACGATCTCCTCGCCGCCGGCGCCATCGTCCACGCGCACGATCCCGAGGCGATGCCCAATGTCCGCGCGCAGTACGGCGACAGGGTCAAGCTCTTCGAGTCCGTCTACGGCGCGGCCGAGGGCGCCGACGCGCTCGCCCTCGTGACCGAGTGGCACGAGTTCCGCTCGCCGGACTTCGCCCGCTTGAAGCAGGTCATGCGGACTCCGGCCCTCTTCGACGGCCGCAACATCTGGAGCCCGGCCGACCTCCGCGCCATGGGCTTCACGTACGCCGGCATCGGCCGCAAGCTGTAGAAGACCTCAGTTCACGAAGATCGGATTCGTGAAGCCGAACGGGGTGGCCCCCGACCTGTAGAGGTACGTCATCGGCTTCGATCCTCGGGCGATCGCGATCACCCAGTCGCCCTTCTTCAACGTCGCCTTGGTCCTCCACTGCCACGGCCTCTTGCCGGGCCGCTTCTCGACCTTCCAGCTCGCCATTCCCTCTCCTCGCTTGATCAGGCTGACCTGCTCGATGTCCACCCACGGGGGGCCGTCCACAGTCACCACGATCTCCGACTCCCCGGCGGCCACCGTGTCGCCGACGCCCTTGTCCCCGATCTTCAGGTTCACGAAGGGGCCGCTCGTCACCACCACGCGGCCGCGGCGGATCGCGTCGACGAACGCCAGCTCGTC
>WBZX01001564.1_pt2 | contig 11313 bp, 11 predicted proteins | sample 5204211 | NCBI WGS metagenome assembly WBZX01 (sample SAMN12344362, study PRJNA552823) | activated sludge metagenome | biome: Activated sludge suspended growth; feature: Nitrification reactor; material: Wastewater; isolation source: activated sludge from nitrification reactor of wastewater...
ATCGACCGCGATTCCGAAGACGGCCGCACCGGCCGCAACGTCTTCATCCTCGGCACCACGGCGGAGGCCGAGTCGGTGACCTCGGCCAAGACCGGCCGCATCGAGGTCGAGGGCGAAGACCGCTTCCTCGTCCTCGACCGCGGCCAGCGCAACGAGGAGCGCAGCGCCAGCGGCGAGAAGACGCTGTCGAGCTTCGAGAACTACCGCGTGCTGGTCGGCGACCGCGTGCTCGCGCGCGTCGACGAGCTGCCGCCGCGCGCCACGCCCAGCGTCGAGTTGCTGCGCACGCCCACGCCGCGCAACCTCGGCGAGTTCACCTGGCGCATGGGCCTGCTGCTGGGCGCGGCCAACATGCTGCTGCTGGCGATTCCGCTGTCGGCCGCCAATCCGCGCCGCGCCAGCAACTGGAACCTGCTCTTCGCGCTGCTGACCTTCGTCGTCTACTACAACGCCATCAACCTCTCGCAGGCCTGGGTGGCCAGCGGCCGCATGGAGATGGGCGCCGCACTGGCCAGCTTCCACGGCGGCGCCTTTGCGCTCGCGCTGGCGCTGCTGTGGTGGCGCGAGCAGGGCAACCGCCGCTTCGGCCTGCGCCGCGTCAGCGCATGAAGACCGTCCGCCGCCTCTTCCACCGCGACATCGTCTCGTCGGTCGCCTTCGTCGCGCTGGCCTTCCTGTCGCTGTTTTTCTTCATCGACTTCGTCGAGGAACTGGCCGACGTCGGCCGCGGCTACACCGTGCTGCACGCGGTGGCGCATTCGCTGCTGCAGGCGCCGGCGCACCTCTACGAGCTGATGCCCATCGCGGTGCTGATCGGCACCATCTACGCGCTGGCGCGGCTGGCACAGTCGTCCGAGTACACCATCCTTCGCACCGGCGGGCTGGGGCCCGGGCGGGCGCTCTCGCTGCTGGCGCAGCTGGGGCTCGCATTCGCGGTGGTGACCTACGTCACCGGCGACTGGATCGCGCCCTACAGCGAGCGCCAGGCCACCGAGCTGCTGGCGCGCGCCAAGGGCAAGCAGCGCATCGGCGCCGCCGGCGCGTGGCTGAAGGACAAGCACATGACGAGCGCCGGCGAGCTCAACTATTCGGTGAACGTCGGCTCCGCCGGCGCCGACGGCAGCATGCACGACGTGCGCATCTTCGAGTTCGACAGCGACGGCCGGCTGGTGCGCCGCATCGGCGCGGCGCGCGCCAGCATCGGCGACAACGACACCTGGCAGCTCGACGACGTTCGCGTGACGCGCTGGACGCCCGGCGGCGACGCCGCCCACGCCGCGGCCAGCGAGGAGAAGCTCGCCACGCTGGCCTGGCCGAGTTCGCTCTCGGCCAGCGTGGTGGCGGCGGCCGTGCTGCCGCTGTCGACCATGTCGACGATCGAGCTGTTCCGCTACATCGGCCACCTGGCCGACAACGAGCAGGCGGCGCAGCGCCACGAGATCCAGTTCTGGAAACGCGCGCTCTACCCCTTCGCCTGCCTCGTGATGATGGCGCTCGCCCTGCCCTTCGCCTACCTGCATGCCCGGGCGGGCGGCGTCAGCCTCAAGGTATTCGCCGGCATCATGCTGGGCATCTCCTTCGTGCTGCTCAACAACATGGCCGGCCACCTCGGCCTGCTGCGCGACTGGACGCCCTGGATCACCGCCGCGGCGCCGAGCGCGCTGTTCCTGCTGGTCTCGCTGGCGGCCTTCAGCTGGCTCGTGAGGTATCGATGAGACGCGGCCTGCTCCTGTTCGCCCATGGCGCGCGCGACCCGAACTGGGCGCTGCCCTTCGAGGCCGTCGTCGAGCGGATCCGCGGCAGCGCGCCCGAGGTGGCGGTGGCGCTCGCCTACCTCGATTTCATGACACCCGGCATCGTCGACGCGGGCGATTCGCTCGCCGCCGCCGGCTGCACGCGCGTCGAAGTCGTGCCGCTGTTCCTCGGCGCCGGCGGCCATGTGCGCAAGGATCTGCCGTTGCTGGCCGAGCGCTTGCGGCAGGCCCATCCCGAGGTGGAGTGGCTGCTGCGCCGCACGGTCGGCGAGGACGAGGCGGTGATCCAGGCGATGGCACAGTGCGCGCTGCAGCCCTCCCGCAGCGAACAAGAAAACCTATGAACCTGCACCAGTTCCGCTTCGTCCAGGAGGCGGTCCGCCAGAAGCTGAACCTCACCGAGACGGCCAAGGTGCTGTTCACCTCGCAGCCGGGCATCTCCAAGGCCATCCTCGAGCTCGAGGACGAACTCGGCGTCGACATCTTCGCCCGCCACGGCAAGCGCCTGCGCCGCGTCACCGAGCCCGGCGCGCAAGTGCTCAAGTCCATCGAGATCATCATGCGCGAGGTCGGCAACCTCAAGCGCATCGGCGAGGAGTTCTCGAAGCAGGACGCCGGCACGCTCTCCATCGCCACCACGCACAGCCAGGCGCGCTACTTCCTGCCCGAGCCGGTGGCGCAGCTGCGCCGCCGCTTCCCCAAGGTGAACGTGAGCCTGCATCAGGGCTCGCCGGACCAGGTGGCGCGCATGGTGATCGAGGAGGTGGCCGACATCGGCCTGGCCACCGAGGCGCTGGCCGCGCACGAGGAACTCGTCACCCTGCCCTGCTACGACTGGCAGCACGCGCTGGTGATGCCGGCCGGCCACCCGCTGGCGCAGCTCGAGCGCATCGAGCTGGAAGACCTGGCGCTGCAGCCGCTGGTCTCCTACCACCCTTCGTTCAGCGGCCGCACGCGCGTCGACCAGGCCTTCGCGGCGCGCAAGCTCAAGCCCAACATCGTGCTCGAGGCCATCGACGCCGACGTGATCAAGACCTATGTGCGCCTCGGCCTCGGCGTGGGCATCGTCGCCGAACTGGCGGCCAAGGACGACGCGGCCGGCGGCGAACTGGTGTCGCGCCCGCTCGGCCACCTGTTCGGCCGCAACGTCACGCGCATCGCCTTCAAGCGCGGCGCCTACCTGCGCAACTTCGTCTACGCCTTCGCCGAGATGCTCTCCGAGCGCCTGTCGCGCTCGCTGATCACCCAGGCGCTGGCCGGCCCGCAGCGCAGCGCGGCCGACGACTACCAGCTCTGACACCCGCCCCGCCATGAACGCACCGCTGCCCCGCACGCCCGCCATCGAGAGCCGACTGCCGCGCGTCGGCACCACCATCTTCACCGTGATGTCGGCGCTCGCGCAGCAGCACGGCGCCGTCAACCTCGGCCAGGGCTTCCCGGATTTCGATTGCGACCCGGCGCTGCTCGATGCCGTGACGAAGGCGATGCACTCCGGGCTCAACCAGTACCCGCCGATGGCCGGCGTGCCGGTGCTGCGCGAAGCCATCGCGGCCAAGATCGAGGCGCTGTACGGGCACCGCTACGACGCCGGCAGCGAGATCACCGTCACCGCCGGCGCGACGCAGGCCATCATCACCGCCATCCTCGCCATCGTGCATCCGGGCGACGAGGTGATCGTGCTCGACCCCTGCTACGACAGCTACGAGCCCAACATCGAGCTGGCCGGCGGCCGGGCGGTGCACGTGCCGCTGACGCCGGGCAGCTTCCGGCCCGACTTCGAGCGCATCGCGGCGGCGCTCTCGCCGCGCACGCGCGCGATCATCGTCAACACGCCGCACAACCCGAGCGCGACCGTGTGGAGCCGCGCGGACATGCAGCGCCTGGCCGAGCTGCTGCGCCCGACCGACGTGCTGGTGATCGCCGACGAGGTCTACGAGCACATGGTCTACGACGAGGCGCGGCACGAGAGCATGGCGCGCCATCCCGAGCTGGCGCAGCGCGCCTTCATCGTCTCGAGCTTCGGCAAGACCTACCACGTGACCGGCTGGAAGATCGGCTACGTGGCCGCGCCGGCGGCGCTGACGGCCGAGTTCCGCAAGGTGCACCAGTTCAACGTCTTCACCGTCAACACGCCGATGCAGCATGGGCTGGCCGCCTTCATGGCCGATGCCTCGCACCACCTCGGCCTGCCGGCCTTCTACCAGCGCAAGCGCGACCTGTTCCGCGCCGGGCTGGCCGGCAGCCGCTTCCGCCTGCTGCCCAGCGAGGGCAGCTACTTCCAGTGCGTGGACTACTCGGCGATCAGCGAGGAGCCCGAGGAGAGCTTCTGCCGGCGCCTGACGCGCGAGGTCGGCGTGGCGGCGATCCCGCTGTCGGCCTTCTACCAGGGCGGCTTCGAGCAGCGCATCGTGCGCTTCTGCTTCGCCAAGAAGGACGAGACGCTCACCGCCGCGCTGCAGCGCCTGGCGGCGCTGTGAGCCGCGCGATCGGCCGCGCGGTCAGTCGCGCTTGAAGTCCGGGTCGACCAGACCCATGAAATCGGAGTTGCCGCCCTTGTCGCCGGGGCGATCGGCCATCGGCCGCGTCACGTCCAGGTCGACCTGCACGGTGAGCTGGTTGGTCGGCGCGAAGCCCATCAGGCGGCTGGCCGTCAGTTCCTCGATCGGCTTCTCGACCGAGCCGTCCATCGGCAGTTCGAGATCGACGGCGCGCGCGTTGCTCGGGTGCTCGCCGAGGTCGCGAGCGATCGAGTAGAGGAACAGCAGTTCGCGGTAGGCCGGCAGATCGTAGGTCTCGCCTTCGCTGTCCTGGCGCATCAGCGCGGCGTCGAGCATCTGCGTCACGCGCTGCGGTTCGTCCCACAGGCGCTGCAACTGGCGCAGCATCGGCGCGTAGTCGTCCAGCGTGCGGCCCTCGACGAGGTCGCTGTTCCAGTCGGGCGCGTAGGCGCTGAAGCGGCGGTTGAAGCGCTCGCGCACGCGTTCGTAGGCATCCTGGTCGCCGCGGCGGCGGTAGATCTCGAGCAGCTTCAGGTAAGGCAGCGGGCTGGCGCCACCGCTGCTGCGCACATGGCCCATCAGCAGGTCGATCGCGGCGTCTTCCTGGCCCAGCACGACGAAGAAGTCGGCCTGCTGCTCAAGGTCGATCAGTTCCTCGACCGACAGCTCGCGGCGCGGCGGGGTGCCGGCTTCGGCCGCGCTCGGCGGCAGCACCGACACCGGCGGCTCGGTCGGCGGCGAGATCGCCGGGGGCAGCGATTCGCCGCCCTGGGTGTGCACCAGATGGCGCTCGTCCATCACCGCGGGCTGGGTCTCCTGGCGGGCCGCGGCGGCGGCTTCCGCCGGCGCACGCGCGGGCGTGGCCGGGCCGGCCGCATTGGCCATCGCCACGCTGCCGCCGGCGGGCGCCAGCCACCATTGCGAGTTCTGGCGCGCCTGCGACTGGCGCCACCACAGCGCCCCGAAGCCGACCGCCAGCAGGGCCGCGAGCGCCCCCAGCGCGTAGACGAGCGGGTTCGAGTAGCGCTGATCCTGCGCCTGGCTGAGCGTGGACTGCAGCGTGGCCAGCGCCTTCTGCGTCTTCTGCGATTCCTCGCGCAGCACCCGCAGCTGCTCTTCGAGGCCGGCGATGCGTTCCTGCGCCGCCGAGGCGGCAGCCGTTGCGGATGCCGCCGCCATGGTCGATGCCGCCACTTCCGAGGCTGCGGCGGCGGTTGCCTGTGCGGCGGCGGCGGAAGCGGCCGATGCGGCTTGCGCCGCGGCGACGATGGCACCGGGTTCCAGCTGCAGGCGTGCGCCGCTGCTGCGTGGCGCGGCAGCCAGCGAGGCGCTGCTCGACTTGCGTTCGCGCGGCTTGCGCGGGCTCGCCTCCGTCGCGGCGCGCGGGCGCGGTGCCGGCGCCACACGCGTCGCGATGCGGGCGCGCTGCGCGCCTTCGACACTGGGCACGGGCGTGGCGCGGCGCGGCGCGGAAGCGGCCTCGGCGGCTTCGGTCACCGCCACCACCGGCGCCGTTTCGGGCTCCAGGCGCTGCGGCGGCAGGCTGGTCTCGGGCGCCGTGGTGCCTGCGAGGTTGATGCCGGGCGGATCCACCAGCGTCACGAAGTTGCGCGACAGGCGCTGCTGGCAGCCAGCCGTGACCGTCACCGTGACGACCGGCTCGTCGATCGCCGTGGTGGTGGTGACACGGACCAGCCGCTCACCGGGGTTCGGCGCCGGCTCGACCGAGATGCGCACGGCGGCGGGCGCGACGCGGAAGTCACCCGAGAGCACTTCGGCCGTGACGCATTCACGCGCCAGGCTCTCGTCGCTCTCGAGGCGCACCGTGGCTGCGAAGTTGAGCGGCTGGCCGAGATGCGAGGCGTTGACGGAGCGCCCGAAACCGAGCGCCTGCGCGTCGCCCGCGGCGGACAGCAGACCCGTGCTCGCGAGGAGCATGGACAGAGAGAGCGATACCCGATGCATTGAGCAGCTGTGTTCTTTTGCTCGAAGACGTTTTTTCCTTGATGACTCTAGCACGACCGTGAGCGGCGGCCGCCAAGGTTCCCGGGTGGCGCCACGCAGCGGCGTGACACAATCGACCGAACTTGCGGCGCCTCAAGAGCCATGCCCTCTGAACTGCTGACCGAGCGCCAAGGCGCCGTGCTGATTCTCACGATCAGCGATCCCGAGACCCGCAACACGCTCTCGGAGGCGGTGGTCACCGCAGGCATCGAGGCGCTCAGTACCGCCGAATCCGACGACGAGATCCGCGCCATCGTGCTGCGCGGCAACGGCGCGCACTTCTGCGCCGGCGGCAACCTGCAGGGCTTGATGGCACGCCGCCAGGCGGGCGTCGAGGCACAGGCGCGCATGCTCGAGCGGCTGCACCAATGGGTGGAAGCGCTGCGCGCCTGCCCCAAGCCGGTGATCGCGGCGGTGGAAGGCGCGGCCGCCGGTGCCGGCTTCTCGCTGGCCCTGGCCTGCGACCTGATCGTGGCCTCCGAGGAGGCGCGCTTCATCCTCTCCTACGCCAAGCTCGGCCTGACGCCCGATGGCGGCGCGACCTGGCACCTCGCGCGCGCCCTGCCGCGCGCCGCCGTGCAGCAGATGGTGTGGCTGGCCGAGCCGGTCGGCGCCGCGCAACTGCAGGCCTGGGGCGTGGTGCAGGCCGTGTGCTCGCCGGGGCAGGCGCTGGTCGAGGCGCTGCGCTGGGCCGACCGGCTCGCCGCGATGGCGCCGAACGCGGTCGCCGGCGCCAAGGAGCTGCTCAACGCCGCCGCGTCCAACGACCTTGCCGCACAGCTCGCCGCCGAGCGCGACCAGTTTCTGCTCAACCTCTTCCACGCCAACGGCGGCGAGGGCCTCGCAGCCTTCGTCGCCAAGCGCGCGCCGAAGTTCGAGTGAGCGCGGCGCACGCGAGCCGGATGCTGTCACCTCAGCGACTGAACATGAACACCTCGGTTCTTACACTCGACGAACGTTCCAACATCGAGTCGGGTCCGTGGTTCGCCAAACTCTCCCCTGCCCTGCGCGAAGCGATTCTGGCGCGCAGCACCGTGCGCCGTGTGGCCGACGGCGCCATGCTGGGCGCACGCGGCACGCCGGCGCAGGACTGGATTGCCGTGGCCAAGGGCGCGGTGCGCGTGAGTTCGGTGTCGCTGTCGGGCAAGCAGGTCACGCTGACCTACGTCGAGCCCGGCACCTGGTTCGGCGACATCGCGCTCTTCGACGGCCTGCCGCGCACGCACGACGCGAGCGCACATGGGCAGACCACGCTGCTGATCGTGCGCAAGGGCGATTTCAAGGAGCTGCTGGCGCAGCACGTCGAGCTCTACGACGCGCTGCTGCGCCTGAACTGCCGTCGCCTGCGCGTGATGTTCGACACCATCGAGGATCTCAACACGCGCCCGCTGGCCGCGCGGCTGGCCAAGCAGGTGATGCTGCTGGCGCGCCGCTACGGCGTGCCCGAAGGCGAGGAGATCCGCATCGGCCTGCAGCTCGCGCAGGAAGACCTGGCGCAGCTGCTGGGCGCCTCGCGCCAGCGCGTCAACCAGGAGCTCAAGGGCTTCGAGCGCGAGGGCGCGGTGCGCATCGAGCCGACGCGCCTGGTGGTGCTCTCCAAAGACAAGCTGCTCGCCATCGCCGAGCGCTGAACCCGCGTAGCGCCGGCCGCGACGCCGGCCGGCTTGTCGAATCTCTCTTCTGACGAGCCCATGGACGCCTTTTCCGGAACCAAACCCGTCGCCGCCCAGCATGCCTTCGATCTCGGCAAGCTGCAGACCCATCTCGAACAGCACCTGGCCGGCTTCAAGGGGCCGCTCACGGTCGAGCAGTTCAAGGGCGGTCAATCCAACCCGACCTTCAAGCTGATCACGCCCGGCACGACCTACGTGATGCGCAGCAAGCCCGGCCCGGTGGTCAGGCTGCTGCCCTCGGCGCACGCCATCGAACGCGAGTTCACGGTGATGAAGGCGCTGCGCGGCAGCGGCGTGCCGGTGCCGCAGATGCACCTGCTGTGCGAAGACGAAAGCATCATCGGCCGCGCCTTCTACGTGATGGAGTTCGTGCAGGGCCGCGTGCTGTGGGACCAGACCCTGCCCGGCATGAGCCCGGCCGAGCGCGGAGCGATCTACGACGAGATGAACCGCGTGATCGCGGCGCTGCACACGGTGGACGTGGCTGCCGCCGGCCTCGCGGGCTACGGCAAGCCCGGCAACTATTTCGAGCGCCAGATCGGCCGCTGGAGCAAGCAGTACCTGGCCTCCATCACCGAGCCGATCGACGCGATGGACCGGCTGATGGAATGGCTGCCGGCCCACATGCCGGCCAGCGCCAAGGACGAGAGCCAGGTGTCGGTGGTGCACGGCGACTTCCGGCTCGACAACCTCGTCTTCCACCCGACCGAGCCGAAGGTGCTGGCGATGCTCGACTGGGAGCTCTCCACGCTCGGCCACCCGCTCGCCGACTTCAGCTACCACTGCATGTCCTGGCACATCGCGCCGGGGCAGTTCCGCGGCATCGGCGGCTGCGACCTCGCCGCGCTCGGCATCCCCGATGAAACCTCCTACGTGCGCCGCTACTGCGAGCGCACCGGCCGCGCCGACCCGGAAGGCGTGATGGCCGACTGGAACTTCTACCTCGCCTACAACCTGTTCCGCCTGGCCGGCATCCTGCAGGGCATCGCCAAGCGCGCCGTCGAAGGCACCGCGTCGAGCGCGCAGGCCATGTCGGCAGGCGCCGGCGCCCGGCCGCTGGCCGAGATGGGCTGGCGCATCGCCAGCCGCACCTGATCACTCCCCGACCGCAACGAAAGAGACAGCATGGACTTCAGCTATTCGCCCCGGACCCAGGAATTGCAGGCGCGTCTGCTGCGCTTCATGGACGAACACGTCTACCCGGCCGAAGCCGCGTGGTGGGCCGAGATCGAGGCCAACACCGCCGCCGGCCGCCGCTGGACGCCGCTGGAGGTGATCGAGAAGCTCAAGCCCAAGGCGCGCGAGGCGGGCCTGTGGAACCTGTTCCTGCCGTCCAGTGCCGACGGGCACACCAACACCTCGGGCGACTACGGCATCGGCCTGTCGAACCAGGAGTACGCGCCGCTGGCCGAGATCATGGGCCGCGTGCCCTGGAGCAGCGAGGTCTTCAACTGCTCGGCGCCGGACACCGGCAACATGGAAACGATCATTCGCTACGGCAGCGCCGCCCACAAGAAGCAGTGGGCCGAGCCGCTGCTGGAAGGCAAGATCCGCAGCGCCTTCGCGATGACCGAGCCGGCGGTGGCCTCGTCGGACGCCACCAACATCGAGGCACGCATCGAGCGCCAGGGCGACGAGTACCTCATCAACGGCCGCAAGTGGTGGACGTCCGGCGCCGGCGATCCGCGCTGCAAGATCTACATCTTCATGGGCAAGACCGATCCGTCGGCGCCCAAGCACGCGCAGCAGTCGATGGTGCTGGTGCCGGCCGAGACGCCGGGGGTCAAGGTGCTGCGCCCGCTGAACGTATTCGGCTTCGACGACGCGCCGCACGGCCACATGGAAGTGCTGTTCGAGAACGTGCGCGTGCCGGTCTCGAACATCCTGCTCGGCGAAGGCCGCGGCTTCGAGATCGCGCAAGGGCGTCTCGGCCCCGGCCGCATCCACCACTGCATGCGCCTGATCGGCCTGGCCGAGCGTTCGCTCGAGCTGATGTGCAAGCGCGCCATCAAGCGCGTGGCCTTCCACCGCCCGCTCGCCGAGCAGGGCGTGACGCGCGAGCGCATCGCGCAGGCACGCTGCATGATCGACCAGGCGCGCCTGCTGACGCTCAAGGCGGCCTGGATGATGGACGTGGCCGGCAACAAGGGCGCGAAGGCCGAGATCGCGATGATCAAGGTGGTGGCACCCTCGATGGCCTGCCAGGTGATCGACTGGGCGATGCAGCTCTTCGGCGGCGCCGGCATGAGCCAGGACACGCCGCTGGCCTACTTCTACACGCTGTCGCGCACGCTGCGCTACGCCGACGGCCCGGACGAAGTGCACCGCAACGCCATCGCCAAGCTGGAGCTGGGCAAGCACGCCTGAGCGCGGCGCGAGGCCGCGTGCTCAGCGCGGTTTCGTATCGTCGAAGTGCTGCCAGGCGGTCGAGCCGGTGTTGGGCCATTCGGCGCCCGGCTCGTCCTGGTGTGCGGCCACGCGCAGCGCCTGCCGCACCGCCGTCTCGAACAGGCCGACCAGCAGTTGCAGCGCGGCCGGATCGGGGTCGATGAGCTGGGTGCGCAGGTAGGCGCGGCCGCGCAGCGTCATCAGCACGAAGGGCGGATCGAACTGCAGCGCGCCAGCCAAGGCGCGTTCGAGCTGCTGCGCGAGCGGCCCTTCCAGCCACGCCTGCACCGCCGAGGGCAACGCCGACACCGCCCCGAAGCGCCCGCGCAGCGCGCGGTAGGCATTCAGGTTGACCTTGGGGAACATCACCAGCCAGCGCATCTCCTCGGGCGTGGCGGTGTCGATCTGCGTCTGCAGTCCCTCGGTGAAGCTCTCGTAGGTCTGGCGCTCGAGCTGGTCCATCAGCGGCTTGGCCAGCAGCAGCATCTGCAGATCGCCCGGCAGATCGAGCTCCATGCGCATGCGCAGCTCGCGCCCGGCGATGTAGCTGCGCTGCGGCGGGCCCCACTCGAGGCGCCAGGGCAAGTCGTCGAGGCGGCCCTCGATCACGAAGCCCTCGCCTTCGCGCGCGTGCCGCAAGGGCAGGCCCGCGCGCTTGGCCCAGGCCTCGACCTCGGGCCAGGCCGGCGCCGGCTCGGCCTTGGCGGCAAACAGGCGCTTGAAGGATTCGAGCATGGCGGCGATCAATCCACTAGAGTTCGCGAGATCGACACGGCACAGACGGACACGGGGGAACTCATGATCGAAGTGTATTCGTGGGCAACGCCGAACGGCCACAAGGTCCACATCATGCTCGAGGAGTGCGGCCTGCCGTACCGCGTGATCCCGATCGACATCGGCGCGGGCGACCAGTTCAAGCCCGAGTTCCTCGCCATCAGCCCGAACAACAAGATCCCCGCGATCGTCGACCCCGACGGGCCGGACGGCGCACCGATC
>WBZX01002890.1_pt1 | contig 11307 bp, 21 predicted proteins | sample 5204211 | NCBI WGS metagenome assembly WBZX01 (sample SAMN12344362, study PRJNA552823) | activated sludge metagenome | biome: Activated sludge suspended growth; feature: Nitrification reactor; material: Wastewater; isolation source: activated sludge from nitrification reactor of wastewater...
CGAGCCATTGGGACTTCCTCAAACCTTCAATCGAGCACGAACGCTTCTACTACCCGCGACACTGGATGGGATCAAGATGGGAACGAAGGCAGGGCGGAGCGAGCTCTCGACCTGCTCCGCCCTCCTGGCTCTCGCCAGGGGCCGACACCCATCCGGGGTTTGGGACGTAGGGCGCGCTCTCCGCGACCCGCAGCCCCAACTTCCACCAGAGGTGTTTCGACTACACGCGGCGGCGCTTCGGCGGGCGGCACCCGTTGTGGGGGATGGGCGTCACGTCGCGGATGAGCGTGACCTTGAACCCGGCAGTCTGGAGGGCGCGAAGAGCGCTCTCGCGACCGGCGCCGGGGCCCTTCACGAACACGGCGACGGACCGCATCCCGTGCTCCTGCGCGCGGCGCGCGGCCTCCTCGGCGGCGAGCTGCGCGGCGAACGGCGTCGACTTGCGCGAGCCCTTGAACCCGCGAGCGCCGGCGCTCGACCACGCGACGGCGTTGCCGTTGACGTCGGTGATCGTGACGATGGTGTTGTTGAAGGTCGATTGAATGTGCGCGATCCCTGCCGCGACGTTCTTCTTGACCTTCTTCTTCTGCTTGACCTTGCTGGTCTTCGCTTGAGCCATGACTTTACCGTTTCGCCTTCAACTAGACCGGTTACCCGAGGTCGAGACTGTGTCGCCGCCTGGTCTGGAACCCCGTTGGAAGGGGGTCCCGCCACAGGCGGGGGGAAGGGCGACGCCCTTCCAACGAGAGAGAGGTGCCGCGCTACTTGGTTGCGGGCGCCGGACGCCGCTGCAGCATGCCCTTGCGCGGGCCCTTCCGGGTGCGCGAGTTGGTGTGCGTCCGCTGGCCGTTGACCGGCAGGCCCTTGCGGTGCCGGAGGCCGCGGTAACACCCGAGGTCCATGAGACGCTTGATGTTGAGCTGCACCTCGCGACGCAGGTCACCCTCGACCTTGTAGTCGGCGTCGAGGATGTCGCGGATCGACTTGATCTCCGCGTCGGAGAGCTCCTCCACCTTCTTGCTCTCGGGGATGTTCGCCTTCTTGCAGATCTGCTTCGCGAGCGTCCGGCCGATACCGTAAAGATAGGGGAGCGCGAACGCGAGGTGCTTTCGGCGGGGGAGGTCAACACCAGCAATACGAGCCATCGATCGTTACTCCAGCAGATGGGGCGGCGCCCGATCCGTCACATTCAAGCGGGTGAGGCGCCTGCCCCAGCCGGCAAATTCACCTAGTTCCCTTGGCGCTGCTTGTGGCGGGGGTTCGCACAGATGATGCGCACCACGCCCCGGCGCAGGACGACCTTGCACTTGTCGCAAATCTTCTTGACGCTCGGACGGACCTTCATCGCTCTACTCCAAAGGCGACCCGCGACGTTCGGTCGAGGGTTGTGGGGGAGGGCGCCGACTGGCTACCTCTGCCCCGGGCAAAACCAGAATTCACTTGTGCCGGTAGGTGATTCGGCCCCTCGACGGGTCGTAGGGGGACACCTCGACCGTCACGCGGTCGCCCGGCAGGATCTTGATGTAGTACTGGCGCATGCGACCGCTGATGGTCGCGAGCACACCAAGCCCGTTGTCCGCCTTGACGCGGAACATGGCGTTCGGCAGCGCCTCCTGGACGACGCCGTCGAACTCGAGCTTGTCGCCTTTGGGCTCCTTGGGAGCCTTGGCGGCGTGGGACTTCGATCTCGCCATTTGCTATCGGGCGCCCTGAGGTTCGAGGGCCGCGAAGACCCTCGTGGTGACCTCTTCCGGCTTGCCGACACCGTCGACGCGCTGGAGGAGGCCAGTGGTTTCGTAGAAGGGGAGGAGGGCCGCGGTGAGCGCGTCGTACGCGTCGAGACGCTTCTTGACGGCCTCCGGTTGATCGTCCGCCCGATGCTCCAGCTCGGACGCCGGGGTATCTGGGGGGGGCGGATTATAAAGAAGGTGGTAAATCTGTCCAGACCGTTTGTCGGTTCGCCTGTAGATCGTGCGTTGTTCGATCATGGCGCGGGGGACGTCGAGCTGGATCACCCGGTCGATCTTGCGGTTTCTGCGCGCGAGGAGGGCGCCGAGCGCCTCGGCCTGCGGGACCGTGCGGGGAAAGCCGTCGAGGAGGAAGCCGGGGGCGGCGTCGGCCTCGTCGATGCGCTTGTCGATCAGATCGATCACGACCTGGTCCGGCACGAGGCCGCCGGAATCCATGATCGCGAGGATGGCCGGGTCGAGGGTGCGGGCCTTCTTGGCCGCGCGGAGCATGTCGCCCGTGGAGATCTGCGGGATGGAAAAGCGCCTGCACAGGCCTTGAGCCTGCGTGCCCTTTCCGGAACCTGGTGCGCCGAGCAAGATGATGATCATGGGCCGTTGCCCTCTCATCCTTCCGTGAGGCGCCGAGCGCGGATGCGGCCGACGCCAGGACCGGAGAGGCCCTCGTAGCTGCGAGTGATGAGGTGCGCCTCGATCTGGTTCACGGTGTCGAGCGCGACGCCGACGACGATCATCAGCGACGTACCGCCGAACCGCATCTGCACGCCGAGCGTGCTCTCCATGACCGAGGGCAGGACGCAGACGACCACCACGTACATCGCGCCGCCGAACGTGATCCGCTGGATCACGCGATGGATGTAGTCGGCCGTCTGCTTGCCGGGCCGGATGCCGGGGATGTTCGCCTGCTGCTTCTTGAGGTTCTCCGCGACGTCCACCGGCTGGAACGTGACGTTCGTGTAGAAGTAGCAAAAGAAGACGATCAGCGCGGCGTAGAAGAAGTTGAACACCCAGTCGCCGCGGTTGATCACGCCCTGGAGGTACTCGGCCCCGGGGAGGTTCATGTTCGCGAGCGTCGCGGGGAACATGAGCAGCGAGGAGGCGAAGATCGGCGGGATGGTGCCGGACGTGTTCACCTTGAGCGGCAGGTGCGCTGTCTGACCGCCGTACACGCGGCGGCCCACTTGCCTGCGCGAGTACACGATCGGGATCTGGCGGCGGCCGTTCTCGAAGAACGCGATCGTCGCGATCGCGAGGACCATCAGGCCGAGGATGAGCGCGACGTTGAGCGGCTGGAGCTCGCCCTTGTGCTGCGCCAGATAGGCGCCGACGGACTCGGGGACGCGCGTCACGATGCTCGCGAAGATCAGGAGAGAGATGCCGTTGGAGACGCCGCGCTCGGTGATCTGCTCGCCGACCCACATCAGGAACGCCGTGCCGGTGGTCAGCGTGACCATCGTCATCAGGATGAAGCCGATGCCGGGGTGCGTGACGATGCCTGCAGCGTCCTCCGAGCCGGAGCGGCCCTGGAGGAAGTTGGCGATGCCGTACGCCTGGAAGAGCGACAGCGCGACAGTGCCGTAGCGGGTGTATTGATCGAGCTTGCGTCGCCCTTGCTCGCCCTCCTTCCGCAGCTCGTCGATGGGCTTGTAGACCATGCCCATGAGCTGGAGGATGATGGAGGCCGAGATGTACGGCATGATGCCGAGGGCGAAGAGCGACATGTTCTCGAGCGCGCCGCCCGAGAACAGGTTGAAGAAGCCCATGACGCCGCCCTGCGTGGCGACGAACTTCCGCATGACGTTGCGGTCAACGCCCGGCGTCGTGACGAAGCAGCCGATGCGATACACCGCGAGCATGAAGAGCGTGTAAAACACACGCTTCCGCAGCTCCGGGACCTTGTGGAAGTTCGTGATGCCCGCGAGGCTCGCCATCGGGAGTTGCCCTTGCTAGTGACCCTCAGCTCTTCTTCTGAGCTTTGGGTGTTTTGGTGGGGGCAGGTTTGGCACGCGGCGCAGGCGCTGCAAGCGTGACGGCTTTTCCGCCGGCCTTTTCGATCTTCTCGGCGGCCGCCTTGGAGAAGCGGTGCGCCGTGACGGTGACCGCCTTGGTCAGCTCGCCGGTGCCGAGGATCTTGATGATGTCGAAGCGGCCGCGGACCAGGCGGTGCTCGCGGAGCGACTCCGCGTTCACCTGGGCGCCCGCGTCGAAGCGATCGAGATCGCCGACGTTGACGTTCGCGACGATGGCCGCGAGCGGGTTGCGGAAGCCGCGCTTGGGCAAGCGGCGCTGCATCGGGGTCTGACCGCCCTGGAAGTGCAGCTTGTTGATGTTGCCCTTGGAGCGCGCCTTCTGGCCCTTCTGGCCGCGACCGGACGTCTTGCCGAGACCGGAGCCGACGCCGCGGCCGATGCGGGTACGTCCCTTGACCGAGCCTTCGGGCGCCTGGAGCTTGGAGAGGATATCCATGACCGTTACCTCACGCCGACTTCTTGGCGGCGTCGTCGGTCTCCACGACCGAGACGAGGTGGAGGACCTTCTTGACCATGCCGCGGAAGGACGGCGTGTTCGCCACGATCACCTGCGAGCCGGGGCCGCGGAGGCCGAGGCCCTTGATGACCTTGCGCTGATACACGGTCTGTCCGATCACGCTGCCGGTCTGGCGGACGAGGAGACTGGGTTTCACGACTGGCCTCCTTCACCACCCGCCGGAGCCGCTGCCGGCTTCTCGCTGGTGGCGGCCTTGGCGGGGGCGACCGGCGCCATGCTGGCGCGCTTGCGGGTCTTGGTGATGTCACCGCCCTTGCGCTGCCAGCCGACGAGCTCCGCGGTCAGACCGCGCTTGTTCGCGATGCTGTCCGGGTTCTTCAGGTTCTTCAGCGCGGCGACGGTGGCGTGCACGACGTTGTGCGCGTTGCTCGTGCCGAGCGACTTCGACAGGACGTCGTGGATGCCGGCCGACTCGACGACGGCGCGGACCGCGCCGCCGGCGATGACGCCCGTTCCGGGGGAGGCCGGCTTGAGGAGGACCTTGCCCGCTCCGATGTGCCCGAAGGACTCGTGCGGGATGGTCACGCCGTCGAGCGGGACGTAGAAGATGTTCTTCCGCGCCTGATCGTGGCCCTTCCGGATGGCCTCCGGGACCTCGTTCGCCTTGCCGAGGCCCACACCCACGTGCCCCGCCTCGTCGCCGACGACGACGAGCGCGGAGAAGCTGAACCGCCGGCCGCCCTTGACGACCTTCGCGACGCGGTTGATGTGGATGACGCGCTCTTTGAGTTTCTCTTCGTCGATCTGATCGAACGCCATGACGCCCTCTTAGAACTCGAGTCCCGCGTCGCGCGCCGCCTGTGCCAGGGCGCTCACGCGCCCGTGGTAGAGGTAGCCGTTGCGATCGAAGACGATCTTGGTGATGCCCTTGTCTTTGCAGGCTTTCGCGATGAGCGTGCCGACCTTCTTCGCTGCTTCGACCTTGTTGTCCTCGGCGAGCTTGCCCTCGAGGTCCTTGGACAGGGTGGATGCGGCGGCCAGGGTCTTGCCCGACGTGTCGTCGATGACCTGCGCGTAGATGTGGCGGGCGGAGCGGAACACGCTGAGCCTGGGGCGCTCGGCGGTGCCGTTCACGTTCTTGCGGATGCGGAGCTTGCGGCGCTCCCGGCCGACGATTCTCATGCCCATCGTTGCCTCTACTTCTTGCCGCCCTTGCCAGCCTTGCCCGCCTTTTCGCGGACACGCTCACCGCGGTACCGCACGCCCTTGCCACCGTAGGGCTCCGGCGGGCGGAACCCGCGGATCTTGGCGGCCGTCTGACCGATCAGCTCTTTGTCGGCGCCGGTCAGCACGAGCACGGTCCCCTTGGAATCCGCGGGGATCGCGGCCGTGATGCCCTTCGGCAACGGGTAGTTGATCGGGTGCGAGAACCCGAGCGCGAAGTTGAGGGTCGTGCCCTTGGCCTCGACGCGGTAACCGGTGCCCTTGAGCTCCAGGATCCGCTCGTAGCCGTCGGCCACACCCTTCACCATGCCCGCGAGGAGCGCGCGCATGAGACCCTGGAGGCGCGAGGCGTCACGGCCCTGCGCGTCGGAGGTGATGTGGAGCTTCGCGCCGTCGACCTTGAGGTCGGTGTTCGGGGCGAGCGCGCGGACGAGCTCGCCCTTCGGCCCCTTGATCTGGACCTTGCGCGCGTTGACGGTGACGGTGACGCCCTTGGGGACGTCGACCGGGCGCTTGCCGACACGGGAGGTCTTCGGCGCGTTCGAGGTTGCGTTTGCGGCTGCGGTCTCCATCACCACACCTCACACAGGAGCTCGCCGCCGAGCTTGAGCCGGCGGGCGTCGCGGTCGCTCATGACACCGCGCGACGTGCTGAGGATCGAGATGCCGAGACCGGAGAACGGGCTCGGGATGCGATCGTGGCGCACGTAGACGCGGCGGCCGGGACGAGAGACGCGGCGGACGCCGTCGATGGCGCTCGCGCGGTCACGCCCGTACTTGAGCACGATGGTCAGGGTCTTCTTACCCTCGGTGTCGTCGCCCTCGCGGACGTCGGCGATGTAGCCTTCGTCCTTGAGGATCTTCGCAACGTTCACCTTGAGCCGGCTCGCAGGGATCTCGGTGCGGTCATGCCGCGCGAGGGCCGCGTTGCGGATCCGGGTGAGCAGGTCGGCGATCGGATCGGTCATCATGGGCTCACCAACTGGCCTTGATCACTCCCGGCAGCTCGCCGCGGAGAGCAAACAGTCGAAGGCAAATCCTGCAGAGCTCGAAGTCGCGGTAATACGCGCGCGAGCGTCCGCAGACCTTGCAGCGGTTGCGATGCCGCACCGAGAACTTCTGCGGGCGGTTGAGTTTGGCGAATTCCTTTGCGCGGGCCATGGTCGCTTCCTCTGCCTCAGTGCCTGAAAGGGATGCCGAGCTCGGCGAGCAAGGCGCGGCCCTCTTCATCCGTGCGAGCCGTCGTCACGAACGAGATGTTCATGCCCTTGATCGCGTCGACCTTGTCGTAGTCGATCTCGGGAAAGATGATCTGCTCGCGCAGGCCCATCGTGAAGTTGCCCTTGCCGTCGAACCCCTTGTTCGAGACGCCCTTGAAGTCGCGGACGCGCGGCAGGCTGAGCGAGATCAACCGGCCGACGAACTCCCACATCCGCTCGGCGCGCATGGTGACCATCGCCCCGATGGGGAGGTTCTCGCGGAGCTTGAACGTGGCGATCGACTTGCGAGCGCGGGTGACGATGGGCTTCTGCCCCGTGATCGACCGGAGATCCTCGACCGCAGAGTCGATGATCTTCGGGTTCTGCACGGCGGCGCCCAGGCCCATGTTGACCACCACCTTTTGCAGGCGGGGGACCATCATCGGGTTCTTGTACGCGAACTTCTTGGTGAGGTTCGGCACGACCTTGGTCTCGTAGTGCACGCGGAGGCTGGGCTTGTAGTCCTTCGCGAGCTCGATCGAGGGGCCACCGGCGGCGGCGGAGCTCTCGTGCTTGTCAGCACCTTTGCCCTTCTTGCCGTCCTTGCCTTTGCCCTTGTCCCCTTTGTCGCCCTTGGAGGCAGCGGCGGTCGCCGGAGAAGGAGGGCCCTTGGGCGCATCCTTGGCGCCGCCCTTCTTCTCCTTGTCCTTGCCGGCCTTGTCTTCTTTCTTGTCCGCCATGGCTCAGCCCTGCGTGCCCAAAGCCGTGCCGCTCTTCGCGACACGGATTTTTTTGCCGTCTTCGACCTTGATCTTCACGCGCGAGGGCTTGCCCGTCTGAGGGTCGACCGGCATCACGTTGGATGCGTCGATCGCGGCCTCTTTCGTGACCTTGCCGCCCTGGCTGCGCTGGGTGGGCTTCATGTGCCGCGTCTGCACGCGCACGCCCTCGACCACCACGCGCCCCTCGTCGGTGAGGATGCGGGTGATCTTGCCCTGCTTGCCCTTCTCTTTGCCGCTGATGACCTGAACGAGGTCACCGACCTTGAGGCGTTCCATCAGAGCACCTCCGGAGCCAGCGAGATGATCTTCATGAACTTCTTCGCGCGCAGCTCACGAGCGACCGGCCCGAAGATGCGGGTGCCGATCGGCTCTTTTTCCTTGTTGATCAGCACAGCGCTGTTCGTGTCGAACTTGATGTAGCTCCCGTCGGAGCGCTGGTATTCGCGGGCGGTGCGGACCACGACCGCTCGCGCGGTGTCGCCCTTCTTCACCTTGGTGCCCGGGAGCGCCTCTTTGATCGAGACGACGATGACGTCGCCCAGACCGGCGTACTTGCGGCGCGAGCCGCCCAGCACCTTGATGCACTTCACGATTCGGGCGCCGGAGTTGTCCGCCACCTCGAGGTGGGTCGTTACCTGGATCACGGCTACTCCTCCACCGGGCGCGCGATGAGGCGCGTGACGATCCAGCGCTTCTCACGGGAGATCGGAGCGTGCTCCTGGATCTCGACGCGATCGCCGGCCTTGTACTGGTTGGTCTCGTCGTGCGCCTTGTAGCGCTCGCGGCTCCGAACGTACTTCTTGTACATCGGGTCCAGCGTCGAGCGGACGACCTCGACCACGACGGTCTTCGCCATCTTCGCGCTGGTGACCTTGCCGACGAGCTTGCGGCGGAAGGCCTTGTGCGCGGCGGTGGGCGGCATCGCGGCGGGGGCGGCGGCGACCGGGGCAGCGGCCGGAGCCGGGGCAGCGGCGGCGACGGGGGCGGAGGCCTTGGGAGCTTCCACCTTGGCGACGGGCTTGCCGCCGTCCTTGCCGGCGGCCTTGGGGGCAGCCTTGGCTCCGCCCTTGTTGCCAGGGGCGTCGCCTTTCTTGTTGGGCTTCTTCGGCGCGGACATGGGCTAGGCCTTTCCTTCCCCGGCGGGGGTCGCGGCGGCGGCCGCGGCCGCGCGCTGCGTGAGGATCGTCTTCACGCGCGCCAGGTCGCGGCGGTTACGGCGGATGAGCGCCGTGTCGTTGAGCCGGTTCGTGAAGTTCTTGAAGCGGCCGTCGAACACGTCCTTCGCGAGGGTCTTCTCGATCTCGCGGAGGTGCTCGTCGGTTCGCTCTCGGAGTTCTTTCGCCTTCATCGTCATCCTCAGCGGACGGGGCCTTCGCTCCGTCCGTCAAACTTCACGTCAGCCCGCGTGCGAGGAACTTGCACTCCATCGGGAGCTTGTGTGCCGCGAGGCGGAACGCTTCACGCGCCACGTCCTCGGTCACGCCCGCGATCTCGTACATGACCTTGCCGGGCTTCACCGCCGCGGCCCATTCCTCGGGGGCGCCCTTTCCGCCACCCATGCGGACTTCGAGCGGCTTCTTCGTGACCGGGCGGTCAGGGAAGATGCGGATCCACAGCTTGCCGGCACGCTTGACGTGCCGCTGGATCGCCATACGAGCCGCCTCGATCTGCCGCGAGGTGACGCGGGCCGGTTCGAGCGCTTGCAGCGCGAAATCGCCGAAGGAGACATCCGACCCGACGTACGCGACGCCGCGGTTGTTGCCCTTCTGCATCTTGCGAAACTTGGTGCGCTTGGGGGAGAGCATCTCTCACTCCTGGGCTTCTGTTACTGGATCCGCCGCGCTTTGCGCTGGAGGACCTCGCCCTTGAACATCCAGACCTTGACGCCGATGATGCCCACTTTCGTGCGCGCCTCGGCGAGGCCGAACTCGATGTCCGCGCGCAGCGTGTGAAGCGGCACGCGGCCCTCGCGGTACGTCTCGACGCGGCTCATCTCGCTGCCGCCGAGACGGCCGGCGCAGCGGACACGAATGCCCTTGGCGCCGAACTTCATGGCGGTCGACACGGCCTTCTTCATCGCGCGACGGAACGCGATGCGGCGCTCCAGCTGCGTCGCGATGTTCTCGGCGACGAGCTGCGCGTTGGTCTCCGCCTTGCGGACCTCCTGGACGTCGATGAACACCTCGTTGCCGGTGAACGACGCGACGCCCGGGAAGACGGTCTCGCCCTTCGCCGCGGTGCCCACGTTGCCGCTCTTCAGCGTCTCGATGCCCTTGCCGCCCTTGCCGATGACCATGCCAGGGCGCGCCGTGAAGACGATCACCTTGGCGCGGTTGGCGGCGCGCTCGATCTCAACGCCGGCGATGTTCGCGTTGTAGAGGTACTGCTTGATGGCCCGCTTGATGCGGATGTCCTCGTGCAGCCACTTCGTGTACGCGTTGCCGTTCTCGTACCACTTGCTGCTCCACGTCTTGATGACGCCGAGGCGGAAACCATACGGGTGGGTCTTTTGTCCCATGAGAGCCGTTCCTCTACTTGGCCTTGCGCTCGTCGAGCTCGATCACGATGTGCGAGACGCCCTTGGTGACGCGCGTGGCGCGACCCATCGCTCGGGGACGCCACCTGCGGAAGAACTTGTTCGGACCCTTGTCGACGGTCGCCTTGCTGATGAACAGGCTGTCGACGTCGGCCCCGGACTCTTTTGCGTTGGCGACCGCGCTCTCGATCACCTTGCACAGCACCGGCGCGCCACCCTTCAGGGTGAAGGTGAGGAGCTGGATGGCTTCCGCCGCGTCGCGGCCTCGAACCAGATTGGCGATCATGCGCGCTTTCCGCGGGGCGATTTTTGCGAACCGCGCGCTGGCTTGTGCGAGCATCCGAAACCTCATTCCCTCGGCGCCGGGGCGCCTTTGAGGAGCGCTCGGACAGGATTTGCCCGGCGCCTCTGAAACCCGATTGTCGGGGGTGGACCCTGCGTCCGTGCCCGCCGTCGTACGCATCGACCTGCTCGCCCGACGCTGCGATTGCAGCGAGGACCTCGACCGCCCTTGCACCGGGGGGTGGCCCACGGTGGCCGGTCGAGCGAACGAACAGCGAAGCGCCGTTACGGCCCTGTCCGCTCGAGAAGCTCGTGCGGACTCGCCGCCCGGGAATGACCCCGAGAGGCGCGGCCCCGGGCGACGTGAATCGCTCGGGACCAAGGGAGCGCGGCTTCTAGCAAGGACTCCGAAGACAAGCAAGCGTCGATCGCACGGGCATCGATCTTTTTTTCCGAGATCGCGCGAGGGACGGCGATTCGAGCATGGAAACGAGGCGAACGGAGACGGCGCGCCGCGCGGACGAGACGGGCTCGAACCTGCTGGAAGAGGAGCGGTGCGCCGCATGACGTCCTGGAGCGGGAGATCGACGCGCCCTTCGAGGTTCCGGTCACGGCCGGCGTCCAGCGGTCGGCGCGGACGTCCGTCCCCTGCTCTGCGGCCTCCACGCGCAACGGCCGGTTGAGCTTGTTCGCCCGATCTGAGATATTCGGCTCGCTCTGTTCCTTTTTGTCCTTCGGTCCTTTTCCTGTCCTCGTGAGCTCACGCCGGGTCGGTCGGGCCGGTTCTCCGCCCTTGCGCCGCCGCGTGCCTTGCTGCACCGGTCCTTGGAGGTCTCGTAATGACGCGCTCGCTCCTCTCGACGAGTTTTGTGCTCGCTGCTCTCGGCGCGACGTTGGTCGCATGTGGTGGTGACGGCTCCGGCTCCGCCGGAGGCGGCGGCTCGGGCACGACGACCAGTTCCTCGGGCGGCGGCGGCACCGGCGGCGTGACCGGCGGCACCGGCGGCGCGACCGGCGGCACCGGCGGCGTGACCGGCGGCACCGGCGGCG
>WBZX01002893.1_pt1 | contig 11301 bp, 13 predicted proteins | sample 5204211 | NCBI WGS metagenome assembly WBZX01 (sample SAMN12344362, study PRJNA552823) | activated sludge metagenome | biome: Activated sludge suspended growth; feature: Nitrification reactor; material: Wastewater; isolation source: activated sludge from nitrification reactor of wastewater...
TCGGCTACGACCCGCTGTTCTTCGTGCCCGCCCTCGGGCAGACGGCCGCCGAACTCGACGCCGACACCAAGAACCGGGTTTCGCATCGCGGCCAGGCCATGCAGCAACTGATCGCCCGCCTGCCGGCGCTGTAATCCGGTGGCGCGCAGCATTCCCATTTTTGCCCAAAAAAAGCCGTCGACCGCAACCGGCCTGGAATTCCGCGTTTCGCCGCCGCTGGCGCTCTATGTCCACGTTCCGTGGTGCGTGCAGAAATGTCCCTACTGCGATTTCAATTCGCACGAGGCCAGTGGCGCGATTCCCGAACGCGACTACGTCGACGCGCTGATCGCCGACCTGCAATCGGCCTTGCCGCTGATCTGGGGGCGGCCGGTGGTCAGCGTGTTTTTCGGCGGTGGCACGCCCAGCCTGCTTTCGCCGGCCGCCGTCGACGAACTGATCGCCGCTTTCCGCGCGCTCGCCATGCTGTCGCCGGAAGCGGAAATCACGCTCGAAGCCAACCCCGGCACGGTCGAAGCCGACAAGTTCGCCGGCTTTCGCGCGGCCGGCGTCAATCGCCTGTCGCTCGGCATCCAGAGCTTCGACGACAAACATCTGAAAGCGCTCGGCCGCATCCACGGCGCCGCTGAAGCGAAGCGCGCCGCGCAACTGGCCGGCGAGCATTTCGACGCCTTCAATCTCGACCTGATGTATGGCCTGCCCGGCCAGACGCTGGCCCAGGCACTGGCCGACATGGATACCGCACTGGCGTTCGCGCCCGGCCACCTCTCCTGCTATCAACTGACGCTGGAGCCGAACACGCGCTTCGCCGCCTTTCCGCCGGAATTGCCGGAGGGCGACCTGTGCGCGGACATGCAGGACGCCATCGAAGCGCGCTTGGCCGCTGCCGGCTACACCAATTACGAAACTTCGGCCTTCGCCCGGCGCGGCCGGCAGTGCCGGCACAACCTGAATTACTGGCATTTCGGCGACTATCTGGGTATCGGCGCCGGCGCGCATTCCAAGCTGACGTTGCACGACCGTGTACTGCGCCAGATGCGCTGGAAACAGCCGGCTGCCTACCTCGATAACACCCGCGCCGGCAACCCGGTCCAGACCGCGAACGAAGTCGCCGCCGGCCAGTTGCCTTTCGAGTTCCTGATGAACGCGCTACGCCTGCACGAGGGCTTTCCGCCCGCGCTTTTCGAAGCGCGCACCGCGCAGCCGCTGAGCACCATCCTGCCGCAACTGCGGGCCGCCGAGGCCGACGGCCTGCTGACCATCGAACCGGAGCGCATCGCCCCGACGCTGCGCGGCCGGCGCTTTCTCAACGTCCTGCTCGAACGTTTTCTCGACGACGACGGCAACGCCGCGTGAGCAAGGCTGGCTGGCCGCCGTTGCAAATCAGCTGAACAGTCCGCCCTTCTTTAGCATGCTCAAGCCCTGTGCCAGCATATCGCCACCTTCCGGCAGCTGACCGTTCGGCGTCATCGTATCCACAGCCTGCGGCAGAATTTCGGCCAGACTGCCGGCCGCCTGTTCCGGCGACATGCCCAGCTTCGCTGCAATATCCTGCAGCGAGGTGCCCCCCAGCACCGACTGGATTTGTTCGGCCGAAACCGGCAAATTCTGACCGGTGGCAACCCATGAGTTGACGACTTCGCCAAGACCGCCGCGCTGGAAGGACTGGATCAGCCCCAGCAGCCCGCCGTGCTTGGGATCGTTGAGCAGTTGCATGATGGTGGCGAGCAGGTCGCCGTTAGGGGCGGATTGCGACTCTGAAAGTGCACCGGCGACTTGGTCGAGAAGGCTCATGTTTGTTCTCCGTTGGAAATATTTGGAGATCGACATCGTAGCCGAAGAACGTGACGCGGCCGCGAGATTGTCTAGGCACCAAACTCCTGGGTCAGCGGCTCGGAACGCAACCAGACGCTGAAACGCGAGCCGCGCCCGGCTTCGCTGTCGACCGTGATGCGCCCGCCGTAGCGTTCGACCAGCGACTGGCTGACCCACAGGCCGAGGCCGGTACCGTCCGGTTTCCGCGCCGTATAGAAAGGCTTGAACAGGCGCTCGCGTTCGGCGGGGGTCAGGCCTGGGCCGGTGTCGGCGACCACCAGCCGCAGGCCGAGCGGCATGTCCAGATCGTCCCAGTCCTCGGCCGCCAGCGTCAGCACGCCGCCGTCAGGCATGGCCTGGATGGCATTGACCATCAGGTTGATCAGCACCTGCTGCAACTCGTTGCGATTGCACAGCACGTTGCGTACCGAATCGAGGTGCTGCTCGACGCTGATCGTTCCGCGTTTCAGCAAATGGCTTACCAGCACCAGGCTGTCCTGGATCAATGTGGCCGGCGCCACCGGTTCGAGATAGCCGACGTATTCCTGCGGCCGCGCGAACTGCAGCAACTTGGCGACGATCAGGCGGATGCGATGCACCTGTTCCTGGATCAGGCGCACCTCCGGCTCGACCGGTTTGGCGGCCGCCCCGAGGATGTCGCGCAGGACGTCGAGATTGCCCTGGATCACCGCCACCGGATTGTTGATTTCGTGCGCCACTCCGGCCGTCAACTGGCCAATCGCGGCCAGTTTCTCGTTCATCACCAGTTGCGATTGCGCCGCCTTGAGGTCGGCCACGGCCCGTTCCAGTTCGGCTGTGCGCCTGGCCACCTCGCCATCGAGCGCCTCGCCCCAGCGCTTGAGCGACGCCGCCTGCGCCTGCAGGCGGTCCAGCAAGCGGTCGAAGTGCGCCGCCAGGTCGCCCAGTTCGTCGCCGCTACTCACCGTGCCGACCCGGGCATCCGCATCGTCATGCTCGATCGCGCTCATCACCGCATGCATGCGCTCGATCGGGCGAAACACCCGGCGTGCCCAGAAAAAGGCAAAAACGCCGGCGACCAGCATGGCCAGCGCGAAAAGTACGACCACCACTCCCAGTGCGGCGCGCTTGGCGGCCGCGAACGGCGCCTCGAGAAAACCGACGTAGAGCATGCCGACCCGCTGTCCATGGCTATCGACCAAGGCCTGATAGCCGGAAACATACCAGTCGGTCACGACGAAGGCGCGGTCGAGCCAGGTCCGCCCTTCGTAGAGCACCTCGCGATGCACCGCCGCCGAGACCCGCGTGCCGATAGCCCGCTCACCTTCGAACAGGCGGACATTGGTCGCCACCCGGACATCGCCGAGGAAGAGCGTTGCGGTTCCGCGGCTACCGAGCATCAGCGCTCCCTCGGGAAAGACGATTTCGTTGAGTCTATCGATGAATTCGAGGTTCTTGTTGAGCAGCACACCGCCCGCCAGTACCCCGCGCAGTTGCCCGTTCTCGTCGCGCACCGGCGCTGCGGCGTGGATCACCAGTCCGCGATCCTCGAACTCCCGGCCATCGGGCGCCGCATTGGCGGTTTTCAGGATTCCCGTTCGTGCCTGCTCGGCGAGCCGGGGATCAAGCAATTCCAGCTGTCCTGCGCTCATCACGTCGGTACCGGTCACCGCCTGGCCGGCCGCGGCTTGGGCCAGCACCGGCCAGGCTGCGATGGCAGCACTGTCGCGGTCGACGTGCAAAAAGTAGAGAAAATCGAGCTTCATGCCCACCCGCGCGGTGGCCAGCAACTCGGCCGTTGCCCCGTTGCGTTCGCGCGCCGACTGATCGAGCACTCGCGCCAGACGCGCCGATCCGGCCAGCCCCTCGACCGAACGGCCGACACCTTCCGCAACGCGCTCGTAGTAACCATGGGCAATCGCCAGATCGGCACGCACCTTGGCGATTTGCAGGCGATCCAGATAATCGCCGCCCCAGATGGCCAGCACCGCGAGCAATACTGGCAGCACGATGCCGAGTGGCAGCAGCGCCAGCAGCAGCAGACGGACGCGAATCGAGCGCCCGCCTTTGGCGCCTAGTCCGACCATGCCTGACATTTGCGGTCCAGCGTCTTGCGCGATACACCGAGACGGCGCGCGGCTTCCGACTTGTTGCCCTCGCAGGCCCCTAGCACCGCCAGAATATGACGTTTTTCGACCGCCTCCAGGCTTTCATCCGCCGTACCGACAGCGGCGCCGACTACCGGCTCCGGCCCGAAGTCGAACCAGCCGAGAATCAGCGAACGCTCGACGAAATTGCGCAGTTCGCGCACGTTGCCCGGCCAGTCGTAAGCCGCCATGCGCGCCAACGTCCGCTTGTCAGGCTGAACCGCCGGCACGCCAAGAAAAGGCGCCAACTGGGCGATGAAATGTGCGACCAGCGGCGGCAGGTCTTCCGGACGGTCGCGCAACGGCGGCAAGGTCACCTCGACCACTTGCAGGCGGTAGTAGAGGTCATGGCGAAAGCGCTGGGCGGCGACTTCGGCCTTGAGATCCCTGTTGGTCGCTGCGATGACTCTCACGTCGACCGGAATCTCCTGTTCCGACCCGACCGGACGCAGGCGCCGCTCCTCCAGCACGCGTAGCAGCTTGGCCTGCGCCGCCAACGGCAACTCGGAAATTTCATCGAGAAAAAGCGTGCCCCCGCGGGCATAGTAGAAGAGCCCCTCGCGGCTTTGCTGGGCACCGGTGTAGGCGCCACGGACATGGCCGAAGAGCTCCGACTCGATCAGTTCGGCGGCGATCGCCGCGCAATTGAGCGGCACAAAAGGCCCGGCGGCACGGGCACTCATGGCGTGCAGGGCGCGCGCGGCAACCTCCTTGCCGGTGCCGGATTCACCGCTAAGCAACACGGTGGCCGGCGTCGGCGCGATACGCTTGAGGCGGTCGCAGACATCGCGCATCGCCGCCGATTGGCCGACCATGCCCTCGACATCGAGCGCCCCCAATTCACGGCGCAACACGAAGTTTTCCCGCACCAGGCGCGAGCGTTCGAAACAGCGCTGCATGGCGTTCAGCATCTGAGCCAGCGAAAATGGCTTGAGCAGGAAGTCGGCAGCCCCGGCGCGCAGGGCATCGATTGCCGTGTCCAGGTCGGCATACGCCGTCATTAGCACCACATCGCCAGCGTAGCCCTCATCCCGCAATTCGTGCAGCCAGTCGATGCCCGAACGCCCGGGCAAGGCAATGTCGAGCACGATCAGGTCATACAGGCGCCGCCCGAGCAAAGGCGCCGCCTGCTCGACACTGCCGGCGCCATCGACTCTGCCGCAGCGCTGCCCGAGCGCGCGCTGCAAAAAGCTGAGCATGCCCGGCTCGTCATCGACCACGAGCACCGAATATTCCCGCCAGGATGCCTCGCCGGTGGGTATCTCGCTTGGGTTCATCGTCTCCTCCAGATTCTGCCCGATGATCGCAAACAAGCGCTCATTGAGGCAACCTGGCGCGCCCGGCCGCGCAACTCAGTTGCCGCTGCGCAGGGCGCCCACCGTCGTCGCGGCGTTGGCCGTGCGTGCCGCCTCGGCGACCTCGGTGGTGACGATGGTCTTGCCAATGGGGGCCAGGGCGATGCCCGCCAGCTTCAGGTGCTGCAGCGCGAACGGGATGCCGATGATGGTGACGAAGCAGGCCACGGCCGAAGCGAGATGGCCGATAGCCAACCACAGGCCGGCGAAGACGAACCAGACGATGTTGCCCAGCAGGCCGAGGGTGCCGGTGCCGATGTCATCTTCCTGGTGCAGTTCCTTGCGGCTGATCGCCTCCTTGCCGAAGGGAAAGAACGAGAACTGGCCGATGACGAAACTGGCCCGCGCCCAGGGAATGCCAACGATGGTCACCAGTGCGATCAGGCCGGCCAGCCACCACGCAAGCCCCATCAGGAAACCGCCCAGAATGAACCACAGAAAATTGCCGATTGCCCGCATTCCGCTACCCAACCCTTACCGAGAAAAAATCGTTCTAATGGAGCGCATTGTGACCCAAAAACCGGCGCCTGCAATGCCTCAGAATTCGCGTAGCCGCAGTTCATCCGGTAGCGGCACCCCACGTTCGACGTTTACAGGAAAAATGCCTATCGTCCGTCCATCCTGTGTCGCGACGATCAGGCGCCACTCGCCGGGCCGCGGGTTCAACACCCAGGAATAGCCGCGAAATCCCCGCTCCCGGCCACCGCTGCTGTGAAAGCGGGTGCGGTAAACCGGCCGCCAACCATCCTTGTCGCGCACCTCCCAGCGGTGTTCGAGCGCCGCCGTCACCCCGAGCGGCGCGAATACCGCAGTCACGCCATACAGTTTCCCGCCTTCTGCCACATGCGCCACGGCCGCCTGATCCCGCCAGAACTGCCACCACGGTGGCGCCTCGACCTGCAAGGCGAAGCGGTCGCCTTCGCGCACGAAATCGTGGCCGACCGCCATGTCCTGCCTGACCAGCGGCACCGGCGCGATCATGTCGAGCCGCCAGGCCATCAGCAAGGCGCCGACCAGTATCCAGGCGGGGAATATCCGGCCCGGCCGCCCCGGCGCCAGATGCCACAATCCATGTGCCAGCAACGCACCGGCCACCGTGGAAACGTAGAACCACGAGGGGTCCAGGCTGCCCAGCGCATGCGGCAGGGCGAAATTGAAGAATAGGATGGCATTCAGCGCGAACAGCGCCCAGACCAACGTGAAGCGCCGGCCATAGTGCTTGCCGATAAACTCGTTGGCGACCAGCAGCGCACCGAGCAGGGATGCCGTCAGCCAGGTACCGAGATAGCCGGAACTCTTGAAATAAAGAATGAACAGCGCCGAAAAGATGCCACCGAAGAAAAACTGCAGCAGCAGATAGGGCGCCTGCCAGACGCCACTGGCCACGCGCCCGCGCCAGCCGGCGCCGACGGGCGCAACTCTGCCATTTGCCTCGCGCCGGGCCAGCCACAGGATCAAAGCGCCGGCGGCCAACAGGAAGACGCCGAGCAGCCAGAGGTCGAGCGGCTTGACCCGCTGGCCAATGGTCAGTGCATCCCAGGCGAAACCGCCGAAGAACGCGAGTGGAGGGAAAAGACGCTGCAGGAATTTCAAGTTGTTAATCGTTTTTGTAAACGGAAAAAGAGCCGCCGAAGCGGCTCTTCCTATCAGCTGGCGCACCTTTACTGCTGGCGATTACCCTTGATATAGCCGGCGGTTCCGCCCACGGCGGCGCCCACCGCAGCCCCCGTCCAGGCGCTGCCACCGGCGATCGAAGCGATCCCGGCGCCGGCAGCGGCACCGATCGCGCCACCACTGAGCGTGCCTTGCTGGCGCGGCGTCATATCCGTACATGCCGTTGCGCCCAGCGCCGCAACCAATGCCACTGCGTATCCTGTCTTCTTCATTTTCTGCTCCTTTACTTGCCGGCCTTGAGGCCCGGCAGGGCGATCTCGAACCAGATCGTTTCGATCACCGGGCGCTGCAATTTGCCCGGGTTCGCCGAGTACCATTTGTCCAGCGCTTCCTGCACGCTGGCCAGCGTCTGACCGGTCAACCCCTTGGCGAAACGCGGCGAAAGGCTGCTTTTTTCGGGCAGCGGATCGTTGGCGTTGTAGGCGACTTCGAGCTGCACCATGTTGGCCAGGCCGACCAGATAAGCCTTTTTGACGTCTTCGCTGGACTTGACCCAGAGCGTGCCATCGACCAAAGGCACATCGGCGGCCGCCGGCTGGGCGGCGAACAGGGCGAACGCCAGGCCGGTCGCCAAAAGCGCCCGAACCGCGCCGCGAATGAATGCGTTTTGATGCATGCTGACCTCCGTCAAATTAAGTGTGCTTCAAACGGAGCGGCTATGGTGGCTGCTCCAATGTCCATTATTGCCCATTTTTCGGGGTCGACCGCAACAAAGGCGCCCGCCCGAAAAATTCTGCCGCTCAAGGCACGTGCACCACGTCGATACAGGGCCCACGCAACAGCGGCCGACCGGCTTAGCGGAGTTCGCCGTCGTGGTAGTACCAGCGACCGTCCTGCTTTACGAAGCGGCTCAGCTCATGCAGCCGATGCCCTTTGCCGGCAATGCGGTAGCGGGCGACGAACTCGACGGTGGCATGGGCGTCGTCCTGCACCGCATGTTTCCTGACCTCCAGCCCCAACCATTTGCTGTCGTCGGCGGCGAGATCGAGTTCGCTCGGGCGGGTTTCCGGATGCCAGGTGGCGAGCAGATAGTCTTCCAGCTTGAGCACGTAGGCGCTGTAGCGCGAGCGCATCAGCGCCTCGGCGCTCGCGGCATTTTCGGCCCCGGAATGCAGTCGACCGCAACAGGCCTCGTAGGATTTGCCGCTGCCGCAGTAGCAGGCGCTCACTTTTCCTCGGCGACCTCGCCGCCCAGCGCGGCGACCAGTTGCGGCAGAAAGCGCGACAACTCGCCGGTCATCAGCGCGAAATCGGCATCGAACTGCTCGTCGGCGTGTTCGGCGCTCTTCTCGGCTTCTTCCTTCAACAGGTCGAGGAAGGCCAGTCGCTTGATTTCCAGCTTTTCGCTGAGGATGAAGGAAATGCGGTCGTCCCAGGTCAGCGCCAGGCGGGTCGGCAGCTTGCCACTGGCCAGATGCGCCTTGACCTCGTCGCCTTCGAGCGGGTGACGGACGTAGCGCACCGCCGCCTTTTCCTCGCCGACCGCTTTCAGTTCGCAGTCGCGGTCGATGGTAAAACCGGCCGGAGCATCGCCGCCGGCCAGCCAGTCGGCCATCGCCGATTGCGGCGAAAGCTGGGTATGGAGCAGGGTCAGAGGAAAATCGTCGAGACAGTGGCGCAGATGTTCGATAACCTCTTCGGCCTTGGCCGGGCTGCTGGCATCGACGCATAGCCAGCCGGCCTGCGGGTCGATCCAGACGAAGGTGTTGCGGCGGCGGGTGAAGGCGCGCGGCATCAACTCTTCGGTGACGCGCTCGCGCAATTCCTTGAGCTGCTTGCGACCGGGCGCGTAGCCCTGCTGGGCTTCCATCGCCTCGGCGCGTTCCTTGACTTCCTCATTGACCACCGACGACGGCAGCAGGCGCTGCTCGACGGCGAGCGCGATCAGCCACTGGCGATTCAGCGAGAAGACCAGCGCGCCGTCGCGGCGCGGCGACACCCAGCCGCGACTCATCGGCTGGTTGCTCGGACATTTCACAAACGGGCCGCGCGCCAGTTGTTCCTCGAATTTGGCGAGGTCGAAAGGCCACGGCGCGGGCAAACGGTACAACTGCAGGTTCTTGAACCACATGGAAATTCTTTCGGTTTAAAGCGTTTAGCGCTTCTTGAAAATGACGTCCCAGACGCCGTGACCGAGGCGGATGCCGCGATTTTCGAATTTGGTCAGCGGGCGATAATCGGGGCGCGGGGCGAAGCCGGGCAGGCCGGCGGCGCTGTCGGCTTCCTGCGCGGCCGCAAGTTGCTGGGCGTCCGGGTTGGGCACGCTGTTTTGCAGGCTGGCCTCGCGACCCAGCACATCGAGCATTTGCAGCGCGTAGTTTTCCCAATCGGTGGCGCAGTGGAAGTAACCACCCGGCTTGAGACGGGAGGCGAGCAGCGCGACAAAGGGCGACTGGATCAGCCGGCGCTTGTTGTGCCGCGCCTTGTGCCACGGGTCGGGGAAGAAGACATGGACGCCATCCAGCGAGGCTTCCGGCAACATGTCGCGGACGACTTCGACGGCGTCGTGCTGGCAGATGCGCAGATTGCTCAAACCGCGCTCGGCGATCTGCTTGCACAGCGCGCCGACGCCCGGCACGTGAACTTCGACGCCGAGGTAGTCGTTGTCGCGGTTGGCATCGGCGATTTTGGCGGTGGTTTCGCCCATGCCGGTGCCGATTTCGAGGATTTTCGGGGCAATGCGACCGTAAACCGCAACCAGGTCGATTTGCTGCGGTGCATAGACGACACCGATCTTCGGCATCATCTCGGCGTAGTAATTTTCCTGCGCCGCCGACATGCGGCCGGCACGACGGACGTAGCTCTTGATGTGACCGTGGCGGCCCGCCGTGTATTCGCCCTCGTCACCTTCGACGGCGGGATGGATCAGGGGCACGCCGCTCATGAGCCGATCAGCCCGGAGGTCGGCGACGACGGGTCGGCCGAGTACAGCTTGCGCGGCATGCGGCCTGCGAGGAAAGCTTCCCGCCCGGCCTCGATGCCCTTCTTCATGGCACTGGCCATCAGCACCGGATCCTTGGCGTGGGCGATGGCCGTGTTCATCAGCACGCCGTCGCAGCCCAGTTCCATCGCGATGGTGGCGTCCGACGCGGTGCCGACACCGGCATCGACGATGATCGGCACCTTGGCGTTGTCGATGATGAGCCGCAGGTTCCACGGGTTCAGGATGCCCATGCCGGAGCCGATCAGCGAGGCCAGCGGCATCACCGCGACGCAGCCGATGTCTTCGAGCATCTTCGCCTGGATCGGGTCGTCCGAGCAGTAGACCATGACCTGAAAGCCGTCCTTGACCAGCGTTTCGGCGGCTTTCAGCGTTTCCGGCATGTTCGGGAACAGGCTGGTTGGGTCGCCCAGCACTTCCAGTTTGCACAGCGGGTGGCCGTCGAGCAGCTCGCGCGCCAGGCGCAGGGTGCGCACCGCGTCGTCAGCGGAGTAGCAACCGGCCGTGTTGGGCAGAATGGTGAATCGGGACGGCGGCACCGCATCGAGCAGGTTGGGCTGGCTGGCGTCCTGGCCAATGTTTACCCGGCGGACGGCAACGGTGACGATCTCGGCGCCGGAAGCGTCGATGGCGGCGCGCGTCTCGGCGAAATCCTTGTATTTGCCGGTGCCGACCAGCAAACGGGAACGGTAGGCCTTGCCGGCGATAGTCAGTTGATGCATGAAGGTGCTCCTTAGCCGCCGCCGACGGCGACGACGATTTCGAGTTGGTCGCCCGTAACGAGCAGGGTCGTGGCGTGCTGGCTCTTCGGGACGATTTCGCCGTTCTTTTCGACGGCGATGCGCTTGCCCGTGTAGCCGAGTTGGTCAATCAGGGCGGCGACGGTCAGCGGGTCGGGAAAGTGGCGGGCCTCGCCATTGATCTTGAGGTCGGGCATCCGGCTATTTTAACAAGCCGCGCGGCTTGCGCGGGGCGCTCGTGAAGAGGCGGTCGTAGAGCCAGTCGGGCAGGGCGCGCAGCACTTTGGCGACGACGCCCATCTGCCACGGAATGACGGTGTAGGTCACGCCGCGCTCGATAGCGGCTGCAAAGCGTTCGGCCGCCACATCTGCCGACAGCAAAAACGGCATTTTGTAGGGGTTGACCGCAGTCATCGGCGTTTCGATGTAGCCCGGCGCGATGGTCACCACCTTGATGCCATACGGGCGCATTTCGAGGCGCAGGCTTTCGAGATAGGCGATGGCCGCCGCCTTCGACGCCGAATAGGCTTCCGCCCCCGGCAGGCCGCGGATGCCGGCGACCGAGGCGATGCCGACCAGCCTTCTTTCGCCGCCGGCCGCCTGCATCGCCTTGATGAACGGGGCGAAGGTCGCCGCCATGCCATAAACGT
>WBZX01001976.1_pt1 | contig 11299 bp, 13 predicted proteins | sample 5204211 | NCBI WGS metagenome assembly WBZX01 (sample SAMN12344362, study PRJNA552823) | activated sludge metagenome | biome: Activated sludge suspended growth; feature: Nitrification reactor; material: Wastewater; isolation source: activated sludge from nitrification reactor of wastewater...
AACCAACCAACATTGCGGTAAGGTGCCTTGTATCGATCACGTGTGCCTCCTCGAGACAATAAGGACTGCGAACCTGTACACGATACCATATTAACATGGATCATCCGACCATAAACTGCACGATGTCGAATTGTAACCAAATCTTGATGGAAGTGGGTGAGTGGTATGACTTATTGAAGGGTGTTAACCTGCTTCAATTTAGTCTAGCGGGGATATGAACCGTTAATAACGAAAAGAGCCCCCGAGGGGAGTCAGAGACTCTCTCCGGAGGCTACTAACCTCTTGGGTGTCTTGGCAACCTAGCTCGTGCAGCAGTCGGGGAAGTCCCCGCACACCACCGAGTCACCATGCGGCCACAGCAACTCACCGCAGCCCATGTCGGGGTGGACGCTGTGGCATCGAGCGGTTGTCCAGCTGATGCTCACTCCACTCCGCGACGTACGACTGCCGTTGTCGTAGGTAAAGCTCAGGGTGACCCGGACCTGCTGGCCATCGATCTCCATGATCGTAGCCAGAACGACCCACCAGGGATCACCTGACGAATGCGTCCGGCCGATGCTGTCGACGTCACAGTCGCAGAAGACCCTCTGCTGCATGAGGTATGCCTCGATGGCATCGTTGGCGTCTTCGGGCTTGTAGCTCGACGCCATCAGCCAGATGTCGACAGTCAGCCGAAGTTCCTCGCCCAGTCGCAGAGAGTCGAACAGTCGCTCCCGAGATGGGGCACGACCCTGGTCGACGATCTCGCGTTGAATTGCTCTTGTAGACATACGTCTACCTCCATGTGCTTGATACCCCAAGGGGCCACCCCTGCATACACAGAGGGATTAGAGAAGATATTATCATAAAAATAGTATATTGTCAATATTTGCGTAATGGTTCACTAGCTTTGCAACACAAATAAAGCCGGCTGTTTTACACTGTAAGTACCACTACTTAACAAGGAGAACAGCCGACATGAGCTATTCTAACAACCCTTTACTACCTAAAGCTAGGGCAGATGCCGTGCGCCTGGTGGTCGAGTTACACCTACCGGTAAGTGTAGCCGCTCGCAAGAGTGGTGTGCACCGAGCCACCTTGTGGCGCTGGCTCAAGATCTGGGAGGCCAGAGGCTACACCGGGCACATTAAACCCATTCTCACCCAGAGTAGTCGTCCCCATATCTGTCCGTTTGCGGTTTCACCGCATATTGTGGCTCGTATTGCTTTCTGGCGAGACAAGCATGGGAGATGTGCCGAGATTGTGCACGCCCACTGCTTGCGAGAGGGACTCTCGGTAAGTCTCTCGAGCGTGAAACGAATACTTAGACGCCTGGGTTTTGTTACCAGAAAGAAATGGAAGCGCTACCGGCCTCACGTCCCCAGGCCTCGGGCAACAGCTCCAGGTGAGCTCGTACAAACCGATACCGTACACTTGGTGCACCCGCTCACTAAGCAACGAGTGTACCTCTACACGGTAATTGACCTCTATTCTCGCTGGACCTACACTGAATACCACGAGCGTATCTCGCAAGCCTACAGCTTCCAGGTGCTCATGCGAGCCCAGGAGAAGGCAGGATTTAGCTTTACCTGTGTCCAGGCCGACAACGGCCCCGAGTATGGCCGCTGGCTTACAGACGCATTAGCCGCAAAAGGTATTACGCTCCGCCACTCCCGGGTCCGCAGACCCAACGACAACGCTCACATTGAGCGGTTTAACCGAACAATTCAGGAGGAGTGTTTACAAAACAAATTCCCGGAACCAGAAGTGGTCCGAGAACAACTAAACAGCTATCTTGCCTACTACAATACGGAACGGCTACACTTGAGTTTAGAGTGTAGAACACCGCAAGAAGTGTTGCAAAGGTCTTGAGCCTAGGACGTATTTGTTGTCGTCAAAATCTCTATCTATTGGTTCGCAAACGACATTATGGTATCGAAAATTGTGGCTTTGCAAAGGTATAAAATCATAGTAGACCATGCGATGTCGAATTGGAACCGAATTATAAACGAAACAGTCGACTGACATAAACTTTTACGTGGTGAAGTCGGGCTGCCCGTGCGGGGCTAGTTGGTGGTGGGCTCGCACCCATCGACGCGACCGAGGTCCTTGTCGATGCGAACGATGTTCGGCATGTCGGATGTCGGCCCGAACCTCCACCCGCGCACCGCGAGGAGGTAGCGATGGCAGGGGATGATCTTGCCGTACACATCCGCGCTGTTGAAGCGCTGGTTGCCGATGGACATGTAGATGTCCATGACGGCCAACGTTCCGGAATCGGTGTAGATCCGGTAGCTGCCATCACTCCCGCCGCGGTCTTTGCCCGTGACGACAACGGTGCTGGTGGTGACCTTGGTGTAGTCGGCACACAGCCAGCTAACGGCTCCGACGGCCACCGCGACCAAGATTACGATTGCATCCAGCGATCCCTCCAGGGGGTACGGATCGCTGGATGCGATCAATCGAGAGAATATTAGCATAAAATGTAATAAAAGTCAATACATCGTAATGGTTCAATAGCTTTGCACCAAACTTACGCTTAGGATATAACAATGGCTTACACAACAAACCCACAACTTCCTCGCCTGCGCATGCAGGCCGTCATGCTCGTCCGAGACGGCTGGACGACACGTAAAGTAGCTCGGCACATGGGATATTCCCACTCGACCATTGTCCGGTGGTGCCAGAAAGCACCAGCTAAAGGCTCAGAAAAGATCCCAACTAAGAGTAGCCGGCCGCGGTCCCACCCTCGAGCTCTGGCCCCGGAAGTAGTACAAGCCATTCTCGGCGAGCGCCGCAAGCGTGGACGATGTGCTGAAGTGGTCCACGCCGAACTTGTCAGCCAGGGAATAGTTGTGAGTCTGTCGAGTGTTAAGCGAACCTTGCAGCGTCATGAGATGACCAAGGACCGGACTAAGTACCGCCGTCCCCGGATCCGTGTTCCACGACCAGCTCCAATCTGTCCAGGAGCTTTGGTGGAAGCCGACACCGTCCACATTCTCGACTGGATGACCGGTGAACGCTTCTACATCTACACCGTCATAGATGTCCATTCACGTTGGGCATATGCGGAGCTGCACGAGAAGCTCAAGAATACTCAGATGCTGAACTTTATCTTGCGAGCCCAGGCAAAGGCTGGCTTTACATTTCAGGTACTCCAAACCGACAACGGTCCCGAGTTCGCTACTTGGTTCCGTAACAATATCCAGGCCCAGGGCATTACGCTCCGACACACGCATGTACGTAGCCCGAACGAAAATGGCCACATTGAACGCTTTAATCGGTCTATTCAGGAAGAATGCGTGGGTTACCAAGCAGCTCTTAAATACACCAGCCAGGACCAGATAGATGAGTTTCTCGATTACTACAATAACGAGCGCAGACACATGGGAATAAATATGAGAAGACCAGCCGAAGTGGTGCAAAGGTCTTGAACTTAATACATACATACCATGCAGTGCGAACTGGATCGGATTATAGGCGAAGTAATAGATCAACATAAAAAGTTGACACTGAACAAACTGATTAGTATAACTAAAGCATAAGTACAATTGAACAGAAAAGAGGAAATAACGTAATGGCTACTGCAAGAACAAAAAAACCAACAACCAAACTAGCAGCAAGTAAAACGAAAAAATCCAACAAGTGGCTAATCGCTGGTGGAATAATCGCTGTAGGTATCTGTGGCGTCGTGATTGTCCGCTTCAGCAGTGCTGCGAACTGGAAGCCTCTTCAAGCCGACAAAGTTAATACATCGGTCACGACATTAGCATATATCTATAGCCCTGATTATCGGGGGACTCAGGCTGGCACATATCATGTTTGCTTTACCGGCTACAGTACCGGGGCAAGTAGTAGTACAGCCATTATTACGTATAACCAGCGTCGTCGTGAAGTACGGTTCAAGACAACCGCTTCAAAGCAGTGTAGTTATGCAGCGAACTTTACCAATCCACTACTTGATGGTGGCAGCATGGGTGATATGAAAAAGCTCCACGGGGCAAACATCAAGATAACCGAAACTTCTATCGAAAAACTTAGGTAAGCCCTAAAAATCCAAAGCAATGTAGACTAGTCTATAATGAGATTACTATGTGGTTTTCTCTATCTATACTAGCTATGACGATGTTGGCGGTACGCCGAACCGCCGAAAAAAAGCTAACTAACAATATTAGCTCACTAGCAATGGCCTGGCTTCAGCAAGGGATAGCTCTCCCATTTATCGTCGCAGCTCTCTTCTTTGCACCATTCTTTATGCCATCAGAGCTACCCTCTACCTTTTGGTCTCTTATGCTCGTGTATGTAGTGTTGAGTGCCATCGATCTATATTGTTACTTTAAGGCACTTACCATAGCAGATATCAGCTATGTAGCACCGCTCATGTCGCTCACAACCGTCAGTAGCATTTTTGGTGCATATTTTGTATTGGGCCAGAAACCAACGATTGGTGGTCTTGTGGGAGCAGGCCTAATTGTGCTCGGCGTCTTTATTGTCAATAAAACCAAGTATGTTCATGAAAAGCATATTAAAACTAATAGACTGGCGTTGCTACTTGTACTAGCAGTGGTGCTGGTACGGGGTTATTACGCAAATATCGAAGTTGTCATGCTAAGGCAATCAAACCCTACTACCTTTAACTTTTATTCTTCTATCTTAACCGTTCCGCTGGTCCTGGCCGTATCGGCACTCATTATTAAGACGAGCAAACACCGTTATCCAAACTACTGGGGCAACCTCAGCAAGGGCGTAACAACACACATCATGCCGCTCCTGTTTGTAGGCCTAACATATACCGTAAACTTACTGGCAACATACCAAGCAAAACTAACCAGCCCTGTCGCCGGGTATGTAACCGCAATTAAAAGTGCTGCCGTGCTGCCGATCGTGCTTATTGGTGTCTTTGTACTGCACGAGAAAGTGTCTAAATGGCAGTGGGCAGGTTTAGGCGTTATCTGTAGTGGTCTTACTCTCCTAGCACTAACCTAGAGCAATAATAGGCTTCGCAGAACCATAATAATAATATAAGCATATTGGTAGCCCTACGGGGAATCGAACCCCGGTTGCCGGAATGAGAATCCGGTGTCCTAGCCGCTAGACGATAGGGCCGAGTGAGGAAAGCAAGCTATGTTTAGATATGCTTGTTTTCCGAGCGAGGTCCGTATATCAAAGATATAGGGCCAATGCATTTCATTCGGAACCAGATTATTCTAGCAAAAATCGTTGAAATTCTCAAGGCGTTAGCGCATAATAGATCACAAGCATAAGGACTTTTGTGGCTCGATATCAGAATTATTCTACCCTCGTTAACATTGAGGCCGTGGCGAATGCCCTGGTTGTAGTGATTTCTGCTCTCAATCTTATGAACAACGCCGATGCCAGCCTCGTGCCGCCCCAGCTACTCATCGGAACCAGCTTACTAGCATTGGCCTATTTTGCCGTTGGGCACACTCTTGTAAGAAAGAAGTCAGAATACGCTTCGGCGCTAATCATGACCATTCTGTCTACTCTTAACATCCTCTTACTCATTGTGGCTACCGGTGGCTTTGAATCACCATACTTTGCACTCTGGCTGGGTGTAATTATCGTAGCTGGCTTGTTTGGGCGCAAAGCCACTATCTTAGCGACCGTCGGCACGATTGGCGCCATGGGGTTATCATGGTCAGGGACGAGTTTTAATACTTCATTCTTAATGACTCATCTACCTCAGATAATCGGCTCGCTGTCGGCCGCTGCGCTCGTAGAGTTTATCTTTCGGGACGCCAACAAAAAGGAGCTTAAGAAGACTGATGATACGCAAAAGCTCCAAAGCGAGCTCGATCAGGCTAGTTTTAAGGCCGAAGCCTTAGTTAACGCCATGACTGAAGGGGTTGTTGTTATCGACGATATGGGGCATATCACCCTTATGAATGATGCCGCAGCTTATATGACTGGCTGGAGCACCGTGAGCTCAATTGGGCTTGATTATCGTACACCCCTTAAACTCGCCCTTAAGGCCCATGATGGCACCGTGCAGGCGAGCGATCCGCTCAGCCAAGCATTAACAACCGGAAAAGCTGTGGCCAGTAACGACATCATCCTAACCAGTAAAGATGGCAAGACAGTTCAACTAGCTATAACTGCCACCGCCATCCCAGCCGAAGATGGTAAACCGGCTGGTGGCATTTTAGTAATGCGCGATATCACCAAACAAAAAGAGCTGGAACGTCAAAAAGATGAATTTATTAGCACCGCCTCTCACGAAATGCGCACGCCGGTAGCGGCCATTGAGGGGTACCTGAGCCTGGCCATGAATCCTAAAGTTGCCACGCTCGACGATCGTGCCCGTAACTTGCTCCAAAAAGCCCACGATAGCACTGGGCACCTCGGATCGTTGTTCCGCGACCTCTTAAGTATCACCAAGATGGAAGATGGCACCAAGAAGCTTCCACGTGAAGCAGTCAACTTAACAGATATGGTTAAAAGCGTAGTGAGCGATATGCAATTTGTAGCGGCCAGCAAAAAACTCAGTCTTAGTATTGCCGGTGCTGCACTGCCCGGCACCCAAACTATCGAGCAGGCCGTCTACGTTATGGCTAACCCCGAGCGCCTGCGTGAAGTAGTGATGAACCTGATTGAAAATGCCATTAAGTACACCCCGAGTGGCAGTATTACGGTAGCTACCCAAGAAAACGGTCAAGAAGTAACCTTTAGCGTGACCGATACCGGCCCGGGGATTGCCCCCGAAGACCAACCGCACTTATTCGAGAAGTTCTATAGAGCAGCCAAGACAGCCCAGACAGTAAGCGGTACGGGGCTCGGACTCTATTTGTGCCGCAGTGTCGTAGAAAGCTTTGGTGGCCACGTAAATGTCAGCAGTACGCCAGGTCAGGGATCAACCTTTGGATTTACGCTGCCACAACTCACACCCGAGCAAGTCAGTAAGGCCGAACGCGACAAACAAGTTTTAATTCAACCGACCGTCTAGCTAATTGCGCGTCGCGCTTATGCTTGGTATGATAAACAAGAACTAACTCGAGGAATCTCATGGCTAAAATCCTACTCGTCGAAGATGATACTGACCTACAAACAATTTACTCCTCACGCTTGGAAGCTGACGGCCACACCGTTTTAACGGCTAGTGATGGTGAAGCTGGTCTAGCCATGGCACTTAAAGAGCTGCCCGACCTGATTATCCTCGATGCCATGATGCCTAAGATTGATGGCTTTGATGTACTCGACATGCTGCGCCAAACGCCGCAAACCGAGCACACCTGCATTATTATGATGACCGCCCTTGGGCAAGACGATTACCGTAAACGCGGTGAAGCCCTGGGTGTAAATCGCTACTTTGTAAAATCACAAGTAAGTTTGGATGATCTCGCCGCCGCCGTTACTCAGACATTAGCCGATGGTGCCGCTACCGCCCAAGGTGCAACTATTACACCGGAGAGCCCCGTTATTAATCAGCAGCCAGCGCCCGTTGCGCCAGCCCCAGCCGTGCCTGCTGAACCGGTACCCGTTGCTCCTGCGACACCCGCTCCGGAAGCTCCTGCTACTCCGGCGCCTGCCGAACCAATACTTGCTGCACCTGTAGAGCCAACCCCGCCTGTACCACCCGTGCAGCAATAGGACGCCATGCGCCTTAATCAATACCTCGCCAAACATACGGAGCTCAGCCGCAGAAGTGCCGACGCAGCTATTGCTGACGGTCGAGTAATCGTTAATGGCAAAATTCCAGAAGTTGGTCAGCAATTTAACGATGGCGACACGATCACACTAGATAAAACTGATCTTGTGCCGCGCAGCACAACTACGATTATGCTCAATAAACCCGTTAAAACTATCTGCAGTAAGATCCAACAGGGGAATGTCCAAACAGTCTACAGTCTCCTCCCACCAGAGCTGCAACACCTTACCTATGTTGGCAGATTAGATAAAGACACATCCGGCCTTCTGATTATGAGCAATGATGGCGATCTCATTCAGGCCGTAACCCACCCCAGCCATAAGGTAGATAAAGTATACGAGGCGCAACTGCCGCGTCCACTCCGTGATCAGGATCTGCGAGAACTTCAAGCCGGCGTAGAGCTAGAAGATGGCATCAGTAAACTCGAAGTTAGCGGCAAGGGCCGTAATTGGGTAATTAAGATCCACGAGGGCCGCAACCGGCAGATTCGAAGAACGTTTGAGAAGTTAGGTTATGAGCTCGATCGATTACACCGTAGTAAAGTCGGCAAGTTAACCCTTGGAACGCTTAAACCAGGGGAGTATATCGAGATTGGCAGGAGGCAGGTACTATGAACCTTGCCCTGATCGTCATTGCCATAGCCACCATGCTAGGACTCAAAACTCCGGCAAATATTGTAAACTCCCAGAAAATCCCAGTGACGAAAGTTGCCCAAGGTAGCTCGTCGGCACCCGTGCCAATCCTTAATTCATCGGATCAACCCTACGTATATGCCAAATCTATCTATGTCGTAGACGCCACAACTGGCACCGTTTTATACCAAAAAGACGCCGAGACACCTCGCCCGATTGCGTCGCTCACCAAGATGATGACCGTCTTGACCATCCTCAAAGACCACAGCCCCGAAGAGAAGGTGACGATCCCGCAATTAGCGGCCTACAAACCTGGCGATGCCCTAGCTGGGCTAACTCCCGGCGAGGCGTTTGCCCTCAAAGATTTAGTAGCCGCAGCACTGATCCCTAGCGACAATGATGCCGCCGACAGCCTAGCAATCTACGATAGCGGGACAAAAGAGAAGTTTTATGGTAAAATGAATACCATTGCCAAGGAGTGGGGACTGAGCAGTGCCACCTTTGCCAGCGCTAGTGGCCTACAAGATGCCGGCAACCAAGCCAGCGCCAAAGATCTTGCCACTATCGCGCGCCTCGGACTTTACAACAAATTGTTCACTGAGTTGACGTCCACCAAGACTATGAAGGTCACCAGTGGGCAGGGGAAGATATATACCTTAAACACCACCAATGACCTGTTGGACGGCGTACGAGTATTTGGTTTAAAAACCGGATATACACCAGCTTCGGGCGAATGCCTGGTGACCCTCAGTAAGATCTATGGTCACAACATCATTACCGTGGTACTTGGTAGTCAAGATCGCTTTGGCGAAACCACTCGTTTACTCGACTGGGTCACCAATAGCTACAGCTGGCATACAACAAACTAACGAGAAATTTCATGCTTCCTATCGTCGCAATTATCGGCCGAGCCAATGTTGGCAAATCAACCCTGTTTAACAGGCTTATTGGTCGTCGCCAGGCAGTTATGCACGACAGCCCGGGTACCACCCGCGACACCAACCAGCACGAAATGATCTGGAATGGTGTGCCATTTTTGTTAGCCGACACCGCGGGCCTCACTAAAGCCACCAACGAGCTGGAAGCCGACATCATTGATCAAATCCAAGAAGTCGCCGCCACCGCTGACCTTATCGTCTTGGCTGCCGACGCTGGCGTTATGATTACCGACGAAGACCGCCGAGCTGCTAAGCTAGCCCTCAAAACCGGCAAGAAGGTGATTCTAGCCCTTACTAAAGCCGACACCGCCCAGCGCGGATTAGCCGACGACTTTATTCGCCTCGGCCTTGGTACCCCAATCGAAGTCTCTTCAATCCACGGCACCGGTACTGGTGATCTGCTGGATGCCATCGTCGAAGTACTCCCCAAGAAAACTCCTAAAAAGAAGGCCGACAACTCTATCCGCCTCGCTCTGTTGGGCCGCCCTAACGTTGGCAAATCCAGCTTGCTAAACAGCATGGTTGGTAAGCAAAAAGCCATCGTTAGCAGCATTCAGGGCACCACACGTGACGTAAACGAAGCCGAAGTGGTCTATCATGGCCATAAACTGATTATTAGTGATACCGCTGGTCTGCGCCGCCGCGGTAAGATCGAGCAGGGGATAGAGAAGTTCAGCAGTTATCGCACCCTAGCAGCCGCTAACTCGGCCGACATCTGCATCCTAGTCCTCGACGCTACCGAGCTAGGTACCAGCCAAGACCTGCACATCGCTGGCCAGATCATGGAAGCCGCCAAGGGCATGATTATTGTCGTTAATAAGTGGGATACGGTCGATGCCGAAGATAAAACTCAGGCCAAGATCCTACGCCGCCTGTACCGCGAGTTCGACTTCCTTACCTGGGCGCCAGTGGTCTTTACCTCGGCCACGCAGGGCCTGAACGTTACCAAACTCTTTGAGCTAACTCTAGAAATCGCTGAACGCCGCGCCAAACAGATTCCTACTACCGAGATCAATACCTGGTTGCGCAAAATCGCCGCTAGCCATCCGCCAGCCGGCCTCAAGAATCGCCATCCAAAGCTCAATTACATCACCCAAATCGATAGCAATCCACCGAGCTTCTTGGTCTTTGGTTCTCATGTCGAATTCCTGCACTGGAGCTACAAGCGCTACATGGAAAACGAGATTCGCAAGACTTACGACTTTACGGGCACGGCAATTAAGTTTACATTTAAAGATAAGCATAAAGAAAAAGCGAGCTGGATGGACTAATATGAAGCTGATCGTCGGCCTCGGAAATCCCGGAAAAGAATACGTACATACCCGACACAACATCGGCTTCTTAGTAATCAACGCACTATCGACCAAGTTCTATGGTGGCGACTGGAAGACCAATAAGAACCTCAAATCTGTCGTGACCGACATTGAGATTAATGACGAAAAGATCATCCTCGCTAAGCCAGTAACGTTTATGAACGAGAGCGGTCAAGCCGTGGGCGCCCTGCAGCGTTTTTATAAAGTAGATCCATCTGACGTAATTATTATCCAAGATGATATTGACCTCGAATTTGCCAAACTTCGCGTACGAGTAGGCGGCAGTAGCGCCGGCCACAACGGAATCAAGTCTGTGCAACAGCACACTGGTGACGAAGCCGTCCGCTTCCGTATTGGCGTAGCCAATGAAACGCTTCGAACCAATGTGCCAAGTATTAAGTTTGTGCTCCAGAAATTCAACAAAGACGAGCAAGCCAAGCTGCCAGATCTTATTACTGAATCAGTAAATGAGCTTGTCAGCTATCTCGAAAATCCCGAGGAATACTCCAAACATCTTTTAACTTAGTTATTACAAAGTTATAACAATGTTATAACTTGCTCTAAAACAGAAGATCCCGCCGAAGCGGGACCTTCTGGAACGCTTCAGTGGGACATGAACGGACAGTGTTGATGATCGATGACCTATTGGGCCATCTTGTAGATCTTGCGATACCCCTTGTCGGTGACCTTCCATTGGGCCGCCTGGGTGACCTTCCATCGAAAACCCCGCCTCTCTTCAAACCAGCCGCGCCTCTCGGCGCGCAGGATGAA
>WBZX01002896.1_pt1 | contig 11294 bp, 9 predicted proteins | sample 5204211 | NCBI WGS metagenome assembly WBZX01 (sample SAMN12344362, study PRJNA552823) | activated sludge metagenome | biome: Activated sludge suspended growth; feature: Nitrification reactor; material: Wastewater; isolation source: activated sludge from nitrification reactor of wastewater treatment...
TGGTCGATAAGGCGCCCGACATGATGGTCGAGGTTTTCCACCATGCCGGCATAAAGCTCCATTTTTTTGGCGAGCAGCGCACGCTTTTCTGGCGCCAGGACGATGGGGTCGGGAACAAACCACATGCGCTCGGCAAGCCTGGTTCCCGGGGGCATGATCCCGAGTTCGATCTGCCTGCTCAGGCGGGCCTTGCGCACGGCGTCCCAACCTTTTTCATACACACCGGCATAGCGATTACGCCAGTCGGCGGGTAAATGGAAGGGGTCGTGCGGTGCCTGGTGGGCCACATAGGCGAAAAACGGTTTCCCATCGCCACGATTGTCGTCGATGAAGCGAATCAACTTGTCGGTGTAGGTCTGTGTCGCGTAGTAATCCTTGGGCAGTTCCTTCAGGTAGCGACCGTCTTCGGTGAACACCGAAAGGGGGCTGGCCGAGGTCATGTTGGTCATGTCCCAGTAGCTGCCGGCGCCGTCGAGCAGCGAGAAGTCACGTTCGAAGCCGCGCGCCCGGGGAATCTGCTCAGGGTTCTTGCCGAGGTGCCACTTGCCGACCATGTAGGTGTGATAACCCGCGTCCTTCAACAATTGCGGCAACGTGGCGACCCGCTCGTTGAGATGGCCTTCATAACCGACCGCGCCGCGCTGGTTGGGTGCCGTCCACTCGTCCATGTTGCCCAGACCATTGCGATGGGTATCGACGCCACTCAGCAGTGTTGCCCGTGTCGGAGAACATGTCGGATTGGTATAGAAATTCGTGAACCGCACCCCCTGTTTGGCAAGGGAGTCCATATTCGGGGTTCGGATTTCGCTGCCGAAGGCGCCCAGGTCGGCGTAGCCGAGGTCGTCACCCAGAATGACGACAATATTCGGGCGGCGCGAACCGTCCGCTGCTGAAACGGCGGATGGCAAGGCAAGCGCGCCAAGCATGAAGCCGAGGGCGCTTAATCCAGCCTTGAGCCAGAATCCGAAGCGCGTGCTTCTGCCCAAACCCCGGGCGGCCATTTTCCTTGTCATTTCTCTCCTCCGTAAATGCTCATATGCGCAATGGCATCCCCCGAATATTGTTAACATGGCACTCGCGTCGGGGAGCGGTGGCGGGGTCGTTCTGTGCTGTTAGACTCATAACCTGGCTAACAGGCAACGGCATCCCTTGGCCTTACAGGCGACAATTGGAAGTCTGCGCTTGAGCATAGTCGCTGTCTATCGTATTTCCGCAAGTAATCCCTATCGTGAATTCCAAGGCCAACGAAACTAAAGCTGCCGTTACGGTGATTGAAATCACCGATCCTTCCGAGGCAAACGAAGGAATCGAACTGGTCGACCTGGACGCGGTGCAACTGCACGCAGGCTCCTTGAGGGCGCGCCGTGTGGTTGTAAGGGCCGGCACAACGGCTGTGGCGCTAAATGCCAGCAATGTCCGCTTGCGGACGCGTACAAAATGCAGTGAAGGACTGGTCGCCTACGTTGTATTCGGGCCTAGTTCTACAGGTACAGTCAACGGAATGCCGGTCAGACCCGACCAATTGCTGACCGCAGGGCTGGGGGCTGAAGTCGGATTCGTCGTCGAGCCTGGCTGGGAAAGCATCACTTTCCTTTTACCGGCAACGGATCTCGATGCGCACCTGTCCGTCCGCAAACGCGCCAGCCTGCTTCCGCCACCGGGGGAGGCGGTAATGCTCTCAGCCGCGCCAGACGTCGCGAACAAACTTTTCGCCTGGGGTAGGCAACTCGCGGAGACTGCCGCAAAGCAGCCTGAATTATTCAATGACGATGCGAGGATACTCGCTGCGCTACAGATCGAAATTTTCGAGAAGCTACTTGCCGCCATTGGTGCGGCCGAAGTATTCGAGCCGAGTCGGAGCGACCGGACTCGCCAGCGGCGGAGCCGCATCGTGAAGCTTGCCGAGGAGTATGTCCTGGCGCAAAACGGTGTCAACCTATACGTGACCGACTTGTGCCGAATTGCCGGCGTCAGCGAACGGGCTCTTGAATATGCCTTCAAGGAGGTCATGGGATTGACGCCGGTCGCCTTCCTGGCAAAGCTTAGGCTGCACCGGGTTCGCCAGGCGCTGATAGCAGCAACCTCGGGATCGACCACTGTCGCCAACGAAGCACTACGCTGGGGGTTCTGGCACCTCGGCGAGTTCTCTCGTGCCTACAGCAAGTGCTTTGGAGAACTGCCTTCGGAGACGCTCGAACGAAACAGAGACTAGGCAATAATAGGCGAAGCACCCATTTTTGCTACTTCGCTCACCGCACGTACCCGAAATTGATGATACGAAACGCCAGTTTGGCCGCCCCCCGGCGGTTGGCTTGCAGGGAGATCAGGCGCCAGGTTTGGGAGAGCAGGACGCGCGGATAGACGACATCCAGCAGGTCGGCGATCATGCGCCATTCGGCGCGGATGCCTTTCCAAAATCCGAGTTTTTCGGTTTTTCTCGACTGGCTGACCTGCGGCCAGCGGGTGACAGCAATCGAGAGCCGTTGTGCGATGATGCGGCGGTTCATGTAGACCTCGATGCCGAAACGCGGCAGACCGCGAATTTCCTCCAGCACTTCGCCCAGCAGTTCCTTCCTGACCACCCGCTCGCCGGAGACAAAATCGAGCCCGATGGCGCGGAAGATGGGCAGGCTGTTCCGGCGCAGGCTGATGCTGACCGCGGCTTCGCCGGCCAGCACCGGCATCGCCAGCGCGGTGATGTGCTCGGCCGCCAGCCCCGAAAGATCGGCGTCGAGCAGCATCAGCAGGTCGCCCTCGGCGACCGCGACACCGGTAGCCATTGCGAAGCTTTTGCCACGATTGCCCGGGCAGGAAACGAGCCTGACCGTAGGGAACTGCCTGACGACCTCGGCAGTTTCGTCAGTCGAGCCGTCATCCACAACGATGACCTCGTGCAACAGCGGATGACCGGCGGCGGCGCGCAGGACGGCGGCGATCCGGGGCGCTTCGTTGTAGGCGCAGATGATGCAGGAGATGCGGACGTTACTGTGCCGGCTGGAACCGCTCATGGGAATCTTTCGAGAATTGAACCCTTGCACGCTGATGCAAGCATGCACGGAAGCCGGCCCAGTGTGCCGTGGAAAAAAGGCGCTGACCGAGCGAACCGGGGCTCAGGGCGCCAGTTGAGGACGTTCGACGACTTGCAGGCGCGCGAGGTGCGAAGGGCTGAGACCCTCCAATTGACTGACGACCAGGTTGACGCCTTCGCCGACCAGCCACCAAGCTGATCCATAGGGGCGAATGCTGACCTTGTGCGACTGGCAGAGCTGCTGCGCACGGGCAAGGAGTTGTTCGCGTTGTTGAGTGTTCATGGTCACTTTCTGCTGTTTAACCAAGGATTTGCGGCGATTATGGGCAAACCTTGTTGCAGTTATATTTCCGGGCCGTGCGCATTTCCGTCGCCTGGTGCCAGGAGATCGAGGGCGTGGCACAGGCGGTGCGCCAGTTCGGTGGACGTTCTGGCGATCAGCTCTGGCGGCACGTCGTAATCCGCAACCAGCCGCCCGTGATCCTCGAATCCGTAAGACGCGATCACCGATTGCATGCCGACCTCGCTGGCATCGGCGTAGTCGCGGTATTCGTCGCCGCAGACGTAGGCACGCAGGGGGTTGATGCCAAAGCTCTCGCGGATGGCGCGAAATTCGGGCGCCTTGCCATCGCCGAGCGGGATGCAGCGTAGAAAATCCAGCCCGGCCCGGTCGATGCCGAAACGGCTGAGGACGACGGCAAGCGTTTCTTCGGGATCGATGGTGACGTTGCGCGAGACAATGCCGACGCGAACATCCGGCGCGGCAATCAGGCGTTGCAGCAGCGGCACCATACCCGGATAGGGTTGCGCCGATTCGCGGTAGACGTCAGTCAGGGTGCGCTTGAGGCGCTTGCGGTTGCCCTTGTCGAACTGCTGGCGCAGATTCTTCGGAAACTCGCGCAGCCCGCCGATGTATTTCAACAACTTGCGCCGTCGTTGAAAGCGCTCTAGGTCACCGATGTCCATGCCGTGCAGCATGAAAGCGCGTTCGACGACAGGGAACGCATCGATCAGCGTACCGTCGGCATCGAAAATGACGAGACGGTCGCGGCTGGCAAACATCAGGCGATCTCGCGCCGCCGGCGCGCCGTGGTTTCGGGGGGAACTGTAACAGCAAGAATTTCAGAGGTCATGCGCCGAAATTAGGGGCTTTTCATTGCCGGTTTATGACACTCCCGCGAAAAGATGCGCGCCGGAGACGGCGATTTTTAACATAGCTGTAATGCGAAGTTCCTAACATGCAGAGCTTTGGCATATTCACGGACATGCAGCCCTCAATTCTCGCTGGCCGAAAAAAATTTGGCACGATCCTCCTGATCGCGGGGCTGCTGGGTGCCTGTACCAACCCTTCCTACCGCGCCGGCTTGGAGCAGATGGCCAATGGCAATAAGGAAGCCGGGATTGCGGAACTGGAAAAGGCGGCGGCGGAAAGCCCGCGGGATGCCGAGATCAAGGCCTCCCTGATCCGCCACAAGAGTGAAACCATCAACGGCTATCTGGCCAAGGCGGAAAGCCAGAAAGCCAGCGGCCAACTCGAACTGGCCGAGGCCAGCTACCGCCAGGTGCTGGCCATCGACCCGCGCAACCAGCGCGCAGCGCAGGGGTTGGCGCAGATTGCCGCCGACCGGCGCAATGCCGCCCTGCTACTGCAAGGCGAACAACTGTTGAATAAAGGCGACCTTATGGCCGCCGAACGCGCTGTCCGCACCGTGCGCACGCAGGATCCGCAGAATCCGGAAGCGCGCCGCCTGCAACAGTTGATCGACCGGCAGCGTGACCAGGAACAGCAGGCTGGCACCCCCGCCGTCAAGGCTGCGCTGGCCAAGCCGGTGGCGCTGGAGTTTCGCGATGCCAGCCTAAAATCGGTGTTCGAGGTGCTGTCGCGCTCGTCCGGCCTGAATTTCGTGTTCGACAAGGATGTCAAGGGCGACACCAAGGTCACGCTCTTCGTGCGCAGCAGCCCGCTCGAAGACATCGTCCGGCTGATTCTCGGCACTAACCAGTTGGCGCGTACGCAGCTTAACGAAAACAGCTTTCTGATCTACCCCAACACGCCGGCCAAGGCCAAGGAATACAGCGAACTGGTGGTGCGCAGCTTTTATCTGGCCAATGCCGATGTCAAACAGGCGATGACCCTGGTCAAGACCGTCGCAAAGAGCAAGGATGTCTTTGCCGACGAGAAATTGAATCTTCTGATCGTCAAGGACACGCCCGACGCGATGCGTCTGGTCGAGCGCCTGATCGACTCGCTCGATCTCGCCGAGCCGGAAGTGATGCTCGAAGTCGAGGTGCTGGAAGTCTCGCGCAGCCGCCTCAACGAACTCGGGCTGGACTGGCCGGATTCGGTGAGCTACGGCCTGTTGCAGGACGCGATCACGACCACCACGGCCACCGCCGCCGGGTACACGACTTCGACTACGCCGGGCGGCACGCTGGCGCCCGGTTACGTGAATCTGCGCAGCACCTCGGGCCTCACCAGCTTCGTCGCCAATCCGGCGCTGACCCTCAACATCAAAGGCCAGAATGCCGACACCAACGTGCTCGCCAACCCGCGCATCCGCGTCAAGAACCGCGAGAAGGCCAAGATTCACATCGGCGAAAAGCTGCCGGTCTTCACCACCACCTCGACCGCCAACGTCGGCGTCTCGGCCTCGGTCAATTACCTCGACACCGGTCTCAAGCTCGATGTCGAGCCGAGCGTGACGCTCGACGACGAGGTTTCGATCAAGGTTGGACTGGAGGTCAGCAGCATCGTCAAGGAAATCAGCGGCCCGTCCGGCTCGATCGCCTATCAACTCGGCACGCGCAGCGCCAACACCACGCTGCGCCTGAAAAATGGCGAAACCCAGGTACTCGCCGGGCTGATCAGCGACGAGGAAAGAAAGGCCACCAACCACTTGCCCGGCCTCGGCGAAATGCCCATTCTCGGCCGCCTGTTCGGCACCCAGCGCGATAGCACCATCAAATCCGAGATCGTCCTGCTGATCACGCCGCGCGTCGTGCGCAACATCCAGCGCCCGGAGTTCGCGCAACCGGCGATGCCTTCGGGCACCGAAGCGACGGTTGGCGCGCCGCCGATGATTATCCGCAACAGCGGGCTGAAGTCGCTCGGCATGAGTTCCAGCGGCGGTGGCATGTCAGGCAGCGCCACGATGGGCCGCGCACCCGCCCCGGTCGACGTGCCGGAACCCGACGATCCGCCGATGCAGCCGGCCATCCCGCTGGCGCCACAGCCGCCCAATCAAGCGCCTGACCAGCCGCCAGCCCCACCGGGCAATGCGGCTGCCGCACCGGCAACTGCCGCCGCTGTCAGCCCGGTGCCGACTGCCGGCTCGGGCGCCCCCCTGAAATTCGGCGGGCCATGAAGCGCAGGCCGGGCGGCGGTTTCACGCTGATCGAGCTGGTGGTCACCGTGGCCATCGTCGGCATTCTGGCGCTGGTCGCCATGCCGCTGGCCGAAACCGCTGCCAAGCGCCACAAGGAAAGCGAACTGCGCGCCGCGCTGCGCGAATTGCGCGGCGGCATCGATGCCTACCGGCGTGCGGTCGACGAGGGAAAAATCGAGAAAAAGGTTGATGAAAGTGGCTACCCGCGCCGCCTCGAAGACCTCGCCCAGGGCATCGCCAACATTCAGGATCCGACGCAAGGCAAGCTCTATATTCTGCGCCGCCTGCCGCGCGATCCTTTCAGCGACGACCCGGCGCTGAGTGCCGCCCAGACCTGGGGCAAGCGCAGCTATGCCAGCCCGCCGGAAGCGCCGCAGGAAGGCGCGGATGTCTTCGATGTCTTTTCGCGCTCCCCCGGCATCGGTCTCAACGGCATTCCGTACAAGGACTGGTGAGCGATGGCACGCGGCAAATCCGGGTTCACACTGATCGAACTGCTAGTCGTCATGGCCGTCATCGCCACCTTGCTGACAATCGCCGTGCCGCGCTATTTCCAGCATCTTGACCGGGCGCGCGAGGCCAGCCTGCGCGAATCGCTGGCGGTGATGCGCGACGCCATCGACAAGTTCCACGGCGACACCGGGCGCTACCCGGAAACCCTCGAAGAACTGGTCAGCAAGCGTTACCTGCGCAAGGTTCCACCCGACCCGATCACCGAGAGCAGCGAAACCTGGGTCGCCGTCGCACCACCGGACGAGCCGGGCCAGCGCAAGCTGTGGGATGTGCGCAGCGGCGCCGAAGGCCACGGCGCCAACGGCAGCGATTACGCGACATGGTGACCGGTTGCGGTCGACGGCAAATTTTGGCCAAAAATCAAAATCGGCAGGCCGGCGTGACTTTTCTGGTGCTGCTCTTCGCCATCGCCATCGGCGGCATCGCGTTGAGCGGCGCGGCCGTCGTCTGGCAGATGGAAGTGCGGCGCGAAAAGGAGAAGGAACTGCTGTTCGTCGGTGAGGAATTCCGCCGCGCCATCCTCAGCTACGCCAACACCTCACCGAGCGGCCGCCGCGATTACCCGGCCAGACTGGAAGACCTGCTGCTCGACAAACGCTTCCCGATGCCGGTGCGCCACCTGCGCCGCATCTACCGCGATCCGCTGGGGCCGGACGGCGAATGGACGCTGATCCGCCAGCAGGGGCGCATCATCGGCGTTGCCAGCAAGTCACAGGAAAAACCGATCAAGATTGCCGGCTTCGACCCCGCGCAGAGCGATTTCGAGGGCGCCAAATCCTATGCGGAATGGCGCTTCGTTCCCAACGGGCTGTAACCCGCCGAATCCGCCCCCAATCCTGAAACTGCCAAGCCAGGCTGAACGCGCGAGAGGCATCCGCGATCGGAAAAGCAAAGGCCGGATGAACCGGCCTTTGTCGAAGATATTGCTGTTACCGACCCCGGGCAAGAGCCCGGGGCACAGCCTAGCACTCAGGCACCGATAATGCCGCCATCGTCCTTGGTGATGACCACCACGGCGCTACGCGGACGACCGCCCGGCAGCGGGGTAACGCCATCGGCGCGCTTTTCCCACTGGCTGGCCGGCCAGTTGGAGTAGGCCGTCGGGTTGGCGGCGACCGCGTCTTCGCCCGGGTGCTGGATGCCGACGAACAGCGCCTTGCCATCCGGCGTCATGCTGATACCCGTCACTTCGCACTTGTTCGGGCCAGTCAGGAAACGGCGGAACTGCTTGGTTTCCGGATCGGCACAGGACAGGCTGTTGGCGCCCAGGTTAATCCAATCGCCTGAGCCATCGCCGACCTGGTCGGTCTGTACCCAGAGGCGGCCGAACCAGTCGAACCACAGGCCGTCCGGGGCACCCAGATCGGCGGAACCATCCGGCGAATCGACGATGTTGCCCTTGTAGTCGTTGGTCGGCTTGGCGGTCTTGGTGGTGGACACGTCGCCGGCCTGGACGAAGATGTCCCAGGTGAAGGTGGTGGCCAGCACGCTCTGGTCATCTTCGCGCCAACGGATGATGTGGCCGTAGATGTTGTCCTCGCGCGGGTTGGCCGCATCGACGGCCGGGCGGGCGGAGGCGGCGGTGGTCGAGCCGTCCGCCTTGTTGGACGACGGCGTGGCGCTGCTGCCGCGACGGTTGTTGTTGGTCAGCGTGCAGTACACCTCGATCTCGTCGAAACCCCTGTTGCGCGGACGGGCACCGGTCCATTCCGGACGATCCATCATCGTGGCACCGACGGCATCGCCCGCCATGCGGGTCTTGATCAGGATCTTGGCCAGCACCTCGGCATCGTCGGCACCGACAAAGTTCGGGTTGTTGCGCAGCGCAACGCCATCCAGGCCGACGGTGTCCGGCGTCAAGGCGATCCACTGGCCGCTCAGGTCGGCATTGAAACGGGCAACGTACAGCGTGCCTTTGTCCAGCATGTCGCGATTGGCGCGCAGGTTACGCTTGTTGAACTTCTTGGCGCAGACAAACTTGTAGATGTATTCATTGCGCTCGTCGTCACCCATGTAGAACGCGACGTGCTCGTTGGCATCGACCACATACTGGGCGCTTTCGTGCTTGATGCGGCCCAGCGCGGTGCGCTTGACCGGCAGCGCAGCGGGATCGAACGGATCGATTTCGACGACCCAGCCGAAGTGGTTGGTTTCGTTCGGGTTGACCGCCAGATCGAAACGCGGATCGACGGTGTGCCAGCGATAGCCGAATCCGGCAGCGGCAACGCCATAACGGTTGTACAACTTGCCGGCTTCGGTAGTCACCGCCGGCAGGGCGGCGCTGGCGCCGAAGTTGCCGTTCCAGTTTTCCTCGCAGGTCAGGTAGGTACCCCAGGGCGTGATGCCGTTGGCGCAGTTGTTGATCGTGCCGCGCGCGGAAAAGCCGTTGGTGGTCTTGCCACTGGGGAAGGAGCCGTTGCTCTGGATGTCGTACTCATTGGTTTTCATCAGTGCATGGCCGGCCGCCGGGCCGGAGATGCGCATCGGCGTGTTGGCGGTGATGCGACGACCGTAGATCGAGCGGCTGTCGACCAGCCACTTGTTGCGTTCACCCTTGACCTCCAGAATCGAGACGCCGTGGGCAGCCTGCGATTTGCGGCATTTTTCGATGGTGTAGCCGGCACCGACCTGACCATCCGTAAACAGGACTTCCTCGTGGGTGTATTCGTTGTTGGCGCAAAGAACGCCGCAATCGCTACGGTAACCCTCGCCGAAGCCACGGTTGGCAAACGGGAAGAAATGCATGCCGTCGGTATGCATGCCGTATTGCTTGGCCTGTTCGGCGGCGGTATTGCTGGCATCGGCCTTGTAGGCGACGCCGCCACGAACGATCGGATCGCCCCAAGCGACCAGGAGGTTGGCCGTATAGCCATCCGGAACACGGACTTCGTCGACAACATTCTTGATGCCATCGAGTGCCAGGCTGGGCGGGATGCCTTCGAAACCGATGCCGACCGGCTTGTGATGGTGAGGGTGATGGCCTTCCATCGCATTGACCACGCCGGACAGCGTCAGGCCACCGGCGGCCGCCAGCATGCCGGCGCCAGCCGAACCCTGGACGAAGCGACGGCGGGTCACATCGACGCGGGCGATGACATCGAGAATGGATTCGTTGCCGGACGGATTGACCGTCAGATCGTTCTTCGGATGCTTGCTACCTTTCATGGCATTCCTCTATAAATTGTGACTGAATCAGATTGATCGACGTGGGTTTGCAAGGCCAGGGTTCCGTTCAATTGGCATTTCAAAATAGAAATTCCAATTGCGGGAACCATGCGAATTTCATTGTCGCCAACTTTTGTTACCCGCTGATTGCGCCAATATTGCAGCCTGTCAAATCCCCAACCGAGGCATCAGACCGACACCAGGCGGCGGTTGGCTATCCCCGGCAGGGTGCGCAAGGATTTGCCGGGCAGCAGCGTGTAATCCTCGTGTTTCACGGTACTGACATAGTGCCAGTCGCAACGACATTCGCTGCGCGTCGCCGTCACCACCATGTAGCCCCGGTCGCCGGTATTGGCGTAGGCCAGCGGCCCGATCAGGGTTTCCAGCCCGGCGGCGACAACAGCCGGGTTTTCGCTCGGGAAATATTCCTCCAGGCCCGGCGACGAGACCGAAGCGACGGCGAATTCGACGCCGACCTTGTTGCCGCGATAGTCCTGCAAGTCGTTGGCCCAGGCGTTGTGGGTGTCGCCGGCCAGCACGACGAGGTTCTTGTCGAGCGCACGGCTCATCGCGAACAGGGTTTCGCGGGCCATCGCATAGCCATCCCAGGCATCGAGGTTGTAGGGAATCGCCGGCTGCGCCAGGATGGCGCGCTCGCTGGCGGTCAGCTCGCCCGGTTTGGTCTGCGCCTTGGTGAGCAGCGCCACATAGTTGGAGAAGCTGATCTGGCCGAGCACCAGCGGCGCCGGGATGTTCATGCGGCCGATCAGCACCTGCTGGCCGAGCACCTGCCAGGTGGCGGTGGAGCCGGCGAGCTGCTGTTGCAGCCAGAGCAGTTGTTCGCTACCCATCAACTGGCGGGCCGGGTCGGCCAGATCGGCGGCGAAACGGACGCTGTCGAAGGTGCCGTCGCTGCCAAAGTAGTTGGCGTATTCGAGCTGGTGGTCGCGGGCGATGACGCGGGTGTCGAGCATGTGCAAGGCCAGCAGGTCGCCGAAGGCGAAGCTGCGGAAGATCTGTTGCGGTCGACGCGGATCCGGGGTGCGAATTGGCAACCACTCGTGGAAGGCGCGCAGGGCAGCGGCGCGGCGCGTGGTGAAATCGCCCTCGGTGGCCGGATCGTGATTCTCGGCGCCGTCCTTCCAGGTGTCGTTGGCGATTTCGTGGTCGTCCCAGACGTTGATGAATGCATCCAGACGCCC
>WBZX01002898.1_pt1 | contig 11284 bp, 11 predicted proteins | sample 5204211 | NCBI WGS metagenome assembly WBZX01 (sample SAMN12344362, study PRJNA552823) | activated sludge metagenome | biome: Activated sludge suspended growth; feature: Nitrification reactor; material: Wastewater; isolation source: activated sludge from nitrification reactor of wastewater...
GAGTTGGCTGGCCGAAATCGACCCAATCCGGACGCTGCCCAATGCGAGAAGCCGACACTCAAATCGGGCGTGGTGCTCGATATGACCGCGTATGCGACGGTTCGCGAATGGGCTCAAGGGACAATCTGACGGCCTGGTCGACCTCTGTGGTGACGTGCCCGATCTGCCCGCCGGGTCAAGGCCTGTGGACGCGCAAGTCCGGCCGGTTGGAGCCGCAGCGCATGTCGTTCAACATCTCGTCGGCAGCTTGGATACGCCGACGGACTGCTTGCCGCGCATCGCGCGTTCATGACTGCACGGTTGCGACTGCGACGGCACAGCAGGTCAGCGCGAAAAGTGTCGCGCCGCCGATCATCGACGACGATGGCGAAGCGAGGTTGTCCTGACCGAGCAACTGCCTCCGCCGGATCCAGCCAAACGCCGTTAGCGCAGCACCGCACATCAGCAAGACCATGCCAAGTGCGACAACAACCGTGCGCTGCTGAGCCAGCCCTGCGCGGAGCGCAAGCAGCGCGTTCGCCAAAACAGTGACCGCGGTGCGATTCCACGCCAGCGAAGTTCGTTCGGCCTGAAGGCCCGGGTCCCGTGGCGCCTCTGATCGATCGGGTCGGCCCTGTCTAGCGTTCATCGCGGTATGAGCAACGCCACGATGGCCGCAGACACCAGTAGAGCTGCGATGGACATGACTGGAATAGCTATCGACGTCGGCAGCGGCCGCGAATGCCTCATCGCAATCTCATTCGCTCGCCATCGCACGTACGCCAGGAGAGCAAGGAGCGCCGCCGCAACAGCCAAGCCAACTGCGAGCGCTACGACTATGCCGCGCGGACCGAGCCGTGTGGCGAACTGCTCGAGAACAACGCCGCCAGCAAGCAACGCCATCGATGTACGGATCCAAGCGAGAAAAGTGCGCTCGTTCGCGAGCGAGAAGCGGTAGTCGGGCTCGCTGCCCTCACTCCGCCAGCGCGGGGTCCACATGTGATCTCCTTGCTGCCCGCCCCTCGACTTGGCGGCCCTTGACTATTGATTGTTCAAGTATAACAATACAAGACATCCTACGACAACATAGGACAATCGATGGCGCAGGATTTGTTCAAGGATCAGTCGATTCCTCAACCGCTGGAGACTGCGAGTCACGAACCGCTGTACGGTCAGCTCGCTAACCGGCTCGCAGCAGACATCTCGAGCGGCCGTCTGGCTCCGGGTCAGCAACTTCCCACCGAAGCGGAGCTGATGGAGCAGTACAGCATCAGCCGTGTCACCGTGCGGCAGGCGATGCAGTTGCTGGCACGGAATGGACAGGTCATTTCCCAGCGCGGCAAGGGGACCTTCGTCGCTCGCACGCCCCTCCACCAGGACCTGTCCAGTCTTCAGGGCTTCTACGATGCGCTCCGCAGCCAAGGCGTGGAACCACAAACCGAGCTTCTCGAGTTTTCGGCGTCTGCTGGACGAGTCGAGTCCTTGCCACAAGGGATGGACCTCCCGGTGCGCCTGCGGCGGCTCTACAAGGTGGACGGCGAAGCCTTCGCCGTCGTCGAGGCATTCCTGCCTGCAGCCGCCGCGTCGCTGGGCAAGGCACGGGCAGAACACTTGACCGTATACGACATCCTCCAGCAGTTCCTCGGCCTGCGGATCGGTCGCGCCGATGTGGCGATCCAGTGTGCTCATCCCACCACCAAGGTCGCCCGGGAACTCGGGATTGCGGCTCGCGGCCACGTCCTGCTGATGCAGCGGACTTCGTACACGGTGGTTGGAAAGCCCTGCGAACACATGCGCATCTCGATCGTCCCGGAACGCTACACGTTCCGCATGAGCGTGCCTGGGCCGATGGAACTGGCGCGAGCAATCCAACCCGACAGAGCTGCCGCAAGCAGCAAACCTCAAGAACGAACCAAAGGACGCTGACGTGAAGATCCCATGCTTTCGCAGGCGCTTGCTCGTCCTGTGGCCCGCGGCCGCTGCAGCCGCCTCTGTGTTGACTCCGAGTGCCTTCGGGGCTGACTCATTTCCGTCCAAGCCGATCCGGCTGGTCGTACCCTTCCCCCCTGGCGGACCGACTGACATCGTGGCCCGACCGCTGGCACAGATGCTCGGCGAAGCACTGCGCCAGCAAGTCTTCGTGGACAACCGCGGCGGAGCAGGAGGCTCGGTCGGCGCAGGCAGCGTCGCGACTTCGCCAGCCGACGGCTACACGCTGCTCATGGGCACTGTCGGCACCAGCGCAATCAATCCCGCGCTGTATCGAAAGCTGCCCTACGACCCTGTCTCCGATTTCACGCCCTTGGCCAGTGTCGCGAGCGCTCCTGTCGCCATCGTCGTGCACCCTTCCAGCGGCATCGCCTCGGTGGCTGACCTGATCGCGAAGGCCAAGGCGCAGCCGGACACCATCAACTTCGGTTCTGCAGGCAACGGCACGCCCGGACATCTGGCAGGCGCCATGTTCGCGGCTGCGGCAGGAGTGAAGCTCGCGCACGTTCCCTACAAGGGAAGCGCGCCCGCCGTGTCCGACCTTCTCGGCAGTCAGATTCCTCTGATGTTCGACCCGCTTCAATCGGTGCTGCCGCACGTGCGAGCTGGCAAGTTGAAGGTGCTGGCGGTGACGGGCCGGCAGCGGGTGGCGCTGCTGCCTGAAGTTCCGACAGTGGCCGAAGCCGGTCTTGCCGGCTTCGAAGCCACGGCGTGGTGGGCCGTGTATGCGCCGGCCAAGTTGCCTGCCGAAGTGGCGCAGCGGCTTGGTCGCGAGATCGAGCGCATCGTGAAGAGCGCCGAGTACGAACGTGCCTTAGGGCAGCTGGGCGTGCTGCCCATGACCGTCTCGCTCCCCGAATTCCAGAAGGCAGAACTTGTCAAGTGGGGTGCGGCCGTGCGCAGCACCGGCATCACATTGGAGTAGAAGCAATGAAGCTGAACGATGAAGAGAAGGCGATGCTCGCCGGGGAGCTCGGCGTAGTCGCAAAGACCGCGATCGAACACCAGATCAAGGTGGGTACGTTCTTCCACGCCGAAGATTTCGTTCCCGTCACCCAAGCGCACATCATGGCCGACACCGAGAGTCTTGGCCAGGCGGGCGTCGTATGGCTGGAGCGGCTCGCAGATGCGCGCGATGGGCGCGTTCGCATCCCGACCATCACCGATCCGCGCGGCACCGACTTCGAGAAGTACACGCTGCTGGGGCAGGCCGACTGGATGTTGGAGTTGGAACGCCGAGCAATCGACGCGTTCGTTCGCCTCGGCGTCAGCATGACCGATACATGCATCAACTACCAGACGGTGCTGGCTGCGACCCGCGGCGAGCACGTCGCCTTCGGCGACACCGGGGTTGTCGTCTACTCGAACTCCGTGGGCGGCGCGCGGTCCAACTTTGAAGGCGGGCCTTCCGCACTGTCTGCGGGCATCACTGGACGCACGCCACGGTATGGCTACCACCTGGACGCGCAGCGCAAGGCCACGCTGCGGCTTCGCGCGGATTGGACGCCGACGAGCCTGAACGACTGGGGCGCCCTCGGCGGAATCGTCGGACGCCTTGCCGGCAACTACTGGCAGGTGCCGGTGCTGGAGGGCCTTGAGCGCGCCCCTACGTCAGACGAACTCAAGCACTTCGGCGCCGCGATGGCCAGTTTCGGCTCGACGGCACTGTTCCACCTGGTGGGCATCACTCCGGAGGCCCAGCGGCTGACTGACATCGGTGGCGAGGGGCTACCGATCGCTCATCGCATCGGCGAGTCCGATATTCGCGCTCTGGAGCGCAGCTATGCGGTGGAGACAAGCATTGATGTCGTCGTGTTCTCGGCGCCGCAGCTCAGCATCTACGAACTGCGCTCGCTTGCTTCGATGTGCGAGGGAAAGCGCTTCAAGAAGCCCTTGCTCGCCGTAACCAGTTTGCAGGTCAAATCGGACTGCGATCGGTTCGGGTACACGCGTATCATCGAAGAAGCCGGTGGCATGGTGCTGTCCGGCATGTGCTTCTACCAGTCTTACGCGCGTGAAATGAGTGAAGCGAAGGGTTGGAAGCGGCTCGCGACCAACAGCGCAAAGCTCGTGAACATCTTGGGTGGCTATGGCTACGTGCCGATGCTCGCTTCGATGGAAGCATGTGTCAGGTCGGCCGAAACGGGAGAACTGAAGTGAGCAACACGTCTTTCAAAGCCAAGCATGCTATGGGTCGACGCATCGTCGCCCAGGCACTTGTTGCCCACGACGGATTCTCGGCGCGCTACGATCTGAACCGATTGAAGGGGGTCTTCTCCCGTCCCGCACACAAGCTGGTTGGACAGTCGTATGTCGATCGCGTGCTCGTCCTCGATACCGCCAAGGGTGGCGTCGCCACGGCGTGGATGCTTCACGAGATGCAGTCGCGCAACATGGCGCCGTCGGCCATCGTGTTCAACACGGTCAACACGATCCTCGCCCAAGGCGCGGCCCTGGGAGACGTCACGATGCTGGCAGGCTTCGACATCGACATCACGGCGCAGATCCCGCACGGAGCGATGGTGGAGATCGATCCCGATGCAGGCACGATTCGTGTGCTCGATCAGGCCGCACAACCGACAGCCGATCGCACGCCGCGCGTCCACGGACCGCGCTAGTCGGGCAACGGCCATGTCATGTCGCCGACTGAGCGCGTGAAGCGCGCCGACTCGGCAGCCCCCGGACCTTCTGAAGAGGCCCGCATGCTTCGTGCATTGCGGGTTCTCGAAGTCATCTCCGAAGCCTCGCTGCCAATTTCTTTGCCGCAGCTAGGCCTTCGCACGCGCATTCCTAAAGCGACCCTGTCGAGGCTGGTCGCCGCACTGATCAGCGGCGGTTACGCCTCGATGGTGCCTGGGCGGCGCGAACTCATTCCTGGCCCAGCTGCCGCATTATTGGGTGTCCATACCCTCGGCAACGGCCAGTTCCGCCGCGAGTGTCGCGCGGTCCTGCGCAACGTGGTCAGCCGGATCGGCGAAACCTGCAATCTCACCGTTCGCGACGGGGACTGCGTCACCTACATCGAGCGCGTCGAGGCCGATCAGATGCTGCGGCTCCACCTTGAGCCAGGCACGCGCGCACCGCTTCATTGCACTGCGGGCGGCAAGCTTTTCCTGGCGCAGCTAGACGACGTCGAACTGGACCGCCTCACCCCCTCCTTAACACTCAAGCGCATGACGCCGACCACGCTGACGCAGCCTGAAGCGTTGCGGAACGAGCTGCGCAGACTGAGGAAGCTTGGCATCGGCGTCGACAACGAAGAGTTTGTCGTCGGCATGGTCGGCCTGGCGGTGCCGATCAAAGCGCCCGATGGGAGCACGTTGGCCGCGCTGGTCTGTCATGCAGCGACGGCTCGGGTTTCTCTGCCGAAGCTGCAAGAACAGCTTCCGTTGCTTCGCTCGACGGCGCAGACCCTGGCCGACCTGTTTCGGTCAGACGCCGCCGCCCGCTAGCGGTCGGCATCGTTTGCTGGGCGTCATCGCCAAGTAGATCGTTGCGAGGACTTTGTGCCTCACATAGCAAGAGCGCGGCCCGAAGGCCGCGCCGCTTGACTTGCCGCCCGACTAGATGACAGCCGCGCTACGGACGCTTGAATGACGACCGCTTTCCTGTGCAGCATTGCGCTTCGAGATGGCCCACGCGCAGCCTGCAGAGAGCAGACCGGAGAGCACCACGTACCAGCAAACGAGCCACGGCTGACCACCGTTCATCTTCACGAGTGCCGTCGAGATCAAGGCCGTCATGCCGGCGACGACGCTCGTCATCTGATAGACGAACGAGATGCCGGTGTAGCGGACCTTCGCCTCGAACAGATCGCACTGGAAGGCCGCCACGTTGCCGTAGACCGCCGAGTAGAGGATGCCGTACGGAATGACGATAGACGCCCACATCAGCCCGGTGTTGCCGGCCGAATGTTGGAGGCCGTAGAACGCCGGAAAAACGCTCAGCGCGCTCACGAGGCAAGCCACGGCGTAAAGCTTCGCCCGCGACATCTTGTCCGAAAGGTGCCCGGCGATCGGAATGCACACCGTCAACACGGCGCCGCCGACCATCACGGCAATGAGTGCATCGTTGCGCGAAATGCCGATCGTGCTGATGAGGTAGCTGACTGAGAAGACCGAGAAGACGTTGAAGAACACACCGTCGACATGACGCGCGCCGAGGCCGAGCAACACCTTGCCCGAGTCCTTCTTGAACATCTCAACGATGGGGAGCTTTGCCTCTTTGTGCGACTCCTTGACCGCAGCGAATTCGGGCGTTTCGAATAGCCGGGTGCGAATCCACATGCCGACCAGTACCAGCATGAACGAGGCGAGGAAGCAGATGCGCCAACCCCAGGCCATGAATGCCTCGTCGCTCATCAAGGCCGACAGCAAGGCGAGGGATCCGGATGCGAGCAGGATGCCGATGGACAGACCCATCTGCGGAATGCTGGTGTAGAAGCCGCGCTTCTCTTCGGGCGCCGATTCGTACGCCATCAGCACAGCGCCGCCCCACTCGCCACCGAGCCCGATGCCTTGCAGAACGCGAAGCGTCAGCAGCAGCGCCGGTGCCCACAGACCGATCTGGTCATAGGTCGGGATGCAGCCCACGAGGAAGGTCGAGATGCCCATGATCATCAGCGTGATCACGAGGACGCTCTTGCGACCGACTTTGTCGCCGAAGTGCCCGAACACGATTCCGCCCAGTGGCCGCGAGATGAATCCGACCGCGAAGGTCGCGTACGCGAGCATCAGCGAGATGGTCGGGTCGGTGGAAGGGAAGTAGAGCTTGTTGAGCACCACCCCGGCCATGACACCAAAGAGAAAGAAGTCGTACCACTCGATCGTTGCACCAATCAGACTCGAAAGCACGGTGCGGTTGAGTGTCTTCTGGTCCATTTTCATGTGTGTCTCCTCCGACGCTCTGGCCGGTTACTGCGGTTGAGTGAGCCGTGCGCGTACACGACGGATCTCGTCGCCCAGGCGCGTGAAATGAAAGTCGGGCAGATCGGGCTGTTCGTTGCCCTCGCACCAGAGCCCCGCGGCTTCCGGCTGGATGACCAACTCGACGAACGCTGCGCCTGATCCGTCGAGGACTTCGCCGAGGCTCGCCTGCAGGTCCTCGATGCGCTCGAACCGGAACACGCGCTTGAAGCCAGAACCGCGCGCGAGTGCCTGGAAGTCGATCCCCCGCGCGCCGGGAACAGGAATGTTCGCGAGGTTCTCGAACCACACCCCGTTGTTGAACACGAAGTGCACGAACGTCGGCGGCGCCGTCTCGGCCGCCATCACCAGAGCGGGCAGCTGCATCAGCACGCTACCGTCACCGTCCAGCACGAGCACATTGCGTTCGGGTCGTGCGACGGCGATGCCGACGCCCAGTGCACCAGCCCCGCCCATCAGCGGGACACAAGCGACGTTCAGGCCGTCCCGATCGAGTTGGTCGAGCCACTTGATCGCCGTCATCGTCGAGACAATGACGGCGTCGGCGCGGCGCTCGACAATTGCCGCCACAGCTTCTTGGCTCTTCATTTACCTTGGCTCCACGTCATGTTGCGGTTGAAGAGGATGGCGGTCGGCCGTTGCTCGGCCTCTGCCAGCTCGTACGCCTTGCCGATGCTCGGCAGATCGGACTTCTTGTCGACCACCCAGTACGGGATGTCGAGAAGTTCCAGCAATGGGTCGAGCATGCGCACGATGCGGCGGCTCGAACCAGTTGTCTTCTGGCCGCGGTTGCTTGCCTCGCGGCCGAACTGGCCGATCAGCATCACGATCGGCGTACCCGCGTCGAGCCCGATGCCACGCAGTGCATTGAGCCCTGCGTAGAGCCCCTGGTTCTGAATCACCACCGCCGAGCGCTTGCCGCCGCAATGCAGCCCGCCAGCGAGCATGAACGCCTCGTGCTCCGTGCAGCAACTGATCGTGCGGATGCGATCCTTGCGCGCTTCGAGTGACCGGTGGAGCGGCAGTTGCACCCAGTCCGGCACTGTCACGACGTGGTCGACGCCGGCGCCTTCCAGCGCGTCGGCGACGGCTTCGCCCGTCACGTCACTTTGTTTGTCGAGGTTCATCAAGCGGCTCCAAGGATGAGGTTGGCCGCCTTCTCGCCGATCATGGTCGACGGAATGCTCGTGTTGCCCGAGACGAGCAGCGGCATGATGGACGCGTCTGCGACGCGCAAGTTGCGGATGCCACGCACCCGCAGTTCGGGATCAACGACCGCGTCTTCATCCACACCCATCTTGCAGGTGCCGACCGGATGGAAGATCGTGGTGCTGTGCTCGCGACAGAACGTCCGGATGTCGTCCTCGCTGTCGAGACGCCGGTCGGGGCGGTATGCCGACTGCGTGTAGTCCTTCAGCGATGGCGCATATGCCATGTCCTGCGCGTACTTCACGGCCTCGATCGCGCAGCGCCAGTCCGCATCGCGGGTCAGGTAGTTGGCGTTGATCAGCGGTGCATCGCCGACCGAGCCGGTGCGGATGTGGATCGACCCGCGTGATTCGGGTCGGAGCTGACACACGCTCAGCGTGAAGCCAGGCCACGGATGCGGCTTGTCGGCGACCTTGTCCGCAGTCAGCGCGGCGACGTGGAACTGAACGTCGGGCGTCTTCGACTCGGGCAGCACGCGCGCGAACGCGCCGACATGGTTGATGCCCACTGCCATCGGGCCGGTGCGGTTGAACACGTAGCGCAAGCCCATGCCCAGCTTGCCGTGCCAACTGCGCAAGGTGTCATTCGTCGTGATTGGCTTCTTGCAGCGGAACATCAAACGGAACTGCAGATGGTCCTGCAAGTTCTCGCCGACGCCAGGCAACGACTGCAGAACGCGGATGCCGACCTTCTGCAGGACAGCTGGATCACCGATGCCCGAGAGTTCGAGAATCTGCGGCGACTGGATGGCACCTGCGGACAGAATGACTTCGCGCGTTGCCTGAACTTCCTTCGCGGCCCCCTTCTGGATGACGCGAATGCCCGTCGCCGTCGTACCTTTGAACAGCACGCGCTCGACCATCGCTTCGGTCATCACGTGGAGGTTCGGTCGGCCGATAGCGGGCTTCAGGTAGCTGACGGCCGTCGACGAGCGAAAGCCGTTGCGCGTGAGCAGCTGGTAGTAGCCGATCCCCTCCTGTGACTCGCCGTTGAAGTCATCGGTGGTCGGCAGTCCGATGTCGTTGCCGGCGCGGATGATGGCTTCCATCAACTCCGGGCGTTCGTGGATGTCCGACGTGCCGAGAGGACCGTCGCCGCCGTGGTACGTCGACTCGCCACGCTCGTTTCGCTCGATCTTGCGGAACAGCGGCAGCACATCGCCCCAGCCCCAGCCTGGGTTGCCTTCCTGCTCCCACGCGTCGTAGTCCTCGGCTTGGCCGCGGATATAGATCAGGCCATTGATGGAACTGGAGCCGCCGAGCACCTTGCCGCGCGGCCAGTACACCTTCCGGCCGTTCAACTCGGCCTCGGGCTCGGTGTAGAACCCCCAGTTGTATCGAGGGTCGAACATCGTCTTGCCGTAGCCGATCGGGATGTGAATCCAAGGCGAACGATCACGCGGCCCGGCTTCGATCACGAGCACCTGATGTTCACCGGAGGCGCTCAGGCGGTCCGCCAGCACACAGCCGGCCGTGCCCGCACCAACGATCACGTAGTCAAAGCTATCCACGCGGTTTGTCTCCTACTTCGCCGCCTCGGCGTTGCTGAGTTGTATTAGGATGTCTTGACCCGAAGCGTAGGCGTTGCTCGAGCCGTTGTCTCCCGAAGAGGCTCAGGTGCTCCAGTACTGAGACAAAACCGGTTGATCTGTCTCAACTCGCCAAGCTGCGCTTGCGGTTAAGCAGCCGGAAGGCGACAGTGGCGGCGGCCCTCAATCAGCGCGCAGGAGCACAGCCATGAATCGCGACGATCCGGAAGCCCTTGTCCCGCATCGAGCTGATGCCGAGTGGTTGGCAGCGCACTGGATGCCCTTCACGGGAAACCGCGATTTCAAGGCGAACCCTCGGCTCATCGTCGGCGCTGCCGGCAACTACTTCACCACCAGCGACGGTCGTAAGCTGTTCGACGGGTTGTCGGGCTTGTGGTGCACGGGCCTCGGTCACGGTCGGCGCGAGATCAGCGACGCGGTCGCGCGGCAGATCGCGACGCTCGACTACTCGCCTGCTTTCCAGTTCGGACACCCGCTGTCTTTCGAGCTCGCGAACCGCATTGTCGAGCGCATGCCGGAAGGACTGAACCGTGTGTTCTTTACCGACTCGGGCTCCGAGGCTGCAGACACATCACTGAAGATGGCGCGTGCGTACTGGCGTCTGCGAGGCCAGGCCTCAAAGACACGGTTCATCGGACGCATGAAGGGCTATCACGGCGTCAACTTCGGCGGCATCTCGGTCGGCGGCATTCCCGGCAACCGACGTCTCTACGGGCAAGGCGTGGAGGCCGATCACCTGCCGCACACGCAGCCGCCCGCGGGGAGCTTCCATCGCGGCATGCCCGATGATGGCGCTTCACTGGCAGACGAGCTCACGACTCTTGTCGGACTGCACGATGCGTCGACCATCGCGGCAGTGATCATCGAGCCGCTCGCGGGTTCGGCCGGTGTCATCCCACCGCCGAAAGGCTACCTCCAGCGCCTACGCGACATCTGCACTGCGAACAACATCCTGCTGATCTTCGACGAGGTCATCACGGGCTTCGGCCGCATAGGCAGTTGGACCGGCGCCGAAGCCTTCAGCGTGACTCCGGACATGATCAACATTGCGAAGCAGGTCACTAACGGCGCGCAGCCGCTGGGCGCGGTCGTCGCCCGCCAGGAGATCCACGATGCGTTCATGGATGCAGGTGGTCCGGACTACATGCTCGAGTTTCCTCATGGCTACACGTACTCGGCACACCCGGTCGCATGCGCCGCAGGAATCGCGTCGCTAGATTTGCTGGAGCGAGACGAGGCGCTGCAACGGGTGCGCGAACTGGCGCCGAAGTTTGAGAACGCCGTGCACTCCCTGCGTGGTGTGAGACACGTGACAGACGTGCGCAACTACGGCCTTGCTTCGGGCATCAGCGTCAGCGCGGTGCCTGGCGAACCTGCGAAGCGGCCTTACGAGGTTGCGATGGCGATGTACCGCAAGGGCTTCTATGTTCGCTACGGTGGCGACACGATACAGCTCGCCCCGCCGTTCACCAGTAGCGCAGCGGAAATCGACACGTTGTTGTGCGCACTTGCGGAGGCATTTGAAGAGACCTCCTAGCCTCGGCAACTCGCCGTCTCTGCGATCAGCACGAAACGGTGAGCCCGTCGATGCCCACTGCGTCCTTTGATCACGTCTGTCACCGTCAGCGTGGGG
>WBZX01002899.1_pt1 | contig 11280 bp, 12 predicted proteins | sample 5204211 | NCBI WGS metagenome assembly WBZX01 (sample SAMN12344362, study PRJNA552823) | activated sludge metagenome | biome: Activated sludge suspended growth; feature: Nitrification reactor; material: Wastewater; isolation source: activated sludge from nitrification reactor of wastewater...
GGACGATCGGACGCGTTCGGTGAACTGGTCATGGGCTGGGTGTTCCCCGCCGGTTCGCTCGACCAGCTCGACCTGCCCTCCGAGGGCCTCGAGATGATGGTGGTGCCGTTCGTGCGCTTCCACGACGGCAGCCGACGCGAGCTGTTCGAGTACACCGCGGAGCTGAACCACGAGTTCGCCGCGCTCGTCGCGTCCATCGACCCCGACGGCGCGCCGGTGGGCGACCAGGCACCGATCGAGGCCCGCGACCGCCTGGAGCACGAGCGGCTGGAGCTGTTCAGCGCGGATCCCGAGGACGTCGAGCTCCAGCTCGGCGGGTGGCTGCGACGCATGCTCGTCGACGGCTGGACCTACCTGGTCGTGGAGCTGTCGGGCACGGGTCGCTACGTGCAGTTCCTCACCCACGACGGCTCGTGGCTGCGCGGCGAGGTGGTCGGCGACCGCCACCTGTGCGGGCACGACCCGCTGACCGACGACGAACGCCAACGCCTGTGCGACCTCGGATGGAACGCCCCCGGCGAGGACGAGGACGACTGCGGGAACTTCTGGGTCGACTGGGGCGAGGACGACGACCGCAGCGATGACGACGTGCTCCCGGTGAGCGACCGCGACGTCGACGAGGCGGCGCGCTTCGCCGCCACTGCGCTCTGCGAGGTCTTCGGCCCGATCGAGACCGACCGCGTGGACGTGGCCACCGGTCACGCCTCGCACGCCGACGACTGAGCGGTCCGACCGAACCGGTCAGCCCGGCGCGAGCGCGTCCAGCTCGACGGTCGGCACGTGGATCCAGCCCTCGAGCAGCGCACGTCGCCGCTCCTCGGCGTCGCGTGGGCCCCACGTCCCGCCGGCGCGGACGGCGACCGCCACCAGGGCCGACAGCACGGCATCGAGCAGGTGGTCGGAGGCCACCGCGGCCGCACCGACCGCGGACAGGTCGAGCCATCCGGCGCAGCGGCGCGTGAGCTCCTCGACGACCCCTGCCCGGACCCCGGGCGCGTCGGCCGCCCTGGCGCCGGTCGCCTTGTAGCCGACCGCCGGGATCTGCCAGGCGCGCAGCGCCGCGGCCGGGTAGACCTCGGCGAGCCGACCGCTGCCGTCACGGGGCGCCGGACCGTCCCAGTGCTGCGCCCAGTCGCGCTGCAGCAACGCCGCCCGCATGGCCACCGAGCCCAACCGGTCCGCGGAGGCCGACATGGGCCGGCCCCACCCCTGGGCCACCACGACGTCGTCGGTGCGACGGTGCGTGAGCGGCCGGCGGTCCTCGGTGCCGGGCCACGGTTCGCACCGTTGGTGCGCGGCGACCGCGTCGACGAACGGCTCGGGCCAACCGAGCGGCGCGTCGAGGCCGACCAGGTCCGCCGTCGCGCCGAGCTCGACCAGCAGCGCGTCGTCGGCGAGCGCGACGGGCGCCGAGGCCCGCCAGCGGCCCGCTGCCACGGGCTCGAGCACCACCACGCCGGTCGACGCGGGCTGGGCGGCCAGATCGATGCCGACGACGATCACGGGGCGACGCTAGCCACCCTCGGGCGGGGTCCGGGCCTCGCTGTCACACCCCGTCGCCATGATGTGGTCCTGGTCGGGTCCGGCGGTATCGCCCCATCCTGTCGGACCCGACCTCCTCGCTCCTCCCCTCCCGCCGCCCACCTGGTGACAACGCCGATCGTTGCCGGCACGTCGTCAGCCTGCGCACACTGGGCGTCGTGGCGACGAGGACCGGGTTCGTGCTGGCGGGCGGTGGGTTCAAGGGCGCGTTCGAGCTGGGCGCGCTGCGCCACCTGATCGACGATCTGCGCATCGCACCCGACGTCATCGCCTCGGCCTCGGCAGGGTCGATCCTGGGCATGGTGCTCGCCCAGGGGCGCACGCACGCCGAGTTCAGCCAGCAGCTCGACAACGCCCAGCAGACGTTGCTGGCCATGACCCACGCCGACCTGGTGTTCGGTCGCCAGGACTGGCTCGGCGAGTTCGACGGGACCGCCTTCGCCGACCGGGTCATCGCCATGATCACGGACCGCTCGTCGCCCGACCTGCCCGGCGGCGACCCCGACCCGGACCGACCACCCGACGCGGCGACCGAGCCGCGCGCCGGTCGCGACCGTCGTGGCCGCAGCTGGCCGGAGCTCTCCACGCTGCGCGAGCAGTGGCGCGCCGCAGGCCGCGCCCGGCGAACGCTCAGCGCCAGCACCTCGTCGGTGCTGACCCTGGACCCCTTCGAGCGGGCGATCCGCGGCGAGGTCGATGTGGGCATCCCTGCGATCGACACCGCCGCGGTGGCCCGACCGGGCCTGGACCTGCGCATGGCGGTGACGGCGGTGCGCGCCCGCCAGACCCACTACGTGTGCGGCGACGGAACGATCGTCGGGACCGACGCCGTCACGCCGCTGCGCGACGGCGCACCGCCGGTCGGGCTGATCGACGGCGCGATCGCCTCGTCCAGCGTGCCGATGGTGTTCCCGCCGCGGCGGCTGGGCGAGGAGACCTACCTGGACGGCGGCTGCCTCCAGAACATCCCGCTCGCCGCGGCGGTGGCGCTGGAGGCCACCCGGATCTTCACCGTCGTGGCCGCGCCGCTACGGGACGACGACGGGTCGGAGCGGCCCGCACGCGGACCGATGTGGGCGGCGCGCGAGCTGGGGTTCCTCGAGACCCAGGAGGCCAACCTGGCGATCCCGTTGCCCGAGGGCACGACCAACGCGGTGATCGCCCCGACCCTGGACGTGGTCGGCTCGTTCGAGGTGCACCGTGGGCTGATGGCGATCGACATCGACTACGGGTGGATGCGAGCCCAGGAGACGCTGGCCGCACCCGACGACGGGCTGGGGCCCGTCATCACCAGCGCGACCGACACGATCGTCGCCCAGCGCACCCGGGCCTGGCACCTGGAGCAGCGCTGCATCGACGAGGACGCGCTGTCCCCCACGCGCCTCGCGGCACTCCGCTCGATCAAGTCGGCGGTCCGCAGCGCCGTCATGGCGCGCACCGCGCTGGGGTTCAGCCCACCTCGGGACGTGCAGCGCTGGTGGACCGACTGGGAGACGCACAGCACGCCCGTGCCCGACCACTTCCCCGACGCGCCGTTCGACGGTCCGGCGCAGATGACGGCCTGACCGACCCCCGCCCGCGGACGGCTCAGCCCGCGGCGTCGAGCGGCCCGTCGGGGCGACCCGCGCCCGCGACGAACTGCTCGGTGGAGTTGGCCGAGGGGTAGGGCAGATCCGGCACCGGCAGCCCGAAGTGCGCGCACAGCGGCCCCCAGCCGTCACCGACGCGGTGCACCAGCAGCTGGTCGGGCGGCACCGTGTCGAGCACGTGGCGCTGGTGGGCCTCGAACGCGGCGATCGCCACGTCACGGTCCTCGCTGCGGTGGCCGAAGGCGACCTCGCTGATCGCGGCGAACAGCTCCTCGTGCCCGCCGGGCGCCGGGTCGACCGGCCGATCACGCAGGCCGCCGGCGATGGTGGCGTCGAAGCTGCGCCACCAGTCCTCGGCGGGTCGGGTCGTCAGCAGCACGGTCGAACCGGGGTTGGCCCGCCACAACTGCTCCCAGACCAGCGACGACGGGAAGTCGATCGTCGACCGGTAGCCGGCCAGTGCGACCGCGGGGTCCCAGGGCTCGCCCCGCACCGCGGCGGTCCAGGACGCGAACTGCTCGGGGTGGTCGAACACCTCGAACATGTGGTGCGTCGGCCCGAGCCCCAGATGGTCGAGCGCAAGCTTCATCGAGGTCGTGCCGGTGCGACCGAACCCTGCGCCGATGACCCGGAGTGCCGATTCCCCCGTCGCCGTAGCTGCGTCGTGCATCCGGGGGACCGTAGTGAACCGGGCCACGGACGCGTCGGCGGCCGGTTCAGAACCTGACGTCGCCGTCGGAGTTGGCCAGGACCCAGCCGTGGTGCAGCTGGTCGCCGACCTCGAAGCCCTTCTTGGCGCTCCAGACCAGTGCGAGGAATGCGATGCGTCCCAGGTTGCCCATGATGTCCACCCCCTGTGGTCGGCCGTCGTGTCCGGCCGTACCGCTCCATCGGCCACGACCCCGCGCAGATGAGCGGATGGCTCGCGCCACCTCCCCACCACGCACACCTCCCCACCACGCACACCGCCCCGACCACGCACACCCGCCGACGGTCAGATCCGCCCATGCCGGAAATCCCATGTGCTCGGTAGGATTCCCCGGGAGTGGCGCCGGCGGTACGTCGGCAGGCGACCTCTGGCAGCGGGCGGAGCGGACAGGAGACCCATGGATTTCGACCCCGCCATGACGGTCGCCGGGGCGATCGTGGGTTTCGTCATCGGGCTCACCGGCATGGGCGGCGGAGCGCTGATGACCCCGGTGCTGGTCATCATCTTCGGGGTGAACCCCGCGACCGCGGTCAGCTCGGACGTCATCGCCAGCCTCATCATGAAGCCGTTCGGCGGCGGCATCCACGTGCGACGCGGCACGGTCAACTGGCGACTGGTGCGCTGGCTCTGCGTCGGCTCGGTGCCGATGGCCTTCCTCGGCTCGTTCCTGATCGACCGCGTGTTCACCGGTCCCGACTCCGCGGACCGCATCAAGGCCATGCTCGGCTGGGTGCTGCTGGTCGCGGCGTTCGCCATCATCGCCAAGTCGGTCATCGCCGCGAAGCGGGGCATGACCGCGAGCGGCGAGCCGATGGGACCCGGGCCCGTGCGGCCGGTGCCGACCCTGCTCATCGGGGCGGTCGGCGGCCTGATCGTCGGTCTGACCTCGGTCGGGTCCGGGTCGCTGATCATCGTGATGCTGATGCTGCTGTACCCGATGCTGTCGGCCAAGGAGATGGTCGGCTCCGACCTGGTCCAGGCCATCCCGCTCGTCGGCGCCGCCGCGGTCGGACACGCGATCTTCGGGACACCCGAGATCGCGGTGATCGGGTCGGTCCTGCTGGGCGCGATCCCCGCGATCATGATCGGCGCACACTTCTCCTCCCGCGGCGCCGACCGCTACATCAAGCCGGCGTTGTTCTCGATCCTGCTGATCTCGTCACTCAAGCTGCTGGAGCCGACCAAGGGCGCCTTCAACGGACTGGTGCTGGTGCTCGCGATCGGAGCGGTCGGCGTCGTCATCGGCATCTACGTCAACGACCGGCGGCGCGGCCGGCTGACCGAGCAGCTCGTTGCGCTGGACGACGCCACGGGCTGAGATGCTCGCCGTGGACTACCTGCGGATCTGGGCCGACGCCGACGGTGTGAGCCACTTCACCGAGGTGGCGATGCCCTTCGACGTCGTGCCGGCCGAACCGGGCGTGGCCGAGCTGGGGTGGTCCCGGGGCGTGCCGGTCGACCGGCTCCACTTCGTGTCGGTCCGGGAGGGCACGCAGTCACCGGACTGGCACTGCGCCCCGCGCCGCCAGTTCGTGACCTTCCTGACCGGTTGGGCTCGACTGGTCGCCGGCGACGGCGAGGAGCGCGTCCTGCCCGCCGGTTCGACGGTGCTCGCCGAGGACCTGCACGGCACGGGCCACGTCACCGAGCACCAGCCCGGCGACCAGCAGGTCCTGGTGATCCCCCTCGACCCCGGCTGACCCGCCCGTCGCCGAGGCGCGGCGGTGGACCTGTTCAGACGCTCGTCGTGCGCAGCGGCAGCGACGCGTACCGTCGCACGTAGTTGCCCTCGGTCGTGCCGCTGCGCGGCACGAACCGCACCGGGGTGTCCATGCTCGCTCCTGCGCGCCTCGGTCCTCGTGGCTCAGTCGTAGGTGCCACCGCTGCACTCGGCGGTGTCGCCGCGCAGCCAGTCGCTGAACGTGATCGCCTCCCAGGCGACCTCGCCACCCGGCACGATCGTGTCCAGCACCGCCGAGGCGCCGCCGACGATCGTGCCGTCCTGGCGGACCACGCACTGCACGTTCGCCGACTGGATCGCCGCGTCGGTCGGATTGCTGGCAGTGCCGTCGACCTGGAGCCCGAAGAACTCGTCGACGGTGACCCCGGCGACCTTCACGGGCACGACCGTGCCGGTCCAGAAGCTGGGGTCGTCGCCGAGGACCGCGGTGGCCTCCACGCCGGTCGCGGTGCCCTGGAGCGAGACCGCGTCCACCGCGGCGTGGCCGGTGCCACCCGGCTCGATCGCGTACACGTAGGACGTCTCGGTGCCGACGGTGGCCCCGCTGTCGTCGGTGAAGGTGAACACCACTTCGAAGAACGCCGCCGTCGTGGAGCCGCTGTTCTCGATGACCGCACCGGCGTTGGCCGCCTGCTCGCCGTCGAAGCCCTCGCCGATCGAGAACCCGACCTCGGTGACGACGACGTCGCTGTCCGCCGCCGGTGGCGTCGAGGGGTCGGTGCCGCCGAGCTCGGGCGCGGTGGTCTCGACGGTGGTCGGCGACGCGTCGACGACGACCTCGTCGTCGGAGCCGCCGCGGGCGATGAGCAGGGCCGCGATGCCGACCACACCGAGGATCCCGAGCAGCACCACGACCGCCAGCACGATCAGGACGGCCTTGGACCCGCCCCCCTTGGACGGCGTCGGCGCGCCCGGCACCGGCGGCGGCACGCTGCCCGGAGGCCCGACCGGCGGCGGCATGTTCGGCGGCACCGGCGAGGTCGACCCACCCGGCGCGCCGCTCGGACCGGGTGGCGCCCAGGGCTGGCCGGGGGTCGGGGGCTGCAACGCGGTCGGCGGCTGCTCGTCCATGGTCGGCGGCTGCTCGGCCGTGGGCGGCGCGACCGGCGGCTCGGGCGGGGAGGATGGCTGTGGCGGGTAGTACTTGCCGTCGCTGGCCAGCCACCATCCGGGGCCCTGCGGTGTGTCGCTCATCGGAGACTCCCCGACCGCACGCCGTCGTGCCGACGACCCCTGCGATCGGGGCCACCATGCCACAACGGCCCGCCACGCGGCCGGACCGTCGGTGCCGGTCCGGCCGCCGGTCCGGCGACCGATCCGGGGGAGCCCGGACCGTTGTGTTCCGGGAGTGTGAACGAGCAGTTCCACGGTCGTGAAAGGCCACGCACAGCCCTTCTCACGGCGTCCGGGGTTCCCTACGGTCGACCCGTCGGCGCTCCGACGCCCCCTCGGAGCCCGGCCGATCGACACCGCAGCACCCCACCCCTCGGAGGATCACATGTCCGGCGTGCACATCGACAAGCGTCCGCTCCGCAAGCCGTTGCGACGCACCACGGTCAAGCCGATGCGGAGGCCCGCCACCAAGTAGCGGCCGCCGCTCCCATCGATCGGACGGCGGGTCCGATCTGCGCACGTGCGGGCGTGCGCCGTCTCTGGGCGCCGAGCACCCCCTGCGGCGCCCAGAGCCGCGTCCGGGGACCGGGTTGTTGCGCGCTCCAGCGGTCGATGGTACGTTCGGACCATCGGACAGGGGGTCCGAACAGGCGGGGGGACAACTCATGCGGCGGATCTCGATGATCGTGCTCGGCGGTGCGTTGGCAGCAGGGCTGCTCGCGACGGCGTGCGCGCCACCCCCGACGCCGCCGGCGAACACCGGCCGCTACGTCGCCACGACCGGTGTGGACACGGGGACCTGCAACACAGCCGCCGTGCCCTGTCGGACGATCAACTACGCCGTCGCACAGGCCGTCGCCGGCGAACCGATCCACGTCGCTGCCGGCACCTACCCGGAGGTCGTCGTCGTCGACAAGGGCGTGACCTTCCTCGGCGCCAACGCGGGCAAGCGGGCCGGGGTGTCACCCGCGATCCGCTCCGCCGAGAGCATCGTGAAGGGGTTCCGCAGCCCGGGCGAGCCGCACCCCGACGCGACCCAGTCCTTCAGCGTCACGATCGACGGGTTCTCCATCGACCCGCAGGACGACCCCGCGCTGCTCGCGCCCGCCACTCGTCACCTGGTCTCGTTGTTCGGCGGACCCCAGGTCGTCGTCCGCAACAACCTGCTCGACGGCGGGCCCTACGTCGCGGACTGCGGCTACGACTGCACCACGATGACCGACGCCGCGGTGATGGTGCAGTCCGGCACGTACGAGGTGAAGGACAACTCCTTCACCGACTTCCGCTCGCCCGTCGACGTCACCCAGTTCGACCCGGCCCACCCGATCGTGTCCGGCACCATCAGCGGGAACTCCTTCACGCACTACACGAACCGGGCCATGTGGGTCCGCGAGGACCCGACCGGCGGCCCGTTCGCTGGCACGATCACCGTCTCGAACAACCTGTTCGACGCCACCGGCTGGACCTCTCCCACCTGGTCGCCCGCTGGCATCGTGATGACCTCGGGCGGCACCGCCGTCACCGGGAACACGTTCGCCAGCAACGGCTCCGGGGTGTTCCACCAGGTCTGCGACGGCACCAACGTCGCCGGGACGAGCAACTCGTTCACCTCCAACTCGTTCCTGTCGAACCGGTCGGGGATCCAGCTCTACGTCGTGGGCACCTGCGGGACCGGCGAGGTCGATCCGGTCATCACCGGCAACAGCTTCGAGGGGACCTTCACCGGTGCCGGTCTGGTGGACGTCCCCGAGATCGGGGTGCGCTGGAACGGCGCCGTGGGCACCAACGGTGCTGCAGCGCCGGCACTGATCGCCGCGGAGTGCAACTGGTGGGGCGCGGCGACGGGACCCGACCTGAACGGCACGCCGGTCGTGCCGGGCGCCACCGCGGTCACGCTGGGCGTCGACGCCTCTCCGTGGAACACCACGTCCACCGGCCCGTGCGACGGCAGCTGACCGACACCGCGGCCGGCCCCTGGACGCCCCGTCCCGGGCGGACGGGACACCGACCCACCTGACAGACTCGTGCCATGACGACGCTCATCCGTGGTGGTCTGGTCGTGGACGGCTCCGGTGCCGAGGGCCGGCTGGCCGACGTGCTCGTCGAGGACGGCGTCGTCACCCGCATCGAGGCCGGCCTCGAGGTGCCACCGGGCGCGACCGTCGTCGACGCCGACGGCTGCTGGGTGACCCCCGGCTTCATCGACCTGCACACCCACTACGACGCCGAGCTCGAGTTCGACCCGGCCCTGGGCGAGTCGGTCCGCCACGGCGTCACCACGGTCCTGATCGGCTCGTGCGGGCTGTCGTTCGCGATGGGCGAGCCCGAGGACCTGGCGGACATGTTCTGCCGCGTCGAGGGTGTGCCCCGTGCCGAGGTGCTGCCGATGCTCGAGCGGGTGCAGGACTGGGACGACCCGAAGGGCTACCTCGACCACCTGGAGCGCCTGCCGCTCGGACCCAACGTCTGCTCGTTCCTCGGCCACTCGGCGCTGCGGGCCCACGTCATGGGGCTGGGACGCTCGTTGTCGGCCGACGAGCAACCGAGCGACGCCGAGATGGAGCGCATGGCCGGCATGCTCGCCGAGGCGCTCGACGTCGGCTACCTGGGCCTGTCGATCAACACCCTGCCGTGGGACAAGATGGACGGCGACCGCTTCCGCAGCCTGCCGACGCCGTCGGTGTTCGCCACGTGGAAGGAGTACCGACGCCTGGGTGAGGTGCTCCGGGCCCGTGACGCCGTGCTCGAGGGTGTGCCCGACATCTCGGCCCGATGGAACCTGGTGCTGTTCGGCGCGATCGCGAGCGGCATCGGCCGCCGGCCGCTGCGCACCTCGATCATCTCGCTCATGGACGTCAAGGCGGCGCCCGGCACGTACCGGGTGTTCGCCGGTGCCGCACGGTTCGCACGACGCTGGCTGCGCGCGGACGTCCGCCTGCAGGCCCTGCCCCAGCCGTTCCGCCTGTGGACCGACGGCCTGGAGAACCCGGTGATCGAGGAGATCGGCGCCGGCACCGAGGCGCTGCACCTGGCGGGACGCGCCCGCAGCGAGCTGCTGACGGACCCCGACTACCGGGCCCGCTTCCGCCGGCAGTGGACCAACCGGTGGAAGGGCCGGGCGTACCACCGGGACCTGGCCGAGGCCCGCATCATCGAGTGCCCGGACCGCACCGTGGTCGGCCTGACCTTCGCGGACGTCGCACGGGCCCGGCACGCCGACCGGGTCGAGACGTTCCTCGATCTGGCCGCCGAGCACGGCAACGCGCTGCGCTGGACCACCACGGTGGGCAACACCAACGAGGACTCGGTCGCGTGGATCGTCGACCAGCCCCAGGCGCAGATCGGCTTCTCCGACGCCGGCGCGCACCTGCGCAACATGGCCTTCTACAACTTCCCGCTGCACCTGCTGCGGCTGGTGCACCGACGCGAGCAGTCCGGTCGGCCCGTCATGTCGCTCGGTCGCGCGGTGCACCGCGTGACCGGCGAGCTCGCCGACTTCCTCGGCATCGAGGCGGGCCGGCTGCGCGTCGGCGCACGCGCCGACATCGCCGTGGTCGACCCCTCGGCGCTCGACGATCGGGTGGACGAGGTCGCCGAGGTGCCGATGCCCGGAATCGACTCGGTGCAGCGGCTGGTGAACCGCGGCGACGGCGCAGTGCGCGCCGTGCTCGTCAACGGCCGCCTCGCCTGGGGCACCGACGGCAGGGCGTCCGGCTTCGGCGAGGAGCCGGGGTTCGGTCGCGTGCTGCGCAGCGCCGCGCGCTGAGTCGTCGGTTCAGCCCGCCGAGCCGAGTGCCGCGGTCGCGGTGGTGACGATGCCGCCGCGCACCGACTGGCGCACCACGACCGTCACCTGCGACGCACCCGAGTCGCTCGCGACGCGCTCGGCGACCTCCGATGCGATCTGCTCGCAGAAGATGCCTCGCGTGCGGAAGCCCCACAGGTAGAGCTTCAGCGACTTCGACTCGATGATCCGCCCGTCGACGGGCACGTAGGTGATCGTCAGCGCCGACAGGTCGGGCTGACCGGTGATCGGGCACATCGAGACGAGCTCGTCGGTGTGGAAGCTCACCTCCCGCAGCAGCTCGACGCCGTCGGTCGGGATCACGTCCAGGCGATCGACCGGGCCGCGGACGTCCTGGCCCAACACGCTCGGTTCCGGTCCGTCCATCGGTTCGCTCCTCGCCCTCGCCGCGTCCGTCGCGGCGCCCCAGCTTCCCACGACCGGTTGACCGCGGCGCGACGATGCACGAGCGTGGCGGGCATGCAGGACGCCGACGACACGACCGCCGCCCGCTTCGCACGGGTCGACTCGACGTTCCGCCAGGTCATCGACGGCGTCGACCCCGACGGCTGGGACCGGCCCTCCCCCTGCGCCGGGTGGACCGCCCGTGACGTGGTGGACCACCTGGTCACCTGGGTGCCCGGCGTCTTCGAGCGCGCGGGTGTCGACCTGGCGGCGCCCGACGACGACGCGCCCGGTACGCGGTGGGCGGCGCTGGGCGACTCGTTGCAGCGGGCGCTGGACGATCCAGCGGTCGCGGGACGCACCTTCGACGCTGGCCCACCCGGCGAGCTGACCGTCG
>WBZX01002901.1_pt1 | contig 11277 bp, 3 predicted proteins | sample 5204211 | NCBI WGS metagenome assembly WBZX01 (sample SAMN12344362, study PRJNA552823) | activated sludge metagenome | biome: Activated sludge suspended growth; feature: Nitrification reactor; material: Wastewater; isolation source: activated sludge from nitrification reactor of wastewater treatment...
TCGGCATGCCGGTCGGCAAGCTGCCGCTGTCGGCGATCGGACGCATTCTCGAAGGCGGCGCCAGCGTCTGCGCCGAAGCCGGCATCCCGGTCGCCGGCGGCCACAGCATCGACTCGCCGGAGCCGATTTACGGCCTGGTCGCATTGGGTCTGGCGCACCCGGACACGATCAAGCGCAACCGCGACGCGCGCGACGGCGACCTGCTGATCCTCGGCAAGCCGCTGGGGGTCGGCATCCTCGGTTCGGCGATGAAGAAGGGCGTGCTCGACGCCGACGGCTACGCCCAGATGATCGCCACGACGACGCGCCTCAACAGCGTCGGCCCGGCGCTGGCCAGACTGCCGGGCGTCCATGCGCTGACCGACGTAACCGGTTTCGGCCTGCTCGGCCACCTGCTCGAAGTCTGCCGCGGCGCCGGGCTGGGCGCCACGGTATCGGCGGCGCAGGTGCCGGTGATGGCGGCCGCGGTGCCCTTCGCGAAGCAGGGCATCGGCCCCGGCGCCATCGCCCGCAACCTCGGCAGCTGCGGCGATGATGTCCGCTTCGACGAGGGCGTCGAAAGCTGGCAACGCAATGTGCTGGCCGACGCCCAGACCAGCGGCGGCCTGCTCGTCGCCTGCGACGCCGGGGCCGCACCGGCGGTGATCGACGCCTTCCGCCTGGCGGGTTTCGGCGATGCCGCGGTGATCGGCCGGATGCACGCCGGCGCCGCGCAGCTGCGCGTCACCGCCTGAGCCGCCGGCGGCGCGGGAACGGTCGTCAGCGTTCCCGCCAGGCCTTGTTGAAGCTGTCGGCGAGCGGCTTGAAGAGATAGCCGAGGAAGGTCCGTTCGCCGGTGATGATGAACATGTCGGTCTGCATGCCGGGCTGCACCTTCTGCTCGCCGAGGCGGCGCAGCTCGTCGGCCGACACCGTCGCCTTGACGACGAAGTAGCTCGTCTCGGTGCGCTGGTCGACCACCGCGTCGGCCGACACATAGCTCAACTCGCCCTTCAGCTCGGGCGTGGTGCGCGAGTTGAAGGCGTGCAGCTTGATGCCCACCGCCTGCCCCTTGGCCACGCGGTCGATGTCCGGCGGCAGCACCTTGCCCTCGACGATCAGGCGGTCGGAACTCGGCACCAGCTCCATCACCACCTCGCCCGGGCTGATCACGCCGCCGGCGGTGTGCACCTTGAGATCGGTCACCGTGCCATCGACCGGCGCCCGCAGCTCGGTCTGCTCGAGGGTGTAGCGGGTCGCGCTTTCGCGCTCGATCAGCTCGAAGTTCTCGGCCTGCACCTTCTTCAGCTCGGCCACCACGTCCTCGTGGAAGGATTTCTTGACCTGGAACTTCTTCAGTTCCTTCTCGCTGATCGCCGTGTTGGCCGACGCCACCTTGGAGGCCAGTTCGTCCCGCTCGCCGAGCAGGCGGGTCAGATCGCGCTCGGTGGCACGGATCTTGGTTTTCTCGACCATGCCCTGGCTGGCCAGCGCCGACAGGCCGTCGAGCTCCGCCTTCACGCTGGCGGCCTGCTCCTGCTTGGAACGCTGCTGGGATTGCAGCCCGGAAATCTCGCTGCGCAGCGCGCCGATCTGGCGGTCGAGGATGCCCACCTCGCCGATGCGCGACGCCCGCCGCGCGTTGAACAGGGATTCCTGGGCGCGCAGGATTTCGGCGATCTGCGGGTCGTCGGCCTGACTCGTCAGCGCCTTCGGGAAGACGATGGCGGCACGCTCGTCGCGCTCGGCCTCGAGCCGGGCCTGGGCCGCCAGCGCCACCTCGCGCCCGCCCTTGACGACGCCGTAGGCCGCGCCGGCCTTGGTTTCGTCGAGGCGCACCAGCACGTCGCCGGCCTTCACCGCGGTGCCGTCGCGAACCAGGATCTCCTTCACCACGCCGCCCTCCGGGTGCTGGATCTTCTTGCGGCTGCTGTCGACCTTGATCGCCCCCTGGGCCACCACCGCCGACGACAGCGGCGCCAGCGACGACCAGACGATGCTGAGGCCGAAGGTGCCGGCGATGATCGCGTAGCCGATGCGGTTCCAGCGGCGTCCGTCGGCGGCGGCCTTTTCCTCGCCGACCACCAGCGCGGCTTCGAATTCGCGGGCAAGTTCAGACATGGGCAGCCCCTCCGGCTTCCAGCGGCAGCCCCTCGGGCCGCGCGACGACGCGCCGCGTGATCAGCGGCATGACTTCCGAGGTCGGCCCGTGATTCGCGATCTGGCCCTTCAGGATCACCATCAGCTGGTCGGTGCCGCCGAGCACCGCCGGCCGGTGGGCGATCACCATCACCGTCGACTGGCCGCGCAGGGCCTCCATCGCCTGGCGCACCGCGGCCTCGCCCTCGGCGTCAAGGTTGGAGGTCGGTTCGTCGAGGACGATCAGCGGCGGCCGCCCGTAGAACGCCCGGGCCAGCCCGACGCGCTGGCGCTGGCCGCCCGACAGGTTGACGCCGGCCGGGCCGATCGGCGTGTCGTAGCCCTGCGGCAGTTCGAGGATGACCTGATGGGCGCCGGCGAGCTGGGCGGCATCGACAACCTTGTCGGGGTCCACCTCGCCAAAGCGGGCGATGTTCTCGGCGACGGTGCCGGGAAAAAGTTCAATGTCCTGCGGCAGGTAGCCGATGTGCGGGCCGACGTCCTCGCGGTTCCAGTCGGCGACGCTGGCGCCGTCGAGGCGCACGACACCGGTTCCGGGCCGCCACACGCCCACCGCCAGCCGGGCCAGCGTCGACTTGCCGGCCGCGCTGGGTCCGGTGATGCCGAGCACCTGACCGGCCTCGAGGGTGAAGCCGAGGTTGTGGACCGTGAACTTGCGCAGGTCCGGCGGCCCGCCCGACACGCCTTCGAAAACCAGCTTGCCCTCCGGTTTCGGCAGCGCCATGGTGGCCGCGTCGGCCGCATCGTTGCCGAAGCCCTTGAGCAGGCGGCCGTAGGATTCGCGCGCCAGCAAAAAACCGCGCCAGCCCCCGATCGCCGCCTCGACCGGCGCCAGCCCGCGGCCCATGATGATCGACGAGGCGATCATCACGCCGCCGGTACATTCCTGCTGGATCACCAGCCAGGCGCCAACACCGAGGATCGCCACCTGCAGGAAAAAGCGCAGCGCCTTGGCCACCGCCGCGACATTGGCCGCGCGGTCGCTGGCCAGGCCCTGCAGGCCGATGCCCAGGTCGTGACGCTTGCGCCAGCGGGCAGTGAGCCCCGGCAGCATGCCCATGGCGCGGACGGCTTCGGCGTTGCGGGCCGAGATTTCGGCGAACTGGGTGCCCGCCGCCATCTGCTTGCCGGCCTCGCCGATCGGCTCGCGGGTGTCGCGCTCGTTCCACAGCGCAAGCAGGAAAAGCAGCACTCCGCCGACCAGCGCCACATGTCCGAGCCACGGGTGGAGCACATACACGAGGCCGATGTAGATCGGCATCCACGGCGCGTCGAGCAGACTCAGGATGTGCGTGCCGGTGAGGAAGCTGCGCAGCTGGTCGAGATCACGCAGACCCTGGCCGCTGCGCCCGCCGGTGAGGGTGCGCATGAAGACGAGGCCCGACAGCTGGCCGTCGAAGCGCGCACCAAGGCGCACCAGCAGCCGCGAGCGCACCACTTCGAGAGCCGCCAGCGTCGCCAGGCAGGCGCCGGCAAAGAGGGTCAGGTACAGCAGGGTCGGACCGCTGCGGGACGCCAGCACCCGGTCGTAGACCTGCATCATGTAGATCGACGAGGTCAGCGTCAGCAGGTTGATGAAGAAGCTGAAGAAGGCAACCCGCTTGAGCGTCCCGAGGGCGGCTTCGAGGGCCTGACCCATCGGCGTGTCGATGCGCGGCCGTTCAAGTCCGAGAAATGGCACGATGATCCCTTGAAAAAGGAAGAGCCGGTCGAGGCCGGCCCTTTCGGTTTGCTGCCGTCCGACTTGCGCCGGGGACGACTCAGGCGTGCCTGCGTCGCGCCGCGAACAGGCCCGCGCCGGCCAGCCCCAGCAACGCCAGCGCGCCGGGTTCAGGCACCGTGCCGTTGTCGGTCTTGCCTTCGAGACGGAAGGCCGTGGCGGCCACGCCCGGAGCATTCTCGCCGGCAGCGCCGAACCAGAACCATTCGGCGTCGAGGTTGGTGTTCCAGATGCCGAGTTCGGTGGCCGTCAGCGCAACATCGGGGATGTCGAGGGTGTACATCGTGATCGTCGAGCCGGGGCTGAACACGTAGGGGCTGGTGGTCAGCGTCCCGGTGAGCTTCACGCCGCCGAGGAAGACTTCCATCGTTTCAGTGGCGCCGGGCAGCGAGTTGGCGCCGAGCTGGCCCCACCAGACGATCTTGTCGAGGGTCGCGTTCGACAGCGCCGGCCAGCTCTGGGTCCAGATCGGCGTGCCGTTGTCGTCGGATTGCTGGCTGTTGGCGGCGTCGGCCGGCAGCTGCTGGAAGAGCGTGTCGGCCAGCGCGGGGCCGCCAGCCACGAGGCAGGCAGCCGACACGAGAAGGGAACGAAGCTTGAAACGCATGACTGACTCCGGTTTGTAACTTTCCCTGACCCATGCAAGACCGATGCCAGAAAAAGAATTCATTGATTTCAACAACTTCACCAAATCGGCGTTTTCATTTGTAAAAAATATCGACAGGCCGCCGGGCCGGGGTCGCCCCGGCCCGTGAGATCCGTCACACCTCGTTCGGCGGCAGCGGCACACCGAGGATCGGGAACTCGAATTCGACCCAATCGACCGCGAAGTCGCTGCCATGTGCCTGCCCGGCGCCGTCGGTGGCGACCGGCACCGCATGCCCGGCCGCATCCTGATAGGCGCCGAAGACGAAGTCGGTGCCGTCGTAGGCGCCGGCCACCAGCTCGACCGCGCTGAAGCCGGCGGCGGCATGCAGACTGACCTGCTGGCTGCCCGCCGCCGAGCCGGCACTGAAGGTGGTTTCGGCGACCACGTTGCCGGCGTCGTCGAGCAGACGCAGGCGGCCGCTTTCGGTGTAGAGGCTGCCGTCGTCGTTGATGAAGAAGCGCGACAGGTTGACCGTCACGCCGGTCGCGTCGTCGGCCAGGTTGAAGCGCAGCGCCTCCTTGCCGTCGATTTCCTGACGCACGCTGCTGGTCGCCGCGGACTGGCCGCTGACCCCCAGATCGCCGGAGTAGATGTCGCCGCCGGCCAGCGTCTGCGGGCTGACGCTATGGTAGGCCACCGCGCTCCAGCTTTCCGCGGCGTTGGTCAGGTCGTGCTTGTGCACCGCATCGATGCCGGTATGCGTCCACGCCGTCGCCCACTGGCCGCCGCTGCCGCTCTGGCGCACCGGCGCGTCGCCGATCCGCGTGGTGGCGGTCGGATGCTCGAGGACGTTGATGGTGACACTGCCGGTATCGACGCCGCCGTGGCCATCGGACACGTCATAGGTGTAGCCGGTGGTGCCCGAGAAACCCGCCGTCGGCGTGAAGCTGAGGCTGCCGTCGGCAGACTGCGTGAGGCTGCCCTGCAGGCCGCTGGTGTTGATACCGATCACCTGCAGGCTGTCGCCGTCGGCATCGGTATCGCCGGTCAGCACGCCCGGCGCCGGCAGCGTGAGGCTGTCGTTGGCCCACACGTACAGCGTTTCGTTGTCGGCCACCGGCGCGGTATTGGTGACATCGATGCTGACCGTGCCGGTGGCACTGCCGCCGAAGCCGTCGGCCACCGTGTAGCTGAAGCCGGTGGTGCCGACGAAGCCTGCCGTCGGCGCAAACCCGAAGCTGCCGTCGGCATACAGGACGATGTCGCCGTTGAGGCCGGACGCATCCAGGCTGGACACGAACAGCGCGTCGAGATCGGCATCCGCGTCGTTGCCGAGGATGCCCGGGGTGGTGATGACCAGTGGCACGCCGGCGTGGGTCGCGTAGTGGTCGGCGCCGGCCACCGGGGCGCTGTTCACCACGTTGAAGGTGACCGTTGCGGTGTCGGTGCCGCCCACCCCGTCGGAGACTGTGTAGGTGTAGCTGGTGGTGCCCGAGAAGTTGGCCGTCGGCGTGAAGGTGAAGCTGCCGTCGCCAAACTGCGTGAGGCTGCCTTGCAGACCGGTGATGTCGACCAGTGTCACGTGCAGGGCGTCGCCGTCGGCATCGGTGTCGCCGTCGAGCACGCCCGGCGCCGCAACGCTGACAACTTCGTTCGGGCGCAGGGTGTACACCTCGTCGTCGGCCACCGGGGCGGCGTTGGTGACGTCGATGCTGACCACGCCAGTGGTGGTGCCGCCGAAGCCGTCGGCCACCGTGTAGCTGAAGCCGGTGGTGCCGGCAAAACCGGCGGTCGGGTTGAAGTTGAAACTGCCGTCGGCGAACTGCGTGAGGCTGCCTTGCAGGCCGGTGATGTCGACCAGCGTCACCTGCAGGCTGTCGCCGTCGGCGTCGCTGTCGTTGCCGAGGATGCCCGGGGTGGTGATGACCAGTGGCACGCCGGCGTGGGTCGCGTAGTGGTCGGCGCCGGCTACCGGGGCGCTGTTCACCACGTTGAAGGTGACCGTTGCGGTGTCGGTGCCGCCGACGCCGTCGGAGACTGTGTAGGTGTAGCTGGTGGTGCCCGAGAAGTTGGCCGTCGGCGTGAAGGTGAAGCTGCCGTCGCCAAACTGCGTGAGGCTGCCCTGCAGGCCGGTGATGTCGACCAGCGTCACCTGCAGGCTGTCGCCGTTGGCATCGGTGTCGCCGTCGAGCACGCCCGGCGCCGGAACACTGAAAATCTCGTTCGGGCGCAGGTTGTACACCTCGTCGTCGGCCACCGGGGCGGCGTTGCCCCCGCCGCCATCGGTGACGGTGAGGCTGTGGCTGGCGATGTTGGCGTAGGTGCCGTCGTCGTCGGTGAGGCTGACGGTGATGGTCGGCGTACCGGCCGCGGCGTAGGTGTGGCTGACGTTGCCGATGGCGCTGTACGTGTCGCTGCTGCCGTCGCCCCAGTCGACGACGAGGCCGTTGGTGGCGATGTGATCCTGGCCGGGATCGACGTAGTTGGTGAGACTGAGGGTGTAGGCGCTGCCGGTGGTGGCATTGCCGGCGCCGTTGGCGTCGAGGGTCGGGGCGACGTTATTGACGGTGATGCCAAGGCTGCGAACGGTGTTGCCGCCGTCGCCGTCGCTGGCGGTGACGGTGATGTTGCGCAGGCTGGCGTTCACCGGGCCGTCGTCGTCGTCGGCATAAACGTGGGCGACCTGTCCGCCGAGCAGCGCCAGTTCGGCCGCGCTGACGGTCTGGACCGGGCCGCCGTCGTCCCATTCGATGCTGTAGGTGAGCGGGTCGCCGGCGCCGGCGGCGTCGCTGCCGTTGATCGTCAGCAGGAAGCTGGCGCCCTCGTCGGTGTGCGTCGGAACGCCGATGATGAGTTCGGGTTCGACGTTGGTGACGGCGACACCATGGCTGCCGAGGGTGAAGCTGCCATCCTCGTCGGTGGCGCTGACGACGATCGTCGGCGTCGCCGGGCCGTCGGCGTAGAGGTGGACGAAGCTGCCGGCGGCGGCGCCCCACTGGGCCGGGGTGAAGCTGTCGATGCTGCCGTCGCCCCAGTCGATGCTGTAGCCGCTGCGGGTGTCGCTGCCGGGGTCGGTGACGGCGCCGACGCTGAGGACGTACGGGCTGCCTTCGGCAATGCTCGCCGCGCCGCCGACGAGGGCGCCCGGAGCGACGTTGTGGACGGTGATGTCGATGCTGCCGGCGGTGGTGCCGCCGTCGTCGTCGCCGACGGTGACGGCGATGTGGCGGCCGGTGGCATTGACCGGGCCGTCCTCGTCGTCGCCGTAGACGTGACCGACCTTGCCGCCGAGCGCAGCCAGTTCGGCGCCGCCGACGATCTGCACGGCGCTGCCGTCGCCCCAGTCGATGCTGTAGGTGAGCGGATCGGCGGCACCGGCGGGATCGCTGCCGGCCAGCACGAGCTGGTAAGTGGCGCCTTCGTCGGTATCGGGGTTGCCGCCGACGGCAAGCCCGGGGGCAACGTTGCTGACGGTGACCTCGTGGCTGCCGAGGAGGAAGCTGCCGTCCTCGTCGGTGGCGCTGACGCTGACTGTGGCGATCGCCAGGCCATCGACGAAGGTGTGGGTGAAGCTGCCGGCCGCTGCGGCCCACTGGGCCGGGGTGAAGCTGTCGGCCGGCGTGCCGTCGCCCCAGTCGATGCTGTAGCCGGTCCGTGTGTCGGCACCCGGGTCGCCGACCGGGCCCACCGTGAGGGTGTAGACGCTGCCTTCGGCGACGCCTGCGGGGCCGCCGACGGGCGCCGTCGGGGCCACGTTGGCGACCTGCAGCACGAGGCTTTCGGTGTCGCTGTCGGTGCCGCCGATGTCACTGACGGTGATGGTGGCGTTGAGGGTGGCGGCGCCATCGGTGGTGGCACGGCTAAGCAGGAAGTCCTTGCTGGTGGTGGTGCCGTTCTGGACCACGCCGTCGTCCCACGCGACGCTGTAGCTCCAGCCGTCGCCGTTGCTGTCCTCGCCGTCGGAGAAGGCGATGCTGCGGGTGAAGGTGCCGCCTTCGTCGACGCTGCCGGCGGCCTGGCCGGCGATGGTGACGGTGGTGGCCGCTTCGCTCACGGTGACGGTCGGGCCGGCGACCGGGTGGGTGCCGTCCTCGTCGATCAGGCTGACGCCGATCGTCGGCGTGCCGGCGGCGGTGTAGGTGTGGCTGACGTCGCCCACGGCGTTGTAGGCGGTGCTGCTGCCGTCGCCCCAATCGACGACGATGCCGCCGGGCACCAGGGTGTCCTGGCCCGGGTCGACATAGTTGGCGAGGTTGAGGGTGTAGGCCAGGCCGGTCGTCGCCGTGGCGGCGCCGGTGACGGCCAGGCTGGGCGCGACGTTGTGCACGGTGACGCCGTGGGTCGCGGTGTCCACGCCGCCGTCGCCGTCGTCGGCGCTGACGGTGATGGTGCGCAGGGTGGCATTCACCGGGCCGTCCTCGTCGTCGGCGAAGACGTGGCTGACGCTGCCGCCGAGCGCCGCAAGCTGCGCCGCGCTGAGGGTCTGGATGGCGCTGCCGTCGTCCCAGTCGATGTTGTAGAACAGCGGGTCGGCGGCGCCGGCCGGATCGCTGCCGGTGATCGCGAGGGTGAAGGTGTCGCCTTCGTTAATGTTGGCGCCGCCGCCGAGGCTGACACTCGGGGCGACGTTGTCGACGCTGAGGGCGTGGCTGCCGAGGACGAAGACGCCGTCCTCGTCGCTGGCGCTGACGGTGATCGTCGGCGTGGCCGGACCGTCGGCGTAGGTGTGGGTGAAGCTGCCGGCGGCGCCCGCCCATTGGGCCGGGGTGAAGCTGTCGACGCTGCCGTCGCCCCAGGCGATGGTGTAGCCGCTGCGGGTGTCGGCGCCCGGATCGGACACGGCGCCGACGCTGAGGGTGTACAGCGCGCCCTCGTCCACCGCGGCGTCACCGCTGACGACGGCGGTCGGGGCGACGTTGTGCACGGTGACGTCGTGAGTGGCGACGTCGAAGCCGCCGTCGCCGTCATCGACCGTGACCGAGATGCTGCGCAGGGTGGCATTGACCGGGCCGTCCTCGTCGTCGGCGAAAACGTGGCTGACGGTGCCGCCGAGCACGGCGAGCTGGGCCGCGCTGACGGTCTGGACGGCGCTGCCGTCGCCCCAGTCGATGCTGTAGGTGAGCGGGTCGGCGGCGCCGGCCGGGTCGATGGCGGCGATCGTCAGATCGTAGCTGGCGCCTTCGCTGGTGTTGGCGGCGCCGCCGAGCACCACGGCGGGCGCAACGTTGGCGACGCTGAGGCTGTGGCTGCCGAGCAGGAAGCTGCCGTCGTCGTCGGCGGTGCTGACGAGGATGATCGGGGCGGCGGCACCGTCGGCGTAGGTGTGGGTGAAGCTGCCGGCGGCGGTCGCCCACTGGGCCGGCGTGAAGCTGTCGACGCTGCCGTCGCCCCAGTCGATGCTGTAGGCGCTGCGCAGGTCGGCGCCCGGATCGACGACGGCACCGACATTGAGGGTGTACAGGCTGCCCTCGTCCACGGTGGCGGCACCGCTGACCAGCACGACCGGAGCGACGTTGGTGACGGCAAGGCTGTGACTGCCGAGGGTGAAGCTGCCGTCCTCGTCGGTGGCGCTGACGGTGATCGTCCGCGGGGCCGGGCCGTCGGCGTAGGTGTGCGTGAAGCTGCCGGCGGCGGCGGCCCACTGGGCCGGCGTGAAGCTGTCGGTGCTGCCGTCGCCCCAGGCGATGCTGTAGGCGCTGCGGGTGTCGCTGCCCGGATCGGTGACGGCCCCGACCGCGAGGGTGTACAGGCTGCCTTCGGCGACACTGGCGGCACCGCTGACGGGCGCACTCGGCGCGACGTTGAGGACATCCACCGGCCGGCTGCCGAGCGCGAAGATGCCGTCCTCGTTGGTGACCGAAACCTCGACGTTGTAGCTGGTGCTGCCGTCGGCGTAGGTGTGGTTGACGACTCCGGCGCTGGCGGCGAGCTGGGCCGCGCTGACGATCTGGACATCGCCCGGCGCGGCCTCGTCGCCCCAGTGGATGCGGTATTCGATCACGGTGTCCTGGCCGGGGTCGGCGAGGCCGGTGATGCTGAGGGCGTAGGGGCTGCCTTCGGCGACGCTGGCGGCACCGCCGAGGGTGGCGACCGGCGCCACGTCGGTGACGCTGACAGGGCGGCTGGCGGCGATGTGTTCGCCGTCCTCGTCGAAGACATGGACGGTGATCGTCGGGTTGCTGGCGCCGTCGGCAAAGGTGTGCGTGACCTGGCCACCGGCGGCGACGAGGGCGTCGTACTGGGCCGGCGTGTATTGCTGCTGGGCGCTGCCGTCACCCCAGTCGATGCGGTAGAGGGTCGGGGTGTCGACGCCCGGATCGCTGATGGCGCCGACGGTGAGGGTGTACTCGCTGCCCTCGGCAATGCTGGCGGCGCCGCTGGTGACGATGTCCGGCGCGACGTTGAGGACGGTGAGGGCGTGCTGGCCGGCGTTGGCGTGGGTGCCGTCCTCGTCCACCAGGGTGACGGCGATCTGGCGGGCGGTGCCGCCGGTGCCGCCGTCGGCATAGGTGTGGGCGAGCTGGCGGTTGGCCGGCAGGTCGGCCGCGGCGATGACCTGCAGCGGGCTGCCGTCGCCCCAGTCGATGCGGTATTCGCTGACGGTGTCGGCCGGGACGTCGTTGACCGCGCCGAGGGTCACGGTGTAGGGGCTGCCTTCATTGACCGCGCCGGTGCCGGACACGGCGAGGGTCGGGGCGACATCGGCGACGCTGACCGTGAAGCTGTCGGCGGCGGTCTGGAAGCCGTTGTCGGTGACGCTGACATCCACCGTGAAGGGGGTCGGCTGGTTGTCGGCGAAGACGTGGGCGATGTTGAAGCTGAACTGCCC
>WBZX01001080.1_pt1 | contig 11276 bp, 11 predicted proteins | sample 5204211 | NCBI WGS metagenome assembly WBZX01 (sample SAMN12344362, study PRJNA552823) | activated sludge metagenome | biome: Activated sludge suspended growth; feature: Nitrification reactor; material: Wastewater; isolation source: activated sludge from nitrification reactor of wastewater...
TCCCCTGGAAAACCGCAGTGATCTCGAAGCAATACGACATTTACCCACGTTTCCACACCCCGATCCCTACGACGATGTTTTAATTCTCTTTTTTAGATCACTCTCGGCCCTGCCACCGGAGCTTCCGTCATGGAGTTGGAGATCGATCAGGCACGCCTGCTCTCTGCGCTCGCGCTCGCGCAGACCGTTGCCGACAAGCGCAGCACCATGCCGGTGCTCGCCAACGTGCTGCTGCGTGCGACCAGCGATGGTCACCTCGTGTGCATCGCGACCGACATGATGATCGGTCTGACCGAGTCGATGCCCGCGACCGTGAAGTCGACCGGGAGCGTCACCGTCGGCGTGAAGCACCTGCATGGTGTCGTGCGCACGTTGCCGCCCGGCAGCGTGCGACTGCGTGGCCTCGACAATCACTGGGTGCAGCTCGTCGCGGGTCGCAGCGAGTTCAAGCTCATGGGCATGCCCGAGAGCGACTTCCCCGAACTGCCCGAGGCCGGCAAGGGCAAGAAGGCGCTGACGTTCGTCGAGGTGCCCGCGCACGTGCTGTCGGACCTCATCGCCAAGACGCAGTTCTCGGTGTCGACCGACGAAGCGCGCGTGAACCTGAACGGCGTGCTGTTCGAGTGCGATGGCCAGAGCGCGACCATGGTCTCGACCGACGGTCACCGCCTGAGCCGCTACACCGCGCGCTTCCCCGGGCCCGCGCTCGACAAGGGCATCATCATCCCGCGCAAGGGCATGCTCGAGATCCGTCGCATGCTCGACCGCGTGCAGGGCGACGTCGGACTCGCAGTCGGTGAGCAGCACCTGTTCGTGCGCGCCGAGGAGCTCGCGATGAGCGTCAAGCTCAACGCCGTGCAGTTCCCGCCCTACCGCGCAGTGATCCCCACCAGCCACCAGCGACGCGTCACCGTGCCGCGAGAGGAGCTGCTGGGCGCGCTGCGCCGCGCCGAGGTCATGGCGCCCGAGAAGACCGCGACGGTGCGGCTGTCGCTGACCAAGGGCAAGCTCGAGCTCACCGCCGACAACCCCGACCTCGGGGTCGCGCACCAGGAACTGTCGATCGACTACGACGGTGAGGCACTGGTGGCCGGCTTCAACGCGCGCTACCTGATCGAGATCCTCGAGGTCATCGACGGCACCGAGTGCGCGCTCGAGTTCCAGGGCGAGCTCGATCCCTGCGTCATCAAGCCGGTCGACGGGCCGGACCTGCTCGGCGTGGTCATGCCGATGCGCATCTGAGGGCGGGCTCACCCGCACGAGCACGGGCGTTGCCGCTGACGATCCGCGCACTCGAGCTGGCCGGCTTCCGCAACCTGGTGGAGGCCCGGCTCGAGTTCGCCGAGGGCTTCACGGTGTTGTGGGGCCACAACGGCGCCGGTAAGACCAACGTGCTCGAAGCGCTGTACCTGCTGGCGACGCTGCGGTCGTTTCGCACCAACGATCTGCGCTGGCTCATCCACAACGACGCGGCCGCGACCACGGTCTCGCTGCAGGCCTACGACGAGCGCGTCGCGCTCCCGACCACGCTGGCGATCGGGCTGCAGCGCACCGGCTCGGGTGCCCGTCGCAGCGCCTACGCCGATGGCAAGCTCGTGCGCAGTGCGGTGGACTTCTACGGCCGACTGCGGGCCGTGCTCTTCACGCCCGACGATCTCTCGGTGCTGCGCGAGAGCCCCTCGCAGCGGCGCCAGTTCCTCGATCGCATGTTGTTCGCCCGCGAGCGTGCGCACATCGGCGACATCCAGGACTACGAGCGCGTGGTGCGTTCGCGCAACCACGTGCTGCGCGACGAGAACCTCACCGTCGGCGAGCGAGGCTCGATGCTGGAGACGTACGAGGCCCAGCTGGCCCAGCTCGGCGCGCGGGTGTGGACCCGCCGCGAGCGCCTGCTCGCCACGCTCGAGCCCGGTGCCCATGCCAGCTTCGCCGCGATCCACGGTCGCCACGGCAGCCGGCCGCACACGTCGCAGTCGTCCGACGAGCCCGGCGCCGACGCCCAGCTCAGCGTGCGCTACGCTCCGCGGCTGGGGCTGGTGCCCGAGGACGAGCGCGTCGCAGCGCTGCTCGACCGGCTGCGCGAGCGACGGAGCCTCGACCGCGACCGTGGCACCACCTCGGTCGGCCCCCATCGCGACGACATCGAGGTCGAGCTCGACGGACGCCCGGTCGGCGCGTTCGCCTCGCAGGGCCAGACCCGCGCCATCGTGCTCGCGCTCAAGCTGGCCGAGCTCGCGCTCGCCCACGACGACGGCGACCGCCCGTTGTTGCTGCTCGACGACGTCGGCAGCGAGCTCGATCCGCAGCGCACCGACGCGCTGTTCGAGCGGCTCTCCGAGGTCACCGGACAGTGCGTGATCACCACGACCTCGCCGGCCTTCGTGCGCGTGCCACCGCACCGCGAACACCGCTATGTCGCGGTCGAACGCGGCCAGCTGACGAGCACCGCCGCCGGGACCTGAAAAAGCCCTGTTCAGGCGCGTCTATCCGGTCGAAATCACTACGGTTATCCGGCGTTTGTCCACTGGTGGTCGGGGGCGTCCCGTGCTAGTGTCCGCACGCCCTTCCTGCAGCCTCGTCGAGCAGGGGATGTCTCCCCCTCGAGTGGCCGCCGACACGGAGCGAGCGGGCCTCCAACGGCCCGCCGACGCACGCTCCGGACGGATTTTCGACCCTCCATGTCCAACGAGCAGTCCGCACAGAAAGCCGACGACTACGGCGCCGATTCGATCTCCGTCCTCGAGGGGTTGGAGGCGGTCCGCAAGCGACCCGGCATGTACATCGGCGACACCAGCGACGGCTCCGGTCTGCACAAGATGGTGTTCGAGGTCGTCGACAACTCGGTCGACGAGTCGCTCGCCGGTCACTGCAACCGCATCGAGGTGAACATCCACCTCGACAACTCGGTGTCGGTCGAAGACAACGGCCGCGGCATCCCGACCGGACCCAAGGAGGTCCACGGCGAGATGATGGACGCGGCGATCGTCATCATGACGGTCCTGCACGCCGGCGGGAAGTTCGACAACCGCAACTACAAGGTCTCTGGCGGTCTGCACGGCGTCGGCGTGTCGGTCGTCAACGCGCTGTCGGACTGGCTGAAGCTCGAGATCTGGCGCGAGGGCAAGGCCCACCGCGCGCGCTTCGAGCGTGGCGGCGTCGCCAACGACATCGAGGTCGTCGGCAGCAGCGACAAGCGGGGCACCCGCATCACGTTCCACCCCGACCCGCTCATCTTCGCGACCACCGAGATCGACTTCGAGATCCTCTCGCAGCGTTTCCGCGAGCTCAGCTTCCTCAACCCCGGCGTCACGATCATCCTCAAGGATCTCCGCGACGGCCGCGAGAAGACCTTCGACGGCCAGGGCGGCATCTCGTCGTTCGTACAGCTGTTGTCGCAGAACAAGCAGTGCATCGGCGACCCGATCTTCTTCGAGGGCAAGGAGGCCTTCGAGCACGAGGGCCAGGCCGCCGAGCTCGGCGTGGCGGTCTCGTTGCAGTGGACCGACTCGTACCAGGAGCACATCCTGTGCTTCACCAACAACATCGCGAACAAGGACGGCGGTACCCACCTGACCGGCCTACGCGGTGCGTTGACGAAGGTCGTCAACAAGTACGCCGAAGAGAGCGGCATGCTGAAGCAGCACAAGCAGCCGCTGTCGGGCGAGGACGTCCGCGAGGGGCTGGTCGCCGTGCTCGCGGTGCAGCACCCCGATCCGAAGTTCAGCTCGCAGATCAAGGACAAGCTCGTCTCGGGCGAGGTCACGGCCCTGGTCTCGCAGTTCGTCACCGACCAGCTGGGCAAGTTCTTCGAGGAGCACCCCAAGAGCGCCAAGTTGACCATCGACAAGGCGATCCTCTCGGCGCGCGCGCGGGCAGCCGCTCGCAAGGCCCGCGAGACCATCACCCGCAAGGGTGTGCTCGACGGCCTCTCGCTGCCCGGCAAGCTCGCCGACTGTCAGGAGCGTGACCCCGAGAAGACCGAGCTCTTCATCGTCGAGGGCGACAGCGCAGGTGGCAGCGCCAAGCAAGGCCGCGACCGCACCATCCAGGCCATCTTGCCGCTACGCGGCAAGATCCTGAACGTCGAGAAGGCGCGACTCGACAAGATGCTGTCGAGCCAGGAGATCGTCACGCTCATCACCGCGCTCGGCACCGGTGTCGACGACACCTACGACCTCGCGAAGCTCCGCTACCACCGCGTCGTCATCATGACCGACGCCGACGTCGACGGCTCGCACATCCGCACGCTGCTGCTGACGTTCTTCTATCGCCACTTCCCCGAGATCATCGAGCGCGGCTACCTCTACGTGGCCCAGCCGCCGCTCTACAAGGTCCGCGCCGGCAAGAAGGACGTCTACATCAAGAACGAGAGCGCGCTCGACCGCTACGTCATCGAGAACGCGATCGAGAACCTCGAGATGTCGATCGGCGGTCACGACCTGAGCCGCGAGGTGCTCGCCGAGCTGGCCCGTCGTGCGCTGCAGTACCGCGACATCGTCCGCGGGCTCTCGCGCGACCACCGTCCGGCGATCATCGAGGCCCTGCTCGACCTCGTCGGCAAGAACGGCCTCGAGCCCACCCGCAGCGCCTTCCAAGACGCCGCCGCCCTGGGCGAGCTCGCCGTCACGCTGGTCGCTGCTGCGCAGCAGCAGCTCACGCTGGCCGGCCCCGCCGCGGGCGGCCAGGGCATGGCCCAGCTCGGGCACGAGATCACCGGCGACCCCAGCGACACCGCGCTGTCGGTGATCCGTCTGCGGGTCGTGCAAGACGGCGTCACGCAGTTCGAGCACGTCGATCGCGATCTGCTCGACTCGCCGGAGCTCGGCGAGCTGCTGGCGGTGCGCACGTACATCGCCGGCCTCGGCAGCGGCAACATGGTGCTGCGCCGGCCCGGCCAGGCCGACGTCGAGACCGCCCGCCTGAGCGACCTCATCGACCAGATGAACACCGTCGGTCGCGCGGGCCTGGCCATCCAGCGCTACAAGGGTCTCGGCGAGATGAATCCCGAGCAGCTGTGGGAGACCACGATGGATCCCACGCGCCGCGCCCTGCTTCAGGTCCGCGTGGGCGACAACCTCGAGGCCGATCAGCTCTTCAGTGTGTTGATGGGCGACGACGTCGAGCCGCGCCGCGACTTCATCACCGCCAACGCGCTCAACACCCGCAACCTCGACGTGTAGGCGTTGGTTTTGGTCGCTCAGAGCTCGGCGGTCTTGGGCAGCTCGGCGTCCCACGCCAGCTTGGTGCCGCATCGCAGCATCGACGCGCCGTAGTAGGGATTGGCGACCTTGCCTTCGGCCTGCACCCACAGCGCGCCTTTGTCCTCGAATGCCATCGGGCAGTGCACCATCACGTAGCCGCTCTGCAAGGAGGCGTCGGCACGCATGGTCTCGATGATCGCGTCGCTGGCGTTCTTGAAGGCGCGGCGCGTGGTCTCGATGTCGCCGCCGCCGAGCGCCTTGCTGGCGGTGACGAGCCGATCGATGCCGGGCTTGCCGGCTTCTTTGCCGGCCTCCTGCTCGAGGCTCTTGGCCAGCCCCGCGACCGGCTCGAGCTTGTCGTCGGCGAGCGCGGTGGCGATCGCGACGTAGGTCGGCACGACGCCGGTGGGCGTGGTCTGGGCTGCGCCGCCGGCGGAGCACGCAGCGACGACGACGACGAAGGCGAAGCAGAGCGACCGCATGGCGTCCGCAGGCATATCACGGGGCCGCACGCCTGGCCGAGACGCGGACGTCGGGCGTCCGTGGCGCCGCCTGGGTCGTGGTGGGCGCGCTCAAGCGAACGGCGATCGAGGCCGATGCAGCGGCGGTGGAGGACACGCCCGCGGAGCCGCTGCAGTACCTGAGGGTCACCATCGCCAACGACGACGACGACGTGTCGATGACGATCTACGAGCTCGACGCGCGCGGCTGGGTCTACCGGCAGGTGCAGATGCGCAGCGAGGGCAACAAGTTCGCCCCCGAGGACGTGCTCATGTGCCGTCCGGTGAACCTGCCGGCGATGCGCGGTCACCCGTGCACCGAAGCGATGACGTCCGAGGACTTCGAGCTGCTGTGGAGCGAGCTCGCGTCCGAGCGTCCGTTCATGGCGCGGCTTCCCGACGCTCGCATGGCCTGGGAAGGGACGCTCGACGACGGCCACGGGCGCCTGCGGGTGCGCTGGCAGCCGTTCGCGGAGCCGGCGCTCGGGTGGACCGAGATCCCCGGCTTCCTCGAGCTGTTCGTGCACGGTGACGTCCGCGACGCACGGCGTGCCTGTGCGCAGCTATTCCTCGATCGACCGATCGCGTGGCGTGCCCTCGCCGGCAACACGCTCGCGAACCCGCGGTGTCTACCGACCGCCGCGTAGCGACGGCACGGGACACCTGCGGTCGTGCGTGCTCACGAGAACAGTGCGTCGAGCTCGTCGGCGACCGCGTTCTCGTTCTCGCCCTTGGCGAGCGCGAGCTCCTGCACGAGCAGCTGGCGCGCCGTCTCGAGCATCTCTCGCTCGCCCGACGACAGCTGCTTGTCACCGCGCAGCAGGCACAGATCGCGCAGCACACTCGCGATCTCCACCAGTGAGCCGGTGTTGATCTTCTCGGTGTACTCGCGATGGCGACGATTCCACGTGGCGGTGGAGATCTTGCCGCCACGACGACGAAGCACGTCGTACACGGCGTCGACTTCACGCTGGCTCACGAGCCGCCGCAGGCCAACGGCCGCAGCGTTGTGCTTCGGCACCATGACCTTCATGTTGTTGTCGAGCACACGCAGCACGTAGAACTCCATCGTCGCCCCAGAGATCTGGAGGTTCTGGAGTCCCGTCACTTCGGCAACACCGTGGCCGGGATAGACCGTCTTGTCGCCTACGACGAACGTGTCAGGCATGGGTCAGCTCCTCGTGGCGCCTTCGTGTAGCTTGGCGTCTGAATCGCGCCTTGGACGTCGGGAGGTTCGCTCATGGTCGGGGGACCGATGAGCACCGACGTCTTCGGGAGGGACACTCGCGTCAGACGACAGGCAACTTAGGCCGCGTATGTATAGCCGGCGTGGTCTCCGGCGTCAACGGTCCTGAAACACCGTTCCGCGAGAAATTACGCAAACCGTGAGGATCGCAGGAGAGACGGCGGTCGCGCCACCTGCCGAGGCGGCGAAATTCCAGTGTCGGCGTGCGTTGTCCGGCATGCGTCGTCGGGCACGCGAGCGGTTGGCGTCGAGCGATCTTCGTCGCGCAAGCGATCACGCATCCGTCGTGTGTTCCCTGCGTTGACGGCCACCCAAGGGCACTTGCCGCACGATCGCGCGGCGCGATTCGAGCCGCGAGTGGTGCGTCTGCGCAGGTGGGGCATCTGCGTGCAGGCGCCAGATGTACAGGGCGAGACGAACGCCACGCCGGTCCAACCCATGGTCGTCGAGGTGCTGCCGCGTACGCGAAGTTGCTGCGAGGTCGGGCATCGGGAATCATCGCCCCGCACATGAGCGCCGAACCGTCGCACGCCAGCAAGTCGCACATCACCTCGCGCGCCCTCGGGCAGCGCACGGTGGCGATGGCGAGGCGTGCGTTCGCCACGGGAGCGCTCGCGTTGGTCGTGCTCGTCGGTGCGTGCGCGAACAACCCAGAGCGACTCCCGGAGCTCGACCGTCGCTTCTACTACAACCTCGACGCGTCGTCCGATCGCGAGGCCTTCCTGCGTCTGCGCGACGAGGATCGTCAGGGCTTCCTCGAACAGCGCGGGCTCTGGCAGAAGTGGGCGGCGCTGCCCGAGGACCAGCGTGCACGCGCCGCGCAGGGTGAGGTCGAGGTCGGCTTCGCCGAGTTTGCGGTGTTCATGGCCTGGGGTCCGCCCGCCGACACCCAGACGCGTGATCCCGATGGTCGCAAGATCAAGCTGCACACCTTCATCCGGTGCACGAGCGGTCCGAAGGTCGGACGACATGTGCGCAGCAACCTCGATTGCGATGGCACCTCGAGCGAGGTGCAGGTGACGATCGAGGGCGGCCGCGTGGTCGAGATCAACTACCCCAACTGACGCAGGCGACCGACGCTCCCGGCCGAGCGAGCGGCCGAGCGAGCGGCCGAGCGCGCGCGCAGCCAGGCCGCGCGCGTGCATCGTCGGTGCTCAGCCGAGGAACTCGAGGATCGTCGCGACCGGTACCCCCGAGCCGCCGGCCGTCGTGACGCCGTAGGGCTTGCTCGCCATCGCGGGCCCAGCGATGTCGCAGTGCAGCCAGCGGCAGCCCTCGGTGAACTCCGAGAGGAACAGCCCTGCGGTGATGGCCCCGCCATAGCGCTCGCCGGTGTTCTTCATGTCGGCGATCTTGCTCTTGAGCTGCTCCTTCAGGTCGTCGGGCAGCGGCAGGCGCCACATGGCCTCACCGACACGACCCGCGGCGGCAATCCAATCGTCGGCCAGGCGATCGTCCTTCGACATCACGCCGGCGATCTTCGGGCCGAGCGCGACCATGCACGCACCGGTGAGCGTGGCGAAGTCGAGCATCATCGTGGGCTCGAGCTTCGAGGCGTACACCATCGCGTCGGCCAGCGTCAGACGGCCCTCGGCGTCGGTGTTGTTGATCTCGACGGTGCGACCGTTGGAGGCGGTCAGGATGTCGCCGAGGCGATAGGCGTGGCCGCTGACCATGTTCTCGGTCGCGGCCACGATGCTGTGCACCTCCCACGGTACGCCGAGTCGGACCGCGCCCTCGAAGGCCGCGATCACGGCGGCCGCACCGGCCATGTCCATCTTCATGTCGAGCATGCCGTCGGTGGGCTTGATCGAGTAGCCGCCCGAGTCGAACGTCACGCCCTTGCCGATGAGGCACACGCGGCCCTTGCTGGCGGCCTTGGGCTTGTAGCTGAGGTGGATGAACTTCGGCGGCTCGTCGCTGCCCTGCGCGACACCGAGGAAGCAGCCCATCTGCCGTGCCGCACATGCATCGCGATCGAGCACCGTCAGCTGCACGTCGTGGTCGCCCTGCAGCGACGCGACGATCTCTTTGGCGGTCTCGGCGAGGTGTGTCGGTGTGACCAGGCCGGCGGGGCCGTTGACGAGGTCACGCGCCCGCGCAATCGAGCTCGCGATGATCTGTCCACGGCCCGAGCCCTCTGCGGGCGCGGTCGAGTCCGCGACCACCACGACCTCGCGTACGCTCCGACGGCTGCGCTTGTCCTCGGCCACGAAGCGCTCGTAGGCGTAGCCACCCAGCTCGCATCCCTGCGCGAAGAGGTTGCCCGTGCGCACCGCTGCGGTCGCGTCGCCCCACGCGCCGATGCCCGCAAAGCTGCGCAGATCCACGGCCAGTCGCGACACCCCGGCGGCGTGTCCGAGCCGCACGAGGTCGTGGCCGAGGGTGCGCATCGCTGCCGGGTCGGCGAGGTCGCCCACGCCGACCAGCACGACGCGCTCGAGCACATCGCCGACCGTGCGCGTGAACGAGAACGTGTCGCCAGGCTTGCCGCCGAAGCGGGCCGCCGTGAACGCTTCACGCACGGGCTTGCCGAAGGCGCCGTCGAAGGCGTCGGGGTTGGGCACGTCGCGCACGACGACGGCGAGCAGCTGATCACCGACCGCGGCCGGGGCTTCGGAGGTCCAGGAGAGCGTGAGCATGGCGTCCAGTGGTGCGGGAAAGACGCAGCGCCGCAGGCACTGCGAGCCGGACTATCGCACGGACGATGCCTCACCCCGCGACTGCAATTTGGCTTGCAATTTCCACGGGTTGCGCGCCCCTCGCGCTGCCCAAAAGGTCTCACCCCAGCCTACGTTTGCCTACCCATCACGATCGTTCACCTACACAAAAGGATCGCTCACCTTCACGTAATTAGGCGACAAAGATAATAATTGTTATTGACATGCGCCAAACCCGACCGTATGGTCCTCCTACCGTTGCCCCTTGAAGGAGGGTCCAAACATGGCTGAAGGCGATACCGAACAGGCACCCGCGAAGCGCGGCAAGAAGAAGGCTGGCAAGAAGAAGGCCGCCAAGAAGAAGACCGCCAAGAAGAAGACCGCCAAGAAGACTGGTGGCAAGAAGAAGGCGGCCAAGAAGGCTGGCAAGAAGAAGACCGCCAAGAAGGCTGGCAAGAAGAAGGCCGCCAAGAAGAAGGCGGGCAAGAAGAAGGCTGGCAAGAAGAAGGCCAGCAAGAAGCAGGCGGCCGCGAAGGCCTGAGCTGCGCCTCCACTGCGTGTCGAACGCAGGCGCCGTCGCAGTCCTTCGAGGCCGCGGCGGCGCGGTGTTTTAAGCGGTCCGATCGCTGAGGTTCGAGCCCCAAAAGCGGCTCGCGTCGGTGACTGGAACGCGAGCATGTCCCCGCCGACCTCGAGCTTCGTCGAGGCCCGCACAGCGTCGGCTCGAGGCGCGAGCGCGAAGGCTACGAGCCGAGCAGCTGCGAGAACGCCGAAAGATGCGCCGGGGCCCGCGGGCCCGCGAAGATCACGGTGGTGTCCGGCAGTGCCTCGACGTGCATGGCGAGCGCATCGAGCTGGGCGCCATCGAGGCGTCGCGATGGTCCGGCGCCGTCGGCCCGCAACCACGCATGCGCGCCCACGAGCACGTCGTCACCTTCGCGCTCGTAGCGGGGACGGCCGCCCTCGAACGCGCCGTAGAGCAGCGTGACGCCGAGTTGACGTGCGAACTCCTGCGCAACATCGGGTTCCCACAGACCTTCGGGCTCCCACACCACATCGATGCCCTCGTCGCGCCGGGCTTGCACGAACTCGCGGATGCGCTTGCGACCGAGCGCGCCGGGTGTGACCGAGGCGCCGGTTCGCAGCACCACACGCTGGCCACCGCTGGCCTGCACGCACAGCCGCGTGACATCCCACGCGTGGCGCACGGCATCGTTGTTCTGCAGCCCGCCGAACTCGTGCTCCTCGCCGGCGGGTCGCCGCGCCGAGCGTTGTCGCAGGCCGTCCTCGCGGGCGTGCGAGACCAGGTGCCACACGTACGGCAGCAGCGTCGCGGCGGGATAGCGCCGACGCACGACCTCGGACCACCGCTGCATCGCCGACAGGCGCGGCGGGTCGAGCAGCGTTCGCTCGAGCAAGACCAAACCAACGCGCGTGTCGGGGGCACCCGCACGCGCGTTCTCTGCGGAGAGCAACAGCCCCAAACCGACCATGCGCGAGCGAGAGGGTAGGCCCGCGGCTCGTGCCGACGCAATCACGGCCCCATCACGACGGCCGGCACGCGCGCGCGAAGCGGTCGCGATCTCACGCGGGGTCGTCGAACGCCGGCGCGTCGCTGCCCGAAGGCTGGTAGCGAGGGACCGCGACGGTGACGACGGTGCCGCCGTTG
>WBZX01002902.1_pt1 | contig 11275 bp, 5 predicted proteins | sample 5204211 | NCBI WGS metagenome assembly WBZX01 (sample SAMN12344362, study PRJNA552823) | activated sludge metagenome | biome: Activated sludge suspended growth; feature: Nitrification reactor; material: Wastewater; isolation source: activated sludge from nitrification reactor of wastewater treatment...
CGCATCGAGCTCGCCGTGGTGGCTGAGCGCCTGCGCGACCCACTCGTCGAGCAAGATGCGATTGCCGTCGAGCGCGTCGGTGTGGCTGGCGATGCGCTCCGCGGCCGCGCGATAGATGGCCAGCGCCCCCGCATAGTCGCCGGTCGCGTAGGGTAGGTGTCCGCGCGCCGCAGCCAACACCAGGGTCTCGTCGTGATCGTCGCCCAGGTGCTCGCGCCGCAACGCCCAGCCGCGCTCGTACGGCCGCGTCATCGCCTCGAGGTCGCCGAGTTCGTAGAGGATGTCGCCGTAGTTCGCGTTCCACTCCGCCGCCAGCAGCGGCTCGCCCGCCGCGAGGCCTTCGCGGGCGGCCTGCTCGAGCAGCGCGCGCGCCTGCGCGAGGTCGCCACGGCTCTTCTCGAGCCCAGCGCGCAGGATGCCGTGCTCGAGTGCGATCGCAGGTTCATCGCGCAGCTGCAGCTGATCGAGCGCGCGCAGCCCTGCCGACGTCTGCCCGAGATCGAGGCGCTCGCGGGCGCGTGCGAGCACCTCGAAGGCCTCCATGCGACGGGGATCGTCAGCGCCATCGAAGTGGGCGAGGTACGCCGGCTGCTCGCAGCGGTCCTGGTCGCGCTGCAGTCGCTCGATCGCCTCGAGCGCGTTCAGCAGCGAGGCGGCATCGGGATCGCTCATCGACGCCACCAGCTCGCGTTCGCGGGCGAGGATGTGATCGAAGCAGGCACCCATCGCGACGTGGACCCGTGGCGCGGCGCCCTCGATGGGGCCGGCCATGCACCAGCGATGGCGCGCTGACGACCATGCCACGCTGCCGTCGTCGAGCGCTGCGAGCACGCGGTCGGTGGTGTCGGCCGCGAACGGCACCGCGACCGCCCGCATGGTCGCAGCCACACGACCGCGCAGGTCGTCGTTCCACACCGACGCGACCGCGGTGGCGTCGCGATCGCAGTGCTGGCGATGCAGGTCCGACGGTCGCGTCAGCTCGCGTGCACCCACCGCGACGGCGGCCCCGGTCAACAACGTGCCGCCGAGCGCGGCGAACCGACGTCGGCGCGCGGCCGGGTCGCGTCGCAGCTCGTCGAGCAGCGGCCGCAGCGTCGGGAAGCGATCGCCGGGCGCCGGCTTCAGCGCGCGGTGGATGGCCCGCTGCAGGCGCAGGGGCACGTCGCTCGGCCGCGGGAACTCGAGCACCGTACCTTCGAGCACCGCGACGAAGTACTCGGCCGGGCCCTCGCCCGGGAACGGCAAGTAGCCGTTCAGGCCCTCGAACAACGCCACCGCGAAGGAGAACTGATCGGCGCGGGGCGTGGCCGCGTTGCTACCCTGCTCCGGTGGCATGTACGCCGGCGTGCCGAGTCGTGCACCCGCAGGGGTGATGTCGCTGCCGAAGGCGCCGCGGCGCGAGCCGCCCGAGCGCGACGCCGTCTCGAAGCGATCACTGGCGTCGGACGACGCCGCTGCGCGATCGGTGACGTCGGCGTCCGGGCGATCGTCGTCGGCGGCGATCGCATCACGGGCGGAGACCGCCGCGTTGGCGTCTTCGCTCGGCTTGGCGAGGCCGAAGTCGACCACCTTGGCCTGCCCGGTGCGCGTGACCAGCACGTTCTCCGGCTTGAAGTCGCGGTGCACGATGCCTTGCTCGTGGGCGGCCAACAGCGCGTCACCGGCCTGTGCGAACACGCCGGCGACCTCGCGCCACGAGCGGATCTCGGCGCGCAGCCACTGTCGCAGGGTCATGCCCTCGATCAGCTCCATCGCGATGAACAGGTCACCGGTCCCGGCGTCGCGGCCGACGTCGTAGACCGCGACGATGTTGGGATGGCTGAGCCGCGCGATGGCTTGACCCTCTCGCAGCATCCTCAGGCGCGCGTCTTCGTCGTCGCTGTAGCGGTGCAGTCGCTTGATCGCGACCGCCCGATCCAGCTCGGGGTCGTGGGCGCGGAACACCTCGCCCATGCCGCCGGAGCCCAGTCGCTCCTCGAGCAGGTATCGTCCCAGTGTCTCGATCGCGGGCGATAGCGGTGCGCGCAGCGATGCGTCCACACCCGTCGTGTGACTGATCCGCTGCGTCGGCGGAAACAGCCGCATCCGCGCGTCGCCCTGGTCCGGCTCCCGCAACCGCGCAGGAGGCTATCAGGCATTTGCGGGCACGGGGATCGGCGAACGCGACATGGCCGTTGGATCGGCGTTCGCAAGCGGCACCCACGGCCGCCGGGCGAGTGCCACGCGGGCCCGGAGCTCCCCATCCCCCGTCGCTGCGCTGCTTGCCGTCGTCGCGGGTGGCAGCGTCGCGTTCATCCGCGACTCAGATCTGCCGCATCAGCTCGGCGAGCAGCTGCTTGTCGTTGGCGAACGTCATCGCGACATCGACACCGAGGCGCCCTGCCCGGACCAGACGCGCCATCGCGAGCTCGAAGCTCACCATGCCATCGGCGCGGCCCTTCTGAATCTCGCTCTGGATCTGGTGCCCTCGTAGATCGCGGATCTTGGCCGCCACCGCAGTGGTCACCAGCAGGCGCTCGTAGGCCGGCACGCGGGCCGGCGGGCGTGTCGAGGGCAGCAGCACCTGGGTGATGACGGCTCGCAGCACCGCCGCGAGCTGCACGCGGATCTGCCCCTGCTGGTGCTCGGGGAACACGTCGACGACGCGATCGATCGCCATCGAGGCGCTGCCGGCGTGCATCGTCGCGAGCACGAGGTGGCCGGTCTCGGCGGCCGTGAGCGCGGCAGCGACGGTCTCGCGGTCGCGCAGCTCACCCACCATGATGATGTCGGGGCTCTCGCGCAGCGCGGCTCGCAAGCCAGCGGCGAAGTCGGCGACGTGGCGGCCGATCTCGCGTTGCTGCACCAACGCGCGCGCGGGCTGGTACTCGTACTCGATCGGATCCTCGAGCGTGATGACGTGTTTGGGTGCGGTGCGGTTGACGTGCTCGACCAACGCGACCAACGTGGTCGACTTCCCGGCGCCCGCGGTGCCGGTGACGAGCACGAGGCCGCTGCGGTGTTGCGTCAGCTCGTGGAAGTCGTCGGGCAGTGCGAGCTCGCGAAGGCTCGGCACATCGGTGCGGATCGGTCGTAGGGCCGCCGAGGCACCGCCGTGGCGGCGGAACAGGTTCACGCGCCAGCGGCGGCCAGCGCCGCGATCGCGGAGGTCGAGCGCGATGTCGGTCGAGCCCGAACGTGCGAGCTCGTCGCGGTGCGCGGCATCGAGGTGGGGCTCGAAGTAGCCCAGCAGTGCGGGCTCGTCGAGGATGACGTCGTCGAGCTCCATGAGCGTGCCGCCCACGCGCAGTCGCACCGCATGGCCGCTCGCGATCAGCACGTCCGATGCGCCGTGGTGCTCCGCGAGATCGAGTGCCCGCGCGAGCTGGGCGTCGTCGTACGCCCGCGTCGGCGCGGGGCTCGGGCTCATCACCGCAGCGGCGGGCGCCGGCGGGATCGGAGCGTCGGCGCTCCGGCTCGGCGACGCCGCCACCGGTGCTGTTGCCACGCGCGTGGGTGCAGCCGCGGACGTCTTCGCGCCGGCGCGCGGCTCGACCACCGGGCGGAAGCTCAGGCGCAGGTCCGCGGCGGCCCCCGACGGTCGATCGACCAGCACCGAGAACCGATGCCCGTCACCGCTGCGGTGCTCGCTCTCGATGCTGTCGCCACCCGCGAGCGCAGCGCGCTGCGGCTCGGACAGGACCTCCTCGAGGATCATCGCGACCATGTCGGCGTCGAGCGCCGGCATCGAGAGCGCCACCTTCGCGCCGGCGCGCTCGAGCACGGGCGCCGCGGCCGGGCGGATGATCAACGCGGACGCCGACTGGGCTTCGAGCAACTTGAGCAACGGATCGACGATCATGGGATGCGCCTCCGCGCGCGCAGGCACGAGAGTGCAGCCGCCGTGCCGGCGGCCACAAGGCGTGATTTTCGTGGGGCTGCGTGGCGCCCGGGGGCGCTGCGGCGCAGCGACGACGGCCCGGCGTCGGCGGTGCCGCGGACGATCGTGCATGCCCGCGGTGCGCCGCGCTGCCAGTTCGTCACGCGGGCCCGTTGCTCACGAGGGATAGCTGAGTGCGAGTGCGAACGGCCCCACCTCGATGCGATCGCCGCGCTGCAGCTCGGCACGGCCGTGGATCGGCCGCCCGCCGATGCGTACCGAGCCGTCGTCGACCAGCGGTCGCAGCTGCGGGAGGTCGGGCAGGCCGCTCCACTCGAGCACCGCGTGTAGCGGCTGCACATCCGGACCACGCAGGTGGATCTCGACGTCGCGCGCACTGCCGATGCGGTGGATGCCGGGCAGCAGCAGCTGCTGGTCGAAGCCGCCCCAAGGCAGCGTGATCTCGAGCATCGCCGCGACCGCCACGCCGAAGTCGTAGTGGAGGATCGAGCCCAGCGCATTGGCGAGCACGCCGGCGTCGGCGGGCCGTAGCTCGGGGAGCTTCTCCAAGCACTGCAGCACCAGCTCGCCCAGCGCGGGCGGCAGATCGACCAGGTGCGGGTAGCGATCGAGCGGCAGCGGTAGCGCACTGCGGTGCGCCGCCAGCCACGGCACCGGATCGTCGCGCAGGCGATCGCGTACCTCCGAGAAGCCGTGCTCGGGGAAGAACAGGCAACGCCCGCTCAGCAGCTCGTAGAGCACCACTGCGAGGCTGTAGACGTCGCTGGCCGGCAGCAGCTTGTTGCTGTGCAGCTGCTCGGGCTGGCTGTAGTGCGGCGTGCCGACCAACAACCGTCCGATGGTGACCTCGCTGCCGATGGTGCCGGTGCGATCCCAAGCGCGCGCCAGCCCGAAGTCGATCACGCGGACATTGTGGTCGGGCTCGACCCACAGGTTCGCGGGCTTGATGTCGCGGTGCACGATGCCGTGCGCGTGGGCCTCGGCGAGCCCAAGACACGCCTGATGGATCATCCACGTCGCCTGGGCGGCGGGCATCGGCTCATCGAAGTCGTGGAACTCATCGAGCTGCTGACCCTCGAGGCAGTCCATGAGGATGAAGACCCGGCCGTCCTCGCCCTGGCCGGCGGCGTGGACCCGCACCACGTGATGGTTGGTCAGCGTGCGCAGCACCGCGATCTCGCGCAGCGCCCGCGCGGCGGCGTCGGAGTCGCCCACCGGCCGCAGCGACAGCTTGAGTGCGGCGTCGCGGATGAAGCCCGGCGCGCGTACGCGGTACACCGCCGCGAACGCGCCACGACCGAGGACGTCGACGACCTCGTAGTCGCCGTACCGCTCGCCGGGCTCGAGCTCGCCGTCGTCGTTCATGCGTGGGCCTCCAACCAGGCGTCGACCATGGCGGCGAACTTCGGTGCGCGCGCGATGACGATGGTGGCGTGTCGGCGAGCGCTCTGCGCCAGCGCGCGCGCGCGTGCGGGTTCGCGGGCGAACAGCGCATCGGCGAGCCAGTACTCGGCATGGGCGACCGCCAGCGGGTCCCCACCGCGCTTGGCGTGTACCGCCAACGCCTGCTCGAGCGGGGCGATGGCCTCGTCGGTACGCCCCAACGCCAACAGGGTCGCACCGCGGCAACCGAGCGGCTCGAGCCGCAGCGGCGACATCGGGTCGACCTCTGGCGGTAGCGTTGCGAGCGCGTCGTCGCACAGCTCGAGCGCGGTCTCGAACTCGGCACCTTGGTACGCGACCAGGCCGAGGATCCACAGCGGACGCAGGCGCGCCTGCGCGTACGCTGGGCCCATGGTCGACAGCAGGTCGTTGGCCCGCGAGGCGTGGCTCCGCGCCGACTGGGCGTCGTCGTCATACAGGGCCACGAGCGCCGCGAGCTCCTCGGCGGCCGCGTCGGCGAACGAACCCTCGCCGAAGGTGGCGCGCAGTCGCTCGCTCGCCCGCGAGGCCACCGCGCGCGCGCGGGCAGGGCCGTACAGGTGGAGGTCGAGCACGGCGACCGCGTGCAGTGCCCGCGCCAGCGCGGGCGCATCCGAGACCGTGGGCTTGTCGACGAGCTCGAGCGCGTGACGACACGATGCCTCGCCCTCGACCAGCTCGCCGCGCATGAGATACGACTCGCAGATGTTGACGTAGTTGTCCGACAGCCGCGGGTGGTCGTCGCCGTAGATCTCCCGTGCGATCGCCAGCGCGGCCTCGAAGTCGACCCGCGCAGCGAGGGCATCGCCCTCCAACAGCGTCACGGTGCCGCGGTTGTTGAGCAGCACCGCGCGCCGCGACGACTGTGAGCCCGGCATGCCATCGAGCAGCGACAACGCCTCGCCGTAGGCTGCACGCGCGCGCGGGAGATCGCCGGCGCTCTGGTAGACCGCGCCGAGCATGATGAGGTGACCGGGCGCGTGGGTGTCGGGGCCCAGGCGCACGAGCTCGCTCTCGACCACCGACGCCAGCCGCAGCGCCTCGGGGATGCGCGTCTGCATGACGCCGAGCAAGAACGCCAGCTCGGTCCACGCGACCACGCGCAGGTCGTCGTCGCGGGCGGCGCCCGCGTGCTGGGCCGCGCGCTCGAGCAGCGGCGCGGCCTCGTCGGTGCGGCCGCTGTCGATGAGCTGGCGCGCCAGGAACACCTCGATGTCGGCGGTGGCACCGGGCCAGCCGACGCGCTCGGCCCGGGTGAGCAAGGCCTGGGCCTGGGTCACGCCCTCGAGGGCGATCCAGTGGGTCTGCAGCTCGGTGATGTCGGCTTCGAGCGCGAGCGCGGCCTCGCGCTGTGCTGGGTCGTCGGGCAAGGGGCGATGCGCGAGCAAGCGCTCGGTGTCGTTGCACTCCTGCGCGCCGATGAGATCGTAGGTGCCGATCACTGCGTCGACCGAGGTGTCGGCGGTCGAGGTCGCGAGCCGATCGGTACGACGCTCGAGGTCGGCGAGCCGTCGCGACAGGCAGCGACTGCGGGCATCGAAGGCTGCGTCGGACTCACTGCCGTCGCGATACGCGATGCATGCGGCCTTGGAGAAGTCGCGCCAGTCGCTCGCGAAGGCGGCGAGGTGGTCGAGCGCGCGCTGACGCGCGGCCGGCTCGATGTCGTGATCGGCCAGTCGCCGATCGAGCTCGGCGCGACGGCCGTCGTTCCACACCCCTTCGATCGCGGCGCCGGCCGACGCGCACGGATCGACGGGTTCCTCGCGGTGGCCCAGGCCCATCGCCGCAGCACCGATCCCCACCAGGCCGGCGGCGCCGAGCAGCATCAGCACCGGTCGCCGCCGACGTGGGGGCGATAGCGCGACGATGAGCTCGTGCATGGTCGCAAAGCGCTGCTGCGGATCACGGGCGAGCCCGCGCTCCAGCGCGGCGCGGACGCGAGGCGGCACCTTGCTCTCGCGGGGGAACGAGCGCATCTCACCGCGGGTCACCGCGAACGCGAGCTCGCCGACGGTGCCGCCCGCGAAGGGCCGCTCCCCCGCGAGCGCCTCCCACAGCGCCACGCAGAAGCTGAACTGATCGCTGCGGGCGTCGACCGCGAGCGCGAGGTGCTGTTCGGGTGCCATGTACGCTGGCGTGCCGAGGATCGCACCCGCCAGCGTGACCGGGCGATCGAGGCGGCCCGAGGCCGTGAGCGGCGTGCTCTGCAGGCCCTCGCGCTCGGTGTTGCCGCTGGGTCGCGCGAGTCCGAAGTCGGTCACGCGCACGCGACCATCGCGATCGATGAGCACGTTGTCGGGCTTGAAGTCGCGGTGCACCAGCCCGGCGTCGTGCGCGGCCGCGAGTCCGCGGCCGGCATACACGAAGTACTCGACGATCTCCGCCCACGCGCGTGGCTGCGCCAGCCACTGCCCCATGGTCTGGCCATCGACGAGGTGCATCGCGAGGAACACCTGGTCGGCGATCGAGCCCGCGTCGTACACCGGCACGACGTTGGGGTGGGCGAGTCGCGCCATCGCCTGTGCCTCGCGCAGCAGTCGCGACCGCTCCCGCGCGAGCGCATCCGGGCGCTCGGTCGAGGTGCGCAGGACCTTGAGCGCCACCTTGCGGTCGAGCTCGGGATCGTAGGCGGCGTACACGACGCTCATGCCGCCGCGGCCGATGGGCTCGATCACGACGTAGCGCCCGAAGGTGCTGCCGCGCTCGACCTCGCGTCGCACGGGCACGGCGTCGCTCAAGGTCTCCTGCGACAGGCCGACCTCGCTGCTTTCCCCCGGCTTCGTCACGTCCCCAGACGATCCTACGCGAAGCGGCCGGCGTTGGCCCGGTCGCGACCCCGGCGAAGCGGCCGTTCACGCCGTGTGGGAGCACGTCGCGCGTCCGACCGGCCGCGCCCTTGCGAGCCGTGGCCAGCGGGGTGCCGCGTGGCTACTCGTCGTCGCCGCGCAGCGCCGCGAGCACCGAGATGTCCTCCAGCGTCGTGACGTCCCCGCGGGGCGCCTGACCGGCCGCCAGCTCGCCCAGCAAGCGCCGCATGATCTTGCCGCTGCGCGTCTTGGGCAGGGCATCGGCGAAGCGGATCGCGTCGGGTCGCGCGAACTTGCCGATCTCGGCCGCGACGTGGTCCGCGAGCGCCTCTCGCAGCCGGTCGTCGGGGTCGCGTCCACCCTTCAAGGTCACGAACGCGACCAAGGCCTGACCCTTGAGCTCGTCGGGGCGACCGACCACTGCGGCCTCGGCGACGTCCGGGTGCGCGACCAGGACGCTCTCGATCTCCGCGGTGCCCAGCCGATGGCCGGCGACGTTCACGACGTCGTCGACGCGGCCCATCACCCAGTAGTACCCGTCGGGATCGCGCCGGGCGCCGTCGCCCGTGAAGTACTTGCCGGGGTAGCGCGCGAAGTAGGTCTCGCGGAAGCGCTCTTCGTCGCCCCAGATGCCGCGCATCATCGACGGCCACGTCTGCTCGATCACGAGGTAGCCGCCCTCGTTGTCGCTCGCCTCGGTGCCGTCGTGGCGGAGGATCTTCGGCACCACGCCGAAGAACGGCAGGGTGCACGAGCCGGGCTTGGCCGCGATCGCACCGGGCAGCGGCGCCATCATGATCGCGCCGGTCTCGGTCTGCCACCAGGTGTCCACGATGGGGCAGCGGTTGCCACCGATGACCTCGCGGTACCACATCCACGCCTCGGGGTTGATCGGCTCGCCGACGCTGCCGAGCAGGCGCAGCGACGACAGGTCGTGGCGCGCAGGGTGCTCGTCGCCCCAGCGGATGAACGCGCGGATCGCCGTCGGTGCCGTGTAGAAGATGGTCACGCGGTGGCGCGCGATGATCTCCCACAGGCGATCGGGCCCGGGCTGGTTCGGCGCGCCCTCGTACATCATCACGGTCGCCCGGTTGCACAGCGGCCCGTACACGATGTAGCTGTGGCCGGTCACCCAGCCGATGTCGGCGGTGCACCAGTAGACATCCTGCTCCTGCAGGTCGAACACGTACTTGGTCGAGACGTAGGTGCCGACCATGTAGCCGGCGGTGGTGTGCAGCACGCCCTTGGGCTTGCCGGTGGTGCCCGAGGTGTAGAGGATGAACAGCGGGTGCTCGGCCGCGACCGGCACCGCGTCGCAGTGCTCGGCGGCGCCCTCGACCAGCTGTGACCACTCGTGGTCCCGCTGTGACTGCAGCGTGATGGGATTGTGGGTCCGGCGTAGCACCAGCGTGTGCTCGACGCAGGGGCAGGATGCGAGCGCGCGCTCGACGTTCTCCCACAGCGGCACGATCTTGCCGCGACGCCATGCGCCGTCCTGCGTGATGATGAGCTTGGCGCCGGCGTCGTTGACCCGATCGCGCACCGCATCGGTCGCGAAGCCGCCGAAGATCACGCTGTGGATCGCGCCCAGGCGCGCGCACGCCAGCATCGCGACCACCGCCTCGGGCACCATGCCCATGTAGATGACCACGCGATCGCCGGCGGCGACCCCGAGCTTGCGCAGGGCGTTGGCGCACTTCGAGGTCTCGCGCAGCAGCTCGGCGTAGCTCAGCCGCACGACCTCACCGGGCTCGCCCTCCCAGATGATCGCGGTGCGGTCGCCCGCCCCCGCCGCGACGTGCCGGTCGAGGCAGTTGTAGGCGAGGTTGGTGGTGCCGCCCTCGAACCACCGGGCCTTCGGTGGCTCCCAGCTGCGCACCTGCTTGGGCGCCTCGAACCAGTGCAGCTCGGCGGCGAGCTCGGCCCAGAACCCGGCGGGATCTTCGACGCTGCGGCGGTACATCGTGTCGTAGAGCTCGCGTGAGCCCACGCGCGCCTCCCGGGAGAACTCTGCCGGTGGCTCGAATACCCGCGATTCCTTGGACACACTGACGATCGAATTGGTCATGCGCTGGCCTCGACGACGAGTAGGCGGCTTACCACAGAATCATGCCGTGGCTTCGGCCGGGCCCGACGCGAACGGCGTCGACCGCAAGCGCGGCGGGTGGTGCGAACGCCCTTCGCCGCCCGTGCGGGCGAGCGCGGGCGCGCAACGAAGGGCGGCGTCGCGCCATCGCCCACGGGCGGCGCCTGTGAGCAGGGATACCGGCCCTGCCGCGTGCCTCGGCGCCATCCTGCCCCCGTGGCGACCGGCTCACGACGGGTGTTATCCTGGCTTCGGTCCCGTTCGCCTTCATGCATTCCGCGCTTGGCGTAGAGCGGGGAGGAAGTCAGAGAGAGAGAGATGTCGAAGAAACTGTTTGTCGGCGGGCTGTCCTGGGGCACCACCGACGATCGGCTCAAGGAGGCCTTCGGGCGCTTCGGCGAGGTGACCGAGGCGAAGATCATCACGGACCGAGAGACGGGGCGCTCTCGGGGCTTCGGCTTCGTCACCTACGCAGAGCCCGCGGCGGCCGAGCAGGCGATCAAAGAGCTCGACGGGCAAGAGCTCGACGGGCGCACGATCCGGGTGAACGAAGCGCAGAACCAGACGCGCCCGCGTGGCGGTGGTGGGCCCCGCGACGGTGGTCCTCCGAGCAGCTTCGGCGGCAACGATCGCGGACCCCGTGGCGGCGCACCGGCGGGTGATCGCGATCGCGGCGGTGGCGGTCCTGGACGCGATCGTGATCGCGATCGTGATCGTGATCGTGACTTCGGCGACTTCGGTGACGACGGTGGCGGCCGACGTGGCCGCGGCGCACGTCGCTGAGGTCGACACGCAACGCGCCCGCGGGGCTTGCCGTGGGTGCGTCCGAGTGCACGGGGAGGGGCGTCTTCGCCCCTCTCTTGCGTGGTTGCGTCGCTGCGACGCGGCCGCGTGCCGCGGACGCGTGATTCGCTGGCAGGGCTTTGTCCAAGCTTGGCCATTCGATCGAGATCGACGTTCCTACTGCGTCCCTCGACGATGAACACGATTCCGGTTTTCCCTGATCCAACGGCCAGCTCGCCATCTGCGTGCCGATCCATGGCGGGGATTTTGCGAGGCCCATTGCGGGCGCGTACCGTG
>WBZX01002903.1_pt1 | contig 11275 bp, 9 predicted proteins | sample 5204211 | NCBI WGS metagenome assembly WBZX01 (sample SAMN12344362, study PRJNA552823) | activated sludge metagenome | biome: Activated sludge suspended growth; feature: Nitrification reactor; material: Wastewater; isolation source: activated sludge from nitrification reactor of wastewater treatment...
CGCCGTCGTCGTCGCCGTCGCAGGCGTCGCCCGACCCGTCCGTGTCCGAGTCGATCTGGTTCGTGTTCGCGACGAGCGCGCAGTTGTCGACCGCGTCGAGCGCGCCGTCGCCGTCGTCGTCGGAGTCGCACGCGTCGCCGAGGTTGTCGCCGTCCGTGTCGAGCTGGCTCGCGCTCGCCGTCAGCGGGCAGTTGTCGCTCTCGTCGGCCGCGCCGTCGCCGTCGTCGTCGCCGTCGCAGGCGTCGCCCGCGCCGTCGCCGTCCGTGTCCTTCTGATCGTCGTTCGCCGCGGAGGCGCAGTTGTCGGTCGCGTCCGGCACGCCGTCCGCGTCGTCGTCGCCGTCGCAGGCGTCGCCCTGCCCGTCGGCGTCGAAGTTCGCCTGGTTCGCGTTGGCGACCACCGGGCAGTTGTCGGTCTCGTCCGCCACGCCGTCGCCGTCGTCGTCGCCGTCACACGCGTCGCCGAGGCCGTCGCCGTCGCCGTCGGCCTGATCCGCGTTCGCGAGGGCCGCGCAGTTGTCGGCCGAGTCCACCGCGCCGTCGCCGTCGTCGTCCGCGTCGCACGCGTCGCCCTGGCCGTCGGCGTCGAGGTCCGCCTGGTCGGCGTTGGCGACGGAGGGACAGTTGTCGCCGGTGTCGGCCGCGCCGTCGTTGTCGTCGTCCGCGTCGCACGCGTCGCCGTCCGCGTCGCCGTCCGCGTTCAGCTGGTCGGCGTTCGCGACGAACTGGCAGTTGTCGGCCGTGTCGTCCCGTCCGTCGTTGTCGTCGTCCGGGTCGCACGCGTCGCCGGCGCCGTCGCCGTCGTGGTTGGCCTGATCGGCGTTGTTCACGGCGGGGCAGTTGTCGGCCGCGCCGAGGATCCCGTCGCCGTCCGCGTCGGCCAGATAACAGACCTGGAGGTAGGGCCTGTTGCTCACGCTCGACTCGCTGCTCCACGCCAGGTGGCTGCCTGTCGCCGCCTCCTGGAGCATGATCCCGTAGTTGGGAGTCGATCCGTTCATCCACGCGGCCACGAGCGGCGTGATGTCCATGGACTTCTGTCCCCAGCCCGAGAAGGTCGACAGGGGAGTCTGGTCGACGCCGGTGAGGAAGGGGAAGTTGGCCGTGTCAGCGGTCTGCTCCGACCAGGGGACCATGACGCGGTTGAGGAACACCGGGTCCGAAGACTCGTTGTAAGAGACCGTCAGGTTGAAGCGCGCGTGGGTGACCGTCGCGCCGGCGGGGACGGGGCTGAGGTCGAATCCGAAGAGAGCGCGGTTGAGCGAGCCGCCGGAGGAGGCGCCCATCCAGATGCTCGTCTCGCCGCCGGGCGTGTAGTTGGGGTAGTCGCCGCTCAGGAAGGTGTCGTACACGTTGCCCGCGGTTCCGCGGCGGATCGTGACGCAGGTCTCCTGATCGTAGGCCGCCTGTGCCGCCGCTGTGCGCGCGGCCATGAGGGCAGACGAGGCGAGGAACAAGGCAAGGAGGGGTCGGGGGAATCGAGCGTGCTTCATGGTCTCCAGGGAAGGCAGCCGGGCTGCAAAAAGGCCTCTTCTCGCCTCGGGCGCGTCCTGGGTGGAGAGCCAACCATGGGCATGCCCGAAGTGAGGAGTGGGAGCACTACGTCCTAGAAAATCCTTCACCGTATATGAAGGACACCCGCCGAGTCAATCGCGAAGAGCGAGCCTGGGAGAGACTCTGACGGGGCACGCCCGCGCCGTTCAACTGGCCGCGTTCGGCCGCTGCGAGAACCTCGCAAATCGAGGGCGCCTCGTGGGGCGTTGACCGTCCAGGGAAACCACCTCTCCGTTGTCTGTCCCGGAGGGGAGGGTGCTGGCGCTCGGGGTCTGACTAACCCCTCAACGTAGGCGAAACACGGCCCCATGGGCAAGCACGGAATCGCACCAGCCCGTCGATTTCGACGGCCGCTAGCATTGTGCTCGACGACGACAGGGGCCTCCTCTGCCTCCGCCTCCGGCCGCGTCTTTCCCAAGGACCGAGCTATGCTCCGGTCCTACCCGGCACGTCCATGACCCACGGCCGCCCGCTCTCCGCCGCGCTCCTCCTCGCCCTCGCGTCGCTGTCGCCCCTCGGCTGCGGGCGATCGCGCGGGGTCTTCGGCTTCTCGGCGCACCCGTACACCGTCCCGCAGCTCGAGGTCATGCTCGGCGACTGGCCCAACCCCGGCGCGAACCCCGAGAACGTCGTGCGCGACGCCGCCGGGCAAATCGTAGCCGCCCCGACGGATCGCGGCGCCTACGCCGCCCGCCTCGTCGCCTTCACCCCCGGCCGCCCCCCCGCCATCATCGAAGCGAGCCACCCGCTCGAAGCGCTCGGCACCCCCGACCACACCGCCAACATCCGCGAGCCGCCCCACGCCGTGAGCCTCGGAAACGGCGGCTCCATCACGCTCGAGCTCGCGGGCGATCCCATGGGCGACGCCCCCGGCCCCGACCTCTTCGTCTTCGAGGCCGGCCCCAGCCGCGAGGCCGTCACCGTCGAGATCAGCCCCGACGGCGCCTCGTGGACGCCCGTCGGCGAGGCCCCCGGCGGCTTCTTCGCCCTCGACATCGCCCCCTTCGTCAAGGCCGGCGACACCTTCCGCTTCATCCGCCTCACCGACGTCGCCGACAGCGGCGGCGACAACGACGTCTGGCCCGGCGCCGAGATCGACGCCGTCGCCGCCGTCCGCCCGCCGCCCGTCGTCACGCCCGCGCCCCCGCCCGAGCGCATCTCCATCCCCTCCGAGGTGCTCTTCGGCTTCGACAGCGACGTCCTCGGCGCGGGCGCGCCGGCCGAGCTCGATCGCGTGAGCGAGCTGCTCACCAGCCGCCCCGCCGCGCGCCTCGCCATCGAGGGCCACACCGACGACGTCGGCGACGACGACTACAACCTGGCCCTCTCCCAGCGCCGCGCCGCCGCCGTGAAGGCCTACCTCGTGAAGAAGGGCGTCGCCGAGGAGCGCATCGACGCCCGCGGCTTCGGCGAGACCCGCCCCGTCGTCCCCAACGCCGACGACCTCTCCCGGAGCCGGAATCGCCGCGTCGAGCTGATCGTGTCCGGCGGACACTAACTCCCTGCTCGCGCCGGTCGCTCCCGAGCCTCTCCGTTGACACCCGGCGACGCGGCGGCTTTTGTGCGCGCATGACGTCCCGTCTCTCCCCCCTCCCCGCCGCGGCCCTGCTCCTCGCCGCGAGCCTCGCGCCCGCTTGCACAGGGGGCGCGCTCACCGCGCTCTACCCCCCCAGGCCGCCCGCCACGCCCGGCGAGCCCATCGCGGATCCGGCCCCTTCCAAGGTGATCCTGCACACGACGATCACCGCCAAGGCGATGGAACAGGCCCTCGACGACGCCCTCCCAAAGACCGGTGAGGGCACCTTCGAGATGGTTGGTGGAGAGCGCAAGTACACCTACAAGCGCGGCGCCGCGACGGTCCGCTTCGGCCAGGGCCGCGTCACGATTGGCATGCACCTGGATGCCAATCTGGACATGCCTGTCAGCAGCCTCGACGTCGGCCTCGACTTCAAGATGTCGGCGGAGCCCATCGTCACTTCGTCGTACGTCGCCAAGCTCCAGTCCGTCGAGGTCAAGGTCACCTCCGACGACCGCGTCGTGAAGCTCGCCGACAAGGCAGCCGACGTCCTCACCAAGCTCCAGGCGGCCGTCCAGACCAAGCTCGAGGACTTCACCTACGATCTCCAGCCCATGATCCTCCCGGCGTACGAGCGTGTCGCGCGCCCCATCGACATCCCCGTCGGCGACGCCCACGGCTGCGCGCGCCTCTCGCTGATCGGCGTCGAGGCCGGCCCCACGGTCCTCGCCGACGGCATCGAGAAGGACATCGCCTTCGTCGTGGCCCCCTCCGTCACCCTCCCTTGCGGCCCGGACGAGCCTCTCCCGCCGCTCCCGCCCCTCCGCAACGTCGCGACGCTCCCCTCCGGCCCCTTCCTCGTGACGGTGCCAGTCGCCGCCTCCTACGACGAGCTGGCCAAGGCGATGACAGCCACCTTCACGAACGGCAAATTCTACTTCTCCAAGGACTACCCCGATCTCTACATGGAGAGCCCCGAGGTCTACGCCGCCAAGGATCAGCTCGTCCTCAAGCTCCACATCGCCGGCCCCCTCAAGAAGTCGGGCATCGAGACGACCCTCGACGGCGATCTCTACATGAGCGGACACCCCACCGTGGTGGACAACGAGCTTCGCATCCCCGACCTGGAGCCCACCATCGAGACGACGAGCTTCCTCCTCGGCCTCAAGGCGGCCTTCGACGGCGGCGCCATCCGCGATCAGGCCCGCTCCGCGCTCCGCCTCGACATCGGTGAGCGCCTGAAGGCCGCGAAGGACAAGCTCTCCACGGATCTCTCGTTCGCCGAGGGCAAGGGTTGCCTCAAGGCCCAGACCCACAAGATCGAGGTCACCGGCGTCCACGTCCACGCCGCCTACCTGCGAATCTACGTCGACGCCACCGCCAGCGCGGCAGTCACCATGCCCTGTCCGTGACCCTCGAGAGTGGATTTTGGGGGGCGCGGCAGGCCGAATCCGCGTCGTCTGCCACTGTCACCGTGTCCTCGGCGAGGTCCATGTCCAGCATCGGATCGCTGTCCTGCGAAGAGGGCCTCTCGTCCACGAGCCGCCCGACGCGCCCCTCTTTCAGGTCGCAGACGTTGAATCCGCTGTTCTTGTCGCCGTAGAAGAGCCGTCCCCCGCAGCGCACGCGGATGCGGCAGTTGTGATCACCGGACGTCACGGGGCTCACGTCCACGGTGCAGGCGCTCCCCACCGCCACACCCGGTGTTCCTTCGAGCTTGCTCACCTTGCCTGTCCGGAGGATGGGCGCGCTCAGCCGCTCTTTCCTGTTCTCCGGATCGATCAAGGGCTCTCCGTCGCGCGCCAGGCTCAGCGGCTCCATGCGCAGATCGACGCGGAACGTGGGCGCGTTGTCCGACCACACCGTGCCCGAGCGCTGGTTCGTGTCAATCGAGATCTGGCTGCGCCCGCTGCGCGCCCCTTGATCCTGGTAGACGAGGGTGTACTGGAGTGTACCGGCGGACTTCCCGGCTGCCTCGGTGACGTCGCTGCCGTTGCTGGACATCCCGTCGAAAGGATCTGTCGAGCGGTAGAGGAACTTCGTCCCACAGGACACCTCCACCTCTCGCGCGTCCGCGCCCCGCCCGTCGCCGGAAAGCTCCGCCACGATCGTACACGCGGTCCCCGGCGGCGGCCCGCCTCCCTGCGATCGGGCGACGGTGGCTTTCCACTCCACCGAGGCTGTTCGGGCGGTCTTGGCCCGCGGGGGCGGCGGCGGAGGGGGCTCCGCGGGAGTCGGGGGCTCCACGAGGGTCGCGACAGGTGGCGGGACCGGGACCACCGGAGACACCCTCACCGGCTCCTGGATCGTCGGCGGGGGCGGGGGCACGGGCGGCCGACTCCGCAGCAGGAACGCCGCGCCGAAGGCGGCCACCATCAGGCCCGAACAGGCCACGATGAAGAGCGCCATTCGCCCGTTCTGCCGGGGCGGTCCGCTCGGCCGGAGCCGGTTCAGCTCCGAGCGGAGGAGCACCACTTCGCGCTTCGAGGCCTCCAGGGCGGCCTCCGTGGCCCGCATGCGCTCGACCTCGGCCTGCGCGCTCCCGAGCGCCCCTTCCAGGCTCTCGATGCGCGCCCGGAGCGCGTCCCGTTCATCCCGGTAGTCCATGCCCGGAGCCTGGCACGGAGCCGCCCCGCGGAGAAGAGCGGCGTCTCGAGCCGGGCGCGAAATCGGTGCTCGCGGCGCTGTCGCTCCGCCGACCCGGGTGAAGGCCGCCGCCCCGAGCTCGTCCCGAGACATGGGCCTCGCGGTCTACTCCGGAGCCACGATCACGCGGGCGGCCGGGGAGGGGCGCGGCATGGGGAAATAGACTGTTTGCGGCATGCGCGGGGCCGCCAGCCGCAGCCGCTTCTTCGAGCCCGCGAGGGCCTGGACGAGGAGCGCGACGTACTCCACCGACTCCAGCCACGACAGGTGGTACCCCAGGCAGAAGTGCGCCCCTCCGCCGAACGAGGCCAGCTCGATGGGCGTCGGCGCGGCGGACTTGCCGACCCAGCGGTCCGGCTCGAAGGCCTCCGGATCCGTATACAGCGCAGGATCACGCGCCCACAGCGGCGGGCACACGGCGATCTTGGTCCCCGCCGGGAGCGCCCGCCCGAGGTAGGTGACGTCGCCGGTGAGCCGCCGCTCGATGAACCAGCCCGGCGTGTAGAGCCGCACGGCCTCGCGAAACACCCCCTCGCAGAGAGGCAGCTTGCGCGCGTCCGCGAGCGAGAGAGGCCCCGAGATCCCGGCGGCGGCCACCTCCTCCTGGAGCCGCCGCACGAGGTCCGGCCGTTCGGCGAGGTGGAGCGTGGCCCACGTCATGGTGGTGGCCGTCGTCTCGTGTCCGGCGATGAACAGCAGCCGCAGGTTGTCCACCAGCGCCTCGTCCGAGATCAGCCGCCCTTCGTCGTCCCGCGCGTTCGCCAGCGCGTGGAGCAAGGTCTCGGCGCGATGCGGCGCCTGCGGGGGCGATGCCGCGCGCAAGGGAGCGGCCGAGTCGGCGCCCGCGGGAGGGGCCGAGTCGGCGCCCGCGGGAGGGGCCGAGTCTGCGCCCGCGGGAGGGGCCGAGTCGGCGCCGGGGCGCCCGTCCTCGGGGCGCCGCGCGCGCCGCACCATTTCGAGCAGACGCTCGTTGATCCAGGCCGTCGCGCGCAGGGCAAAATACCGCGGCGTCCCTGGCCATTCCACGGGGACGGGCACGAGCCCCCAGAAGACACGCCTGTAGTGAGCGTGCCAGTCCGAGAGGGAGCCCACCTCCACGCCGACGATCCGGAAAATCACGTCCAGCGCCATGGCTTGCGCCCGCGCGTGCACGTCGCCGCCGCCCTCCGAGACGAAGTCCTGGACGTGCCGGAGGACCGTCTCCGACACCACCTTTTCGGCCCCCGACTCCCCGAGCCCCCGCGGCGAGAAAGACGGGTTCATCGCCGACCGAACGCTCCTGTGGGGCGCCCCGTCCAGCGTGAGCAAGCTCTTCCCGAGCAGGTATTCGAGCGAGGCCCGCGACTCCCCGACGAGCACGTTCTTGTGCTTGAGCAGCTCGAAAGCGCCTGTGCCGAGGCAGAATAGGTACCACTGCCCGAACCCCAGGTGCACTTTCACGAAGCTCCCCAGCTCCTTCTCGGCCCGCTGGAGCGCCGGCACCGCGTGCTTGTGCAACGTGAGCGCATGCCCGATCCCCGGCAGGTGCCCGGCCATGACAGGAAATCCATCTCGAAGCGCGGCCATCACTCCTCCGTTGTCGCGAGCACCGTTCGGGTCAAACCCGGGCAGAATACAGAGCCGCTCGTTCCTTCCTCGCGATCTCGTGGAAGACGTGCGGTGCGAACCCCTGCGCTCGGAGGTCTCCGACCCCGCGGTAGCGCTTCAGCCATCGGTCCAGCGCCTCCGGATCCGGACGCGAGAGCCTCGTCGCCCGCGCCTCGTCGAGCTCGCAAAGAACCACGCTCTTCGCAGGCTCCGACAGCGCATCGAGCAGGCGGTCGGAGTGGGTCGAGAGGAGCACCGGGCACGAACGCGCCATCTCTTCGAGCAGCCAGACGACGCGCACGAGGAGCTCCGGGTGCATGTGCGACTCCGGCTCGTCGAACGCGAGAAAGCCATGGGTGCCGTTCAGCTCGGCGATGGCGACGAACGCCAGGTAGGCGAGCTGTCCATCGGAGAGAGAGAGCGCCGAGATAGGCTCCGGGATGCCTCGAAAATCGATGACCAGATCGATCTGCGAGGGGCCGACAGCAGGCGTCCGGACCGTGACGACGTCGTCTCCGAGGCCGAGCCGGACGCGCGCGAGCGTTCGTTCCCAGATCGCCGGCGTGGAGCCGTTGTAGAGCTTGTGGAAGCAGCTCGCGAGGTTGTTCCCGAGCCGATCGAGCTCAGTCGCGACAGCGAGCCGTGCAGGAAGACGCATTGGTGCGGGGGACCCTGTGAGCCATCCCGGCCGGAGCTCGAAAGGCACGTGCACTCGCCCGGCACCGAGCGCCTGCACCACGCGGGCGGCCGCAGGTTGCGCGGAGGTCCCCTGCGACGCGAGCACCGCGGTGAGCGCGAGCGCGCCGGGGTCGACGTTCAGGGAGGTCCGCTGTCCACTCCGCACGTCGAGCGCCTCGCAAGAGGCCGAGTCGCGCATCAGGATGGCCTGTTGTCCGTTCGTCGCGTTCAGTCCGGCCAGAAGGTGTTCTTCGGACACGATCGTCCTGTTGCCCTGCCTGCTCAGGGCAAGGGCGTAGTCGAGCGGGGAGTCGCCGCCCTCGATGGTCAAGCGAACGCGGAGGCTCTTGTCGCCTTTTCGCAGGAGAGACTCCAGCCCTCCGTGAAACGGTCCGAGCTGGTCATTCACGAAGTTGCCGGGTGAGCCGGCCCGTCGAAGGAGCTCGAGCGCCTCGATCAGCGTGCTCTTCCCGCTGCCGTTCTCTCCGATCAGCACGGTGAGACCACCCATGGGCAGACGGACATCGGCGAGCGCGCGCATCCCCTGGATGCGGAGCTCCGTGATCCGGTCGCTGCTGGGGCTTTCTTCGCTCATGGGGTGGTTTCCTCGGGCGGGGCGGGCGCAGTTTCGCTCACAGCCCGCCGCCTTTCAACAGCGCAAAGCGGTGCGGGCGACTTGGGGGAGTCGAGCCGTTCGGAAGCGCCTCCAGCCTCGCGTCGCGGCGGGGCGCATCGAGACGTGGGACACCACGCGCATTCCGCCTGGCAGCGACCGGCGCATGGAGATCCAGCGCGAGCTGGGGCGCGCGGGGCTCGCCGTCGCCCTCGTGTCGGCAGATTTCCTGGCCAGCGAGATGGCCGGTCTGCTCGGACGTCGCAGGGACGATGGGTTGCCCGTCGTGCCGATCCTGGCGCGGCCCTGCCTCGGGGACGGGACGTGGACGACTACGCGCGAGCGCTCCGGGCCGTAGCGGGGCAAGTGCGGCTCTCCGGAGACGAAGAAGAGCGCGCCATCGAGCAAGTATTCGTGGCGCTGGAGGTGAGCACCAGGGTGCGTGGGGCCGAGTCGGACGGGGACGGGGCGCCCAGGGATCGCCGCCCTGCGGGCGTGAAGACGGGTCCAGAGAACATCGGTGTGGACCCAGGAAGGAGGGCGGACGAAGGTCATCGCGCCGTTTCCGCGGCGATCGCGGATCGACCCGACACGGGCGAAGCGCAGGACGAGATCGACGCACGCCGCCGTAGTGGCGCCCCGAACAGGATTTGGTCGGATGCACTACACGCCGGTTTCCGCCAGCGACGCCAATCTCAGCCACTCCGCGGTGCGTTCTTGGTATCCGTGCCAGTTGGTGGAGGTGACGGCGGAGGGGCCGACTGGCAAGCTCCGCGCCAATATCACCTTCGAGTACCTGGGTGCGCCGCCGTTCGATGCCTCGGCAAACGAGGCAGACTGACCATCAGGCTCCCGAACGTCTCCACGTCGCGAAACCCTTTGCGCGGCGGCTTGCTTCGCGGATAGGCTGCCCCCCGAGGGCCGCCGAGGCCGGGAGCGATCGCGGATGGAAGGGTCGAAGAAGCAGGATACGCCGCCCGTCGCCCGCAAGCCCGCGACGCTGGATGACATCCTGATCGGTCGCATCCTCATGGGCGGGGTCGCGTTCGCGCTGACGCTCCTCCTGATGTACGTCGCGCACTGGGTCCTCGTGGGGCTCCTCGGCCTTGGGAAGCTCAAGGCGGCAGTCGCCGTGCCCGTCGTCGTCGGGTGGTTCCTGACGTCGCGCATCGAGCCCACGCTCCCGGAGCGCGGCGCCATCGAGGACGGCAAGGCCCGCGTCGATCCGGGGATGTTCGGGCGCTACCTGCGGCGGGAGATTAACACCTGCGTCGTGGCCGCCGCGGCCGGGGCCCTCGCGCTGGCGTACGGATCGCCCATGCCCACGCGCTCGGAGGTGCAGTCCGTCCACACGGGCGACAAGGGGACGACGCTCGTCTTCCAGCAAGAGCTGACGACGCCGCCGCCCATCCTCAGCGGACTGACCATCACGCTGGCGATCGTCGCCTTCGGGACGGCCTTCTCCGCCGCGCTCGGCGCCCACAAGGCCTGGCAGCTCCGGGAGGCCGTGAAGGTCCAGGAACCAATCGAGAGCCCGGCAAGCGTCGGAAACGACGGAAGCGCCGGGAACGACGGAAGCGCCGGAAACGACGGAAGCGCTGGAAACGACGGAAGCACCGGAAGCACCGGAGACAAAGGAGCCTGATCCCGATGTCCGACCAGAATGCCACTTTCGACGGCGCCTGCACCTGCCGGGAGATCCGGTACAGGATGACGAGCAAGCCCCTCATCATCCACTGTTGCCACTGCCGGTGGTGCCAGCGGGAGTCAGGCGCCTCGTTCGCGCTCAACGCGATGATCGAGGCCGATCGCGTCGAGCTGCTCCACGGCGAGCCGGACATCGTCATCACGCCCTCGAACAGCGGCAAGGGGCAGAAGATCGCCCGTTGCCCCATGTGCCGTGTCGCCGTGTGGAGCAACTACGCCGGAGCCGGCGACGCCGTGCGCTTCGTCCGCGTCGGCACGCTGGAGGAGCCGGACCGCTTCCCGCCGGACGCGCACATCTTCACCGCCTCCAAACAGCCGTGGGTGGTGCTGCCGCCGGAGACTCCCGCCTTCGCGGAGTACTACCGCTCCGTCGACGTCTGGTCCCCGGAGAGCCTCGCCCGCCGCGCCGCCCTCTTCGCGAAGCGGTAGCCGGGCTCACCTTGCGGCCTCGCCCCGCGCACCGCCGCGCTCCCCACCCCTCTTCTCACTGCCCCTCTTCTCACTGCCCCTCTTCTCACTAGCCGCCTTCATACTGCCCTCCTTCGTACTGCCCTCCTTCTCACTGGCCCTCTTCCCGCCGCCGCCGAGCCCGCTCGCCGCCGCGACGAGGTGCTCCCGCAGCGCCTGGAAGCTCGCGAGCTGGTCAATCGTCTTTCGCGTCACGAGCACGATGTGGCGCTCCACGCCCGCGAGCACCCTGTACGCCCTCCGCGGAAGGCGCGCCTCCAGCGCGATCCCGATCGGCAACACCCCGTCTCCGAACCCCGCCTTCACCATCTGCATCACAGCCCCGAACGACTCGACTCCCACCATCCGGCCGCCCACCAGCTCCGGGTGCCGCTCCCGCAGCGCCGCCTCGACAGCGCGGAACGTGGCCGCCGCCGGCTCGATCGTGATCACCGGACGCCGCCTGTCCGCCCGCGCGCCGAGGCCCGCGTGGACGAGCACCATCGGCTCCGCCACGACCGGGTGCTG
>WBZX01002905.1_pt1 | contig 11274 bp, 9 predicted proteins | sample 5204211 | NCBI WGS metagenome assembly WBZX01 (sample SAMN12344362, study PRJNA552823) | activated sludge metagenome | biome: Activated sludge suspended growth; feature: Nitrification reactor; material: Wastewater; isolation source: activated sludge from nitrification reactor of wastewater treatment...
CGGCAGCTACTTCCACCTGCACGCGGACTACCTCTTCCACAACATGGACCTCATTTCGGTCCCGAAAGGGAGAATGCCGCTGTACTACGGCCCCGGTCTGCGCATGCGGTCCTGGTCCGGAGGACGGTACTGGCGCAAGGGAGAGTGGCATGACTACGATGGCAGCCACGTGGATATCGGCGTGCGCTTCCCGGTGGGCCTGGCCTATCTGTTCGACGGTGCCCCGGTGGACGTGTTCGTGGAATTGGTACCCACATTGGACCTTCTGCCCGCTACCTCGCTCGACATGGACGCCGCCATCGGCGCGCGATATTGGTTCTAGCCCTGTGCGCGGCGGAAGGCTCTGCGCTGGAGCCAGTCCTTGCGGGATAGTGGCCCTTGGTATAGGGACCAGTACACGCCGAGCGCCGTGAGCGTGCCCAAGGTGGACCCGGCCAATGCATCCTGCGCGAAGTGCTGGGACAGGTAGACGCGGGAGAACGCCAGCAGTGCCGCCAGTAGCGCGAAGGAGGCGGCGAACTTGGTGCGCCCCACCACCACGGCAACAGCCATGCACATGCTGAAGGCCGCCGTGCTATGCCCGCTCGGAAAACTGAAGTGCTGGTATTGTTCAATGCCCTCCACCCAATCCATCGCACCCAATCGATCCTTGAACATGAACGGCCTATCCATATCGGAGAAGACCGTGTGCTTGAGCAGTTGAACGATAATGGCGCTCAGCCCACAGGAAAGACCGACCATCAAGAAGGAACGCACGTTCGAGGTGAACAGGAGCAGCAGCGCGATCGCCGTGGGAACCCATCCATCCGCGACATGGGTGAAATAGCGGAAGAAGGCATCTGCCCATTGGGTATGATGCGCATTGATGGAGGCATGCAACGCCAGCTTCTCCGTAGACAACAGGAGCACCCCCAACAGCAGCGCCAGCGCGAGCCAGGTCCCCATGAACCAACGCACGATCGATCGTGTATCCGACATGCGGCGAAGCTAGGCGAACACGCTGGCCCCTGTGTAGGTTAGGGCCATGAGGGCGCTCCGTCATGCATTCCTGTTGATCGTCGGAATACCATCGTTGCTCGCGGCACAGAGCTTCGTGAACGACTATGGAGGCTCGTTGGCCCAGGATGGTGTGGGTGTGGTGCAAACCCCGGGCGGGTTCGCGGTGGCGGTGCGCGACGTCGTCGGTCCTGAACAGCAGCATCGAGCTTCGATACTTCGGACAAGCGGTGGTGGGATGACCCAATCATGGAGCCCAATGGATGAGATCCAAGGCAACGTGTTCCTTCAGTCCATGGCTCGCTCTTCATCGGATGAGATGTTCGCAGCGGGCAGTACCATTCCGACCGGGGCCTCTGAACACGAAGCCTTCGTGGTGAAGTACGATCCAGACGGCAATGTGGCCTGGGTCGCGTCCGGACCGAGCAGTGCTCAGTACTTCGACGTGGCACCCATGCCGGACGGAGGCGCCGTCGCATGCGGGGTGCACGTGCTCCAGAACGGTCACGATCGTCTGGTGTCTCGCCTGAGCGGCGATGGAGATGTCCTTTGGAGCATCACCATGGATGGCGCACTCGATGAAGAGGCCTATGCGATCGCCGTGGAGGAGACCTCCATTCTAGTTACCGGACGCCAGCTCAATTTCAGCGGCGGCAGTGATGTGTGGATCGCTCGAACGGACCTGGATGGCAACTTGCTGTGGACATCGTCCTGGGGTGGTGAAGGGAACGAGGAAGGGCGCGGGATCACGCGCTTGGACGATGGTGCTTTCGTAGTGGCAGGCACCACCAACAGCTATGGAATGCGTGACACCACGGAAGGACGCGTGAAGGACAACATCTACCTGATCGCCGTGGACCTGGCTGGAGACACCCTGTGGACGCGAGCCCTTGGCGATACGCTCTACGACCGTCGCGGCCTTTGCCTGGACATGACGGCCGAGGGAGATCTACTGGTAGCGGGAGAGCGCGCTGAAGTGACCGGTGAAAGCGATGCTTTGGTCCTTCGTCTCTCCCACACCGGTGAACTCCAATGGGAGCGCGTGTGGCACGTGGGCAAAGAGGATCGTCTATTGGACATCCGCGCACTACCCGATGGCCTCATCGCTGCGGGCTGGGCTTTCACGGATCAGGCGAGACAAGTGCTGCTGCTGAGGCGGGACCCCAACGGGAACTAGGTCCGCCAACGATCGATCGTGGATCGTATCGCTGTCGAATACCATGATCACGGTATTGCCGCAGCGTGGTATCGAAGAGCAGTTTTGATCCCCTAGAACACGCCGCCATGACCATAGGGAAACGATTCACCGACCGCACGAAAGACCACAGTGACCAACGGGTGCTTGATGCCCGCGCGAAGGCCGTATTGAACGCATTGGCACAACTACCGAAAGGGAAGGCGCTCGATGGCTACCTACGTGCTACGCGAAGTACCGGACGGTGATCAGGGAAGCTGTTGAGCACGAGTGGCGGTAGGTACCGTTCCTCCAATGTTCAACAGAATGAGGTCGCGGTCGTTGTTGGCGCCCACGTACCGTACGGTGCCATCCATGTTCACATCCTCCACGCGATAGCCCGTTATGGTGTTGGTCGGCGTGCTGCCTCCGATACCGCTAAGGATCGGGTCCCGGTCATTCTGCGCTCCTACATAGCGCAAGGTGGCATCCACTTGGACGTTACCACTCCAAAGCGCTTTCCGTCCATTGGGAAGCCCGTACTGTGCGTTGCTACCATAGGTGATCGTGGTGCTCAGCGTGAAGTCCATTCCCACTTCGCTCGCACTCAACGCCAGCGGAGCGCTCGTCATCACACCCAAGTGATCCCGGTGGCGCACGGCCACATGATAATTGCCTGCGCTCACATTGAACAGCAGGCGTGGATAGCCATCGGTGCCGATGATGTCCCCGTCCCGTTCCAACAGGGCGCACTTGGTCGCCACGATCTGCGAGGGTGTCGTGGCGCTGCGCAGCTCCACCAACACCCAATCCACAACGGCGTTCTTACCCGTTACAGCCAATCTCGCCGAAGGCACCGTGGCACCGCTTCCTCCCACCTGGGTGAAGCCCAACGCCGTGTACGGCTCCAAGCCGGGAATGAGCGAAGCCGCCCGGAGGTCATCCTTCATCATGTTCACCGAAGCGTTCCAAGGGCCTTGTAGGTTGGCTCGGACGCGAACACTGGGCGCACAGTTCTGCCACCGCACTAGCGCCGTACCGGGAATGACGGTGCGGGCGCTGTTGGAAGGCGTTTGCCAGCGGAGCGCGAAGTGGTCCGCACCGCTGCTCCCATCCTTGTGCAAGAGTTCCACATAGTAGTAGACACCTGCTTGGAGCGTTATTCCCACGCTGGTCTGGGCGGCATACTTGGTGTACTCGGTGGAACCCGTGAACCCGGGAACGCTGCAGATGGCCTGCTTGTAACGCGGGTCGGCGTTCAAGCTCAGGTAGGCCACGGAAGCATCATCGCTTGTGATGGTGAAGACGTAGGTGCCTGTTTCGGGTGCAACGATGTAGCCCCGCACGCGCGTACCGAAGTTGTTGTTGAAGTTGTTGGGGCCTTGGAGCGAAGTCAATATCGAGCTACCACTGGGACTGTTCGGGTAAAGTGGATAGTTGAACAGATCCAGGACGGTGGTGCCTCCGATACCCAGGAAGTACTCCCGCAGAACACCCCCGGCAGGCCCAACGCATTGCGGCGGGTCGAAGGTGATGACGCTGATCACCTTCGTGGTGGTACCGGTGAGACCATCATTGTCCGTGACCGTCAACGTCACTAAATGATCACCGGTCTCCGTGAAGACCTTGCTCGGCGTGGCGCTGCTGCTGAAGGTCCCATCACTGAAATCCCATGCGTAGCTCACGATGGTCCCCGGGTCATAGGACGAACTGCCGTCGAAGTTCACCGTGAGCGGGCCTGCCCCGGCGCTTGTGTTCGTGTTGATGACGGCCGTGGGCGCGATCGCACTGCAACGAGGTTGCAGGTTCTTGGTCACTTGCGTGCTCAAACCGGCTGCATCGGTCACCGTGAGGGTGACATCGTAGAAGTAGGTATTGCCATCACACCCCTCCCCGCTCACCACCGTGCTGGAGGTGGTGTTCGCATCCGGCGCGCCGGGGTGCACGTGGGTGTTATGGTGCAGCGTGGTCACCCACGCATAGGTCAGCTGCGCCGCTCCGTGCTCCGCGTCGCTCACGCTGGCCGCAAGCTGGAAGGTCGTATCAACACCGACCGGGTACGTCGCGTTGTTGAGGAAACTCGTGATGACCACATTGGGGGGCGTGTTATTGACCGACACCAGCAGGGTCTTGCTCGCCGTATGACCTTGTCCATCGGATACGGTGAAGGTCACCGTGTAAAGGGTGGGTACCCCGGCCGGCGCGCTGAAGACGTGGGTGGGATTGGCTGCCGTGCTGTTAGGCGTGGCATCGCCGAAATTCCAACTGTAGGTGATCGGGCCGTTCTCCGGATCACTGCTGCCTGCCCCATTGAAGGTCACAGAAAGTGGACCGGGCCCGTAGAGCACGCTCTGTGTGGCCACGGCGATGGGGGGAAGGTCCACTGCCTGGGAGGAGCAGATACGACGAACCTCGCTTGAGTTGTACTTGATGTAAGCGATGCACCCATCCGGATCAGCCCCGATGAAGTTGACAGCACCGAGGCCGCTCGCGAAATCATGAACGCTCACAGGCGTGTTCGGCGCCTGGAACACGAAGCGCTTGATGAACCCACCGGCGTAATCGCCGTGGAACGAACTGTTCTCGTATCCCGGTGGTAGTGCCAGTTCGCCGGAACTGGGACCAGCCATGGCAGCATACCCTCCGAAGCGCGGTCCTGGAACAGGAGAAGCGGGGTCGTCGAGATCGAAGGTCACCGCGGTGTTCCCGCTGAACGAACCACAGCGGCTTTGATCGCCATGCTTCCAATCGATGGATGGCCTTGCGTGGAAGAACTTGGGGATGCTGTTCGGGATCTGCACACTGGTGTTACACGGGTTCGGATGGCCGTTCACGTGCACCGGGCGATCCTGAACCAGCAGGTCTTGGAAGCGCAGGTACGGCAGCGTGCAGTTGATGCCATCGTAGAGCGGATTGGGGGCATCCTTGTTCTCCGTGATCAGCGGGGCATAGGCCGAAGCCTCCATGCCCTCGTAGATCGGCCAGCCGAAGTTCATGCCCGCTTGATAGCATACGTTCAGTTCTTCCCACGTGCTCCAGCCCACATCGGTGATGAACAAGGTCCCAGGGTTCCCTTGTGCCGGATCGGAGCTTCCGGTGCCCGGTTGCAAGCGCATCCGGTACGGATTCCGGAGTCCGAGCGCCCACACCCGCGAGCGCGGCGCCCTCGGCGCGGAGGCATCGTACCAGGGATTGCTCGGTATGCCGTTGCCGGTGGCGGGGTCCAAGCGGAGCACCTTGCCACTGTGCGAATTCACTAGCTGGGCACGCAACGCCCCGACATTCTCCTCCGGTCGAATGATGCCATCGGTCAACGCCTGCGCGTAGTAGCTGTCCGCAGAACTCCCAACATCCGCTCCCACGGCGCTGGCCCCTTCGCCCATGCTGGCCAGCAGGGTCCCATCCTTCCCAAATAGCAGTGTACCGGCACCGTGGGTGTTGAAGGTGATCGCGGCACCCGTCTGCATGGTCTCCCCGAAGAGCACCAAGCGCGTGCTTACATCCACGGTATTGTGGGCCGGTGCCGTGGCCGTGTAGCGCACGATGCGCACGATGGCTGCCGCGTTCCCCTCGGTGGCGAAGGGGTCGTACGATGCCGTACCGAAGTACAACAGGTAATGCCTATCCACAACGTACATGAGGTACACGTAGCCATTCGAGGTGAAGTTGGGGTCCAAAGCGAAACCCAGCATCCCATGATCGCCCCAGTTGCCCACCTCCTGTTCGATGTTCACCAGCGGGCTCGCCAAACGCACCCCGTTCTCCACGATCCACACCCGACCGCGCTTCTCCCACACATACATGCGGTCGTTCGCATCCCAGGTCGCGCCCACAGGGCCGCTCCACCCTCCCATCACCAATGCATCGTTGAAACCGGACGGTACGCTCTGCCCGATGCCCTCCGAAGGCCTCGTGAAGAAAAGCAGGAAAGCGGCCGTAGCCGGAAGCAGGCCTTTGAGCAGTGCGGAATACATGGAAAAGGACTACAAACCTCGGCAACCGCGCCCCGCGGAGCAAGGGTAAGGGTCATCCAACCGAAGAGCTGGTGGCCCAGCTCCAAGGTAATTCAACCGAAGAGGTCCAATTGCCCTCGCGGGGGTGGCTTGAAAAGGCTCCGATCCAGGGTCGGCATCGAACCCTCACCGAAGTACCTACGCCGCATGAGCTTGAACATGCGGCTGATGTTCTCTGCATACGCCCCCTCCCCGCGCATGCGCCTTCCCATCGTGGAGTCGTTCATGCGCCCTCCGTGGGAGGCTTTCGTTTGGGCAATGATCCGGGACGCCCGGTCCGGGTAGTGGTCGCGCAGCCACTGCTCGAAAACGAGCTGTACCGAGCCGTTCGTCCGCAGCAGGGTGTAGCTGGCGGTGATCGCCCCCGCTTCGGCACTGGCCTTCAAGAGCGCCGGGACCTCTGTTTCGTTCAGCGCAGGGATGATGGGCGCCACCATGACCATGACGGGGATCCCCGCCGCCCGCAGCGCAGTTATGGCACCGAGCCGATTGACACCCGTGCTCGTGCGCGGCTCCATCACACGCCGCAACTCCTCGTTCAGGGTGGTAAGGCTGATGGCCACTGCCGTGAGTCCCTTCGCAGCGAGTTCCTGGAGGATGTCGATGTCCCGCAGGATCAGCGCATTCTTGGTGATGATGGACACGGGTTGTTTGAACTCAAGTGCCACCTGCAGGAGCTTCCGGGTGAGTTCCTCCTTGCGCTCCACCGGCTGGTATGGATCCGTTGCGCCACTGATGCTGATGGGTTCGACGGTCCATTTCGGATGGCGCAAGGTGTGTTCGAGCAACTCAGGAGCGTTCCGCTTGATGATGATCACCTGTTCGAAATCCAACCCAGCGCTGTAGCCCCAATACTCGTGCGTTGGCCGCGCGTAGCAATAGGCACAACCGTGCTCACACCCCTGGTATGGGTTCAAGCTGTTAACGAAAGGCAGGTCCGGGCTGGTCACCCGGTTCACGATGGTCTTTGGGTGTTCCACCAGATAGCGCGTCGGACGGGCGTCATCCATAGGCTCATCGATCGCCTCCCAGTGCTCGATCCCGTAGGTGTACTTCCGGAACCTATTAGGGACCTGCTCGGCCGCTCCCCGCCCCTTGACAGGCTTTCCGTCGATCGACATGCGCAGAAGATACGTGCGTTCGTGAGGATCCCATGACAGGCCGATGGGTGCGTGGTAGGTAGTTTCGCGCCCCTACTCCATCCGAATGATCCGTTCGCTGCTGCTATTACCTCTCGTCGCTTTCACCTGTCATCCCGCGCGGTACGCTGTACGAACGGAGACGGCCACCCATTCGGAATGGCCCGCATCCGGTGATTCGCTAATCCACCCCTCGGAAGTACACTTCAAGCACCTCAAGCAGCTCACTTTCGGTGGGGACAATGCTGAGGCGTATTGGAGCTTCAGCGGGAACAGGCTCATCTTCCAAAGTACCAACCCGGCTTGGGGCGAGAGCTGCGATCAGATCCATGTCTTCAACCCGTTCACTGACGACCTCCGAAAGTCCAAACCCGGGCTCATCAGTATGGAGGGCGGCCGCACCACCTGCAGCTATTTCCTACCCGGCGATAGCCTTGTGGTGTTCGCTAGCACGCACGAGCACAACGCCAGTTGTCCCGCCGTACCCGAGCGGCGAACGGATGGGAAATACGTATGGCCCATCTATCCGAGCTTCGACATCTACGTGAGCGACCTCGGCGGGAAGATCAAGCGACAACTGACCGACACACCGGGTTATGATGCCGAGGCCACGGTTTCGCCCAAGGGTGACCGCATGGTATTCACCAGCATGCGCGACGGGGACATGGAACTGTACACCATGAAGCTTGACGGTAGCGATGTGAGGCGGGTGACACACACCTTGGGGTATGATGGTGGTGCGTTCTTCAGTCCGGATGGCACCAAATTGCTCTGGCGCGCCTCCCGGTTGAAGACCCCGGAGGAAGAGGCCGAATACCGGGCCTTGCTCAAAGAAGGACTGGTGATGCCGACGAACATGGAACTCTACGTAGCGAATGCGGATGGTAGTGACGCACGGAAGATCACGGACCTCGGCAAGGCGAATTGGGCCCCTTTCTGGCACCCGAGCGGCAAGAAGGTCATCTTCGCCAGCAACCACAAGAGCCAACGCGGGTTCCCATTCACCCTGTTCATGGTCGGCATCGACGGCAGTGGGCTGGAGCAAGTGAGCTATGGCGATACGTTCGACGCATTCCCGGTCTTCAGCCCGGATGGTCGCTACCTGGTGTTCAGCAGCAACCGTAACAATGGAGGGACGCGGGAAACGAACCTCTTCCTGGCCGAGTGGAAGGACTAGCTGCTCATCGGTACGGCAGACATCATGGGGATCGTGACACGGGACCTGGTTGCACCGATCTTCGCCGCCCATGACCACTGACGGCGAGAACCAGGGCGGAAGGGGAACTGCCTCCGCTCCCAGGTGGATGCAGCGACTCGGCCAACGCTGGGGCGTCTCTCCCTCCCGTGTGCTCGTGATCCTTCTCGTGTTCGCCTGCACCGGGTTCACCGTCATGTTCCTGAAGAAACCCTTGGTGGCTTGGGCTAGCGGCTCGGACGGGCAGCAGCCCTTGGTGTTCACGGTGGTCTACTACCTGCTCATCCTTCCCTTCTACAACCTCATCCTACTCCTGTATGGAGCGCTCTTCGGGCAGTTCCGGTTCTTCTGGGAATTCGAACGTCGGTTCTTCAAGCGCGTTTTCGGCGGTGCTCGAAAGCCCTGAGCACGCGGTCCAACTGGCGCTGTGGCGCGCTGCGGATACGACACTCCCACAAGGTCACCACGGCCCAACCGCCGCTCCGGAGCGCAGCCGCTTTGCGTGCATCACGTGCCTTGTTCGCTTGGAACTTGGCTATCCAAAAGGCGCTGTTGCTCTTCGGCTTGCGTGGCTTACAGTAGGGGCACCCGTGCCAGAAGCAGCCGTGCACGAACACGGCCACCCTGCGCGATACGAATGCGATATCCGGTCTACCGGTTGCTTTGGCATAGTGCAGTCGGTAGCCGGTCAATCCAATAGAGCGCAACAAGGCCCTCATCGCCAACTCGGGCGTTGTATCCTTCGCCCGTATGCGGCTCATGAGCGCGCTCGTGCGCTCATCCGTTGGTATGGGGGCCCGACCATCGCGCGTGTAGGAGCGCTCTGCCATGGCGGAAAAGTAACCTAGGCTCAATCCAACTTACCACGAGGACCAGCGCCCGCCAATTGGGGAGCCATGGCTTCATTCTCGAACACCTGCTGGGTGCAGGTCGCACCATTCTTGAAGAAGAAGGTGCCCCCCCATTTGTGGTAGACCCGGCGATACTCACTGGTCACCCCTTCGCTCTCGAGTCGTATGATGGTCGTGACCTTACCCGCTTCCACTACCAGGTCCTCGGTCCGTTCCACGGTCGGTTCTTCCACCACCTCCACCGGCCGTTGTTCGGTCTGCTCTATAGCGCGCGCCTTGGCGACCCGGGAGGCCTCCTCCACCATCACGGGTGCGGTCGTGCGCCTACCATCTTCTCCTGCGTTTGCCTTGGAAGCGAGCGTGGTGCGGGTACTGGGTACGGGCGGTGGTGGTTCCGGTCGCTTCTCCTTCGCCGGAGTGGGTGGCGGGGCCGGCGGTTTCACGGCGGCAGCCGCTGCGGCTTCTGCTGCCTTTCGCTTCTCCTCTTCTCGCTTTGCAGCCAACTGCCGGGCTTCTTCAGCCTTGGCTTCCGCCTGGGCCTTGCGTTGCCCTTCCGCGTCGGCTTTCGCTTGCGCAGCTTGTTGGGCCGCGGCTTGCCTATCTGCTTCAGCCTTCGCTTTGGCCTCAGCCGCCTGTTGGGCAGCAGCCTGCTTCTTTGCCTCTTCTTCCGCCCGTTGTTGGGCCTTCTTGGCTTCCGCTTCCTCCTTCACTTTGCTGGCTTCGCGCTGCTGTTCCTCCTTCTGCTTGCGCTCCACCTGCTCCACCACCTCGTTCAACTGGGACTGTATGGACTTCGTGTAGTCCGTATCGTAGTCGAAGTCCCCAACGCTCGGCTCGTATCGAATGACGCCCACCGGCTGATTGAAGACCACGATGTTCACATCATCGTATTGCTTGAACAGGGACACGGCGAAATCGAAGGGCGTGAACCCGTTCGCCACGGCGTCGGCTGGCACATGGGTGTTGAACGAGATCTTCTTGGACACGAATCCATCGCGCTCGAAGGAGATCACGTAGTTGGCATTCAACCCCAACTCCAAGGTGAACTTGCTCAGGTTGCTCGTTATGGAACGCTCCTTCACCCCATCCTTGTACACAACGGCCCGCGCCCCCTCCATGCTGCCACCCTCCACCTTCATGCGACCGTTCACGGTGAAGCGGGTCTGGGCAAGCAATACCGATGGACCTGCCAGCAGCGCCAGCAGAAAGAACCGTTGGAGGTTTGATCGGAAGAAGGAACGCATGACGGGAACCTGTGGCGTTCTTCAACGTAGCAAGGCGCCCATTGGTTATGCCCATGCTCCGCAGCCTATTCCTATTCCAGCTTCTCATCGCCGCCCTTGGCACCTGCGCTCAGGTAGCGGCACCCGAGATACAGGCCGTGAACGAGCGCTTCGCCGGCAGTGTGCAGGTGAAGCTCGACCGCCGCGAGCGATTGGTCTTCGACTTCTTCGATGCTTCCGGGCGATTCCGACAGGACGTGGTCCCAGCGGAACTCCTGGACGCCGAGCAATTGCACTACTCACCGGAAGAGAATGCCATCATCCTGGTCTGCAAGAGCACCGCAGCACAGTGCATCACCAAAGAGATCTTCAAGCTGAACACCATTCGCTCCACTGGACGCTCCAACCTTCCTGTACCGGCTGGCGACACCGATGGGGCCGGCTCCATCCAAGACCTCGGAGCGCTCATCAGGAAGGTGCAGGAACACTTGAACTCCTTGAGCGAAACCCGACAAGCACCGTAGCGTAGAAACGCACGCTTTCACAACTTCAACATTCAGAACATCCTTGTCGCGCTGGCCTTCACGCTGCTATCCGTTGGTGCCCACGCACAGTATCTGGCAGACAATCGCCCATCCGATCCCGTCGGGGACCTTTACAAGGCTGGCGAGAAGGCCTATCGT
>WBZX01002906.1_pt1 | contig 11271 bp, 11 predicted proteins | sample 5204211 | NCBI WGS metagenome assembly WBZX01 (sample SAMN12344362, study PRJNA552823) | activated sludge metagenome | biome: Activated sludge suspended growth; feature: Nitrification reactor; material: Wastewater; isolation source: activated sludge from nitrification reactor of wastewater...
CGCACGTCTGCCGCGCGCGTGCCGTCGGCGCGGGCCACCAGCACGACGTCGTGCTCGGCGGCCAGGCCGGCCATCACCTGCACGATGCGCGGGTCCTTGGCGCGGGCCAGGCGCTCCACCTTTTCCAGCAGGGCCACCTTCTGCGCGCTGTCCAGCGTGCCGATCGGGTCCGTGGCGGCGTACAGCGTGCGGCTGCCGGCGACCGATGGGGCGGTGCCCACCTTGACGCGCCGGCTCTGGCCGGCTGCGGCGATGGTGCGCACCGTGCGGGCCGCGTCGAGCAGCGCCGCTTCGGAGATGTCGTCGCTGTAGGCGAACGCCGTGCGTTCGCCGGCCACTGCGCGCACGCCCACGCCCTGGTCGATGGAGAAGCTGCCGCTCTTGACGATGCCTTCCTCCAGGCTCCAGCCCTCGTGGCGGGTGCTCTGGAAGTACAGGTCGGCGTCGTCGATGCGGTGCTCGGCGACATGCGCCAGCGCAGCGGCCAGATGGCGCTCCGCCAGCCCGTAGGGCGCCAGCAGCAGCGACTCGGCGAGCGCCAGGCGCTCGAGGGTGGGTTCGCGAGCAATCATGCGATTCATTGTAGGAGCGCACCCCGGCGGCAGGCCTTCACGCTTCTTTACCCGCCTGCAACGCATGGACGTCGTCTGCGGAGCCCCGGGGAACCGTTGTGGGGGGGCGCAACGCGCAGGAAGAACCCCCCTCAAGGAGAGAGCCCATGAAGAACATGTCCATCGTCGCCGCCGCCGTGCTGGCCCTTGCCACCTTCGGCGCGTCGGCCCAGTCCGGCGCCGCGTCGGCCCCCGGCGCCAACACGCCGCGCATCGACCAGCGCCAGGCCAACCAGGAAAAGCGAATCGACCAGGGCGTCGCCTCGGGCGAACTGACCCGCCGCGAAGCGCGCAAGCTCAACCGCCAGCAGTCCGCGATCAATGCAGCCGAGGACAAGGCCAAGGCCGACGGCACCGTCACCGCCAAGGAACGTCACCGCCTGCACAAGGCGCAGAACCACGCCAGCCGCGACATCCGGCGTCAGAAGCACGACGCGCAGGACCGCCCGGCGACCCCCGCCAAGCCCTGAGCGTGGCCGGACCGGCTCAGTCCGTGCCGGCTTCGCCCCGCTGGGCCAGCGCGTGCTGGTAGAGCAGGTTGCGCGGTGCGCCGCTGATGGCCGCGGCCAACGACACGGCCTGCTTCAGTGGCAATTCGGCCAGCAGCAGCGCCAGCGTGCGCTGCACCGAGGCGTCCAGCGCGCCCGCGGCGGTGTCGTCGGGCAGCGCATGAAGCACCAGCACGAACTCGCCGCGCAGGCGGTTCGGGTCGGCCGCCAGCCACGCCGGCAGGGCGTCGGCGCCGAGCGTGTGCACCGTCTCGAACTGCTTGGTCAGCTCGCGCGCCACGGTGAGCGGGCGCCCGGGCATGGCACGGGCCAGCGCGCCGGCCAGCGCCTCGATGCGGTGCGGCGTCTCGAACATCACCAGCGCTTCGCCGCGCCGCGCCGCCAGCGCGTCGAGCCAGGCCTGCCGTTGCGCTGCCTTGGCCGGCGCGAAGCCGACGAACGCGAAGCCCTGGGCCAGCGTGTCGCCGGCCACCGACAGCGCGGCCACCACGCTGCTCGCACCCGGCAGCGGCACGCAGGCGTGCCCGGCCGCGCGCACAGCGGCCACCAGCGCCGCGCCGGGGTCGGACACGGCCGGCGTGCCGGCGTCGCTGACATAGGCCACGCGCTCGCCGCGCGCAAGCCGCGCCACCACCTGCCCCGCGGCCTCGCGTTCGTTGTGCTCGTGCAGCGCGATCAGCGGGCGCGACAGGCCCAGGTGCGCCAGCAGCGCGCCGCTGACGCGCGTGTCCTCGCAGGCCACGGCATCGGCCAGGGCCAGGCCGTGCACCGCGCGCAGCGTGAGGTCGGCGCGGTTTCCGATCGGCGTGGCGACCACGTAGAGCGCGCCTTTGGGCCATTGCTGCCCGGCCGCCGCGGCCTGTGCCGCCTGCACGATGATCGAAGCCGATGGGGAGGCGGGAGCGTCTGCGATGGTAGGTACCTCGGGCGGCAGGGTCACACGTCAGGAGCGCGGGCAGGCGGCCGAGGACGCCGCGCTGGCGCACCTGCAGCACGCCGGCCTGACGCTCGTGGCGCGCAATTATCGGGTCGCGCGCGGGCCCGGAGCACGGGGCGGCGAGATCGACCTGGTCCTGCGCGACCGCGACGGCACGCTGGTGTTCGTGGAAGTGCGTGCGCGTGCGGACCGGCGCCACGGCGGCGCGGCGGCCAGCATCGGTGCGGCCAAGCGCGCCAGCCTGGTGCTGGCGGCCAGACACTTCCTGGCCCGCCTTCGCGCGGTGCCGCCCTGCCGTTTCGACGTGGTGGCTCTGGACGGCGACGAACTGCAGTGGCTGCGCGGCGCGTTCGACGCATCGTGACACCGACCGGAACCGCTTGCGGGCAGGGCGTGTCATATCATGCCGTGAACATGCTCGAACAGCGCATACAGCAGCAGTACTTCGAAGCCGCCGACCTCGTCACGCAGAGCGCGGACGCGCTGTCGCGCCCGATCGCGCAGGCGGCCAATGCACTGGTGGCCTGCATCACGGGCGGCGGCAAGGTGCTGGTGGCCGGCGGCGGCAGCGCCGCGGCGCTGGCGCCCTACGCGGCGGCGCTGTGGGCCGGGCGCTTCGAGCGCAAGCGCCCCGCGCTGACGGCGATCGCGCTCGGCACCAACGCGTCGCTGGCCGCGCTGCTGGGCGACATCGGCGAGCCCACGCAGGCGCTGGCCAAGGAAGTGCACGCGCTGGGCGCGCCGGGCGACGTGCTGGTGGCCATCGCCGCCGGCCGTGCCAATTCGGTGCTGATCGCGGCGCTGCAGGCCGCGCTGACCAAGGAGATGACGGTGATCGCGCTCACGGGCGTGGACACCGGGGTGATCGAACTGATGGGCGAAACCGACGTCCACATCGCGGTGCCGCACGAGCGCGCCGCACGTGTCTTCGAGTCCCACGCGCTGGTGCTGCATTGCCTGGCCGACGCCGTGGACTTGCAACTGATGGGTGAACAGGACTCCGCATGAAACGCAATCTCCGACTCGCCGGCCTGTGCGCCGGCCTTCTCGTGGCGGCCACGCTCGGCGGCTGCGCGGCCGTGGTGGTGGGCAGCGCCGTGGGCACCGCCCTGGTGGTGACCGACCGCCGCACCGCCGGCACGCAGCTCGAGGACCAGAACATCGAGCTCAAGGCGCTGACCCGCGTGCGCGAGTCCGTGGGCGACCGCGGGCACGTGAACACCACCAGCTACAACCGGCTGGTGCTGCTGACCGGCGAGGTGCAGACCGACACCGACCGCAGCGCGGTGGAGCAGGCCGTCGGCCGCATCGAGAACGTGCGCAGCATCGTCAACGAGCTGGGCGTCATGGGCGCCAGCTCGCTCACGTCGCGGTCCAACGACACCATCCTCACCAGCAAGGTCAAGGCCAGCCTGATCGACGCCAAGGACCTGCAGGCCGGTGCGATCAAGGTGGTGACCGAACGCGCCGTGGTCTACCTGATGGGCCGCGTCACCGAGCGCGAGGCCAACCGCGCCACCGACCTGGCGCGCGGCGTGCCCGGCGTGCAGAAGGTGGTCAAGGTGTTCGAGAACCTGACCGAGGCCGAGCTGGCCACGCTCGGCACCGAGACGAAGAAGTAGCCCGGGTCGCCGGCCGCGGCGCGCTCGCGCCCGCCGGGGCAAGGCCTCGGGCGCGCGGCTGCGCTAGCGCAGGCGCCGGATCAGGCTGGACGTGTCCCAGCGCTGGCCGCCCATGGCCTGCACCTCGGCGTAGAACTGGTCCACCAGCGCGGTGACGGGCAGTTGCGCGCCGTTGCCGCGCGCCTCTTCGAGCACCAGGCCGAGGTCCTTGCGCATCCAGTCCACCGCGAAGCCGAAGTCGAAGCGGTCCTCCACCATGGTGGGTCCGCGGTTGTCGAGCTGCCAGCTCTGGGCTGCGCCCTTGCCGATCACGTCGAGCACGAGCTTCATGTCCAGCCCGGCCTTGTGGCCGAAGGCGATGGCCTCGGCCAGGCCCTGCACCAGGCCGGCGATGCACACCTGGTTGACCATCTTCGCCAGCTGCCCCGCGCCGGCCTCGCCGATGCGGGTGACGGCACGTGCGTAGGCTGCCGCCACCGGCTTCATGGCCTCGAACGGCGATGCGTCGCCGCCGCACATGATCGTGAGCGCGCCGTTGACCGCGCCAGCCTGACCGCCCGACACGGGCGCGTCGACGAAGGCCAGGCCGCGCGCCAGGGCCGCGCCATGCAGCTCGCGCGCCACCGCCGCCGACGCGGTGGTGTGGTCCACGAACACCGCGCCGGGGGCCATGCCGGCGAAGGCGCCGTCGTCGCCCAGCACCACCGAGCGCAGGTCGTCGTCGTTGCCGACGCAGGCGAACACGAACTGCGCGCCCGCCGCGGCCTCGCGCGGCGTGGCGGCGGCGCGGCCGCCGTATTGATCCACCCAGGCCTGCGCCCTGGCCGCGGTGCGGTTGTAGACCGTGACGCGGTGTCCGGCGCGCGCCAGGTGGCCGGCCATGGGATGGCCCATGACGCCCAGGCCGAGGAAGGCCACGGTGCAGGGCGGTACGGATTCGTAGGTGCGGGGAGCGTTCATCGTGACGGATTCGGTGATGCGGAAGTGACCCCCCGATCATCGCAGCGCGCCGGGCGTGGCATGCTGGCCACCACCTTGAAGCCCGCTCTTCCGTTTCCGCCCGCTGCCCTGTCGCTCGTCGTCGCCGTCTTGGCGACGCCCGCCCTCGCGCAGGACGCCGACACCACGCAGCAGGTCGTCATCGTCGGCAACGGCACCGAGCAGCGGGCCTTCGACACGCCCTATGCCGTGAGCGTCGTGGACGCGGCCACGATGCGCAGCGCCGGGCCGATGGTCAACCTGTCTGAGTCGCTGTCGCGCGTGCCGGGCCTGGCGGTCAACGCGCGCCAGAACTACGCGCAGGACCTGCAGATCAGCTCGCGCGGCTTCGGCGCACGATCCACCTTCGGCGTGCGCGGCATCCGCCTCATCGCCGACGGCGTGCCGGCCAGCACGCCGGACGGCCAGGGCCAGGTGGCCCACTTCGACCTGGCCAACGCACAGCGCGTCGAAGTGCTGCGCGGGCCGTTCTCGGCGCTGTACGGCAGCTCGTCGGGCGGTGTCATCGCACTCGTCAGCGCGCGGCCTGCGCGGCCCGAGGCCCGGGCGGGCATCGACGTCGGCGCCGACGGCCTGCGCCAGTGGCGCGGCACCGTCGAGTCGCCGCTGGACGGCGGCTACGACCTGCGACTGTCGGCCAGCGGCTTCCACACCGACGGCCTGCGGCCGCAAAGCGCCGCCGACCGCCGGCTGGTCAACGCGCGGCTGGGCTGGCAGGGCGAGCGCGACCGCGTCACGCTGCACGCGAGCTGGCACGAGCAGCCGGCCGACGACCCGCTCGGCCTGACGCGGGCCCAGTTCGACGCCGACCCGGGCCAGACCGCGCCCGAGGCCCTGGCCTTCGACACGCGCAAGACCGTGGCGCAGCATCAGCTCGGCGCCCAGTGGCGCCACGACTTCGCCGGCTCGTCGCCCTGGTGGCCGGCGCAGGCCGCGCTGGCGGCTTATGCGGGCTCGCGCCGCGTCACGCAGTTCCTGGCCATCCCGGCGGCCACGCAGTCCAACCCGCGCCACCCGGGCGGCGTGGTCGACTTCGGCCGCGAGTACCTGGGCGCGGACCTGCGCCTGACCTGGCGCTGGGCGCTGGACGACGGCCGCCAGGCCGAACTGGTGGCCGGCCTGGCGATGGACGAGCAGGACGAGGCGCGCCGCGGCTACGAGAACTTCACCGGCAGCGGCGCTGCGCGCGTGCTCGGCGTGCAGGGACAACTGCGCCGCGACGAGGCCAACCGCGCCGCCACGCGCGACGGCTTCGCGCAGCTGCGTGCCGACATCGCGCGCGACTGGGCGCTGACGCTCGGCGTGCGCAGCGGCCGCCTGTCGGTGCGCAGCGCCGACGCCTACCTGTCCAACGGAGACGACTCGGGCGCCCTGCACTACGCGTACACCGTGCCGGTGGCGGCGCTGCAGTGGCGCGCGTCGCCGCGGCTCAACCTGTACGTCAGCAGCGGGCGCGGCTACGAGACCCCCACGCTGACCGAGCTGGCCTACCGGCCCGACGGGTCCGCCGGCTTCAACGACGCGCTGCGTGCGCAGCGCAGCCGCCAGCTGGAACTGGGCGCCAAGTGGCGCGACGGCCGCGTGTCGGCCGACGCCGCACTGTTCCGCGCCGACACCCGCGACGAGATCGGCATCGCCACCAATGCCGGAGGCCGCAGCACCTTCACCAATGTCGGCCGCACGCGGCGCCAGGGTGTGGAGCTGGCCGGGCGCTGGCAGATCGCGCCCGACTGGCGCGCCCAGGCCGCGCTGACCTGGCTCGACGCCACCTACACCGACGGCTTCCTCACCTGCGCCGGCGTGCCCTGCACGGCACCCACCGTGCCCGTGGCCGCCGGCAACCGCATCGCCGGCACCATGCGCCGCAACGCGTTCGCCGAACTGTCGTGGCGCGTCGCGCCCCGCACCGAAGTGGGCGCCGAACTGCGCGGCCAGGGCGGCATGATGGTCAACGACATCAACAGCGACGCGTCCCGCGGCACCTGGGTCAGCGCCCTGCGCGGCACCCACAGCGTCCCCGCCGGCACCGGCACCCTCGACCTGCTCGCCCGCGTCGACAACCTCACCGACCGCCGCTACGCCGGCAGCATCGTCGTCGCCGACGCCAACGCCCGCTTCTTCGAACCCGCTCCCGGCCGCACCTGGCTCCTCAGCGCCACCTGGCGCCACCCCTGGTAGAGGAAGGGCCTGATCGCCCAAGGGCGATCAGGGCCCCAACGCGACCAAGGAAAGAGGGACAGATCGCCCAACGGGCGATCAGGGCCCCTCTGTGCGCGAGCAAACGCCCGAAGCAGGATCCGGGTCCCCCGGTCCTGCTTCGCAGCCCCCTCGGGGGGCGGCCGCCCGGCGGCCGGGGGTCAAACGATCGTCAGGTGCTCCGTCCCCGCAGCCAGGTCCTGCGTGCGGGCGCGCTGGCTGTTGAGCTTGATCTGCAGGCGCAGGTCGTTCACCGAGTCGGCGTTGCGCAGGGCGTCCTCGTAGGTGACCATGTTGGTCTCGTACAGGTCGAACAGCGACTGGTCGAAGGTCTGCATGCCCAGCTCGCGCGAGCGCTTCATCAGCTCCTTGATGTCGCCGACCTCGCCCTTGAAGATCATGTCGGCCACCAGCGGCGTGTTCAGCAGCACTTCCACCGCGGCGACGCGGCCCTTGCCCTCCTGGCGCGGCAGCAGGCGCTGCGACACCATCGACTTGAGGTTGAGCGACAGGTCCATCAGCAGCTGGGCGCGGCGCTCCTCGGGGAAGAAGTTGATGATCCGGTCCAGCGCCTGGTTGGCGCTATTGGCGTGCAGCGTGGCCATGCACAGGTGGCCGGTCTCGGCGAACGCCACCGCGTGCTCCATGGTCTCGCGGTCGCGGATCTCGCCCATCAGGATCACGTCGGGCGCCTGGCGCAGCGTGTTCTTCAGCGCGGCGAACCAGTCCTCGGTGTCGATGCCGACCTCGCGCTGGGTGACGATGCAGTTCTTGTGCGGATGCACGAACTCCACCGGGTCCTCGATCGTGATGATGTGGCCGTAGGAGTTCTGGTTGCGGAAGTCCACCATCGCGGCCAGCGACGTGCTCTTGCCCGAGCCGGTGGCGCCCACGAAGATGACCAGGCCGCGCTTGCCCATGGCCACGTCCTTGAGCACCTGCGGCAGGCCCAGGCCGTCGATGGTGGGGATCTGCTGCGGGATCGTCCGCATCACCAGGCCCACGTTGCCCTGCTGCACGAAGGCGTTGCAGCGGAAGCGCCCCACGCCCGATGGCGAGATCGCGAAGTTGCATTCCTTCGTGCGCTCGAACTCGGCGGCCTGCTTGTCGTTCATCACCGACCGCGCCAGCGCGATCGTGTGCTGGCCCGTCAGCGGCTGCGGGCTCACCTTGGTGATCTTGCCGTCCACCTTGATGGCCGGCGGGAAGTCGGCCGTGAGGAAAAGGTCCGAGCCGTTGCGGCTGACCATCAGCCGCAGCAGGTCGTTGACGAATTTCGATGCCTGGTCGCGTTCCATGATGGGCCTACCCCGGGAAGTTCTCGGGGAAGCGCGCGCGGGCGCGGGCTTCCGCAGGAGAGACGATGTTGCGGCGCACGAGCTCGGTCAGGCACTGGTCCAGCGTCTGCATGCCCAGGCTCTGGCCGGTCTGGATGGCCGAGTACATCTGCGCCACCTTGTTCTCGCGGATCAGGTTCTTGATGGCAGACGTGGCGATCATGATCTCGTGCGCGGCGACGCGGCCGCTGCCGTCCTTGAGCTTGCACAGCGTCTGCGAGATCACGGCCACGAGCGACTCGGACAGCATCGCGCGCACCATGTCCTTCTCGGCGGCGGGGAACACGTCGACGATCCGGTCGATGGTCTTGGCCGCGCTGCTGGTGTGCAGCGTGCCGAACACCAGGTGGCCCGTCTCGGCGGCGGTCAGCGCCAGGCGGATGGTTTCCAGGTCGCGCATTTCGCCCACCAGGATCGCGTCCGGGTCCTCGCGCAGCGCGGCGCGCAGTGCGTTGTTGAAGCTCAGCGTGTGCGGGCCCACCTCGCGCTGGTTGACCAGGCACTTCTTGGACTCGTGCACGAACTCGATCGGATCCTCGACGGTCAGCACGTGGCCGTACTGGTTCTCGTTGAGGTGGTTCACCATGCCGGCCAGCGTGGTGCTCTTGCCCGAGCCGGTGGGGCCGGTCACCAGCACCAGGCCGCGCGGGCGCAGCGACAGGTCGGCGAACACCTTGGGCGCGTTGAGCTGCTCCAGCGTGAGGATCTTGCTCGGGATGGTCCGGAACACGGCGCCGGCGCCGCGGTTCTGGTTGAACGCGTTGACGCGAAAGCGCGCCAGGCCCTGGATCTCGAACGAGAAGTCGCACTCGAGCGTGTCCTCGTAGTGCTTGCGCTGCGCATCGTTCATGATGTCGTACACCATGTCGTGCACATGCTTGTGCTCGAGCGGGTCGACGTTGATGCGGCGCACGTCGCCGTGCACCCGGATCATCGGCGGCAGGCCCGACGACAGGTGCAGGTCCGAGGCCTTGTTCTTGACCGAGAAGGCCAGCAGTTGGGTGATGTCCATGCGAGCGCGCGTTCGCTTCGTTTAGTCTCGGACCATTATGGCGAGCATCGCTTCCAAGTTACAACAAGTCCTGCACCGCATCGACGATGCGTGCGCACAGGCAGCGCGCCCCGTGCAAAGCGTCACGTTGCTCGCGGTGTCCAAGACCTTCGGCGCCGACGCGGTGCGACAGGCCCATGCGGCCGGCCAGCGCGCCTTCGGCGAGAACTACGTGCAGGAGGCGCTGGCCAAGATCGACGCGCTGGCCGACCTGCGCGAGCACATCGAGTGGCACCTGATCGGCCCGCTGCAGAGCAACAAGACGCGCGAGGTGGCGGCCGCCTTCGACTGGGTCCACACCGTGGACCGCCTCAAGATCGCCGAGCGCCTGTCGGCGCAGCGGCCTGCGCACCTGGCGCCGCTGTCGGTGTGCGTGCAGGTCAACGTCAGCGGCGAGTCGAGCAAGAGCGGCGTCGCGCCCGCCGACGTGGCGGCACTGGCGCGTGCCGTGGCCGCGCTGCCGCGCCTGCGTCTTCGCGGCCTGATGTCGATCCCCGAGCCGGCGCAGGGCCTGGCCGCGCAGCGCGAGCCGCACCGCCGCCTGCGCGAACTGTTCGACGCGCTGTGCGCGCAGGGCCTGGCGTTGGACACGCTGTCGATGGGCATGAGCGCCGACCTCGAGGCCGCGGTGCTCGAAGGCGCCACACTCGTGCGCGTGGGCACGGCGATCTTCGGCGCGCGCTAGCCGGCGCAGCGCCCTTCGGCGCATCCGTCAGCGCATCCGTCAGCATGCCCGACCGCACCCGCCCGCGCGCTCACAGCGCCAGCTGCTGCGTGCACTTCACCTCTTCCATCACCGCGTAGGTGCGCGTCTCGCGCACGCCGGGCAGGGCCCAGATGCTGCTGCCCAGCAGCGCGCGGTAGGCGGCCATTTCGGCCACGCGGGTCTTGAGCAGGTAGTCGAAGCCGCCGGCCACCAGGTGGCACTCCAGGATCTCCGGCCGCGCCTGAACCGCGGCGCGGAACGTGTCCATCACGTCGGGCACGGTGCGGTCGAGCAGCACCTCGATGAACACCATCAGCCCGGCGCCCAGCCGCGCCGGGTCCAGCCGCGCCTCGTAGCCCAGGATCACGCCATCGCGCGTCAGTCGCTTCACCCGCTCCAGCACCGCAGTGGGCGACAGGTGCACCGCCTCGGCCAGCTTCAGGTTGGTGATGCGGCCGTCGGCCTGCAGCTCGCGCAGGATGCGGCGGTCGATCGCGTCCAGCGGGTAGGGTGACGGCGCGGCGCTCATGGCCGGATATTTCACCATCGGAACGGTCAAGCATGGTGATTCATTTTGTGAAGCCGTCGATACGCTTTGCATTCTCAAAGTCAAGGAGCGTCTCCATGCCGGACCTGCCGCCGCCGCGCCTGCCCTATCCCTACCGCGACGAGGCCGGCGTGGTGGACGCCGCGCTGGCCCGCCTGCAGGGGCTGGACTGGAGCGCCGTGGTGGCCGAGGCCCGGCCCTGGGTGGAAGCGGTGCGCGCGTCGCCGGCGCCGTTCTGGGCCATGGAGTCGCTGCTGCGCGAATACCCCATCAGCAGCGCCGAGGGCCTGGCCCTGATGCGGCTGGCCGAGGCGCTGCTGCGCGTGCCCGACGCCGAGACCGCGATCGCGTTCACCGCCGACCAGCTCGGCCGCGCCGACTTCGGCGACGCCGGCGGCGACGGCCCGCACCGCGTGCTGGCCGGCCTGTCGTCCACCGCCATCGCGATGTCGCGCCACTTTCTGCCGGGCAGCGGCGACGCGGGCGACGGCGGCGGCCTGCTCGGCCGGCTGGGCGCGCGCACCGTGGTGGCCGCCACCGTGCGCGCCATCCAGCTGCTGGGCCGACAGTTCGTGCTCGGTCGCCACATCGGCGAGGCGATGGACGAGGCCGACGCGCAGCGCCGCGCCCAGGCGGCGCTGCGCTCCTCGAACGCGATGCCGCGCCGCGCACCGCCCGGGCTGCGCTTTTCCTACGACATGCTGGGCGAGGGCGCGCGCACCGACCGCGATGCGCTGCGCTACCTGGCGGCCTACC
>WBZX01002907.1_pt1 | contig 11265 bp, 9 predicted proteins | sample 5204211 | NCBI WGS metagenome assembly WBZX01 (sample SAMN12344362, study PRJNA552823) | activated sludge metagenome | biome: Activated sludge suspended growth; feature: Nitrification reactor; material: Wastewater; isolation source: activated sludge from nitrification reactor of wastewater treatment...
GCGGTCACGCCCTTCTCGGTGCCGGCCACCTTGAAGTCCATGTCGCCGAGGTGATCTTCGTCGCCGAGGATGTCGGTCAGCACCGCAAAACGGCCGCCGTCCTTGATCAGGCCCATCGCGATGCCAGCCACCGGCGCGGACAGGGGCACGCCCGCGTCCATCATCGCCAGCGAGCCGCCGCACACCGACGCCATCGAGCTGGAGCCGTTGGACTCGGTGATCTCGGACACCACGCGAACGGTGTAGCTGAACTCTTCCTTGCCCGGCAGCACGCCGGCCAGCGCGCGCTTGGCGAGGCGGCCGTGGCCGATTTCGCGGCGCTTGGGCGAGCCGAAGCGACCGCATTCACCGGTGGAGAACGGCGGGAAGTTGTAGTGCAGCATGAAGCGCTCGCGGTATTCGCCGGCGACCGCATCGATGATCTGCTCGTCACGGCCGGTGCCGAGGGTGGTGACCACCAGCGCCTGGGTCTCGCCGCGGGTGAACAGCGCGGAACCGTGGGTGCGCGGCAGCACGCCGACGCGGATGTCGATCGGACGCACGGTGCGCGTGTCGCGGCCGTCGATGCGCGGCTCGCCGGACAGGATGCGGCCACGGACGACCTTCGACTCGAGGTCGAAGATAATGTTGTTGACGGTGTTGTTGTCGTAAGCCTGGCCGTCGGCGGTCAGCGCGGCGTGCACCTCGTCGCCGATCGCCTTGAGCTGCTGCGAGCGGGCCTGCTTGGCGGTGATGCGGAAGGCTTCCTCGATCCTGGCGCCGGCCAGCTCGGTGACGCGGGCGATGAGCGCCTCGTCCTTGGCCGGAGCCTGCCAGTCCCATTCGGGCTTGCCGGCGACGTCGACCAGTTCGTTGATCGCGGCGATCGCGGCCTGCATCTGGGTGTGGCCGAACACCACACCGCCGAGCATCACGTCTTCCGGCAGCTCGAGGGCTTCGGACTCGACCATCAGCACCGCGGTTTCGGTGCCGGCGACGACCAGGTTCATCTTGCTGGTCTGCAGCTGGGTGGCGGTCGGGTTGAGGATGTACTCGCCGTTCTCGTAGCCGACGCGGCAGGCGCCGATCGGGCCGGCGAACGGAATGCCGGCGATCGCCAGCGCGGCGGAGGCGGCGATCATCGCGGGGATGTCGGCGTCCACTTCCGGGTTCAGCGACACGACCTGGGCGATGACCTGCACTTCATTGTAGAAACCATCCGGGAAAAGCGGACGGATCGGACGGTCGATCAGGCGCGAGGTCAGCGTCTCCTTCTCGGTGGGGCGACCTTCACGCTTGAAGAAGCCACCGGGAATGCGGCCGGCCGCATAGAACTTCTCGACGTAATCGACGGTGAGCGGGAAGAAATCCTGGCCCGGCTTGGCATTCTTGGCGGCCACCACGGTGGCCAGCACCACGGTGTCGTCCATGCTGACGACCACGGCGCCATGGGCCTGGCGGGCGATCTCGCCGGTTTCCATGGTCACGGTGTGGGAACCGTAGGTAAAAGTCTTCTTGATTGCGATAGGCAAGGGATGTCCTTTCATTCAATCGGCAGGCGGCAAACCACAACCGCACGCGTAGCCGAGGTAAAAGCGCCGTGTTCTCGGGCGCACAGATGTGACAAAGCCGGCGAAGCCACGCGGACTTACACCGGCTGTGCCCATGATCAAACCTGCGCGAGCGGCAGGGTTGTCACGTTCGGTAACGAAGCTACTTCTATCCGCTTACTTGCGCAGGCCGAGGCGGCCGATCAGCTCGCGATAGCTGTCGACGTTCTTGCGCTTCAGGTAGTCGAGGAGCTTGCGACGCTGGCTGACCATCATCAGCAGACCGCGACGGGAGTGGTGGTCCTTGACGTTAACCTTGAAGTGGCCGGTCAGATCGTTGATGCGGGCGGTAAGCAGAGCGACTTGCACTTCCGGAGAACCGGTGTCGCCCTTGGCGCGCGCGTAGTCGCCAACGATTTGCGCTTTTTGTTCAGTGGAGATTGCCATTGTTTAACTCGGTTAGTTGTAGCCTTGCGAAGCGCGCGATTATATCGAATGCAGCGCGGATTACTCAAGACATTTCATGGATTTCCGGTCGCCATCAGACGGGTCGGCAGCAGCGTGCGGCCGTCGCCGATAGTCCCGACCCCAAGAAACCGCTCGCCGTCATAGATCCGGAACATCGTGCCGGGCTCGCCGTCCACCTCCCTGGCCGGCTGGCCGTGGGTCAGGCTGCGCGTCTGCGCGGCGTCCAGCTGCAGCCGCGGCAGGTGGGCCAGCAGCGCATCCACCGGCGCCAGACGCGCATCGCGCACCTCGGCCGGCAAGGCTTCCAGATCGGCCAGCGCGATGGCTCCGTCGAGGCCGAACGGCCCGATGCGGGTGCGCCGCAGCGCCGTCAGATGGGCGCCGCAGCCGAGCAGCGCGCCAAGGTCGGAGGCCAGCGTCCGCACGTAGGTGCCCTTGCTGCATTCGACGCGGACCTGCAGGCTGTCGCCGGCGCGGCCGATGCAGTCGAAACGGTGGATCGTCACGGCCCGCGGCTCACGCGGAATCTCGACCCCGGCCCGCGCGTATTCGTACAGCGCCTTGCCGTGGTGCTTGAGGGCCGAATACATCGGCGGCACCTGCTCGATGTCGCCGCGCAGGCTGGCCAGCGCGGTTTCGACGGCGGCATCCGTGACTTCGACCGCGGAACGGGCCAGCACCTCGCCCTCGGCATCGGCGGTGGTGGTGGTCACGCCGAGCAGAACGGTCGCGTCGTAGGCCTTGTCGGCGTCGAGGAGGGTCTGGGAAAACTTGGTCGCCTCGCCGAAGGTGAGCGGCAGCAGGCCGCTCGCCATCGGGTCGAGCGTGCCGGTATGGCCGCCCTTGGCCGCGTTGAGCAGCCAGCGCGCCTTCTGCAGCGCATTGTTGGAACTGATGCCGACCGGCTTGTCGAGGAACAGCACGCCATTGACGGCGCGCCGCGGCGGATTGCGCCGCTGGGGAGGCTTGGCCAAACGGAAACTTCCTGAAAGGGCGCCGCCGGAGCGGCGCCGGAAAACTCAGCGCGACGAATCTTCTTCCGGCGGCGACTCGGGCTTGCCGGCTTCGCCCTCCCCAGCCTCCTCGGCGTAGTGCCGGTCGGACTCGAGGGCCTGGTCGATGAGCGCGGAAATGCGGTTGCCGGTTTCCACCGACGGGTCGTAGACGAAGTGCAGCTCCGGCAGGGTGTGGATGCGCACCCGGCGCCCCAGCTCCCGGCGCAGGAAGCTGCTGGCCCGGCGCAGACCGCGCTGGATCTCCTCGAGCCCCTCGTGGCCGGTCATCGAGGTGAAGAAGACCTTGGCGTGGGCGTAGTCGGGCGTCAGTTCGACGTCGGTCAGCGTGATGAAACCGACGCGCGGGTCTTTGAGCTCGAGCCGGATCAGCTCGGCCAGTTCGCGGCGGATCTGCTCCGCCACGCGCTGGCCACGGGAAAACTCCTTGGGCATGGTTTACAGCGTCCGCGCGACTTCCTGGATTTCGAACACTTCGAGCTGGTCGCCTTCCAACAGATCGTTGAAATTGCGGATCTGCAGACCGCACTCGTAGCCGAACTTGACTTCCTTGACGTCGTCCTTGAAGCGCTTGAGCGATTCCAGCTCGCCGGTGTGGATGACCACGTGGTTGCGCAGCACGCGAACCTGGGCGTTGCGCTTGACGAGACCTTCGAGCACGTAACAGCCGGCGATGGTGCCCACCTTGGAAATCGTGAACACCTGGCGGACTTCGACCAGGCCGAGGACCTGCTCGCGCTTTTCGGGCGCCAGCATGCCGGACAGCGCGCTCTTCACCTCATCGACAGCGTCGTAGATGATGTTGTAGTAGCGGATATCGACGCCGAAGGTTTCGGCCAGCTTGCGGGCATTGGCATCGGCACGGATGTTGAAGCCGATGATGACCGCGCCGGAGGCCTGGGCCAGGTTGACGTCCGATTCGCTGATCGCGCCGACGCCGCCGTGAATGACCTGGACGCGGACTTCGTCGTTGGACAGCTTGACCAGCGAATGGGCCAGCGCTTCCTGCGAGCCCTGCACGTCGGCCTTGATGATCAGCGGCAGGGTCTTCACCTCGCCCTCGCCCATCTGCTCGAACATGCTCTCCAGCTTGGCCGCCTGCTGCTTGGCCAGCTTGACGTCGCGGAACTTGCCCTGACGGAACAGCGCGATCTCCCGCGCCTTGCGTTCGTCGGCCAGCGCCACGACCTCGTCGCCGGCACCCGGCACCTCGGAGAGGCCGAGAATCTCGACCGGAATCGACGGACCGGCTTCCTCGATGGGCTTGCCGTTCTCGTCGAGCATCGCGCGGACGCGGCCGAAAGTCGCGCCGGCGAGCACCACGTCGCCACGCCTGAGCGTGCCGGACTGGACCAGCAGCGTCGCCACCGGGCCGCGCCCCTTGTCGAGACGCGCCTCGATGATCAGACCCTTGGCCATGCTTTCGCGCGGCGCGGTGAGTTCCAGCACTTCGGCCTGCAGCAGGATGCCTTCGAGCAGATCGTCGATGCCCTGACCGGTCTTCGCCGACACCTCGACGAACATCGCATCGCCGCCGTAGGCTTCGGGAACGACGCCCTCGGCAATCAGCTCCTGGCGGACGCGGTCGGGGTTGGCACCCGGCTTGTCGATCTTGTTCACCGCCACGATCAGGGGCACTTCGGCCGCCTTGGCGTGGTGGATGGCTTCCTTGGTCTGGGGCATCACGCCGTCGTCGGCCGCCACCACCAGCACTACCAGGTCGGTCGCCTTGGCGCCACGGGCACGCATCGCCGTGAAGGCCTCGTGACCCGGAGTATCCAGGAAGGTGACCATGCCGCGCTCGGTGTCGACGTGGTACGCACCGATGTGCTGGGTGATGCCGCCCGCTTCGCCGGCCGCCACCTTGGCACGCCGGATGTAGTCGAGCAGCGAGGTTTTGCCGTGGTCGACGTGACCCATCACGGTCACCACCGGGGCACGGGGCTCGAGCGCGTAGTCCTTGTGCTCGACGTTCTCTTCGAGGAAGGCGTCGGGATCGTCCAGCTTGGCGGCCAGCGCCTTGTGGCCCATTTCCTCGACGACGATCATCGCCGTATCCTGGTCAAGCACCTGGTTGATGGTGACCATCGAGCCCATCTTCATCAGGGTCTTGATGACCTCGATGGCCTTGACGGACATCTTATGGGCCAGATCGGCGACCGAGATCGTCTCCGGCACATGGACTTCGCGCACGATCGGTTCGGTCGGGGCGACGAAAGCCGGCGTTTCCTGATGACGGCCACCGCGACCGCCACTGCGACCGCCGCCGCGCCAGCCGCCGGCGCCGCCGGTGGTATCGCCGCGGGTCTTGATCCCGGCGCCGCCACGACGCTTCGCGTCGCCGGCAGCAGCGGCATCCTTGCCGACCACCTTCTTGACATCCTTGCGGGCGCCTTTTTCGTCGGCCTTGGCCGGCTTGTGCAGCGTGCCCGTCTTGGGCGCGGCCTCGCCTTCGGCTTTCGACTTCTCGGCCGCCGCCTGACGCAGCTTCTCTTCCTCGGCGCGCTGCAGCATCGCCGCCCGGGCGCGCGCCTCGCGCTCCTGCTTTTCCTTCAGATCCGCAGCCTGACGGGCCAGCAGTTCCGCATGGCGCTGGGCCTCACGTTCGCGGGACGCCTTTTCCTCGGCACTCAGGATCGAACCGGAGACGACCCGGCGCACCGGCGCAGCTGCACGCGGCTCCGCCTTGGGCTCCACTTTCGGCGCCACCGCCGCGACAGGCTCCAGCGCGGGTTCGGGTTCGGGCTCGGGTTGCACGACGACCGGTTCGGGCGCGGGCTCCGGTTCAGGCTCCGGCGCGACCTCGACAACCGGCTCAGGCTCCGCCACCGGGGCCTCGACGACCGGCTCGGGCTGCGGCGCCTCTGCCACGATTTCCTCGATCTGGGCCTCGACCGCCGGCGGCATCACGACCTCGTCAGCTGCCGCGGGCACACCGGCGGCCGCCTCGGGCACCGGCGTCTCGTCGCGCTTGATGAAGGTACGCTTCTTGCGGACCTCGACCTGCACCGTGCGCGCACGGCCCGTGGAGTCGGTGGCGCGGATCTCGCTGGTCTGCTTGCGCGTCAGCGTGATCTTCGACTTGGCGGCCGTTTCGCCGTGGGCGCGACGGAGAAAGTCGAGCAGGCGGGTTTTGTCCTGCTCGGAGAGCAGATCGGATTCACGCGCCTTGTCTACGCCAGCCTTCTGCAACTGCTCGAGCAACACGGAGGCCGGCATTTTCAGCTCGCCGGCAAATTGAGTAACGGTTGTCTGTCCCATCTTGAACCTCCGGGTATTACTCGAACCAGTGCGCGCGCGCCTTGGTGATCAGATTCTTGGCCCGCTCTTCGTCCAGCCCCGACATTTCCATCAGTTCGTCCACCGCCAGATCGGCCAGTTCGTCGCGGGTATGCACGCCACCCTGGGCCAGCTTGGCGGCCAGGGGCTTGTCCATGCCTTCGAGGCCAAGCATGTCCTCGGCGACGGTTTCCAGCTGCTCTTCGGTAACGATGGCTTCGGTGAGGAGCACGTTGCGGGCGCGGTTGCGCAGCTCATTCACCGTTTCTTCGTCGAAGGATTCGATTTCCAGCATTTCGGCCAGCGGCACGTAGGCGATTTCCTCGAGCGACGAGAAACCCTCGTCGATCAGGATGTCGGCCACTTCCTCGTCCACATCCAGCTTGGAGATGAACAACTGGCGCACCGTGCTGTGTTCGGCTTCGGACTTGCGTTCCGACTCCGCCTCGGTCATCAGGTTGATCGTCCAGCCGGTCAGCTCGGAAGCCAGCTTGACGTTCTGGCCGTTACGGCCGATGGCGATCGCCAGGTTGTTCTCGTCGACCACCACATCCATCCCGTGGGCTTCCTCGTCGACGACGATCGACGACACCTCGGCCGGCTGCAGCGCGCCGATGACGAACTGGGCCGGTTCCGGCGACCACAACACGATGTCGATGTTCTCCCCGCCGATCTCGTTGCGCACCGCGGTGACGCGCGAGCCGCGCAGGCCGACGCAGGTGCCGATCGGGTCGATGCGCGGATCGTTCGACTTCACGCCGATCTTGGCACGCAGGCCGGGGTCGCGGGCGCAGGCCTTGATTTCGAGCAGGCCGTCGTCGATCTCCGGCACTTCGAGTTCGAACAAACGCATCACGAATTCCGGCGCCGTGCGGGACAAGATCAGCTGCGGACCGCGGGCGCCGCGGTCGATGCGCAGCAGGTAGGCCTTGACCCGGTCGCCGACACGCAGGTTCTCCTTCGGAATCATCTGGTCGCGGGGCAGCACCGCTTCCAGGCGACCGACCTCGATGATCGCGTTGCCGCGCTCCATGCGCTTGATGCTGCCGGAGATGATGTATTCCTTGCGCTCGAGGAAGTCGTTGAGAATCTGCTCGCGCTCGGCGTCGCGCACCTTCTGCAGGATCACCTGCTTCGCAGCCTGGGCGCCGATGCGGCCGAAGTCGATCGGCTCGAGGCCCTCTTCGACGTAGTCGCCGACCTGGATATCCGGATACTCGTCGCGGGCGTCGATCAGACCCATCTGGGCTTCGTCGTTCTCCACGTCCTCGTCGGGCAGCACCTGCCAGCGGCGGAAGGACTCATAGTCGCCGGTCTCCCGGTCGATCGAGACGCGCACATCGGCCTCGTCGTTGATGCGCTTCTTGGTCGCCTGGGCAAGCGCGGACTCCAGCGCGGAGAAAACGATCTCCTTGGACACGTTCTTCTCGCGGGCCAGCGCATCAACCAACAGCAAAATTTCGCGGCTCATACCTGCAAACCTCCAAATTCCTTAAAACCTGGGCACCAGGCGGGCCTTCTCAATATCTTCAAACGGGATCGCCATCGATCCCTTTTCCGTTTCCAGGGTGACCACGCCATCTTTCAGGCCCTGCAGCACCCCGGCAAAATTGCGCTGGTTGGCAATCGGCATGACAAGACGGACCTGCACGTCCTGCCCGGCAAAGCGCTCGAAATCAGCCGCCTTCTTCAGGGGGCGGTCAAGGCCGGGCGACGACACCTCGAGGCGGTCGTAGTCGACGTTCTCGACCTCGAAGATCCGCGTCAGCTGGTTGCTCACTGTGGCGCAGTCGTCCACCGTGATGCCGTCCCGCGAATCGATGAACACCCTCATCAGCCGTCCGCGGGGCGAAGTCTCGAAATCGACCAGCTCATAGCCGAGGCCTTCCGCGGTCTGTTCGATCAGTTTCAGCAACTCCATGCCCTTGCCCACACTTCCTAAACCACAAATAAAAAATGGGCGAAACGCCCATCCCCGTTGAATTCGACCGGATGTCGGCTCTTTCGAACCGATCAGTTCAACTTTCGAACCGATAAAACAGAAAGATTATAGCAGCCCGCCGGAGCGGGCGCAATTTCAGCCCTCGATCAACCCTGGAAGGACTGCGTCCGGCGTGGCTGCGGTGCCGGGCGCTTGCCCTTTCCGCCCGGATTGACCGGCTTCGGCAAACCCGCCAGCGCGCACACATCCTCGACCGCCATGTCTTCCCACATGCCGCGCTTCAGGCGCGGCGGCAGCAGCACCGGACCGTAGCGCACGCGCATCAACCGGCTGACGGTAAGCCCCAGCGCCTCGAACATCCGGCGCACCTCGCGGTTGCGGCCTTCCGACAGCGTGACCCGATACCAGTGGTTGACCCCTTCCCCCCCGGCGTCGAGCAGCGTGTTGAACTTCGCCGGGCCGTCCTCGAGCGCGATGCCGTCGAGCAGCGCCTGACGCTGCGCGTCATCGAGCTGGCCGAGGATGCGCACCGCGTACTCACGGTCGAGCTCGTAGCGCGGATGCATCAGCTTGTTGGCGAGATCGCCGTCGTTGACGAAAAGCAGCAGGCCCGAAGTGTTGAAGTCGAGCCGTCCGACGGCGATCCAGCGCCCCTTGCGGAGCACCGGGAGACGATCGAAGACGGTCGGCCGACCTTCCGGATCGTCGCGGGACACGATTTCGCCTTCCGGCTTGTGGTACAGCACGACGCGCGGAATCCGCGGCGCAAAACGCAGCGGCATCAGCTTGCCATTGACCCGCACCCGATCGCCGGGACCGACCTTCTGGCCGACGTCGGCAGGCTCGCCATTGACCGAAATGCGTCCGGCGACGATCCACTCCTCGATCTCCCGCCGCGACCCGACGCCGGCCGCCGCCAGCACCTTGTGCAGGCGCTGCGGCTCGGTGTAAGTGGTGTCCTGCGGCCGCTTGCGACGCTCTCCTTCGGCGGGAGGCAACAGCTCACTGCTCGCCAGCGGATAGCTGCCGTCACCGGCCGCATAGCCGGCCCCGCCCTGCCGCCGGGCTCGCCAGTTGCCGCGCCCGCCGCCGAGGTCGGCGAGCCCGATGGCCGATGCGTTGCTCTTGGGCTGGCGACCGCTGTCGGCGTCGCGCTCCGGACGGGCGGCACGATTGCCCTCAGCCTCCGGCTGGCCACGTCCGCGCCGCCCGCGCGGTGCCGGCCCGGCACCAGGCCGCGACCCGCCGCCGGCATTGCCGCCGGGTTTGCCGGCCTTAGCCCTGAATGGCTTGTTCTTCGGTTTTTGGGAGGTCGACAAGATCCATGATCCTTTCGATTTCAGTCAACGGAGGCAACTCGGTCAGGCTGCGCAGCCCGAGGTCCTCCAGGAATTTCCGGGTGGTGGCGTAGAGGCCGGGCCGGCCGGGGGTGTCCCGGTAGCCGATGACGTCCACCCATCCCCGCGATTCGAGGGTTTTCAATACGTTCGTCGACACCACCACACCACGGATATCCTCGATGTCGCCACGCGTGACCGGCTGGCGGTAGGCGATGATCGCCAGGGTTTCGAGAACGGCGCGTGAATACTTCGGCGGTCGCTCGTCCTTCAGTCGGTCGAGGTACACCTGGTATTCGAGGCGGGTCTGGAAACGCCAGCCGCCGGCCGTCTGGATCAGCTCGACGCCCCGCCCCTGCCAGTCCGCGGCCAGCTCGACAAGCAGCCGGCGGACCAGTTCGGGGCCGGGATCATCGGCAAACAGGCGTCGCAGCTCGGTCACCGCCAGCGGCGATGGCGCGGCGAGCAGCGCCGTTTCCAGCACCAGCTTGAACTCATCAGTCGATTGCGGCTGCACCATCGGCACGTTTCACGTAAATCGGCGCAAAGGCCTCGTTCTGGGTGACGACCACCAGGCGCTCCTTCACCAGTTCGAGAGTGGCGAGAAAGCTCACCACCAGACCGGGCACGCCCAATTCGGGGTCGAACAGGGACTCGAACACCACGAAGGTGTCGTCCCGCAGCTTGCGCAGGATCAGCGTCATATGCTCGCGCACCGACAGCTCTTCCCGCTGGATCGTGTGGTGCCGCTTCAGGCGGCTCTGGCGGGCGATCTTCAGCCACGCCAACTGCAGATCGTGGAGACTCACCGTAGGCAGCCGGTCGACAACCTTCTCGGCAACGAACACGCCGACCCATTCGAAATCCCGCTCGACGCGGGGCTGTGCGTCGAGCCGCGCGGCGGCCATCTTGATCTGTTCGTATTCGAGCAGGCGGCGCACCAGTTCGGCACGCGGATCGAGCTCGTCGGCTTCGTCGGCCCGCGGCGGGCGGGGCAGCAGCATGCGCGACTTGATCTCCAGCAGTGTCGCCGCCATCAGCAGGTAATCGGCGGCCAGCTCCAGGTTGTGCTGCCGCATCGCTTCCACGTATTCCAGGTACTGGGCCGTCAACGGCGCCATCGGAATGTCGAGGACGTTGATGTTGGCCTTGCGGATCAGGTAGAGCAGCAGATCGAGCGGCCCCTCGAAAGCCTCGAGGATCACTTCCAGCGCATCGGGCGGGATGTAGAGATCCTTCGGCAGATCGAAAATCGGCTGACCATACATGCGGCCGACGACGGCCTCCGGCGACTCGGCCGGCGGCGCCAGATCGAGAGCGGCACTCACCGCCCGTCACCAATCGGGCAGAGTAACACGTCGCCGCCCCCGATTCCAAGGCATGAATCCACCCCGGCTGCCCGCCGCAACATCAACTGTAGCTCAGACCCATCGCGTCGCGGACTTCGCGCATGGTTTCACCGGCCAGCTTGCGGGCCTTGTCGCAGCCGTCGGCGACGATGCTGCGCACCAGGCTCGGGTCGTCGAGGTAGGGCTGGGCGCGTTCGCGCATGGCATCCTGCTCCTTCAGCACCGCATCGATGACCGGCTGCTTGCATTCGAGACAGCCGATACCGGCGCTCTTGCAGCCCTGGGTCACCCAGTTGCGGGTGCCGTCGTCGGAGTAGATGACGTGGAACTGCCAGACCGGACATTTCT
>WBZX01002908.1_pt1 | contig 11265 bp, 19 predicted proteins | sample 5204211 | NCBI WGS metagenome assembly WBZX01 (sample SAMN12344362, study PRJNA552823) | activated sludge metagenome | biome: Activated sludge suspended growth; feature: Nitrification reactor; material: Wastewater; isolation source: activated sludge from nitrification reactor of wastewater...
AAGGCATGACCGGCTGGTTCGCTCAGGATGCCGTCGACCGCGCCCGCTCCAAGATCGGCGATCACCGCCCGTTGTCGGATGCCATGAACGGGATATTCGACCGATTCCGGCAGTCGACCGTGGATGACCTGCACGGCATTTATCGCATGGAGCGGGAATTGACCGGTGGCAAGCTGACTGCGGTTGGTCCCTACGAATCCGCCCGCCTGTCTCGCGCCTCGGCCTCGATTGCCGATGGGGCGGTACGTTTCGGCTATCCGGCGAAGAACGCCGACGGTTCATTCACCTTCCGCGGCAAAGGGCTGCAGGACATTCTCAAGCCGGTCGCTGAGCGCCTGGATGATGCCTTGCTCTATTTCGTCGGGCGTTCGTCCAATGAACTGATGATGCAGGGCCGCGAGCACCTTTTCACGAAGGGCGAGATCAAGGGCATGCTGGCGCTGGAAACCCCGGAGGCCCGCAAGGCATTCGCCGAGTATCAAGCCTGGAACAAGGGTGTGCTCGATTTTGCCGAGGCCCAAGGCATCCTGAACCCGGAAGCCCGCCGGCTGTGGAAACGGACCGAGTACCTGCCGTTTCACCGGGTAGAGCAGCCGGGCGGCCTCAAGGGCAAGCCGGGCGATTGGGCCGGTGTTCAAGCCCTGACCGGTGGCACCGAGAATATCCGCGACGTGCTCGGCAATATGGTGGGTAATGCCGCCATGCTGATCGACAAGGCAGTGAAGAACGAAGCCCGGGTGAAGGTGGCGAACCTGGCCAGCCGTCCCGGCGGTGGCCGCTTCATGGCCAAGATCGATCCCGGCAGCCGGCCGGTCAAGATCGGCGGCGACCAGGTACTGAACGAGATGTTCAAGAAGTATGGCATTGCGGTCGACGGCGATGCGCCGGCCTTCTTCGAGTTTCTGATTCACGGCCAGCCGCCGGCCGGTGGTAATGTGGTTGCGGTGATGAAGGGTGGCAAACCGGTCTGGTACGAAGTTGCCGACCCGATCCTGTATCGGGCGCTATCGGCCATTGACCGGCCGCCTATGGACTGGCTGACCAAGTGGATGGGCCTGCCGAAGCGGGTAGGACAGACGACTATCACCCTGACGCCTGACTTCATGCTGGCGAACATCGCGCGCGACACGATCATGGGTGCTGTCATGAGCCGTTCCGGCTTCCGGCCTGTCCTCGATTCCCTCAAGGGGATGCGTCTGCGCATGACCGAAGACCCGCTGTACAAGGACTACATCGCCAACGGGGGCGGGCTTTCCAGCATGTACCTGGACGAGCACCATCTGCGCACGAAGCTCGAGAAGTTCTACAACCGCGAGGGCATCGATTACCGCACGGTGCTGGATACCCCGGACAAGCTGCTGGGCGCCATCGAAACCATGGCCGATGCCTTCGAGATGAGTACCCGGATGGGCGAATACAGCCGGGCAATCAAGGCCGGCGAACATCCGCGCCATGCGGCCTATCAGGGTCGGGAAGTCTCAACCGATTTCGCCATGAAGGGCGACAGCAAGGCGCTGGGCTTCCTCTACGATACCGTGATGTTTCTGCGGCCTGCGGTGGTTTCCATGGACCGCCTGTATCGCGGCGTCGCCCACGATCCGAACAAAGCAGCCATCGGCGCCAAGACGGCCATGCTGGCGCTGGCATCGGTCGCGCTCTACCTGCTGAATCGGGACGATCCGCGCTATCAGGATCTGAACGATTGGGACCGGGATGCGAACTGGCATTTCTTCGTCGGTGATCAGCACTTCCGGTATCCGAAGATTTGGGAAATCGGCGCCGTGGCCAGTACGGCAGAGCGCACCGTCGAGAAGCTGATGCAGTCCGACCCGGCCGGCCTGGGCAAGGACTTCGCCCGCATCATCGGCAATACCTTCAGCCTCAACTACATGCCGCAGATCGTCGCCCCGCTGGCCGAGCAGGCAACCAACCGTAACTCTTTCACCAAGGCACCGCTGGAAACGCCGGGCATGGAGAACGTACAGCCGTTCCTGCGGGCAAAGCCGAACACCAGCGAGACCATGAAGGCGCTGGGCATGGCATCCCGCAACCTGCCGGAGTCGCTGCAGGTCAATCCGGTCCGTGCCGAGGCGCTGCTGCGGGGTTATCTGAACACCTGGGGCATGTATGGCCTGATGCTGTCCGATCGCGCCTTCTTCGGCGACAAGCTGCCCGAGATGCGTACCGACCAGATGCCGGTGGTTCGCCGCTTCTACGCTCAGGAACCACCCCTGCACACCAAGTTCGAGACGCAGTTCTACGACATGCTGGGCGAGGCCAAACGGCTGCAGGGCACGCTCCGTGATCTGGACCGCATGGGCCGGCCGGAGATCGCCGACGAGAAAGAGCAGAGCCCGCTCGCCGGTGAAGCGAAGCCCCTGGAGCGCGCGAGCAAGAACCTGCAGGGCATCAATGCCGAGATGCGCGACGTTCGCCGGACAGCCGATCTGAATCCGGCCGAGAAGCGCCAGCGCCTGGATGGCCTGACCGTCGAGCGCAATCAGCTTTTGAAAAACGCCGTGCTGGCCGCCAAGGCTGCGCAGGCCGAGAAATAACCCAACCCATCAAGGAGAAACAAGATGAACACACGTAGCACTTGGTATTGCCATCAATCAATCGCCGGTTCCGGCATTGCTGTAATGGATGCCCGCATTGCCTGGGAACTTCGCCCCGATCTTTGGTCAGGTGCTCAGGATTGCCTGATGACGTTCCGGAAGAATCAGAGGCCTGACGGCGTGATGCGCTTGATGGTGACGTTCGATGGTTACGGCCCTGTCCTGGTGCTCGCCCGTTCCATGGACAACCTTGAGAAGCGCCTGGAATGGATCGTTGGGCGTCCGGTGGTTGCCCTGAAGCCAGCAGATCAAGAAGCACCGCCGGCTGATCGCGTGGATTTCAACCGGATTGAAGTCAATGCCAAGGAGGCCGAACGTCTGGAGTTGGTGCGCAAGCTGGCGAAGGAGGTACCGCCATCCCACGACTGCCAGCACCGCCGTGACATCTTGGCGGCTCGTCATGAGCTTGGGCTGCCGGTTGTGTAACGCTGTTTTTGCACCGGGAAAAACAGAGTGACCGGCAAAACTTCACCAGGTTGGAAAAAGGGCACGAGCGGCAACCCGAGGGGACGACCCAAGGGCAGCCGCAATCAGGCCACGCTGCTTGCCATCGCTGCGATGGAGGGCGAACTGAAAGACGTTGTCCGCGTCGTCATCGATGCCGCGAAGGGTGGCGACATGGCGGCCGCTCGCCTGGTGGTCGACAAGCTGATACCAGCGGTACGGGAGCGGGCACTATCGATCGATCTGCCTGCGGTTGCCACTGCCGAGGATTGCGCCACGGCACAGGCAAAGGTTCTGGCGGCCGTTGCCGCTGGCTACCTTCTGCCCAGCGAAGGCGAAGCACTGGCCGGCCTGATCGAGCAGCAGCGGCGCAGCCTGGAAACCAGCGATCTGATTGGGCGCATGCACGAGCTTGAGCGAATCTTGAAAGCGAGCGGGAAACTATGAGCGGGTCACTTCTTCGCCGACTGGCGAGACTCGAAGCAGCGTTGAAGCCGGCGCCAGAGCAGGGTTTCACGGTGTTGATCGAGCCAGATTTCGAAGCGCCTGGCGCCGAATGGCAAGCACATCGCCAAGCGATCGACACGGCTTGGTTGCGCGGTGATCGGGTCGGGGTTGTGCGCTCGCCCGACAGTGTCGACCACGATCAGCCTGAGACCGGCATGGAATACTTCGATACTGAATTTGAAGCGTGGTTGGCGGTGATGGCCAGCCAGAAATCACAGCATGGCCGCGCCAATCGTCTGGCCGATGTTCTGGCATCCCTGAATGGCAACGTGCTGGGTGTGGTTGCCGATCCTGTTGATTGCGAGGATGTAGCATGAGCATAACCTTGAAACGCCGTCTCCATCGGCTTGAACAGGCCGCCGGAAAGAGCAAACGCGCCAGGGCAGTTACCCTCATTGAGCCGGTAGCCGATGCCTGCGAAGCGCAGTGGAAGCAGTTCGCAATCCGCAAGACCAAAGCCGAGGCGTCCGCCGAAACCATCGTGGTAATCCGCGCCGGCCGGCCTGCCCGTCCAATCAACTACCAGTGCCGCGTCGTCATCGTGCCGCCCAAGATCCCGGCCATGGTCGAAATCAGGCCGCTACCGATGAAAGGAAATGCTCATGGGTACTGAATCAATATCGCGCCGGCTGGCTGCGCTAGAGGCCAAGGTGGCGCCGAAGCTGTCGCCCTTGGATGCGTTGCTTTGCCAGAACGAGAGGTTCGTGGCGCTGGTCAGTGGGCAGGGATTGAACATCGATGATCTGAAGCGCAGCGGTAATGTCCTGGGTGCATTACCTCGTGATCTGCTGCGCGCCATTGCCGAGCGCCTTAAGGTGGCGAACGCTACCAGGTGATTCGGTTGCTAGTGGGCACCCGAAAATACTGGCTGTTGCCGCCACACACGGGTTTCGCCATGAGCCAGCAGCCGATTATCCGCAATGTCTCAACGATTGATCGTGGGCCGGTTGTCCGCGTCACTACCGAGGATGTGTTGAAAGCGGTCAGGGCCTATGTCGGCGAATTCACGACCTACGACATTGCCCGGGGGCTTGGCGCCGAGGAATACCCGGTGCGAGCGGCCATGTCCTGGCTGGTCAAGCGCGGTATTGTCGAGAAGGTCGGCACCATTGAGCGGAGATTGCCGGCGCCGGCCTCGCGCAGACACAGTGAGGTATATCCTGTGTCGCTGTACCAGGTGAAGGAAGAGGCAGTGCCGGTTGATTTCGCGGCGCTGAATCGGCTGTTCGGGTATGGGAGGTGATCGTGGCAAGGCCGGTTGATCGTGTCTTTGTAGGTAGTGTCGAAGACAGGAAAACAGAGCGCTGCACAGTTTGTGGTGAGTTGCTGCATCCGTTCCCGAAGCCTGAATATTGGATGCAATATCCACTGCCCGAATGCATGATTGTTGATGGCGTCAAGGTTTGCGATTCCTATCGGAAACCTGAGTGCCTGATTACCTGGCTTGATCAGCACAAGCTTGTTCCAGTCGGTCGGGCTGCCTTTATGCGAGCCCAGATCAGGCTGATTTGAATTCCTGATTCCGCAGGAATAGAATGAGCTTCGGCTACTGCCAGTTCTGGCGCCTCACGTAGCCTTCCCAATCCCCCCTGTTTCAGATTGCCGAAGTGTTCGGCCGCGGTATGGCCAGGGCTGCGGCTGCGCGTCGAATCCTGGTCGAATTTGACAAGGAGTTGCCATGTCGACGAAGAACGAAACCCCGCTGCTTTCTCCCAAATTCGCCCTGGCGCTGCAGTTCGCCAATGAGATCCACGGCGCCCAGCTGCGCAAGGGAGTAGGCGCGCCGTACATCTCGCACCTGATGGCCGTATCTGCCCTGGTGCTCGAGCATGGCGGCAATGAAACCGAAGCCATTGCAGCACTCCTGCACGATGCAGCCGAGGACTGCGGCGGCCGGCCGATGCTGGAAACCGTCCGTGTGATGTTCGGCGATGCCGTTGCCGAGATCATAGAGGCCTGCACCGATACGATGGAAGAGCCCAAGCCAGCCTGGCGCCCGAGGAAGGAAGCCTACGTCGTCCACCTGGCCGGCGCCTCGCCGTCGATCAAGCTGGTGGCCGGCTGCGACAAATTGCACAACCTGCAGACCACGCTCCGGGATCTGAGGGCAGGGCAGCCGGCGGATTACTGGTCACGCTTCACGGCGGGGGCGGATTCGCAAGCCTGGTATTACGGCGAGTGTGGAAAGGCGCTGGCCGGTTCGCCGGTCGCTGCTGACTTCGAGCGTGCCTATGGTGATTTCCTGCAGATACTGAAGGAGCGGGGTGATCTATGAACGTGAAGCCGGGTGATGTGGCGATCGTCATCAAGGGGCGCTGGCCCAATGTGGGGCGAATCGTCCAGGTCGACCGTGCCTGGGGCGATGTGGATTACTCCCATGTCGGCTATGGTGTATTGCCATGCTGGCTGGTCGAGAGCCTGGGCGGTGATCTTGATTGTGTTGGCGGGCCGAGCCAGCGTGGCTACACACCCGATCTGTCATTGCGTCCGCTACCGGACATAACACCGGAGCAGGCGGCGGCAATCCGGAAGAAGCACGCCGAGGCTCAGTTCGAGAAGGCGCTGGCCGAGCTTGGGGAGGTATTGCGCAGGATGGAGGTGGAAGCCGTTTCAGTGGATTAGGTGCGCCAGCGCACAGGAGGCAGTCATAGAGCCCACCACTTCTTTTCCAATGCCCCGATTGGCTCTCCGTGCAACTTTGCGTGGAGCTTCTGAATGGCCATTCGCATTCCAAAGAACGCTCCGCCAAATAGCGCTAGCGTTAAGACCTTCACAATCAGCCACCCGATGATTTCGCCCCAGTTGAATTGGCTGTCTGGACTGCTTGCAGCGGCATTCAGCATCGATACTGGCAACCCGATAATTCCGATGAGTTGGTAGGCCATGACCAAGCCGAAGAGTGCGCGAATGACACGAAGCACAGCGAACATGATTGTATCCCTCTGGCAATCTAGGAAATCTAGGTCATCAGCATATCTCAAAACGAAAACCCCGCCTCGGGGGCGGGGGGGTTGTCGTGGCGGGCGCCGGTCAGTCGTCGAACCATTTCTCAAGGCGGCCGTGCAGCGGCGGCTCGCCCAACGTTTCGGCCATCCGGTCCACAAGCGCTCCGCTGCGGCTGGCAATCAGTTCGATGGATTCGCAACGGTGGTCGAACGTGCCGTCAGATACCGCGTCCTTGAGAATTTTCTTGATGCTGCTCATGTCTGTGGCGATCCTGTTCAGCGTGTTGGCCAGTTGCTCAAACGCTTCGGCGGATATGGTATTTCCTTCGCTCTCGGTGGTCATTTTTCACTCCCTTCTTCGTTCTCAAAAGATAGCGCCTTGCCCATTGTCTGAAGCAGCATGTCCAGTCCGTTGGCCATGTCGCCGTCGTAGACTTCATGGGAGCAGCCGACTGCGTATGACAGGAATTTCAGGCCTTGGGCCACGTTCGATGTAGTGCCGTGGATCCCGGTGGTGCAAATGAAAGCGTTGTGTTGCACTGCTGATTCGCGGTTGGTGGTGCTCATACCTCTCCCCCTTCTGTATCGGTGAATTTCGGCTCCAGAGCACGGACGGCCCGCTGCAGCGCGCCCAGCATCTCGATTGCATTCTCGTCTTCATGGTGTACAGCGATGATCCGGCCGGCTGATACATGGCCGCAGATTGCAATGGCCACATCAAGGGCGTGCTGCTCGTCAGCGGTTGCGGTGGATTGAGTATCAGCCTGGTTCAGCGATGCCGCCAGTAGAGTGCATTTCGCCTCAAGGGCGGCAGCGCGCTCCAGCTCGGGTCCGATGACTTCGCAGAAAGCCGCAAGCCTGGCCTGGCATTCCTCGATACGGTTCTCGACGGCGAGGCCGATGATTTCGCCGAGGGCGCCATTCAACAGGCTGGCCGGGTTGTCGTCTGCGCCCATGCTGGCGATGGCGACGAGCAGGCCGGCGGCGTCCAGGTTCCCGGCGCGCGTTGCTGCGGCCGGATCGAATCGCATGCGTTCGTTCATGCTGAACCCTCCAGGTCTTGGTCTGCGAGAAGTGCGACGGATTTCATGGCATCCGCGATCAGGGAGTCGACCACCTGTTGCGCCCAAATCATTTCTTCCCCGTGGTCGATCGATCCTTCGTTTGCTGCGTAGGCCATCAGGCGAACAATCGCCTTTGCCTTCTTCAACCGTATATCGATGTTGTCGAATAGCTCAATCTTGCTGGATGCGGTGTTCGTGTTTTCCATGTTCATTTCCTCAAGGTTGCCGCCGTCCTCAGTGTGAGGATCGGCAGCGGGGTGGGTTTAACTTCTTCCCCCATTGGGGGAATACCTCGATTACAGGGCGTACAGCCGGCCGGTGGTGGTCGACGTGGGCTTCATGCACTCCAACAACTGGCCCGGTGTCAGGGAAGTTTGCGCCAGCCGTGCATCGAGGCGCTGGCCGGTTACGGTCGCCACCAGGAACTTGTGCATGTTGCCGAAATAGACGCCTTCGCCCTGGTACTTCAGTAGGTCAGCCAGGTTCTCGGCTTCGGTTTCGAGGTTGGCGATTTGTGCCTTGAGGGCAGCGAGCTTGTCGACCGTGCGCACAATCTGCTTTTGGGTGAGCGCAGCAGCGCAGGCGGTAGAATTGGTCTTAGCCATGATTGATCTCCAGTTGATCAGTTTTGGTTAGAGCGCCCCTTGTGTTCCACCACTCGGGGCGTTCGCTTTTGCGTGAAGTAACGGATCGTTGCCCCATCAGCCGGAAGCCTTGATGACACTGCCCGAAGTTTCCACACCCAGACAATCTCGGTAGTCTGGTCACCGTCAAAGCCCCCTCGTTCTAGCTGCACTCGCGGTGTGCATTTGCTACGCCAGAGGTGGCGGGTGTTCGGGCTTTGATCCAGCTGGGTTTGAAAGAGCGTTTGCTGCTGTGTTGAAATCATAGTAGGACATGCTATAGATTGTGTCAATAGTAGTTTGTGCTATAGTTCGTAAAACATTTCAAGGAATCCGCATGGCACCACTCAGCAAAACTCAGCAGGCGCTAGCCTTGATGGAATCGGAGGGGATCAGCGCAAGCGAAGCGGCCAGGCGCACCGGAATCAAGTCAGGCACAGTGTTGTCTGCAGTGATGCGCATGAAGGGCAAAGAAATCTGCCCCTGCTGCGGCCAGGTGGTGCGGGAAGGGTTCGAGGTCGACCGTGGTGTGCTGAAGAGCAGCTAGTTCTATGACGTTTCGCCTAATTGATGCGCTCTATTTCGAGGCGTAGAGTTGTCTGAACAGTTCATTTAGACAATTTCAAAGCTGGGGGCGCCATGAAGGTCAGAATCGCATTGTTGATGGCGCTACTTGTCGTTCCGTTGGCCAGTCATGCCCAAGCATTCAAGTGCCGTACCCCGTCCGGAAAAATGGAGTTTTCAGACTCGCCATGTGCGGGCGGTTCACAAACTGAACGCATCCAGTCAAACGAATATATTTCACCTGAACGGCAGCGCCAGGCGAGGGAAGTCCAGGCGCGTAACGCAGCTCAGGTTCAAAGTATGGAAGCAGAGAATGAGGCATATCGCGCCTCAATACAACGGCAGAATCAGCGCCTATATCAAGCCGAGGTACAAGATCAAGGGCGCAGGCAGGTTCAGGATAGTGTTGCTTCGTGCGTTAGCCGTGTCGAGGGTACAACAGGGCTGTCGCAGCGACAGAAGGCCGATGCGATTTCGCGTTGTCATGGAGCGGGAATCTCGCAAGCAGGCCCAGACCTCAATGGCTCTAATGATTGTGTGCAGAAGGTTGAGAGCATGTCAGGGCTTTCCGGCAGGCAAAGGGCCAATGCAATCGCCCGATGCCATGGGGCTACGGTGCCAGATGATCCTCCAAGAGCATTCGCCCCGCCGCCAGAAGCTCCCAAGCCACTCGCTGTGATCAAGAACTGCAACGGCGCGACCTGCACAGATCAAACAGGTCAGCGTTATACGACCCAGGCGGGCAAAACAGTCCGCAGCGATGGGAAGCGATGTTACCAACAGGGCAACGCGATGTATTGCGATTGATAGTGCTGCCCCTGCTGCGGCTCCCTGGTGCCGGCGGAGAAGAACGACCGGGACGCGCTGAAGGATAATACGAAATAGGCATGATTTTCCCGACCTTGAGGTTACCTCTTCCAGCGGTAGGCTAGGCGTTTTGGCGCAATCAGCAGATGTGGCCTAGAATGAAGCGATTATTGCCGCTTGCCGTAATAGCTATATCTAATCGATATGCTCGGTAGTTCTGATTTACTCGATGGTTAGCATAACGTTAAAATCACACGCTTTTAACGCAGCATTAATGACAAGGAGGCGTGCATGAGAGATCGTAATGTGTTTTCACGTGGCGACGTCCTGCGAGCCAATGACGCGTTGCGCAAGACCCTAAGCGAACAAGGGACTGCGCGCTCAGATAAGAAAAGCGGGAATGTACGTCTCTCGTCGTCTGAGATTAATAAGGCTTTCGCTGCCGCGAAAAAAGTCCTGGCGTCAGCTTAAGGCTGCGGATGCCGAACGGATACAGCTTTATCTTTTCAAGCATCGTACAGAACGACAATGATTTTGTCGGGATGGTTGCTTATACCCTCTATAAGCGGCAGAAAATTGAGTGGATTGCTCAATTCATTAAGGATCACAATAACACGCACCCTACTGATGCAGAAGTAGAGGATGGGTTTGCCAAATTTTCGAATATGCCATCACAGATCAATGCATATAGAGAGCAAGCAGTTGATCTGTTGGATGCATTTTTGGATGAAGCGCTGTACGAACAGGTTATCGATGCACGACTAAAAGCCAAAGATGATGCAGTTGTAAGGGCGGTTAAGAAAAGTTTCTGGGCTAGCATCGGCGAAAATTTGGTGGCAGGGCTGTTAAGTTCTTTGATTACCCTCGGTGCGGCTGGGCTTATTTGGGTAGCCGCCAAGGGGCCAGAGAACCTGCTTAGAGAAGCCATTCAAGAATTTGGTGCCACGAGAGCAGCGGGCCAAATTCCTCCTGCGCTGGGTAAGCCATAGTTCCTGTTTACCCGCTCTGTTTAGGCATCGGGCAGAAGTCCTCTTCGGAGGCCGCTACGCACCCCGGAGATTGCAATCCAGTGTAGTGTCTAGGGGCCCTGCCGAAAGGTGGGGCCTTTGTTTTTTATGCACCAAATTGGAACCAATTTGCACTGTAATGGTGCAAATTCTTTGCGTTTAAGAGTGCCTGGAATCGATCAAGGATCGTGCAAATAAGTAGCCATATGAGTAGCTATGACTTGAACTAATTAGGCTGCTTGTAGCAACCGCGGCATTTTCAGCCGTTGATCTGTACTACAGCTGCGATCGTTTTTCGCCGTGTGGAAAAGGGCGGGGTTTTCCCCGCCCTTTTTTTGTCCACCGTTATGGTGTGCAAGCCGTTAAGTCCGGTAAACTGAAACGGTTACAAGGAATAATGACGATGACACGCAGTACCCTGGCTCTCCTTCTCGCCGCCTTCGCCTTGCCGGCAACAGCGCAGACCATCTATCGCTGTACGGACGCAAACGGCGGCATGCTGATCTCGAACACCCGCGTCGACAAGAGCTGCAAGGCCGTCGTCAGCAGCCCTGACTCGACGCTGCCGGCGCCGAAGGCCAGAACATCCGGCGCTGCCGCCAATCCGTCACCGGCCGGTTTCCCCAGGGTTCAGGAAGACACACAGAAGGCGCGCGACACCGACCGCAAGCGCATCCTGGAGCAGGAAC
>WBZX01002910.1_pt1 | contig 11263 bp, 10 predicted proteins | sample 5204211 | NCBI WGS metagenome assembly WBZX01 (sample SAMN12344362, study PRJNA552823) | activated sludge metagenome | biome: Activated sludge suspended growth; feature: Nitrification reactor; material: Wastewater; isolation source: activated sludge from nitrification reactor of wastewater...
CTGGCCGTGGGCCCCGGACTGACGGGCAAGACCGCGCGCGGAACCTACCTTCACACCGACATCGCACCGACGATCGCCAAGCTGCTGGGCATCCAGTTTCCATCTGCCACGGGCAAGCCCATTCGAGAGATCGTCGAGCCCGCCGCCCGCGCCCCACAGCGAACGGGACAGGGCGCGCCTCCGGTGTACTTGACCTTGCCGCCCCAGCCAATGACAGCAACAGTCGGCTCTCAGCCTGCGCCTGCCGTGTCTTCCGCCCAACCTGGCACACAACCTGGCGCACAACCACCACAAGCCCCGCCAAGCGCACTGGGCGCGGTTTCAGGCCCTACAGCGAGCCGTCCTGTGGCACCCGCTGTGCCCGCAGCCGCTCCGTAAGCCGTCCAGGGTCCAGCTCGACCTGTCCGCCCACGCTTCCCGCTTACGAAAGCCCGTGCCGCAGCTTCGCCGCATGCACCGTGTTGTGGAGCAGCATCGCAATCGTCATCGGCCCGACGCCCCCCGGAACCGGCGTAATCGCCCGCGCCCGCGTCTGGGCCACCGCAAACTCCACGTCACCGACCAGTCGCCCGTCCGCTAGACGATTGATGCCCACATCGATCACCGTCGCGCCCGGCTTGATGAAGCGACCCGCGATCGACTCGGGCCTGCCCAGCGCCGCGATCACGATGTCCGCTTCCGCCACCCGATCCGCCAGATCCACCGTCCGCGAGTGACAGATCGTCACCGTCGCATCCGCCGCGAGCAAGAGCCCCGCCATCGGCTTGCCCACCAAGATCGACCGCCCAATCACCACCGACCGTGCGCCCGCAAGCTTCGTGTTCGACTCGGCCAGCAGTCGCATCACCCCGAGCGGCGTACACGGCACAAAGCGCGGCTTGCCGAGCCACAGCCGTCCCACGTTTGATTCCAGCAGCCCGTCGACATCTTTGAGCGGGTCCAGCACATCCAGGATCTCTCCGACGGGAAGCCCGGCAGGAATCGGCAGCTGAAGCAGCACGCCCGACACACGCGGATCGTGATTGAGCTGCCGAATCAGCGTCGTAAGCTCCGCCTGACTCGTCTGCGCGGGCAGGTGATGATCGAACACCGCAATGCCCGCTTCCTGACAAGCGCGCGTCTTGTTCTTCACATACACCTGCGAGGCTGGATCGTCGCCCACCAGGATCACCGCCAGACCCGGCACAATCCCTTGGCTCGACAGCGCGATGACCTCTTGCCGCACTTCCTGTCGCACCTTCTGAGCAATCGCTTTTCCGTCGATGATCTGTGCCGTCACTTCTGCCTCTCGATTCGTCTGCTCGATGATCATAACCGTGTTCCCTTGCGTCCGTCGGACAGCTTGCGACTACAGCACACCCGTGATCAGCAGTCGCGGCTCGGTCATGTCGACGATGGCGCTGCGAATGCCTTCTCGTCCCAGCCCCGAGTCCTTCACGCCGCCATACGGCATGTGATCGATCCGAAAGCTCGGCGCTTCGTTTAGCACCACCGCCCCGACGGCCAGCTCTTCATGCGCCTTCAGCGCGTGCCCCAGGTCATGGGTAAACAGCGCCGCTTGAAGCCCAAACCGCGAGTCATTTACCGCCGACAGCGCTGCCTCAAAGCTTGGAACCTTGTCGACGTGACAGACCGGACCAAAGACTTCCTCGCAGACCACCTTCGCATGCGACGGCGCTTGCGCAAGCAGCGTCGGCGGTACAAACGTGCCCTGTCGCGCCCCTCCGCACAGCTTGCGCGCCCCCAGGCTCTCGGCCTCGGCAACCCACGACTCGACTCGACGCGCGTTCTGTTCATCGATCATCGGCCCGACCAGCACCGACGGATCCCGAGGATCGCCAGCCTGGACCTGCATCACCGCCGCGCGCAGCCGCTCACACAGCGACTGATACAGCGAATCTCCCGACGAGCTTACGACGTACACCCGCTGGATGCTGATGCACTTTTGACCCGAATACGAGTACGCGCCGTAGACCAGCTTCGGCACCATCGCGTCGAGATCGCGCTCGCTCACCGTCTCATCCAGGATCACCGCTGCGTTGCCACCCAGCTCGAGCGTCACCTTCTTTTTGCCCGCCCGCGCCTTCATGTCCCAGCCGACCTGCGCCGACCCCGTGAACGTAAGCAGCTTGCAGCGATCGTCGGTGACCAGCAGATCCGCCGCCGCGCGACTGGCCGGAACCACCGACAGCGCCCCCGACGGCCAGCCTGCTTGATCGATGATCTCCGCCAAAAGCAGCGCCACCGTCGGTGTCTGCGACGCGGGCTTGAGCACGATCGGACAGCCCGCCGCCATCGCCGGAGCCAGCTTGTGAACCGCCAGGTTGAGCGGAAAGTTAAACGGGCTCACCGCCGCAATCGGACCGATCGGAAACCGTCGCACAATCCCGGTTCGTCCATAGCCAAGCGGAGCCAGATCCATCGCCAGAACCTGCCCTTCGCTCGATGTGGTCAGCGCTTCCGCCGCCGCCAGCTCGAAGCACAGGATCGCGCGACTGACTTCCGCCTGCGCGTCGGCGATCGGCTTGCCTGCATCGTCACAGATCGCGAGCGCCAAGCGATCTTTGTGCGTCGCCAGGCTCTTCGCCACCGTCGAAAGGATCGCGGCTCGCTTGTCGGTGGTCAGCGCCCGCGTGACCGAAAGCGCCGACTCTGCCGCCGAAAGCGCCGACTCCAGCTCACTGCGACCACACTCACAGACCTGCGCCAGCTCTCGCTGATCGTACGGAGCCCGCAACATCCGACGCTGCGCGGTTTCGATGAAGCGACCCCCGACGAAGGGCCGAAGAAGGGGAAGGTGTGACGAGTCTGCCGACATGAAGACAGGATGCAGCAAAGGCTGCAACCACGTCACGCGCTGGAACGAAAAAAGCCCAAGGGACGAATCCCTCGGGCTTTGCAGTGACTGAGCTGACTACGTCGACTAGCGCGAGATCTTGGCTGACGGCGGAATCATGATCGTCAGACCCACGCCGAAGTACAGGTGGTTCACCAAGTACTCGTCTTGCTCGGACAGAACGCCCGAGCCATCGCTGTTGCTGTCGGTCGTCTTCACATCCAGTCCACCTGGGTTCGCCTTGTACATGTAGTCGCGAAGCTCCAGGTTCAGACCGATGAAGTCGTTGAAGAAGATGTGCGTACCGATACCGAACACACCCGCGATGCGGTGGCCGGTAAACGGCGTCGGCGTCTGTAGGTTCACATCGTTGCCCGAAGTGAGCGCCGTCTCGTTGGTTGCACGAGACGACATACCACCCGCGCTATCGGTACGAACCGTGTACGACGTGGCACCGCTCGACAGTGGCGTTCCCAGGATCACGCCGCCGATACCAACCATTCCGTAGAAGTCGTAGTTGGCAAACAGCGCGTTGAACAGCGAGAACTTACCGCCCATCGGCGTCAGCGCGAGGTGCGCCGACCACATACCGAGCGTCGGACCGATCAAGTGATCCTTGAAGATGTCCTTGCTTGGCTGACGAAGGCCCGCCGTCGGATCGTCCGTCGACGGATTCGTCGTGCGCACCGCGTAGGTATCGGGAAGCGCTTCGGTGATTCGGCCCACCAGCGGCGAGGCGATGTTGGCAGTGTAGTGATACGAGCCACCAATCGCCAGCCAGTCGGTCAGGTGGAAGCGGATGTTGGCACCGCCGCCAAAGCCAATCAGAAACGGCTGGTTCGCGGAGATCATGAACTGCGGCGTGATCTCGAGCCGCATCTTGCGCATCTCAACGCGGTGCCGGATGGCCGGCTGTCCCGCGAGAGGGTTGCGCCCACGATCTGCATGCGCTGGCGCTGCCAGCAGCGCGAGGGCCCCAAACGACAAGATGATTCGCATGTGCGTTCGCATGTAATCCCTCGCTCCTCTTACCGAGCCATCTTGTAGTCAAACTTCGGCGGCAGGAAGATCGACAAACCCAGACCGAACTGCACGTCCATCACCAGGGTGGTGCTGCCGTTGTCCTTGCGGCACTGGGTATACGAGTCTTCAAACGCCTGAGTTCCAGCAGTCTGACCGGCCAGGTACGAGCTGCAACCAGCGCCACTCCTCGTGAACGAGGCATTGGCAACCGGCTCAAACTTGTCGGGGTAACCGTACAGCTTGAGGAACGCGTTGAGGGCCAGCCAGCGAGTCAGGAACAGGCGTGAGCCCACACCGATGTCGAAGATGGCGCTAATCGTGTTGAAGGCCGGATCCGACCGCTTGACCGGAATGACCTGGCTCATAAAGGCACCGACACCCAAGGTGACGTAGCCTTCCCAGTGAACGATCGCGCGGTTGAACAGCGCGAACTTACCGGCCACCGGCACGTATCCGAAGTCCAGCAAAGCCGAGAAGATCAGCTTGTTCACTGCCGGCAGGGCTTTGTCCTGCGAGCCGATAAGGAAGTACGTCCCCGTCACGTCCGAAGACTGCTGCGGGAAGTAGTACTGCCCCTCGACGCCCAGCCACAGCGCTTCGCTCAGAAAGTAGTTAATCTGAGCGCCGACGGCGTGGTGCCGGATCAGCGGGTTGTTGAGGGTGAAGTGGTACGAGGGAGAAATCTCGACCCGCTTCGCCTTCAGTGTGTAACGTCGGGGCAGAACCGCTATGTCGTCCCAACGCGTCTTGACTCTCACGTCGTCGGTCGGAGTCTTTGCACCCGAAACCTCGGATGAAGTCGTCTCGCCCGATGGCGGCAGGGCGGCGGCTGGTGGCTCTGCAGCGGGCGGCTCGGCAGCCGGTGGCTCAGCGGCTGGAGCTGGTGCTGCCGCTGGTGGGCTCGCCGGTTGTGCTGCTGCTGCGGCCGGCTTGTTCGCCTGCCCGTATGCCGTTCCGCCTGCGCCAGAGAGCGTGAGCGCCGACGCTGTCACCATGCACAGGCTTATTGCCAATCTCCTCATGCTTACCTCGCGTAACGCCTTGTGGGGCTGGCATCCTCTGATATCGAGGGGAAACGATATCATGCGCCTTTTATCGCAATCAAGCTGCTTTCGGGACTCATTTCGAGTTTGATCCCCGAGCTTACAATTGTCGTCGCTGGTCGTTTCGTGCTTGCCAAGACGAGAAGCGGGGCTGTATGGCCCGGACGAACAAACAGCAGCGGCGGGGTGGATGGCCTGGCCCCGTGAGTGCTCAACCTGCTGATTTTCGACGAGGAACTGTCTGTTCCGCACGCTTTTCGTTCCTAATTTGGACTGCTTGTCACTGCTACGAAGCGAACTACTTACCGAACGACCGTCATCTCCATGACCAAAACGCTCGCCACCCAAGAATCGGCACGCGCGTCGGCTAGGTAGAACGGTCATATAACACATCGACAAAATCTTCTGCGTCAAAAGCACGCAGGTCACCAATTTTTTCGCCGACCCCGATGTAGCGGACCGGCACGCTCAGCTCGTGAGTGATGCCCAAGATCACGCCGCCCTTGGCTGTTCCATCCAGCTTGGTCAGCACGATCCCAGAGATCTCCATCGCTTCCTTGAACGTACGCGCTTGCGCAATCGTATTTTGCCCTTGAGTCGAATCAAGTACCAGCCAGGTTTCATGCGGCGCCGAAGGATCGGCCTTCTTGATGACGCGCCGAACCTTCTGAAGCTCCGCCATCAGCTGTTCTTTGACGTGCAAGCGACCAGCGGTGTCCGCGATCACCAGGTCAAAGCCTTCTCGCTGGGCTCGCTTGATCGCTTCAAAGATGACCGACGAAGGATCGCCGCCTTCTTTGCCTCTGACCATCGGGACGCCCGCGCGCTGGCCCCAGATCTCAAGCTGCTCGACTGCGGCGGCCCGAAACGTATCGCCAGCGGCCAAGATCACCTTGCGGCCCGCTTCGACCTGCTGCGCGGCGAGCTTGCCGATGGTCGTGGTCTTGCCGACGCCGTTTACGCCAATTACCAGCAGGACAAACGGCTTGTGCGCCGCAATGTCTACCGGCGGTGTGTCCACCTGAAGCAGCCGTCGCGACTCTTCTTTGATGACCGACCAGACCGCTGCGGGATCTTTTAGCTCGGACCGATTCAGCGTCGCGCGAACCTGCGAAAACAGGTGCTCGGCGGTCTTCGGTCCAATGTCGGCGGTCAGCAGCACTTCTTCTAGCTGCGGCAGCAGATCGTCCGCGATCTGCTTTTTCGATAGAAGCTCCGCGATCCGCGCAATAAAGCCCGATCGGGTCTTGGCCAGGCCCGCTCGAAGCTCGTCCCGTCCAGTCGGAGCCTGCTTGGTCGCAGTCGCCGGGGTGGTCGCCGTCGCTTCGGGAGCATCCGTGGTCGCACGACTCGGCAGCACGGGAGCTGCCTTGTCACCACTCGGCTGGGTCGGCAGCGCTCGTTGCCGCAGCCAAAAGACCACAAGCAGGATCGCCACCACGACGGCCAGCCCCACCGCGACCCGCAGTGAGGTTTGGTCTGAAGACGGCGCAGAGCCCGCTGCTTGCGCCAAGGACATCGTCACGGAAAACATGTGGTGCCCCGGTACTATACGCGGAAGCATTCGGAAGTGGCTCAGCGTTTTTTGTTGGCGATCGAATCGGGCTCGCGATTAGGTGCGTGGTCATGAAGACCGCACAGACGAGCCAGTCCGGCGCGCTCACGGGACAAGTTGTCGTCGTTACGGGCGGCGCACGTCGGGTCGGCCAAGCGATCTGCGAAGCGCTGTGGGCAAGCGGTGCGCACGTTGTGATTCATCATCACGCGTCGCAGAAGGCCGCGCAGGAACTGGCGGATCGACTCGGGAGCCGCGCCACGATCGCTCGCGCCGATCTACGCGATCGCGAACAAACGAAGGCGATGTTTGCCGATCTGGCGAACCGGCTGGGACGCATCGATGGGCTGGTGTGTAGCGCAGCGATCTTTGGCAGGACGCCGCTTCAGACGATGACCGATGACGAGTGGGACGACATGCTGGCGGTCAACCTGACCGCGCCCAGGCGCTGCATGCAGCAGGCGATCGCGCACGGGGCCCAGGCGATCGTAAACATCGTGGACGTGGCAGCGATCGCTCCTTGGCGAGGCTATGCGGCGTATGGCGTGGCCAAAGCGGGACTTTTGCAGCTGACGAAGATCGCCGCCAAAGAGCTGCTCGGATCGGTTCGCGTCAACGCGGTCGCGCCCGGACTGGTGCTGCTCCCGGATGATGTGTCGGAAGAAGAGCGCGCCCGGCTGCTACGCAAGCTGCCGCACGGTCCGATGGGTTCGCCCCACGATGTCGCGCGGGCGGTGCAGTACCTGTTGACCGAGCCGTTTGTAACCGGCGTGTGTCTGCCGATCGATGGCGGGCAGAGCCTGGGCTAGTCGCTACAGCAGCCGCAGCTGGGGACTTGCCTTTTCGAAGCGAGAAAACGGCAGGCTGTAGTGCAAAAGCACCGGCTCCGCCACGGTCCGCACCTGCTTTTCAAGGTAGTGCGCGTAGTCGATCGCGTGCTGGCGGTGATCGGGATGCTCGGGACCGGCGGTCGTGATCACAAACGGCACGATGCTGCCCGGTAGCAGCCGATGACGCGCACCGACCACCACATGCGGCGCATTCTTGGCCACGTAGTCAGCCGGGTCTCTGCGCAGGGTCTTGCGATAGACGAGCTGGCCGTCCAGCTTGCCCGCGAGCAGCTCTGCGATCGTGCGCTCGAGGTACAGCTCGACCTGCGCACAAGGAGCATCGGCAAACAGCAGCGCGTACAAGTGCTGCTGCACGTTCTTGCCCAGCTCGCTGGCATCGCGTCGCACCGCTTCCAGACCGACAAAGTGCAGCTTCGGCTCGCCGCCTTTCCAGATCATGCCCGCGTAGCGCTTGGCCGCGCCCTTGTCTTTGCCACGCTGCCGATGAAGGAGCAGCTTCTGATAGACCGAGTGCAGCGCCAGCTCGATCCGGCTCTCGACGTGCCAGGTCGCGGCGATGTAGGACGACAGCTCTGCATTGAGCCGGGCAAGCAGCGCCTGACCGACCTGCGTAAGCGCCGCGTGGTCTGCGTGATCATCCAGGTTGCTACAGACAAACAGGCTGTCGGTGTCGCCATACAAGACGCGGTGGCCATAGTGCTCTAGCCGCGCCTGCGTCCACGTCAGCAGCTCTCGACCGAAGCTGGTGACGGCATTGGCCAGCTCGGGACGGTGAAAGCGACACGACGGGCTACCGAGCACTCCATATAACGAGTTCATAAGCAGCTTGATCGCCTGGCTCTGCGCTTCGTCCCCTTGGCTCTTGGCGGCGCTGCGCAGCGGCAGAAGCTGGTCCAAGATGACGGTCAAGATGCCGCGCTGCCGACGAAAGCGCGCACCACTGGGCGCCACAATCGGGTCGGGCTCGCGATCGTCTTCCGACGGAATCAGCCCAAGTGGATCGATCTGAAAGGTCCGAATCACGCTGGGGTACAGGCTGCGAAAGTCGAAGACCAGCACGTTTTTGTGAAGGCCGGGCAGCGGCGGCAGGATCTGACCACCGACCACCGGCTCGCCCGCTTCGCTCGCTCGCTCCAAGGTCGGAGCCACATGGCCTCGGCGGCCCAGCTCGACCAAATACAGGTAGTCAAACGCGGCCACGCTCGCGGTGGCACGGTCAATGGGCAGGCCGGTAAGGCGACTGCGCTGCATCGCTAGCTCGATAAGGCCCGCCGAATGGACCAGCCGCCACAGCTCGCCGGCTTCCCGCCGAATGCGATCGCCTGCCGCTTCCCCGTGTGCGCTGTCATCCCCGCGCGCGCCGCCCCGATCACCTTCTAACGTCGCGATCAGGGTGTCATCGCCGTGAGCGCCCTTTAGGTGTCGCCACAGCGGGGCCACGTCAAACAGCACGCGCCCGGCCAGCACGGCACGCGGTAGCTGGGTGCGACTCGTGCTTGGCTGATACTGAAGGTCGCCAGGACCACGAGCCAGCGGCAGCGACATCCGACAGCGCCGGGCGGATTCACGCAGCAGCGAAAGATCTTCGGTCAGCAGGTTCCAGCCCATGATGAGGTCTGGGTCTTTGGTCACGATCCGCTGAATCAGACCCGCGAGCAGGGCGCGCTCGTCCGCAAAGACGGTCGCATCGGCCACCGGTACAGGACCAAGCTGCCGCTGAAGGAAAAGGACGCCTTGCGAGTCAGCGAGCGCCGCCGCGTGCAAGGTGCCATCGACCCCGGCTTGGAGCCGCAGGGTCAGGCACGATAACGCAGGCAAGGCCGATCCGGGGGTAAGCTCCGGGTTTTCAAAGACCCAGGCCACGCCATCTTCGGCAATGCGGCCCCGCCGCTCGGGTCCGTGGATTTCGACGCTGGCGAAGATGCCACGATCGATGAGATAGCGCATGACCATGCTGACATCGGCTTCAAAGGTCACAAGCCCTGCCGCATGCAGCCGATGCACGAGCGCCGCCAAGACCGCTGGTGTGGTCACTTCGACGCGACTCACCGGCTCCCCGGCCAGGGTGCGCCTGCTTTCGGGATACAGCGTGGCGGTCGTCCCGGCGATGCGCAGCACGTCGTCCTTGTCGCTTGATCGGACGTAAAAGCAGGCCCGCTGGCGATCGTCTTTGACGACAAACGTCTCGCCCGAAGACAGCCGTCCATAGATCAGCAGCACCGGCAGCCCAGCCCAAAGCCGCATGCTGGACTGCAAGATAAAGCCTTGTCTGCTCATGGCCCCCCAGCCCCAGGCGAGCCCTCGACAGAACTCGCCAACGTCACATCGTATCGCGACTTTGTGGCCGCTTGTCAGGGGCAAACGCTTGGCGCACAGTCTGCGCCATGGACGCCGCCGCAACGCAAAACCGAGAGCGCAACCACGCGATCTACGAAGACCTGTGGACCCACTACGAGCTGTTCCCCCACAGCGGCTGGGCCCACGCCTGGGCCGAGATCGAGCCGCTCTATCAGCCCGACCGCACGCTGGAGATCGGGCCGGGCATGTTCCCGCACGTTCCGATCGCCGGGACGCACTTTGTCGATCTGTCTCGCCATGCGCTGCGGGCGCTGTCGGGACAAGGTGGACTGTGTGCGGTGGCGACGACTCCCCTGCCCTACAGCGATGAGCGGTTCGACTTGGTCTGCCTGTTTGAAGTGCTGGAGCACGTCACGGAAGACGAAGCGCTGCTTGTGGAGATTGCGCGGGTGATGAAGCCCGGCGGACACCTGTTTATGTCGTGCCCGTGTAACCCCGACTACTGGACGTACTACGACCAAGTGATGGGGCACGAGCGCCGCTATCGGGCGGACGAGCTGTCTGTGCGACTGGCGAGCGCGGGCTTTGTGATCGAAAAGGTCTGTCCTCGTCACGACCGGATGGACGGCTGGTTTGGCGCGGTGTTCGGCTTCGGCACCAAGTACCTACCGGGCTTTACGGCGAGCATCGTGCGGCGCTACCTACCGAAGGTGGCAGCAATGCCGTGGCAGTGGTACGACGGCGGCGACCTGGCGAAAGCGGAGTCCATGGGCGGGGTGACGCTGCGCGCCCGGAAGCTGCTTCCCGGTGAGCACGCGATGAAATAAGCTCTCACCATGCGAAAATTCGGCGCGCTGTTTGTGATGGCCTTGGGGGTAACTGCGGTGTGGCTGTCGTGTACGGACCCACAGCCGAGCGATCAAGGGGCTGACATGACCGTGCGAGACCTGCGTCCGGTCATCACGGATCTGACGCCATCGGCTGTGATCACGGTGCAGGACGACTACTACTCGCCCAAGGAAGTGACGATTCCGGTGGGCGGCAAGGTTCGGTGGGTGTTTCGGGCGGCGTCTCAGCACGGGGTGTTCCCGTGGGACATGGGCTTCCCAGCGAGCGACACGATGTCGCAAGGCACCTACGAGCACACGTTCAACCAAGCGGGCACGTTCGACTACGGCTGCGCGATCCACGGTCGCGCAATGCCGGGCACCATCATCGTGAAATAACCCGACAAAAGAGCCTGGGGGCGACCGTCTAACGTCACGGCGCGGGTCCCCCTTCCCGACGACGCTTTTTCCATCGGCCCTTACGGACCGCTGAAAAAAGGTCTCTGGTCGGCCCACGCCTAGTTTTTTGCACGCCTTTTGGCGATGGCTGACCTCTTTGAGGTGAACGCTGACCTCCTTGAGGTGAACGCTGACCTCTTTGAGGTGAACGCTGACCTCTTTGAGGTGAACGCTGACCTCTTTGAGGTGATTGCAGACCACCTCAACGTAAGTGGGGGGTCACTTCAACGTGAAGGCGGACCACGTCTACGTGAGTGGGGGCTCACTTCAACGTGAAGGCGGACCACGTCTACGTGAGTGGGGGCTCACTTCAACGTGAAGGCGGACCACGTCTACGTGAGTGGGGGGTCACTTCAACGTGAAGGCGGGCC
>WBZX01002911.1_pt1 | contig 11260 bp, 8 predicted proteins | sample 5204211 | NCBI WGS metagenome assembly WBZX01 (sample SAMN12344362, study PRJNA552823) | activated sludge metagenome | biome: Activated sludge suspended growth; feature: Nitrification reactor; material: Wastewater; isolation source: activated sludge from nitrification reactor of wastewater treatment...
ACGATCGATAAGGGATATCCGGTGACCTACAATGATCTCGAACTGACGCGTAAGATGCTGCCTACGATCTTTGAGGCAGCGGGTGGCGAACAGAATGTTATCCTGATGAAACCCAGTACAGGGGCAGAAGATTTTTCCTTCTTCGCACGCGAGATACCAGGGCTCTTTATATTCCTGGGTGGCATGAAGCCTGGAACAAACTCAGCTGAAGCTCCGCCACATCACACTCCTGATTTCAGGGTGGAAGATGAAGCCATGCCACTGGGCATCAAAACCATGTGCTACCTGGCCCTCGATTATATGGACGCTGCCAGGAGGTAGCCCTATTCGGAAATACCCTATTTTTACCGGCAGATGCTCAAGCTCATCGAATGCCCGAGAGATGCCATGCAAGGCCTGCACCAGTTTGTCCCGACAGAACTGAAGGCCCGGTATATCAACAGCCTGCTCAAGGTTGGCTTTGATACTATTGACTTCGGTTCATTTGTATCACCCAAAGCTATACCACAGATGGCTGATACTGGCGACCTGATGTCCATGCTTGATCTTACAGGCAGCCACTCTAAATTACTTGCGATCGTGGCCAATAAGCGCGGAGCCATCGACGCGGTACAGTTTGAAGAAATCACCTACCTCGGTTATCCGTTTTCTGTCTCCGAGACTTTCCAGTTGCGTAATACCAATGCTACGATCGAGGAATCGCTCCAGCGTGTGGCAGAGATCCAGGACATCTGCATGGCCAATAAGCGCAAATTGGTGGTGTATCTTTCTATGGGCTTTGGCAATCCTTATGGCGATCCATGGAATGTAGAGATCGTACAGCGATGGGTTGATCATCTTGCAGAGATGGATATCAAGATCATGGCGCTGTCAGATACCATTGGGGTATCCAATCCTGAAAATATCAGTTATTTGTTTTCCAACCTTATCCCACCTTATCCTGATGTTGAGTTTGGCGCACACCTGCATACCCAGCCGCACAACTGGCGGGAAAAGGTAGAGGCCGCTTACCTGAGTGGCTGCAGGAGATTTGATTCAGCGATGAAGGGTTATGGTGGCTGCCCGATGGCCAAGGACGATCTGACCGGCAACATGCCTACTGAAAATATGCTCAGCTATTTTAAGGAGACAGGTGTTGTGACAGGACTCAATGATGAAGCATTCCTTGATGCGATGGCCCTGGTCCCCGAAGTTTTTACTGGCCGGGAGTAGTGTCCTCCTCTTCTTGTTGGGGTGGATTGAGTGCCATGTAGCTCATGACAAGTCCGCCACCAATCATAAAAATGCGTATGAGGATTCCTCTCGGGCTACCGGGTTTGTCCATCCATGCGAGATAGGTGAAGTTGGCCCCAACCAGGATGAGTACCAGGGATAATACCCCAAGGATAAACAAGATAAAGCCGAGGATCATGAATACAGTACGGAGACGCATAGTGGGACAATGTTAAGGAAATTCCCGCAGAAAGGCGGGCCCATCAAACAAAATGAAGCGCGCGGAGACGCAGAGGCGCAGTGAGTGAATTAAAAAATAATATCGCGCAACGACGCAAAGGCGCAACGTATCATTAAAATATTATTCACGCAACGACGCAATGGCGCAACGTACCGTTAAAATAATATTCGCGCAACGACGCAAAGACGCAACGTAAACATTAAAATAAATTTGCGCGCAGAGCCGCAGAGGCGCAGTTTGCTCACACACCAATCTCACTGTCTTACTATTTTACAGTCTTACAATACACGACATCCCTATCTTTCAGGTATTGAAGGATATAGTCAAAGCACGCTTCATGCTTTCCGATGAGTTCCGGAGGGAATACACCTTTTTCTGTAAACAAACCCTCAAGGAACATATTGGCTGCCGCAGTTGCTGTGTATCCGGTAGTCCGGGCCATAGAGGATGTCTGAGTCACAGGGTTGTACTCATCATATAAATTGTATTCCACTTTTACCTGATTTCCATTCGCATCAACACCTTTCAAGGTGATGCGCATGACTGTCAATTCCTCCTCCGTATCTCCGAGTTTCCAGTCGTCAAAAAGGACGCGGCTTGTGACTGCCAGAGGGGATACAGATATGCCGTTGACATTGATTTTCTCCGGGCTGAAGAATCCGCTTTGTTTCAATGCACGCACAATTTCAACATGACCGGGATAGCGCAGTGTCTTTTCCTTTCGGTTGGGAATGTGTGGCATGGTAAATAAGATAGACCGCAGGCCATCCGTATTGAAGGACTCGAGTGTGCCGACTTTATCAAACTCAACAAATTCACAATCGGTGAGAGGTTCACGCACGATGATGTTTCCGTTTTCAACGTAGCGTGCCGGGCGGGTATATTCTTCGATGACATCCACAGGAGAGAATGGTGCCTTGTAATAGAACGGCCAGGTTTTCACTTTGGGGAGACCTCCGACGAGACATTCGAAATCAGTGAGTGTGAGGATCTCATTGTATCGGCCAAGGATAAAATTGCCCATCCCAGGAGCTACGCCGCAGTCTACAACCACGGTGACTCCCTTTTCTTTCGCCAGAGCGTCAAGTTCCAGTGCATCTTCAGGAAAGAAAGAGATATCGACTATATTCTTTCCGGCTTCGATGATGGTCTTGATTGTCTTGTACCCAAGGAAACCTGGCACCGCACAGATGACCAGGTCAAATCCCTTGACCGCTTGTTGCAATGCCCCTGAATCCTTTACATCCAGCGGCAGAATGTCCAGTGCAGGATACTTAGCCCTCAACTCATTGAGCCGTGCCGGACTGATGTCTGCAAGGGTTACCTTATGCTTTTGCAGCATGTCAATGGCCATGGCGCTTCCGACCATGCCTGCGCCTATTACAATGATTTTATTCATGATATTAATTCAATCTTATATTTTGATTGCGGGGCAAAGCTACTTTTTAATCAGTTGCATCTCCTCTTTTCTTCACCCCTTACCACGCAAACTTTTCCATTTTCACTTTGTTCTTTGCGCTATGCCCTCTGCCCTCCCGCTTTACGGCCTCGCTGCGTGCGGGATCCTTGTACTGAGCGGAGTCGAAGTATCCGGAGTGCTTCGATATGCTTCCTGCTCTCTGCTTAACTTTCAAATCTCTTACGAATCACCTCCCCTACTGTCTTCCCCTCAATACGGCTGTCAATCCATGCGACGATATCCAGGTGATGAAAGGTCCTGCCTTCAAAAGGATTTTTCTCAAGTCGCAAGACTTCTTTCTTCAATGCATGCAGGTTGTGGCTGAGCTGTGTCTTACTGACATCAAGGTTGTTTTTGAAAAACTGGAACAAGACCATCTGCACCTCATTGAGGTCACGCATCTTGCTGAAGAAACGTCCTACGCTGTCGACGAGATGTTCGAGTAGATTGAAGTGGTTGAGTTCGAAATGGGCCATCAGGTGCATGAGCCTGGCATAGCACTGGATATCGGTGCGCAGGTGGCCGGCAGACTGGAGATTGAGGATCTTGTTGAGATATTCAATACTCTGTCCCGGCTGACCCGAACCCAGATACAACCATGCGGTCTTGTAATTGAATACCATGATGCGGTGGATGTCTATAAACCTGCCATACTTCTTGATAAGGCGATTGATTTCAGGTACGAGTTTTAAGCCTTCTTCAAAGGAGCCTTCGATAAAATGACGGTTGATCTTTGCCGTATACAGGTAAAGGAAACTGATGATCTGCCCGGTCATATCAAAATACTTCTCGTGCGAAATCGTAAAAGCTTCAAATTTTTCAAGTGCCATCACATAACGGTGGTAATCGCGCATGCTATAGAGGGAGGTCAATTCATAAGACAAGCCCCGCATGTACAAGACCGGGTCTTCGCGCATGTGTGAGGGATTCTCATCAAAAGCCTTGACCCAGAGTTCTGCGTGGTGGTGACATTTTTCGAAATCAAGCATGATGTAGTAGTACCACATATAGCACTGCTGCAGGTAGATCTCTTCAGTCACCGAGAGATTGGCTATCCTGACTTTGCGGAGTTCGGATTCGAAATACTCCCTGAGCTGGAAGTGATCTTTTTCATCCCTCACGTGTCCGGTTTCGATATACCAACCGTGTATTTTGATCTTGAGATTGGAGAGCAGGATAAGGTTAGATACCCGGGCTTCCTGATTTTCGGATTCGATGAGCAGGGACTGGACTTTACCTGATTTCTTTCGGCTCCGGGTGATGTGCCGTTCTTCAATAAACTTCTGGAACTCAATGATTTCCAGCCGGAGCAGGTCATGGCCTCCTTCGGGGAGCATCTCCTTGACACGGTCGAGTAGCTTGAAAGCCTGGAGGTATAATCCCTTGCTATAGAGGATGTGCGAGAAGTCTATCTGCTCACGTACTTTAATCGATTCGATATTTTCAAAGATGAGTCGAAGGCTCTTCAGGACCTGCGTATAGAGATGGCGCTTGGTGTTGACAAATTGGGACTTCGGGATATCGCCCAATTTCTGAAGGACTTCGTCTTCGTCATATTCCTCCGCCTTGTCGAGGATATCAAAAAGCCGGACATACTGTACGTCTTCATTACTCTGCAGACGCTGTACGTAGAGGCGGAAATTGCGTTTTTCGGCCTTGGTCAGCGACTTGATAATCGTAAATAACTGTTCAGATTGAGCTATGGGCATAACAATTAGCTATAACACAAATATCACATTTGCAAGCAAATATACATATATATGAGCTTTTAGCCATCACGTAAATGGAAAAGATTCTTTTGCATTACGCCCTGTCCCGGGTTTAGCTTTGTCGCATTATATTTAAATAATCATCATCCGTTACACTTCAAACCAAACAACTTTATGGCTAAGTTAAAATTTGAATACATCTGGCTCGACGGTACCAAACCTGAAGCAAGCCTCAGAAGCAAAACCAAAGTCATTGAAATGGAAAGTTTCAATGGCGATGTCAGGAAACTCCCTGAATGGTCATTTGACGGTAGCAGCACGCAGCAGGCCAACGGACACGCTTCCGATTGCCTCCTTCGTCCGGTTGCCTCATACCCGGACCCACAGCGCAAGAATGCATTCCTGGTGGTAGCTGAAGTATTCAATCCGGATGGCACCCCTCACCCTACCAATATGAGGAGCCTTATACCGGACGACACGGATGATTATTGGTTTGGCTATGAGCAGGAGTATGTCCTCGAACTGGATGGTATGCCATTAGGCTTCCCGGCTGGAGGTTACCCAGGCCCACAAGGTCCATATTACTGTGCAGTTGGATATGGTAAAGTAGCTGGAAGAGATATCGTTGAAGAGCACATGGATGCATGCCTTGAAGCCGGCCTTGGTATCACCGGTATCAATGCGGAGGTACTCCTCGGCCAGTGGGAATATCAGGTATTTGCCAAAGGAGGCAAGAAGGCTGCGGATGAAGTGATCGTAAGCCGTTACCTCCTGTATCGCATATCAGAAAAATACGGAGTGAAGATCAATATCCATCCTAAGCCAGTACTTGGTGATTGGAATGGTTCAGGTATGCACGTCAACTTCTCTAACGGAGAGATGCGTGAGCATGGTGGCAAGGAGCTTTTTGATGCAATCTGCGAAAGTTTCAGGTCTGTACACAAGGAGCATATCGATGTATATGGCTCAGACAATCACCTCCGCCTCACCGGTAAGCACGAGACACAATCCATGCATACCTTCAGTTATGGCGTGAGTGACCGTGGTGCTTCTATCCGTATCCCTGTTCACACCGCTACTAACGGTTGGAAGGGCTACCTCGAAGACAGGAGGCCTGCATCCAATGCAGATCCCTATAAGGTAGCTGCCCGTATCATCAAGACGGTACGTGGTGCGGAAGTGATGGCTTCGTAAGTAGGTAGATCACAACATTTATACTCATAATTTTTATTGCCGTAGGCTAAGCTGGGATCCAGCTTAGCCTTTTTTCTTTGTAAGAAGGTAAGACAGTGACCCTTCGACTCCGCTCAGGGCAAGGAAAGTAAGAGGTGAGGGAGTGGGTGTGGCACTTGACCCTGCATACCCCCTTACCCCCTGAAAGGGGGCATTGATTCTGATGGGGGCTATGATTATTCTCCTTTCCCTTTGCTCCTTGCTCCTTGCTTTGCTACCCGCCTGTAGCCAGGATGGGGCTTTGATTCCGATGGGGGCTATGATTATTCTCCTTTCCCTTTGCTCCTTGCTCCTTGCTATGCTACCGGCCTGTAGCCCCGATGGGGCAGCACCTCACTTCTAACTTCTAACTCCTAACTTTCCACTTCTCACTTTTCACTTTTCACTTCCCGTTTTCTCATATCTTCGTACGGCATGAAAATCCTCCACCAGTCGCGTATCATTTGTATAGGAATGGCTTTGTTCCTATGCTCTTCGATTTCGCTCAGGGCACAGGTCACACAGGATTATCTCCAGCAGTTTATTGAGTTTATCACCGAAAACCAGGAAGGGACAGAGGAGTTTGATTATACCGAACTTGGGGAGCAACTCGAAGACTGGAGACGCTCGCCTATTGATATCAATTCGGCAGATGCATCTATACTGGTGCAATGGAAGATCATCTCTGACTATGCCTACCGCAATCTGCAGGAACACATAGTACGCAACGGGCCACTACTGGATATGCTTGAATTGCAATCCATAGCAGGCTTTGATCCTGAGATGATACGTTTACTCAATGTCATCGCAGACGTCAGGGGCAGGGAGGTACAGACACAAGCTGTCCCGCTCGGTGATATGCTGGCCCATGGGCAGAACGAAATCTATATCCGCGCAGGCCAGACCATTCAGCGTGCAGATGGTTACCAGGGTGAGGCTCCAGCCTACGAAGGTGATCCAACCAAATTGTATGTTCGCTACAGGCACCGCAGTGGCAACACCCTGAGTTATGGCCTCACCGCGGAAAAGGATGCAGGAGAAGCTTTCTTTAAGGGATCCAATAAACAGGGTTTTGATTTTTATTCTGCGCACCTTTCGCTCAAGAACTACAGGCCCTGGTTGCAATCTTTGATGATTGGGGATTACAACGCCAGTTTTGGACAGGGACTGATCATGCATTCTGGATTTGGCGTGGGTAAGAGCAGCCTGGTCACCAATGTCAAGCGATCAGGTGATCCCCTGCGTTCATACACCTCTGTGGAAGAAAATAATTTCCTGCGGGGTGTCGGCATTACCATCAAGCCCACAGAAAATCTCACTGTCACCTTGCTGGGCAGTATGCACAATCGCGATGGCAACCTGATCATCGACACCGTGTATGAAGATGGCCAGATCGAAAATATCAGTGAGGATATCACCAGCTTACAGACATCCAATCTGCACAGGACTAAATCAGAGATTGCTGATGAAAACGCTATTGACCTGACCCAGGCAGGACTGAGTGTGTCTTATACACAACGCAAAGCTCATATTGCGCTCAATGCATTGCATTCCAATCTCAGTACTCCGCTCAACAGGACTCCTGACTTGTACAATCAATACTATTTCAATGGCAACAGCCTGACTAATGCGAGTGTAGACTATGGTTTGTGGTTTGGGGGATTGCATTTCTTTGGGGAGACGGCCATGAGTGACAATGGAGCATTCGCTACGATCAATGGCTTACTGGCCGGACTGGATCGTCATGTCAATGCAGCGATACTCTTCAGGTCTTATTCAAGAGACTACCAGGCGCTTACGCCAAATGCATTTGGGGAGAGCTCGCTGGCCAATAATGAAACAGGACTCTATACCGGCATAGAAATCAATCCATCCAATCGATGGAAGATCCAGCTATTCCAGGATATATGGACGCATCCGTGGCTGAGGTACAATATCGACAGCCCGACCAAGGGTGCAGAGTACATGGCAAGGGTCACGTATACCGTCAAGCGCCGTCTTGAAATCTATGGGCAGTATCGTAGTAAGCGGACCGCGATCAATTCGAGACCTACCGGAGATGCAATAGCGCAGGTGGTGGATCAATACCGGTCACAGTTGAGATTGCATGTAAACAATATGCTCGCTAAAGGAATCCAGTTGCGCAGCAGGCTGGAATGGTCTACATACTCCATTCCAACAGAGAAACAGCAGGGATTCCTTATCTATCAGGATGTGGTGTATAGCCCTATCGCGTCACCATGGACCTTTAGTGCAAGGGTGACGTTGTTTGATACGGATGATTATGACTCCAGGATCTATACCTATGAAAATGACCTGATCTACTATTATGCGATTCCTGCTTTTAGTGACCAGGGATCAAGATTCTATATCAATGTGCGGTATAAGGGTATCCGCAATCTAACTGCGGAGGTCAAGTTTGCACAGACACGTCAGCTCGATGTGACTACCATCGGTAGTGGCAATGATGAGATACAGGGTAACCTGAGATCAGAGATCAGGGGGCAATTGATCTACAGATTCAATAATTAGAATAGCTATCAGCTATCAGCTAATTGAATTGCAGGACTTTTTATTATTATTATTTCAGGCTATCTGCAGGGAACTGCTTTAGATAGTCATAGAAAGACGTATAATTAGCGATCTTCCAGCTGCCATTGATATACTGCATCAGGCGGGTCTCGAGGCTGTGGGTATACATTTTGGCCTCTCCATCCGGGTTGTATTGGTCCCATGAGACATAGGCCAGGGTATTAGTAAAGAATTTCACTTTCATAAACTGCCTGATGACCTGAGGGCGCTCTCCCTGCCCTTCCTTTTTGGGATTATTCTTGATGTACTGCCCGGCTTTTTGATCAAGCTCGCCCCAGCCTACCTTGGCATCAAACGTGCCATCCGCCCGGTTCCATCCCTGGAACGTATAATCCTCATGGATATAATGTGCCCTCCAGCACTCATAGTCCCTGGCATAGAAGCAAGAGGCTTCATTGTCAATAATGCCCAGGATAGACTCAGTCTCCACGGCCTGGTCAAAAGCGCGTGGGGTTGCTGCCACTGGAGCAGCTTCCTCCTTCTTGCAGGAAAGCAATGCAACCAAGCAGAAAAACAATAAGGCGGAAAACTTATACATGATGACAGGTATTGTGTAATTAAAACTGGCCGGCATAGTCCATACCGGCCAGCAAACTTAAATATTAGTTACTGATAATTAAAGAATTTCCTCGCGCACGTTGATGCGCTAGCAGCAGGTCGCCCCTACTTTGTCTTCGTAAAGGTCTGTGTAGTTAATTGTCCATTGCCATCAGGCATAGTAAAGTTGAGCTTGACAACGCCCTTCTTCATGATTTCAAACGTGAGGCTTATACCACTGTCCGCAGGCAGCCCTCCTAAAACAAATGTGTTGTTACCCGCATACTCTAGCTTGTCCCCATAGATATCATTCTTAATCCAGAGAGTGTCCATGTCTTTAAAGAACTCGATTTTATTCTCAGGATCCTTCTCATCTAAATACATACCTGTCAGTTTGCTGAGTGCTTCAGGCTGAACGAGAAGCTTTTCTGCCATGCCAATATTGTACACGACCTTTTTAGTCCCATTGCTCAGATGCTCAACCTCCAGTATACGCCTTTTGGCCAATGGAGAAGAAGACGAACTGTCCTTATCAATATGTGGATCACCGGCAAAGTAGAGTTGCGTCACCAGGGGCACATAGCCTTCAGCACTGATCATCATGTGAAAATGGGCTGGCCTGAAATTGCCCTCACCAATGTCATAAGGCACAGGCAGATTGGTCCTGAAGGAATAATTGCCCTGGCTATCAGTGTACCCTGTACTCCGGAATAGAAACTGGTCAGATGTATTGTCATAAACCCCTTCGCCAGAGCAATGCCACAATTCCACTTTAGCATTCTTATATGGGGTCACACAATCCTTATGATATACTACTCCTTTGAGTTCAATGATGGGACTTGCGTCCCCCGCCACAACCATATCCTGCCTGACCGGGCTTCCGGGACGATAGAAAGGCCCAAGGATATCAGTGGTAGTTTCACAGTCGCCGACATAGCGACTGCCATCATATCGTATAAAGCCTGAGGCACTGACCGCCACCGCACAAAGGGCAGTGGTATTGACAAAAGTTCTGCGTTTCATTTTAAGAAAAGGTTTAGGTGTGAGACAAAAGCCAAGTCGCTGGAACGGGAGGTAAATTTTCACCAGCAACAAAGGAGACCATTAAAAATAGTATAAGATTTCCAATCCAACACGTCTTGAGCCTGAAGTCTATCGTCTCCAGTCTAAACTATTTACTTAGAACTGAAGGTCACCGAAAAGGTAAAGGCAAGGTTATCCGAAAAATTAGCGGAAGCATAAGGGCCGTAACGATAGTATGCTCCGGCACCAAAACCCATGTAGGCTACATTGAGATATTTCATACGCAGGATATTATCCAGTTGCACTCCGGACTCATACAATCCCTTCTCTTTGGTTTTAAACTCTATGGATTGATGATATTCCGGATGGCTGAGGCTACCCCACCCGATATTTTGCACCACCGATATAGCTGGCTTCCAATTGCCGATATGCAGGAGCAGTGAACCAAAATTGTGTGTGTAAAAAAGGTTGACATACCTGTCTGAAAGAAACTCATACGGGGTGACCGTCTGGAATGAATTCTTGACCAGGATAGACCAGTTTCGTATGTAACTCCCTTCACCGGTAAACAATAACCCATAAGGCAACGGATTGTCAATATAACCGGCATCAATCCGGATGCGCGATTCACCAAGGCTCTTGAAATAGATCGATTCTTCAATCCGCGCTTCTACCTTGTGATAGGCAAACTGTCCGCTAAACACATCCTGCAGCCCTCGCGTATAGGTAAGCGACAGTACCGGATATTTTGTCCCCATACTGATCCGCTGGCCCATCGACCTGATGAGCTTCTCCTTATAGGCATACCGGAAATTGACCGTGAGGTCTGTGTTGGTATAACCGGAAATCAAGTCGCCATCACCTTGGTTAAACACGTACATGTATTGCGGATCTGTCCTGCTATTACTAAAGGCTACATTAAACCTTGCATAGCGAATCGCCCGGAAACCAAGTGACACGCTACTCTGCTGGATATGATCCATCTGTGAAGCGATCCAGGTCCGGAACTCAAACTGGCGCGGATTGAAATAGCCAAGCAAGGTCTTTCCTGTTTCGGATAGTGTGTTTTGATGACGGATGGTCATCAGGAGTTCCTTCTCTTTACTGATCGTCAGGATTGCCTCTCCTCCATACTTCCATCCCTTGTCTTTAAACCCATACCCAAAAAACCCGCCCACTGCAAAGTTCTTGATCAGCTTGTCATTGGTATATGCCCCGAGGCCAAGGCGTATGCCTTCATAATTATTATACAATAGGACCTTCGAGATGTCCAGG
>WBZX01002912.1_pt1 | contig 11256 bp, 8 predicted proteins | sample 5204211 | NCBI WGS metagenome assembly WBZX01 (sample SAMN12344362, study PRJNA552823) | activated sludge metagenome | biome: Activated sludge suspended growth; feature: Nitrification reactor; material: Wastewater; isolation source: activated sludge from nitrification reactor of wastewater treatment...
CATCCTGACGCTCGACAACCGCGAGGCGCGCATCCTCCAGGGCACGCTCATCCCGTTCTCGCAGATCAGCGCGCAGGGCGTGCAGACGACGTTCCAGGAGGCGAAGCTCCAGCTGCTCGTGAAGCCGCACGTCACGCAGGACGGCAGCGTCGCGATGCACGTGCGCATCAACCGCGACGAGCCCGACTTCAACCAGACCTCGGCGCGCGGCGATCCCACGATCCTCAAGCGCGAGGCCGAGACGGACCTCCTCGTGATGGACGGCCACACGGCCGTGATCGGCGGCATCTTCACGCGCAACACGGGCCGCAACCTCGACCAGATCCCGCTGCTCGGCGACATCCCGATCCTGGGCGTGCTCTTCCAGCGCCGCCGCTCGAACGACAGCCGCAGCGAGCTCGTCATCTTCCTCACGCCTCGCATCGTGAACCGAGCCGAATCGCTCGGTCGCTGACGCGCTCTCCCGGCCGGGCTCCCCGGGCCGAAATTCCCCCTCTCGCACCGAAAAATAGCCTCGCGCCGACTCTGCGCTTGCATGCGCGGGGCCGGCGCGACTGGCTTTGTGGTCCCGGCGGGCGGCGCGACAATTCGGCGCCGGAAGGGGGGGAGCGCGGCAATGATTACCGGCTGTCGGAGCAGGAAATGGGGAGTCTCCCGGCGGGGATTTTTTTGTTCGAGGGGGTGAATCTTTTCGGTCCGAGCCTGGCTCTTTAGGCCAGCCGGAATCACGAGACTGCCAATCGGGCGTCCTGTCCAGGCATACCCTGGAAAATATCCTGTGCGCCACGCCGGGCGTGGCCCTTCGAGCGGGGGAGAATTCGGAGCATCGTCATGCTTCAGCGGACGCCTTTTGCCGTCCTCGCACTGTCCCTCGTCGCGAGCTGCACCGCCGCGACGCTCGAAGAGTCTTCCCCCGAGGACGAGGCCGTCACCGAGGCGGAGGAGGCGGTCACCCTGAACGTCTCCATCAACTCGATGAGCCTCAACAAGACCGTCGTCCCGACGACGGCGGTGGCCCAGCAGGCAAAGGTGACGTCCACGACGTACGCCCTCGTCGCCAGCAACGATCTCGGCATGCACTGCGGCGACGTCGATCACCGCGTGGCGAGCATCCTGCCGCCGTTCAACGTCCTCCACGCCCAGCCCATCAAGAAGGGCACCTCCCAGGGCAAGCCCGTCATCCTCGACAACACGACGACGGATCTCTACTACTCGGCCGCCGCGAGCACGGTCGATCCGGCCCTCCCGCTCCCGGGGCAGTCGCCGCGACTCTACAAGACCAATTTCTGGGACGGCGCCTACGCGGCGTTCAACCCCTATTATCCGCCCGGCGTCCTGTCGCAGTTCTCGCTCGCCGTCGGCATGGGGCTGCCGGTCCCGGACGTGGAGAGGCTCTATCTGGGCGACGGCGTCCTCGCCGCCGATCAGCAGGCGATGCCCGGGATATCGAACGCGTACACGGCCAACGTCCCGCAGAAATTCAACAGGTACTCGAAGGACCTCCCGTTCTTCACGAGCCCCGCGTTCTCGGCCTTCAACTACACCCTGACGAACGTGAAGTGGTTCGCCGCCGAGGGCGTGCCGATAACCACGTACGACGACGTCGGGCGGAACAACCCGTATCCTCTCGTCCGCGTCCAGGCGAAGAACAAGGCCGGTACGACGCTGATCACCACCGACGTGGTCATGCCCGTGTCGGGTGAGGCCAACTGCTGGGGCTGCCACACCAAGGCCGTCGACGGCGGCAACGCGACGGCGACCGCCGCGCTCGCGAGCGTCGTCGTCGCGACGAACGATCCGCTCTACGGGACGGTGCCGAGCGACGTGAGCCGGGAGTACGCCGCCGACGTCAACATCCTCCGCCTGCACGATCTCCGTCACGCCACGACGCTGGAGGCGAGCCAGCCGATATCGTGTCAGAAGTGCCACTACACCCCGGCGCTCGACCTGGCCCAGGTCGGGCCGCTCGGGCCGATCAGCCTGTATCCCAACGACACGATGGCGAACGGGCGCGAGCAGCGCATCCACGGGTCGATGTCGCACGTCATGCACGACTTCCACGCGAAGAAGGTCGCCTTCGCCGCGATGCCGCCGCCCACCGACTCGCGCCGCCTCGTGAACGGCAAGCTGACGGCCACGGCGTTCGTGCAGACGACGCTGGAGCAGAGCTGTTACACCTGCCACCCCGGCAAGACCACCAAGTGCCTCCGCGGCGCGATGTTCAACGGCGGCATGGTGTGCCAGGACTGCCATGGAGACGCGTCCAAGGTCGGCAACGACTTCTCGAAGAACGTCGACGCGCAGAACCCCAACGCGTTCGTGATGGACGGCTCTCTGCGCGTGCCGTGGGCCACCGAGCCCAAGTGCGAGTCGTGCCACACCGGTGACGCGGTGACCAACATGTCCGCCGTGGCCGGCGTCGTGAAGGCCGCCGACGGCATCCGCCTCGTGCAGGCCTATTTGACGGGGAACGCCAACGCGACGCCGATCGTCGCCACGAACAGGCGCTTCGCGGAGAACCAGGCGGTCGTGGCCGGACAGCCCACCAAGGAGATCCTGTACCGCTACAGCAAGGGTCACGGCGGCGTGTTCTGCCAGGGGTGCCACGGCGCGACGCACGCCGAGTTCGCCAACGCGAACGCGAACGCGAACGACAACATCGCCTCGACCCAGATCCAGGGCCACACAGGCAAGGTCATGGAGTGCACTGCCTGTCACCAATCGGGCAGCCTCTCCGCCACGACGATGAGCGGTCCCCACGGGATGCACCAGGTCGCGTACCAGCCGTTCTACACGGGCCACGAGAACCTCTACAAGGCGAACAAGGCCACTTGCAAGGCGTGCCACGGCAAGGATCTCAAGGGCACGCCGCTCTCCAGGACGCCTGTCGCGCGGTCGTTCAACGTCGAGGGCGGGACGAAGACCTTCGCGGCCGGCGAGAACGTCGCCTGCAACAAGTGCCACTCGATGCCCTCGCTCTGAACATGCCAGTGTGACCGCCCGGCCTCTCGCGGAGGGGCCGGCGCGTCACCTGCCGACTTGTCCGCCTCCGCTCCCGCCCGTGATCCCGCTGCTCCTGCGGGGCGCTCCGGGGGCGGGGGCGTTCTCCTGTTTCGTGTCCCCGAGATCCGGTGTATATGGTCCGCGCCGTGGCCACACAGCACGCCTCGCCCGACGACAACGCCGAGGACGTGGCGCTGATCGCGCGCGTCGCCGCGGGGGATCGCAAGGCGTTCTCGGCTTTCGTGGAGCGGCACTGGGCGCGCATGTACCGGTGTGCGCTCACCACCTCCGGCGACGGGGCCGCCGCGGAGGACGCGATCCAGGAGGCGTTCCTCGCCGTGTGGCGGAGCGCCGCGGGGTTCCGCGGGGGCAGCGCGCGAGCGTGGCTGTTCGCGATCGCCCGGAGCGCCGCATGCCACGAGATCCGCCGCCGCGTCGGGGAGCCGTCGACGGTCATCTCGTTCGAGGATCTGGGCACCGCGGCGGGGTGGGGCGACCCGTCGAGCGGAGATCGGGTGATCCACGGGATCGAGGATCGCGAGCGCGTGCAAAAGGCGCTCTCGGCGCTCTCGGCGGAGGATCAGGACGCGCTGCTCCTGCTCGACGTGGAGGAGCTCGGCGCCGAAGAGGCGGCCTGCGCGCTGGGGATCGGCGTGGGCGCGATGAAGAGCCGGCTTCACCGGGCGCGGCTGCGGCTCATGGCCGAGCTCGCCAAGGAGGGCGTCGATGGACGGTGAGAGGACTGTCGCCGGGCTCTCGTGCTCCGAGGTGCTCGAAAAGCTGGATGGCTTCCTCGACGGCACGATCGACGTCGCGACGCGCGACGCGATCGCCCTTCACGTGGGCGGCTGTGACCGCTGCGCGAGGTTCGGGGACGCCTACGCCGCCGTCGCCAAGCAGGTCCGCCGGGTGACGGGCGACGAAGCCCCCGACGGCGCCGTGCTGGAGCGGCTCCGCGAGCGGCTGAAGCGCGCGATCGATCGCTGAGGCCGCCCCGCGGAGGGGCGAATTTGCCGGTCCGCGATTTACGCAAGACTTTCGCGCGGAGCCTCGATACGTTCGGCGGCGTGAATCAGCCGCCTGGAAATCCGTACGGGCCCGGGGGACAAGGTTACCCGGGCCAAGGTGCCAATCCGCAACAACAGCCCGGCGCCCAGCCGGGCTACGGCGCGCCGCAGCCCTACGGGCAGCCGCCACAGCAACAAGGCTACGGCGCGCCGCCGCAGCAACAGGCTTATCCACAGCAGCCGCCGCAACAACAGCCGGGCTTCGGGGCGCCGCCGCCGCAACAACCCGGCTACGGGGCGCCGCAGCAACAACAGCCCGGCTACGGGGCGCCGCAGCAGCAGCCCGGTTACGGGGCGCCGCAGCAGCCACAGCCCGGTTACGGGGCGCCGCAGCAACAACAGCCCGGTTACGGGGCGCCGCAGCAACAACAACCCGGTTACGGGGCGCCGCAGCAACAACAGGCCGGCATGCCGCCGGGACAGCCCGTTTACGGACAGCCCGGCATGCCCCCGGGACAGCCCGTTTACGGACAGCCTGGCATGCCCCCGGGACAGCCTGGTTACGGACAGCCTGGCATGCCGCCCCAGGCGCAGGCTCCGGCGATGGGCATCGGCGTGGCCGGCTGGTCCGGCGGAATGCCCCGCATCAACGTCGGGACAGGGGACTTCACCGCGGGCGCGATGATCGCCGCCGTCACGACGGGCCAGGGCTACGAGAGCCCGCGCAAGGTCGGGGCGGTGTCGTTCGGCATCTCCTTCCTCCTCGGCGTCCTCAACGTGGTCATCCTCGTCGCGACGAACAGGTATTACCCGTACCTGTTCATCGTCGCCGGCCCGCTCGGGTGGGGTGGGCTCTTCCTGCTCATCACGGGGGAGCCGCAGCACAGGCAAGACGGCAGTCCGGCCCCGGCCTGGGCGCGCATGGGGCTCGGGGCCTGTCTCGGGATTGGCCTCCTCCTCGGCATCGGCTCGATCTTCGCCGTTCATTTCTAGAATACGTTTTGTTCCGACGGGGGGTGGGGCGCTCCGGAGACGCGGCTTGGGGGGGCCCTCGGGGGAGAGGACGCCTGGCGCGCCCCCAAAAAGGAGGCGCTCGCTGCCGGCCATTTGCGCGCCGGTTTTCGCCATCCCGTGTCCTGATTGCGGCGAAAACTAGGATCCCGACCCCCTTCCGGGGCTAGGATCCCCCTTCGATCACGAACACCAATTTTTTCGCGGCCCGTCCGCGCGTCGGGGCGAGCTTCGCTTCGCCATCCACCGACAGAAGGGGTTTCGATGCAACCTGGAGCACCTGGAGGCTGGAATCCGCAGGGCGGTGGCCCGCCGGCGGGGTACGGTCAACCGCAACAACAGCAACAACCGCAACAACAGCCTGGAGGGTACCAGCAGGCACCTCAGCCCGGAGGGTACCAGCAGGCACCTCAGGGGTACGGCCAGCAGCCCGCGCAGCAGCCGCAGCAAGGCGGCGGCTTCGGGCAGATGGCCGGGGGCGCGGCGGCGGCGATGGACCTTCAAAAGGGCTTCGTCGGCGCGATGTTCGACTTCTCGTTCAACAACTACGTGACGCCGAAGATCGTCAAGGTCCTTTACGGGATCTGGATCCTCTTCGCGGCCCTCACCATCATCCTCGGGATGGGCGCGGGCATCATGCAGATCGTCAGCACGTACGGCAGCGCGATCGCGGGCATCCTGCAGATCCTCCTCTCGCCGATCGCGGGCATCCTTGTGCTGATCCTGGGCCGCATCTACATGGAGGTCCTCATCGTCCTCTTCAAGATCGCGGAGAACCTGGGCGACATCAACCGCAAGACCAAGGACTGACCTGAGCTTTGGGGGCGCGGCAGAGGTCGTGGCCCCTGCCGGGAGCCATTTCACCGCGTCTCCGTGGCGCCCTCGCCCTGACGACACAGCCAACGAAAAGCCCCTTCCGGGTCGTCCCCGGAGGGGGCTTTTTCGTTCCGACGATCCGCCACGAGACAGCAAACTCTCACTCTGGAGAGTGGTGTAGAATGCGACCGTTCAAGCGGTCCGCGACGTCAGGCCCGAAGCACCCACCGCGTGAAAGACATCGTTAGCGGATCGCGTGGGGTGGGGACCCCGACGGCTCCGCCGGCGGGGCGGGGAGGCGCGTGCCTCCCCGAGATGGGAAAGAGATGAAGGGGGGTGTTTGAAAAACACCACCCTTCAGACGGCGGCGTCGGCGGGCTTGGTGAGGACGCAGTTGCCGAGGACGAGCATGTCCATGCGGGTGCGCTTGAAGCAGTCGTACGCCTGCTTGGGAGTGCACACGATGGGCTCGTTCTCGTTGAACGACGTGTTGATGAGGATCGGGACGCCCGTGATGTCGCCGAAGGCCTTGATCACGCCGTAATACTTGGGCTCCTCGGCCTTGGTGACCGTCTGGAGGCGGCCCGTGCCGTCGACGTGCGTGACGGCCGGGATGAGGGCGCGCTTCTCCGGCTTGATCTTGTAGACCTTGACCATGAAGGGGTCCGGCTTGGTCTGCTCGAAGTAGTCGCCGACGGCCTCGAGGAGGATCGCCGGGGCGAAGGGGCGGAAGCTCTCGCGTTTTTTGATGCGGAGATTGAGGATGTCCTTCATGTCCGGGCGGAGCGGGTTCGCGAGGATGGAGCGGTGTCCGAGCGCGCGCGCTCCCCACTCCAGGCGACCCTGGAACCAGCCGATGATGTTGCCGTCCGCGATGGAGCGGGCCACGACCTTGAACATCTCCTCGTCGGGGAGGACCTTGTATTCGGCCTTCTCGTCGCGGAGCATCTGCTCGATTTGCTGGTCGGTGTAGCCGGGGCCCCAGTAGGAGTGCTCCATCTTCCAGCGACGGGGGTTGTCGAGCACGTGGTAGTGCGTCTGGAGGGCGGCGCCGAGGGCCGTGCCGGCGTCGTAGGCGGCGGGCTGGACGAAGATGTCGTCGAACTGGCCGCGCGCGAGGACCTTGCCGTTGGCGAGGCTGTTCTGGCCGCACCCGCCGGCGACACAGATGTTGCGCGAGCCGGTGAGGCGCGAGGCCGTCGACAGCATGTGGAAATAGGCCTCTTCGTACCGCTTCTGCACGCAGGCGGCGAGGGCGAGGATGCGGTCGTCGACGGGCTGGCCCTTCTCCCGGAGGGGGCCGAAGAGCTCGATGAGCTTGTCGGAGAAGATGCGATCGTACTTGGGCTCGCCGACCCACGTCATCGCGATGCCCTTGGTGTGGTGCTGGAAGTACTCGAGGCCGAGCTCGAAGCCGCCGTCGTCGGTGAGGCGGACGACCTGGCGCATCTTGGCCATGAGCTTCTCGTCGGGCTCGCCGTAGGCGGCCATGCCCATGACCTTGTACTCGTCGCCGAAGCGCGGAAACCCGAGGTACTGCGTCATCCCCGAGTAGAAGAGGCCCATCGAGTGGGGGAAGCCGACCCGCTTGATGGGGGTCATCTTGTTGCCTTGGCCGACGGCCCACATCGCGCCGACGAAGTCGCCGAAGCCGTCGACGCTGATGACGGCGCTCTCGTCGTACCCGGAGGCGAAGTACGCGGAGGCCTGGTGGGACTTGTGGTGCTCGATGTTGTGCTGCTTGGCGCGCATCCGCGCGGGATCGACGCCGAGCGCGAGGGCCAGCTCGTTCTTGGGCTTGCGCACCTTGAGCATGTTCGACGCGCGATCCTTGATGAAGTCGACGCTCGGGCGCTTCTTCATCACGTAGAGGATCTTGTCGAGGAGGTGGGCGCGCGTGTTGCGGCCGATCGCGATGTGGTCGACGTCCTCGAGGCGCGCCCCGGCGGCTTCGAGGCAGTATTCGACGGACCGCTTGGGGAAGCCGGCCCAGTGCTTCACCCGCTCGAAGCGCTCCTCCTCGACGGCTGCTTTGAGCTCGCCGTCCACCAAAATCGCTGCGGATGCGTCGCCGTGATACGCGTTGATGCCGAGAACGATCATGCTCTACCGAGGCTCCTGAGGGACCCGGCAAGGTATCAGCCGGGGCGGGTTTCGGTCAACGACCGGAGCCATTGCGGCGCGGGGAAATGGGACATTGATCGGCCGCGCCGAGGCCGGCCGCTACGGTGCGGTGAGGACTTCGATCGTCCCCGAGGTGAGCGCGATCGATTTGGTGGCGGGGACGATGCGGCCCGTGAGGAGGCCGAAGCGGCCCGTGGCGTCGTCGATGATCTTCTTCGTCCGGGCCTTGTCGACGGAGCCGCCCGCGGTCACCGCGAGGCGCAGCGGGGCGCGCTCGAAGACGCCCGCGAGGAGGCCCGCCGTCGCGACGAGCGCGGCCTCGTCGAGCTTGCCGTCGGGCTGGCGGTACGTGATCAGCGTCTTGGGGGAAGCGCCGACCTCGCGGGGCTTGTCGTCCTCGCTGCCGGCGGCCTGACCGGGCTCGGCGCGCGCGAGGGCGGAGACGACGCCCGTGGAGACGGGCGCGAGATCCGGCGAGGGCGTCGCGAGGAGCGAGGCGCCGCGCCACAGCGCCCACGAGCGCTGGAAGAGGCGATCCAGCGTGACGGCGCTGCGACCGGAGAGGCCCATCGCGCGGACGTTGTCGGCGAGCGTCGCGGGGGCCGATTGGCCGAGCGTCTGGAGGAGCGCGATCGGCTCCGGAGCGCCCTTCGTCGCGGAGACGGTGCGCGCTCCGGCGGGCGGATCCTGCGTGAGCTTGCGGGCGCCCGCGAGCCACGTGGTCGCCCACGCCGTGAGGGCGCGGGCGCGCTGATCGATGAAGCCGCGCGGCGCGACGGCGACGTACGGCACGAGGTGCGGCGCGTCCGCGGTGGTGAGCAGGAGGGCGTCGCGCATCGGGTCGCGGGGGGGCTGCGCGCTGCGATCGACGGCCGCGAACGGGGCCGAGGCGGCGGGCTCCGTGAACGCGACGAGCTTGACCTGGCCGGGCGCGATCCCCTGGAGATCGAAGGCCCAGAGCGCGACGAAGGCCGCGGGGGAGCCGCCCAGCGCGGCGAGCTTCACCTCGCCCTTGGTGGGCCACTCGGCCTTGCCGCCGAGGATGGCCTCGTGCCCGCGGGACCAGCCCGTGACGAAGAAGATGTCGAGCGAGAGCGCGCGGAGGCGCTCGTAGGAGGCGACGAACGTGGGGAGCGGGAGGATCGCGATGTCCGCGCCGTCCTTGTCCTCGCCGCCGCGCGCGAGCGCCGCTTCGAGCGAGGACGCGGCGTCGGTCGGGGCGATGTGGACCTCGAGGCCCGCGGCCGCGAAGTCGCTGGCGGGCGCGGGATCCGCGCCGCCGTTCGCGAGGAGGCCCGGCGCCGCGAGATCCCAGCCGAGGGCCGTCACGCGGAGCGGGCGATCCATGAGCTTGGGCGCGCCCGCGTCCGGCCCGCCGGAGCCCGGCGGAGGCGCGACCGCGGAGCCGGAGCCGGGCGGTGCGAGCGCGGAGCCGGAGCCGGGCGGGCTCGCGGAGCTCGACGCGGAGGCCGACGCGCTCGACGAGGACGCAGGGGAGGGGGCCGCGACGGCAGGCGCCTCGTGAGCGGCGCGCTTTTGCAGGCCGATCATGACGCCCCAGCCGACGAGGAGGAGCGACAGCAGGGTGAGGATGATCTTCTTACGCACTGTCTCTCCTCACCACTGCCCGCTCGGACCGCCGGGAGCGCCGCCGCCGATCTTCTTTTTGTCCGGGTAATCCGGCCGGATCATCTTCTTCAGCTCGTTCACGGGGACCGCGAGGTTGAGGTTCTGCGCGCGGCCGAACGAGGCGCCGATCTGCGCCGTGGAGATGCCGATCACCTCGCCGCGCATGTTGAACAGCGGGCCGCCGGAGTTGCCGGGCGAGATCGGGACGCTCATCTGGATCCAGGGGCGGCCCTCGTACATGCGGCGCGCGGAGACGAGGCCGTCCGTGAGCGTGTGCTCGAGGCCGAGCGGGTTGCCGATCGAGACGGCCCGCTCGCCGACGACGATCGCGTCCGAGTCGCCGAGCGAGACGGGCGTGACGTCCGGCGCCGTGCCGTCCGCGGGCTTCGCCCACGTCACGCGGAGGAGCGCGAGATCCACCTTCTCGTCGTCCACGAGGAGGTCGGCCGAGGTGTACGAAGCGCCGTTCAGGAGCTTGATCTTCACCGCCGTCGCCTCGTCGATCACGTGGTGGTTCGTGACGAGCGTGCCCTCCTTGTCGAGGAGGAAGCCCGTGCCGCTGCCGTCGCCCTTGGGCCCGTGCACGAAGATCGTGACCACGGCGGGGGACAGCTCCTTGAACAGCTCCGCAGGCGTTTTCTCGGGTTTTCCGTCCTTCGGCGCGGCGCTCGACGAGGCTGTGGCGGAGGCCGTGGCCGTCGCTGTGGGCGCCGCCGTGGCGGCGAGCGAGGTGGTGCTCGCGGTGGCCGACTCCGTCGCGGAGGCGCTTGCGGTGGCCGTGGTCTCCGGCTTGGGCGCGGGCGGGGGGAGGATGGCGCGGACGCCGCCGAGGAAGTAGGCGACGGCGGCGGCCGTCTCGTACCCCGCTTTTTGAAGGCGATCGCCCTCGCGCGTGAGCATGCCGCGGGTCGCGCCGTTGAGCGCCGTCGCGAACACGAAGCCGAAGAGCACCCACGTCACGGCCATCGTCTCGGTGAGGATGCCCTTCGCGCGCGCCGGATCGTCCTCGGGGAGGAGGCGATCGCCGATCGCGAGCGGCACCGCGAGCGTCACGACGAGCGCGCCGAGGACGCGGGCGTAGCCGTTGTCCGTGAGCGCCCCGATGATCGCCATGAGGCCGATCACCGTGGCCACGAAGCCGGCCGCCATCGCGACGACCTTCACGATGCGGTACGCCAGGATCACGCGCGCCGAGGGCGGGAGCGAGATCTTGGGCGACGGCGGCGGGGGCTTCTCTTTCGTCTTCGCCGCGGGGAGCGGCGCCTTTTCGGTCTTGGCCATGGTGGGGCGGCGCAAGCGTAGTACATCGGCCGCGGGAGGGGGTTCTTCGCGGGGACAGCGCGGGGCCCGCGGGGCCTTGCCGCGCGGCCTGCACCCCCATAGAACGCGGCGCCGTGACGACCGAGCCCGAGGAAAAAGAGAGCGAGCTCGCGGCCCCTCCCGAGGGCGGCGCTCCCGCGAAGGAGAGCGGGGCTTCTGCGAACGAGGGCGAGGCGCCGGCGAAGGACCGCGCGGCGGCGAAGGAGGCGGCGCGCCTGAAGCTGGAGGAGCGAAAGCGCGCGGCGCGGGAGCGCGAAGAGGAGAAGAAGCGGCTCGCGAAGGAGGCGGAGGAGGCGGCCGCGCTGCTCGCCGCGAAGCTCGAGTCGCTGCCGGTGCGGTCGGGTTG
>WBZX01002913.1_pt1 | contig 11251 bp, 11 predicted proteins | sample 5204211 | NCBI WGS metagenome assembly WBZX01 (sample SAMN12344362, study PRJNA552823) | activated sludge metagenome | biome: Activated sludge suspended growth; feature: Nitrification reactor; material: Wastewater; isolation source: activated sludge from nitrification reactor of wastewater...
CCAATAGGCGGGTTGGTCGACGGGAAGCATGAGTCCGTCCACATCGGCTTGGGCCATTCGGGGATCCAGGTCTCGGACTACCTCTGCGATCTGATCCGCAGAGGTCTGGCAGAGAGTCTCATTTCCGTCTGAGCGGACCTGTAGGAACCGGACCGGATACGGCTGGGAATTTTCCTTCGCCGTATCCGCCTTCTGACTCAGATCGTAGACCCACCGGCCCCGATTTGACCGAGGCGGATTCGTCGTCGCGATGCAGAGTCCGTCCTGATCCTTGAGTCGCCCGATCGCGTTTAGGTAGGCACTTTTGGTCGATTTTGCTGCCTCGTTGTAGAGCAGGAAATCGACTCGCCCTTGCTTCAAGGACTCGGGATCATCCGCCGAGAGATTCCGCAGAGTGGCCCCATTGGCCCAGGCGTACCGGAATTCCGGGGCCCGTCGGTGGCTGTACCAGGAGTCCTCGAATGGGAAGATCTCCGCGAGTTCCCTCTCAAGCTCATCCCGCTCTCTGTACGACTGGGAAACTGCCCACGCGATGGTCGGCTTCCCTCCCATCGTGGGAAACTGAATGCAGGCCGTACCGAGTGCAGCGACGGCCACGTATGTCTTTCCAGAGCCCCGGTCCCCCACGAGGAACAGAGAGAAAAAGTCTCTGTCCCGGCCCTCCGCGCGTTCCTGAAACCACCAAGCGGCGGCCTGGGCGGGGAGGATCTGGGAGGGCTGGAGCCGGATTACCCGAGCGGATTCCGGCTCCTTTTTCAGGTAGAGCCGGTCAATTCTGTCCCAAACCCCACCGGCGCGGAGGAGCGTCCCCCCGTCAGGGAGCCGCCATTCCACGCAAAGATCTAGATATCGGCTCGCCTCCTCAGCTTCCTGCTCAGATCTGAGGCTTTTGAATTTTGCTCGGAGCGGATCCACTGCCGATCTTTTCCAGTCCAGCGGATGCGGAAGCTTGGTCCTTATCCCGGATAGCGGATCGGATGGCCTTTGACTCTGCGGCCTTGTCCCGGATCATCCCGGCTTTCGCGCTGAAGTCGGCCAGGAACTTCACCCGAGCCTCGAGGGTCATGTGAGGATCCCTCAAAACCTTATCCGCACAGGTGAGCAGAACGTCATTCCACCAAACCATCGCCCCGAGCGGGTCATTCAGGGGCGGGGGCGGTAACGCATCGAAATCGAGCCCCGCCGATTTTGGCTTTTTGGCTCGGGGCCGTTTGGCCTGGTTCGCTACCGCTACAGCAGTGGCGGTAGCGACGGCCTTTCGCTGGGCCGCCCCGGAAATCCGCTTCCCGGTTTTCGGATCGATTGTGGGCATCTAGGGGGTGCCCGGAGGCTTTTTCGGGGTGCCTTATTGGGGTGCCCGTTTCTCTTGCGATTTGCCCATACTGCTGTCGCTGCCGTGCTAATTAAATTGCACCACTCGACGGGAACCGAATCCACGTAGGGCAGCGACGAGACTTGACGCCCAGGAACGACAAAAGGCCGGGAGTCTCGCGACTCGACCGGCCTCTGGACGCAACTTGGGGCTGATTGAGACCTTACCTCTCCTCGGGACGTCGAGTCAATAGGATCTCAACAATCGTACATCTCCGACGGTGATTTATTGCTCAAAGGTAGACCCGCGATGACGGATCTCCCGCGCGATTCGCCCCCGCGCCTTATCCAGCAGGCCGCGCACCTGGCCGGGGGTTAGGCCCATAGCTGCTCCGATATCTTGATAGCTCGGGAGCTCCGCCCGGTACCCACGGACCTCCGCCCAGCCGGTCAGCGGCTCACCATCCGGCCCGGATGGCTTCAGAGAGCAGACCTCCTCCCCGTCTCCCTCGCGGATATCACACAGCCGACGGAGCTTCCGGTACGGGCGGGGCTGGCCCGGCTCGCTATACCGGAGGCGGCAGGCCAGTTCCTGCTGCGGGCTCAGCCCCCTGCAAAACAGGGCCAGATCGGCCAGGCGGGCTCGGAGGTCCTCCTGCGTATTCCGGCGGGCACCATCGGGCCTCGCGCCCCCCAGGCCCGCTTGGAGCGCATCCAACATGGGTCCCGAGAGGGATCCGGGGCTGGCGAGAGAGGCTTCGAGGGAGAACCTGAGGGTGAGGAGCTGGGCGGGGCTGAGCGTATCCACATACAGGGATACCCAGATAAGCGGATCACCGAGGCTGAGGAGGCTGGGGCTGATAGCTCGCGGGCAGGTGGCAACGAGCTCCCGTGTCTAGGCGCTGGCCCGAGTCGTTACCGCCCAGCCGTACGCCCTAAGGGGCGCGCGTAACGTCTCGTCGAGAGCCCACGCGAACAGGAGCTTGCCCCCGCGGGTGGGGCCCAGCGCGGTCGCACCGGCCGCGATGTACGTGGCGCCGTCGGGCCCCACGGCGGGGTCAGCCCAGGTCACGAGCAGGCGCGGACGCGCGGCGAGGTTGGCGCTCTTGCGCTCGGCCCAGTCGGCGGCCTGTGGGCCGCATGATCCTCATTACCCGCCTCGCGCGGCTACCGCGATGCGCGCCCAGAAGTTTTTCTCGACGGAAGGGGCGGAATCGGCAGGCGCCCAGCGCGCCCAGCGCGCCCGGCAGCGCGACGCTTTTAGGCAGGTAGCATCTCAACCCGAACCAGGAGACCAAAACCAATGTGTGATCATCTGTCCGAAGTAGGGCACGCCAAAGCCGAGGCGGATTTGCGAATAGCCGAGGACGTCACGAGGCCGTTAGGCGAGCGCTCACCTGCCTGCCGGGCTGCGAAGAGGGCTGGGATCTGTACGATGCCCCAGCCTCGCAGCGTCGAGCCGACTCCGTCCTGCTCGAGGCTCAACGAGGTCCGCGAGCGGGCCCGCAAGCTGTGGGATGAGGATCTATCGCCCCAGGCTCAGCGCGAGCGGTACCGCCAGGCACAAGCGGCCACGCTCGAAGAGCTGGAGACGGGCGAGCTTCGCGGAGCCGAGGCGACGGAGTACATCGCCGCGCACCTGCGGTGGGTGAGCGTCGACGCCAACACCTTGGTCACCAACTACGTTGACCGCTCGACGGGCGAGCATTGGATCATGGACCGCCCCTTTGGAGATCGCCACCACCTCGGCCCTCCGCGGCTCCGGAGGCGGAGCCAGTCCGACTGAGCAGCATCACTGCGCCGGGCCCCAGAGGACCCCGCTCGTGGGGTCCTTGTTGGCGATGGTGGCGCGCTCGTCGAGCGCCTCGACGTAGCGCCCCGCGTCGGCGGCAACGAGCAGGCCAGCTCGCGCGAGCCGGCCGCGCAGGTGCGCGGCGTGTGGCGGGGAAGAGGATATACGGCGGCGGGGGCGTAGCTCATCGGGGTCTTGATGGTCATCGAGGAGCTACTGACGGGAGCGGGTCCGACGTCCTCGCGCGGCCCAGTAGCGCTCGCGGATCGCGACGATGGCCGCCCGCCGCTCCTGCTGGCGGGCCAGGGTCGTGGCCATGCGCTCGGCCTGGTCGGCGTCCTGCTGGGCGATCCGTAGCGTTCTCTCGGCGGCCGTGCTGCGGCCGGTCGCCGAGAGGTCCTCGATGGCGAGGGTTAGGTGGCGGTCGATTGTGGTGGTCGTCGCGGTCGTGGTGGTGGTTGCCATGGTGGATCCTCCCGTAGTCGTGGTCGTCGTCGAGGCGGGCACCGCGCCCGCCCTTGTTGAGATCCACCATCGCAGAACATGATGGCGCTGGGATCTGCTCGACCCTGTTGCAGTACGCTGCGTGCTGAATCCGGGCGGCGTTGACTATACGAGCGCACGGTCATACTGTCGCGTCCATGACCGACGAAAACACGCACACGGAAACACGCGAGGAAGCGATTGCACGGCTCGACAAAGAGCACTGCGACAATGGCGGGGGCCTGGGAAGTGCGATCAAGCGCAACAAGCACATCAGAAACCAATATACGAACCCAGACGTGTACCAGTGCGACGCCTGCCCCCTCAGGGTGCAACTGCCTCCTCAGGGGGCGTGACTCGCCGCCCCCGCCGTATGTTCACTCAGGGTGCGTTCCGATCCAGATTGAACGCTACGCGGACCCTAGATTCGGAAGCTCGGTCTCGTCCCCCCGTGCCTTCGCCCAATCCCTTAACGATTCCAACGCAGCTTTCATTTTCATCTTGATGTCATCCGCGTTGACCGGCGTCTCGGGCTCGCTGTACTGGCAGTACAGGGTCGCGTGACCTGGTTGCGCACAAGGAGCCGTGTTGGGGGAAGGGTATCGAGGCGTGAAGCCCAAAACTTTCAAGCGCGATTCCACCTCCGCCCTGCGGGAGTCCAACTCCTCCGGATCGCAAGAGATACTGACTTGCACGCCTCTGGACTGCCCATCAGAGACCGTCGTGACTTTGATCTTTGGTGCCATGCCCCGGATCTAGATCCCGATCAGGATTCGATCCCAGCTAGGATTTGGCTCCGATCCCGGAGTAGAGTCCCGGCCCGCCAGGGTGTCATTTGCCTGCTCAGGGTGCCGTTAGGGTGCCGTTAGGGTGCCGTTTGTTTCGGCTGCTCACCAACGGGAAAGGGTGCTATAGGGTGCTGTTTTGCCTGTTTTACGCGCTACGTGTACGGCTCGGCTGCCTGGCATGCCCTAGCACCTCGACTCAGGCATTCGATCCGCTATGCGGCCGGACCCCAAAAAAATGGCCCCCTTAGCACCCTTGGCACCCTTTCTCGTTGCTGCTGACCAGGGTGCCGTTGAGCAGGAGGAAGGGTGCCATCCCAACGGCACCCTGCCGGCTACGCCAACCCAACCAGCGCATCGAGCGCATCGAGCGCATCGAGCGCGTCTCTGGGGACGAACGGAGCCGCAGCCTCCTCGCTGAACGGACGGAGCCGCAGCCCTGTCCGGTACTCGAGCCCGTTCGACTTCGAGGCGCCGAACCCCTTGTGCTCGACCTTCTGGCCGAACGCCTTGGCGCTGGCGGGTCGCGCCCCGTTTCGCCCGCACCAGTCACTGTACGCCTGGTAGAGGCCCTTCTTGAGGACTCGGAACCCGATGCCGACCTCGCACTCGGCGTCCAGGAAGTCAGCGACGTCATCGACGTCTCGCTTGGCCTGCTCCTTCCTGGCCAGGACCTCGGGAGGAGGCGCGAGCTCACCGCGCTCCAGCCACTCCCGGCACCCCTTGATCGCCCAGAGCAAGATCCCCTCGCGCTCCTCCGTGAGCTTCGCCTTCAGCTGCGTGTCCTTCCGGTCGCGGAAGTTCTGGTCGAAGGGGAAGAGGAAGATGCGCCGCCACGCGGCGTCGTCATCCACCTCGACGACCGGCAGGTCGTTGACCATGAACCAGAGCTTATGCGTGGGCTCGTACTCGAACCAGTTCCCCCCCATGAACCGGGCCGGGATCGCGTCCTCCGACACGATGTTCTTGAATACTTCCTCGGTGACCCTGGCCCCCTTGGCCACCTCGGAGGCCAGGACGAACCGCGCCCCGCACAGGCGAGCGAGGTCCGCCGGGTGCTCCCCTTTCTTCCTGTTGATGGCCACCGTCGAGGCGCACGCTTGCGCGTAGGAGCCGAGAGCGTCCCGCAGTGCGTTGAACACGGTGCCCTTGCCCGCTCCGCCGGGGCCTACTGCGAAGAAGCAGACCTGCTCGCGGACGATGCCCGTCAGGCTGTAGCCCACGGCGCGCCTCAGACAGTCGATGAGGTTCTGGTTGCCGCCGAACACCTCACCGAGCACGCGCTCCCAGATGGGCGCTTGGGCCCGCGGGTTGTAGGCGGTGCCCGCCTGCTTCGTCACGAGCAGGTTCCTGGCCGACGGAAGAAATCGACCGGACCTGAGATCGAGCGCACCGTTTGTGCAGTTGAGGATCCACGGATCCGCGTCCAGGTCGGCAGGACAGACCTCTACCTCGCGTAGCGCTCGTGCCCGGTGAATCGTCTTGCCGATCCACCCATCGTTCTCGGCCTTCAGGGACCATGCCTCCAGCGCCTCCCGGGCCTCGGAGCTCTTGGCCCGCGCCGCCTCGACCTGTCCGATCGATCGCGCCGACAGCACTGCGCGCCGCTCGACCTCGAGCTGGTTCTCGGCGTCCCAGCGTGTCCCGTCCCATGCCATCCACTTGCCCCACGCGGGGCAGTACCGGAGATCGGCGCCGTGGTAGTGGATGAGGCGCTCGCCGAGCCCTGTGTCTGAGAAACGCCACCCGCCGCGCGGGGGCGCTGGACGCGTTGTGTTGCCGGCGAGCGGGTCGATCCCATCGAAGCCGAACCGCTTGAGGTCGTCGTTCTCGTCGGGAAGCTTTCGCTCCGTCGGGATGCCGTTCGGGTGGCGCACCTCGACGTCGCAGCGACGAGCCCATAGCGTCTCGGAGATCTCGTCGCGGTAGCCGCATCCGCCCTTGTCGGAGTGGTTGCGGAGAATGACGCGCGCCGCCGTCGGTAGGCGATCCGCGATCCCCTGCGTCCAGCCTCCCGAGTAGGTGCCGAACACGACGAGCACGGTGTCGGCCGCTGCCGGCGTGGCGCGCCAGCTCCGAGCCCAGATGGACAGCGTCAAAAAATCCGGCACGCCCTCGGCGATGAGGGCGACGAGCTGACGTTTCGTGTTTTTTAACGCGTTACCCATCTTCTCCGGGCCAAGCCGGAGGACCAGCTCGCCGGGTGTGTCCGCGAGCACCGTGCCAGAGAGCTTGACCCCGCCGCCGACCATCTCTTTTTCGCCCGACGGGCAATCGGGGTCGACCGAGCGGGCACGGAGTCCAGCGAGGCGGTCGAGCGTGTCATAGATCCGCACGATGACCCAGTGCTTGCTTACCGACCAGGCGACCCCCTCGCGCGCCGCCCACGAGGGCAGCGGGACGTCCTGTGGCAGGACGCGGACGAGGTCCTGGGCCGGGGTGGCGCCCAGGAGCTCCGCGGGCGGTAGCGCACGCCCGCAGAGGTAGGCGAGCACCTCTGCGGGAACCTGCGGGTCGTCGAGCCGCATGCAGCGCTCCCAAAGCGCGACGTACTCCGCTTCGCGCGCTGGAGGCGCCGGAGCCGCGGGCTCGGCCTTGTGCTCGGCCTCCACGGGCTCGGGGTCCTTCATCTCGAGCTCCTGGTCCTTCGTCTCGAGCTCCTGGTCCTCCGTCTCGAGCTCCTGGTCCTTCGTCTCCGGGACGTCTGCGGGCTCCACCTCCTCCGCCGGGTCGACGAGGTCCATCCGGGCGGCCGCAGCGAGCAACGCGTCGATCCAGATGAGGTCCTCGACTCGCACGTGGTTCTCGTCGGGGAAAGGACCTTCGTAGGCCGCGTCCCTCGTCGGAAGGTTGACCCCGGCGATGCGCGCCGCGGTCTCTCGGATCTGCGGCCAGTCGACGAGGCCCGTCGCTGCCGCGACGAGGCCGAAGTAGTCGCCCCCCTCATCGCACCCGAAGCAGTGCCAGACGGGCTCGCCGTCTTTGATGCTCGCGCCGGCCGAGCAGCCGCCATGGAGCGGGCAGCGGAAGGAGATCTTCCGGGGCGTGCCCTTGAGGTCCGCGAGACCGAGCGCGGTGCCCATGGCGAGCAGGTCGCCGACGTTGCGCTTGATCCGCTGGTTGATCTCTTTATTCGATCGGGTAGTAGTAGCTGCTTTCATCTGTTGCTCCTGTTGGTCGGCCCGAGGGATCCAACCCCCTCGGGCCGTCGTCGTTTTGGGGTCCGTTATCCGTCGAGCGCCTCGGTCTCGACGAAGCGACGGATCGCCTCGACGATGATGACTTGGCGTGATGGACGCCGCTCCGCGGGGCGGGCGGCCCACTGGCGGGCCAGCTTGGCGTCGAGCTGTGTGACCAGCTCGACGGGGACCCATGCGTTGATGAGGCGCTCGCCATGGACAGCGAGCCGATCGGCTGCGGTACGGGGGTTTCGGGGCATCGTGGTCTTACCTCCTCTGACCACTACCCGCGCCATAGGCCGCCCATTGAGGATTGGGCTGTTTTTTGGGCGGAAATCGACCGGTCCCGTCGAGAAAAAGATCGCGGAGCTAGTCGGCCAGGTGGATGACTCTCCCGTCTATGGCTCGACGGAGATCAAGTGCCTGCATATCAGCCGGGGATAAGGGCGCTGCGCGTTCGCGCCGACTGCCCGGCAGTCGGCGCGGGTCGAGTGTATCGGGCCTCCTGCTGGGGAGGCCCGATAGGCGGACAGGATTGCGTCTGGGCTGAGCTGGGCGACGGGCAGGCGGCTACTGAGCAGTGGGCGGCTATGGGCAGTCCCTTGCTCGTTTTCTCTTATTGGAATTTTTATGTAATCTAAAGTACTATTTTCCAATGCAAAACTCTGACCATCACATCAGCAGCTATATCGGTGCGCGGTTCGCGCAGCAGGGTGTCCGGTTCTTCCACGCGGAGAATATTGAGGGGATCAGGGCCCATTGCGAAGCTGGGCACCTCCTCTGTCGCAAGATGCTCATGGAGGCCATCCCCGACGCCTACACGCACTTCGAGTCCGACCCCTACGATGTGGCGTACGGGTTTGACGTGCGCGTCTTCGGCAACATCTACGACCTGGGCGCGATCTACGCGCGGGCGAATCTTGGGTCGTCCCAGAATCCCGCCGCCCCAAACATCTACGGCCCGATCGTCCTCGTGTTCCGCCCCGACGTTTTCTCGGTGATGCGTGACATCGTGATCACGCCGAAGAGCAGCTGGAAAACCAAGCCCAAGTGGCGCGAGGTGAGCGTCCAGACGGAAGCGCAAGTCGAGGAGCTCCTCACACCCGATCAACCGAAGGACAACATCGCTGACACCTGGCAGTACGCCGAGCTGAGTTGCGCCAACCCCAAGATCCCCCTGAGCTACCTGGAGAAGATCCTTGTCGAACCGCTCACGTTACCTGGTATGCCAACCCGGCGAGAGCTCCTCCATGTTGTACGGAAGATCGCGGAGCGTTGCAGGATCCACGTGCCGATTGAGGCCAGGGATTTCACCGACCGCACGCAGCGTTTCAAGCCCGCTAACCTCGAGTTGCTTCAGCGCTTGGCCGACTTCTGCGGACAAATTCCACCGGACGTCACGCAGCAGACCTGGGCTTCTACTCCCTTCGTGTTGCCACCGGAGTTTCAGCAGCTCCCCAACTCTATGACGGGCAAGATGATGCGGTTCGCTAGGTACTACACCTTCGGCACCGTTCGCGCCCGGCCCCGTGCCGTGTAGACGAACGCCACGAAACCCGAGGCGCAGCCCGACTCGCTCAGGGTGAAGATGCCCCCTGACTAGCGGCTGCCCTTGCGGTATCCACAAAACGCACCAGCAGATCGGCATCCGGGTACTGTCCTCGACGCCGACCCTCCTTGGCACACAGGACCTCTAACTCGCCTGCCTTTTCCAACTCTCCGAGCGCCTCTTTGAACCGGATGCACGGCGTCTCAGTCAGGACATACTCCTTTAGTGATCCGATGGACATCGTACGACCGGCGAGCCTCCTTCGTAGCTCACCAGCGAGCCAAGGCTGAGTCCCGCTCTTGAGCAAGATCATTTGGTTGGGATCGTCTCTGTCAGAAAATTGGTAAGAGCCCGTATCATCAACCTTCCACATCGCCTTCTTCATCTCTTCCACGCCGCGGATGTTATTGGTGCAGAAGAAGAGGCGGTAGAGAAGCTGATTGTTCTCTCCATACATTCCAAAATCTAGTACAAACTGGGCCTTGGCCCTTGTCATCAATGCCTTCTTGTACTCACTGAATATCTTGTTCTCTCGATGCTTTCCTTGCAGTGGGATCGCTTCCTTCCAAACCTCGGAGCCAAAGGCCGCTGTAATGCCAGGTGCCTTGTGAGGGTCACTCAGGAAACGAGACAAGTAATTCCAATTCAGATAAGAGAAGACTTCGCATTGAGGGATTCTCAATATACGCTCCATTAAGGATATGGGGATCTCGGAGTACCCGAACTGATCCAGAAACACCATGGCTGGGCCGAACTTCTGATTTTTTCTCTCGATTTCCCCAATAACCTTCAGGAGCTCTGTCGTGCAGTCTCCATTTCTTGGTTCTGCAAGTCTCACATCGGAGCGAGCAGAGAGACTCGGTCTTATTTTCTCGATCTGCGCTTTTAGAGACGCAAATCGCTCAGGCTCTTTCTCGATGAAGAGGAAGTTGACTCGAACCGGAAACTTGACGGTATGAGTTAGTGCCACGTCAATTGCAATTATGGGACTGCCGGGTTCATTTCCATTATATATGCCAGGACCCGCAAAACCATCCACGTAGATGACGCCCTTGCTGGAACCTCCACCAGGAAGCTTCCCCGACTGACGGGTCAGAATCGGCATCCATGCCTGGAGGTATGCCTTTAGGATCTTATGCTTCGCAAGCGTATGCGGATCGGCATCCCAAATCGTCTGAAGATTGTCGTTCATCAGTGTCATCCTTGTGAACAGGTCGTACCGAGAAAGGCATCTCATCCCAAGTCCGACCGTCGAGGAGTCGTCCTGTTCTCTTTTTGTTAATGCCACCCCACTGCTTAAAGAAGAATGGCACGTTCCGTTTGACGCACTGATCCCGCAGATTCCTGACCCAATCCGGATCCATATAGCGTGTGCCAGGACCGGACTCGCCCCCGACGATCACCCAATGGATTCCCTTCAGGGGCAGCTTGGGGATTGGCCCCAAGAGCGGTTCTATTGATAAGAACCGTACATACGCGGGAATAGATCGCAGGCTCCTCACTCGGTCTAAGACGGCAGCATTCTCCACACTCGTCCCCAGCCAGATGTTCTTTGTCCACTCGAGTTCAGGAGCATATTTGGCCGCTAGCTCTGGTCGTTTCGTCAACACTTGGAAAGTGTGTTGGGTACAAATATTCATCACCTGGAAGACCTTCTTAATATAACTAAGCGGAACCTCTTTGTGAAACAGGTCGCTCATTGAGTTGACAAAGATGGTGCGTGACCGCTTCCAGCGTAGCGGCAACTCCAAGGCCTCAGGCTGGAGAGTCAAATTAAATCCATTCGCGTACTGAGGCTTCCCCATCGCTCGCAAGCGAAATGACATACGCTCGGCGTAGCAATGCTTGCACCCCGCGCTGACTTTTGTGCAGCCTGTAACCGGGTTCCAAGTGGCCTCTGTCCACTCTATCGATGAGTTGTCCGACATCCGTTGCCTCGGCGGGTTATACCACCCATCCCGCTTGCCACGATGAATTCTTTGGCTGGCTGGCCGGGCCACCCGGCCAGACCAACCGAGTGACCAGACTCGACTAAAATGGCTGGCGTTCACTGAACGCTTGTGCCGTATACCACGGAATATCATTCCAACTCAGTTTTTCTTCCACCTGACAAGCAGGGGTCGAGGCCCCCCTCCCGGGGGGCCGGCGGGTG
>WBZX01002915.1_pt1 | contig 11246 bp, 6 predicted proteins | sample 5204211 | NCBI WGS metagenome assembly WBZX01 (sample SAMN12344362, study PRJNA552823) | activated sludge metagenome | biome: Activated sludge suspended growth; feature: Nitrification reactor; material: Wastewater; isolation source: activated sludge from nitrification reactor of wastewater treatment...
GGTTGGGCGGGGGCTCGGACGTGGCGCGGCGTCCGCGTGAAGGGCGGTCGCGAGCGACAGGTCTGGGGGGTGGAGTCGGTGGCGCGCCGTGAGGCTGCGTTGCCGCGAGGAGGCCTCGCGCGGCCCAGATGGGGTCCTGCGAGGGCGCGGGGGCTCCTCAGCGGAGCCAGTCGGGGATGAGGAGGGAAGGGGCCGCTGTGGAGAGGAGCCAGAGCTGGTGCGCCGCGCGGGTCGCGCCGATGTGGAGGAGGTGGCGCGACTCGGGGTCCGTCGGGTACGTGGTGGCGTTCACGTCGACGAGGACGACGTAGTCGTACTCGAGGCCCTTCACCTGGCGGACCTCGGTGACCTCGACGCCGGGGCGGAACGCGAACTCGAAGGAGCGGATGCGGCGGAGGTGGGGGATCTCCGCCATGCGCAGGGCCTGGTAGTAGACGTCCGCCTGCTCCGCGTGGCGCGCGAGGATCGCGAGCGTGGCGCGGGGCTCGCGCGCGAAGAGCGGGCGGATGGCGTCCGCGAGGAAAGCGACGGCGGCGCCGGGGCTCGGGAAGTGGTGGTGCTCCACGGGCGCGCCGGAGCGCGGCGCGATGGGCGGCGTGGGATCGGCGAGGGGGCCGAGGATCGAGCGCGCGACCTCGAGCACCTGGCGCGTGGAGCGGTACGCGATGCGGAGCGGCTCGATCTCGACGTGGGAGAGGCCGAGATCCGCGAGCGTGTCCTTCCAGTCGCGGAAGCCGGAGTCCATGTGGAGGCGCTGCGCCGTGTCGCCCGCGAGCGTGACGCTGCGGGGGCGCGTCTTGCCGGAGGGCATCGGGTGCTGCGCGACGACGCCGAGGAGGACGGCGAGATCGATCGGCGCGAGGTCCTGCGCCTCGTCGACGAAGAGGTGCTCGTAGGCGAGCGGGTTCTTGCCGCGACGGAGCTCGCCGCGGAGGAGCTGGTAGGCGCGGAGGAGGAGCGCGTCGTCCTCGGGATCGAGCATCGCGCGCTCGTCCTGGCGGACCTCCTTGGCGTCCGCGCCGAGCTCGTCGGCGTCGCGCTCTTCTTCGACAGGCTCGGCCTGGAAAGCGGCCTTGCGCTCGGCGCGATCCCCGGGGTCGAGCTCGACGACGGCGGGGCAGCGATCGGCGCACCAGCGCCACGCCTGGAGGACCTGCGCCTCGCTGAACTCGGGATCGGCGGCCTTGCGGAAGGCGTCGAGAACGCGGGCCTTGTCGGTGAGGACGTCGGCCCAGAACCAGAGGACGCCGCGCGAGTCGCGCCGGACGCGCGGGTCGTTCTTCATCTCCTCGGCGCGCCGCTCGAGGAGGCGGAGCATCGCGGGGTGCGATTTGTAGCGGGTGACCGCGGAGGGCGTGCCCTCCTCGATCGGCGCTTCGAGCCAGGGGAACGCGCGGCGGCGGGCGTCGCGGGCCCACTCGGAGAACGTCTCGATGGTGACGCTGCCGATGCCGAGCGCCGGGAGGACCTCGCTGATGTACGCGCGGAGGGCCGGGCTGCCGACGATGACGAGCATCTTGTCGGCGGTGAAGCGGTGCTTCGCGTTGTAGGCGAGGAAGGCCATGCGGTGCACGCCGATGGTCGTCTTGCCGCTGCCCGCGCCGCCCTGGATGATGACGATGCCGGAGTCGGGCTTGCTGATGAGCTCGAACTGCCGCGGATCGAGGAGCGCCGCGATCTCGGGGAGGTGGCGGTCCTCCCGCGCGGCGAACGCGCCGCCGGTGCCGAGCGCGCCGGAGCTGCCGAAGCTCTCGGGGCGCGCGGCCTTGCCCTGGCCGCCCGCGAGCTCCGCGGACGCGGCGTCCATCGCGCGCCACGCGCTGCCGTCCGGGGCGCGGACGAAGATGCCTTGCGGCGCCGACACGCGGAGCAGCTCGCCGTCGTCGATCGTGACGGTGCGCCGCGCGAGGACGAGGCCCTCGACGTCGCGCTCGCCGAAGGTCTCCTCGTACTCGGCGCCCTCCTCGTAGCGGTAGTAGAGCTGGCTCACGGGGGCGTGGCGCCAGTCGACGATGCGCACGCCGCTCTTCGCGTCGACGAGCGTCGTCTTGCCGATGAGGACGTCGCGATCGGCGCGGCCCTTCTCGCGGAGGCGCAGGTGGCCGAAGTAAGGGGACCGCGGATCCACGGGCTCGATGTCGCTCGCGGCGGCGCGGCGCACGGCGACGCCCGCGACGCGCTGCATCTGCTGCTCCAGCGCCGGCACGTCCTCGAGGTGCGCGCTCGCGATCTGGTCACGCAGGCTGAGGAGCTGCTCCTCGTAGTCCTGGATGGGCGGGGGTCGCGAGGGGCGATGAACGGCCAGGTGATCGCGCACCTTTCCGAGCAGCGCTTGCTCCTCGCGCACGATGGTTTCCATGGCCGCGTGGGCGTCGGAAGGCCGGTCCGCCTCTTGGGGCTCTTGCTCGCGTCGTTCGGGTTCCATCGATTTTTCTCGAAAGGGGAGGGGTATTTGCCCATCCGGACGCGAAGCGCAAGAGCCGCCTATACTGCCGGGCCGTGGATCGAGATATCGCCGTCGAGCGCCGGTACCAGCTCGAGGCGTGCGTCGCCAGGGGGGCGTTCGGCGAAGTCCTGCGGGCGAAGAGCCGCGAAGACGGCCAGCTCGTCGCGATCAAGCGGCTGCACGAGCACCTCGTGAACGCGGAGAACACGACCCGCATGCTGCGCGAGGCGGACCGGATCGCGGCGGTGCACAGCCCGCACGTGGTGACGTGCTCGGGGTGGGGGCGCGACGACGCGGGGCGGCCGTGCCTCGTGCTGGAGTGGCTCGACGGGGAGGATCTCGGGCGACGGCGCGCCGGGCAGTCCGTGACCGAGGGGATCGAGATCGCCCGGCAAGCGGCGGAGGGGCTCGCGGCGATCCACGCGGCCGGGTTCGTCCACGGGGACGTGAAGCCGTCGAACGTGGTGGTGTCGCACGCGGCGGACGGATCGCTCGCGGTGAAGCTCATCGACCTCGGCGTCGCGCGCAGGATCGGGGAGGCGGATCCGGCGCTGCGCGGGCTCATCGTCGGGACGCCCTCGTACATGTCGCCGGAGCAGGCGCGCGGCGACGACAGCATCACGCCGGCGTCGGATCTGTTCTCGCTCGGCGTGGTGCTCTACGAGATGCTCGCGGGGCGGCGGCCCTTCACGGGGAGCGATCCGTTCGTGGTGCTCGCGAAGATCCTGCTCGAGGATCCGCCGCTCCTCGGGGCGATCGCGCCGCACGTGCCGGCGCCGCTGGACGCGCTCGTGATGCGCGCGCTGTCGAAGCCGCCGGAGCAGCGGTTCCGCTCGGCGGCGGACCTGATCGACGCGATGTCCCGCGTGCCCGCGTCGCACGCGACGATGGCGGCCGCCGTCGACGAGACGCCGACGGTGCAGCTCACGCCCGAGGCGCTCCGGCCGAGCGCGCCGCCGCCGTCGGGGATGTCCGCGATGTCGGAGCAGCGGGTGGTGACGGCGCTGTTCGCGCGGTTCTCGCCGGTGCCTCCCCTCGCGCGCCGCGTCGCGTCCGCCGCGGGGCGGAGGCGGAAGGAGATCGAGCCGAGCCATCCGGCGGAGACGGCCGCCGCCGTCGAGCGCGCGATGGCGGCGTTCGAGACGGTGGTGACGGAGCACCGAGGCGTGGCGCACCGGACGATCGGCGGTCGGATGATCGCCGTGTTCGGGGCGGTGCGCTCGAGCGGAGACGAGGCCGAGCGGGCCGCGCGCGCGGCGCTCGCGTGGGTCGCGCGCGTGCCCGACGTGCAGGTCGCGATCACGACGGGGCGCGCGGTGGCGAGCCTCGCCGGGCTGTCCGGGGCCGCGATCGAGCGGGGAGCCGCGGAGGTGGAGCGGGCCCCGCGCGGCGCGATCCGCGTCGACGAGGCGACGGCGCGGCTCGTGGGCGCGCACTTCCTCGTGGGCGGCGAGGAGAACGAGCGCGCGCTCGTGGGCGAGCGCGCGGCGAAGACGCCGGCCCCGATGCTGCTCGGCCGCGAGACGCCGCTCCTCGGCCGCGAGAAGGAGATGCGGCGGCTCCTGGAGCTGTACGGGCGGTGCAAGGCGGAGAGCGCGTCGCGCGCCGTGCAGGTGACGGGCGCGGCGGGGTCGGGGAAGTCGAGGCTGCGGTTCGAGATGCTCCGGATGCTGGGGCACCCTGCGCCCACGCTGCTGTTCGGGCGCGCGGAGTCGCTCTCGGCGGGCTCGCCGTTCGGCCTCCTCCGCGGGGCGCTCCGGCGCGCGGCGGAGATCGCGCCGACGGACGCGCTCCCCGTGCAGCAGAAGAAGCTGCGGAGCATGTTCGCGAGGCACCTCTCCGGGAAGGCGCTCACCCGCGCGACGCTGTTCCTGGGCGAGCTCGCGAACGTGCCCTTCCCGGACGACGCGAGCGAGGGGCTGCGCGCGGCGCGCAACGATCCGATGCTCATGGGCGACCGGATGCGCGCGGCGTGGGAGGACTGGCTGTTCGCGGCGTGCGACGAGGCCCCGCTCGTGATCGTCCTGGAGGATCTGCACTGGGGGGATCTCCCGAGCGCCAAGTTCGTGGAGAGCGCGCTGCGGCTGCTCCGGGATCGCCCGCTGTTCGTGCTCGCGCTCGCGCGCCCCGAGATCCAGGAGGATTTCCAGGGCACGTGGGTCCACCGGCCGTTCGACACGATCGCGCTCGGGCCGCTGCCGATGGAGGCGCGGGTCGCGCTGGCGCGCGCCGCGCTGCCCCCGGAGACGACCGAGGAGACGCTGCGGTTCATCGCGGAGAAGAGCGAGGGCAACGCGTTCTACCTGGAGGAGCTCGTGCGCGCGGCGTTCGCGCACGGGGCGCAGCTCCGCGAGGGGCAGCTCCCCGAGACCGTCCTCGGCATGGTGCAGGCGCGGCTCGACGCGCTCGGCGCGGAGGCGAAGGCGGTGCTCCGCGCCGCGAGCGTGTTCGGCAACGTGTTCCGGCCGGACGGTGTGCGCGCCCTGCTTGGGGACGTGGAGCCCGCGCGCCTCACGCGTGTGTTGGCGGAGCTGACCGCAGAGGAGGCGGTGATGCCGCGCGCGGCCAAGGACGGCGACGGGGCCGGCCCGGAGTACGTCTTCCGCAACGTGCTCATCCGCGACGCGGCGTACGCGATGCTCACGGAGGAGGATCGCGCGGCGGGTCACCGGCTCGCGGCGGAGTTCCTGACGCGCGCGGGCGGCGCGGACGCGGCGACGCTGGCGGGGCACTGCGCGCGCGCCCGCGACACCGAGGGCGCGGCGCGGTGGTTCACGCGGGCCGTCGAGCAGGCGCTCGAAGGCAACGATTTCTCGGCGGCGCTGGAGCACGCCGAGCGCGCGGCGCAGGTGACGTCGAACCCGGACGTCCTCGGGCCGCTCCGCATCTTGCAGGCGGAGGCGCACAGGTGGCGCGGCGAGCTCGATCGCGCGGAGGCCCGCGGGGAGGAGGCGGCGACCCTCTGCGTCGAGGGGAGCGCGCCGTGGTTCCGCGCCGTCGCCGAGGTCGTGACGGCCGCGGGGAGGCGCGCGCGCTACGAGGAGGTCGCCGCGTGGACGGAGCGCGCGCTCGGGGCCCCGCCGCTCGAAGGCGACACGGGCGCGGCGGAGGCGAAGGTCCTCTTCCTGTCGCGCGCCGCGGTCCACCTCGGCTACGCGCACCGCGACGATCTCGAGGCGCGCCTGCTGGCCGCGCTCGACGCGATCCTCGGCGAGCAGTCGCCGTCGCGCGCCGGCGAAGGGGAGGCGTCGGGCGCGACGTCGCCCGATCCCGAGCCGCGGACGGCGGCGCGCGTTCACCAGATCCGCGCGCTCTTCGGCCTCCGCGCGGGCGACACGGGGCGGTACGTGCGCGAGCACGCGCTCGCGCTCGCGGCCTTCGAGGAGGCCGGCGATCACAGGAGCGCGTGCCTCGAGCTGGTGAGCCTCGGCTCCGGCTACGCCGACCTCGGGGCCTACGCGGAGGCCGAGGACGCCCTCGCGCGCGCGCTCGCCGGGGCCGAGCGGATGGGGCTGCGGCACATCGCGCCGTGGGCGCTCCAGAACCTCGGGCACGTGCAGGGTCGCCTCGGTCGGAAGGCCGCGGCGCGCGCGTGCCTCGATCGCGCGCTCGCGGCGGGGGACGCTCAGCGGGACGCGCGCCTGCTCGGCGGCTCGCGGATCTACCTGTCGCGCCTCGCGCACGAAGAGTCGCGCTTCGAGGACGCGGAGCGCGAGGCCCGCGAGGCCGCCGCGGCGCTCGCGAGCGTGCCGGCGATGCGCGCGGGCGCCCTCGCCGCGCTCGCGCGGTCGCTCCTCGGCCTCGGGCGCGGCGCGGAGGCGCTCGTCGAAGCGCGCCGGGCGATGGAGACGCTCGACGAGCTCGGCCCGAACAAGATGGGCGAGCTGGAGGCGTTCGTGCGCGTGGTGTTGATCGAGGCGCTCGCGGCGTCCGGCGATCGGCGGTCGGCCAGCGCGGAGGCGGAGGTCGCGCGCGATCGGCTCGTCTCGCGCGCCGCCCTCATCGCCGACACGTCGCTCCGCGAGAGCTTCCTCGCGCAGGTGCCGGATCACGCGCGGACGATCGCGCTCGCGAAAGAGCTCGGCGACTGATCACGGAGAGCTGCGTTGGAGTTGTGAGGTGTGGAGCCGACGACGGCACTCGATGCAGGACTCCTCCCGCGCGCGCCGTACGAAGAAGGCGCGCGGCGCGCCGTACGAAGAAGGCGCGCCCCCCACGAATGCGCTCGTCACCAGGGGAACCACTGGGGCGGGATGTGCTGCCACGCGGTGGGGCGGCGCGAGTCGTCCTCGGGGAGGACCAAGGAGCCCACGAAATCGGCGTGCTCGTAGACGCTGCCGATCGATTTGCTGATGGCGTCGAGATCCGAAGCGTCGACGACGCCGTTGCTCGTCGCCTTGTAGAACTGCACCGTGATGCGAATCGGGAACTTGGGATCGCGCACGAGGCGCAGGCCGTGACCCTCGTTGAAGGGGCCGAGGTTCGGGCCGTGGCCGAGCACCGCTTGCTCCACGTCGCTGCGCTCGGCCTCGTCGTCCATCGGGGCCGCCGAGGCCTTCTTGGCCGGCGCCATGCTCGCGCCGCCCATCGGCGCGCTCGTCGGCATCGGCGGGCTCATCATCCTGCGGCGGCCCTGGTGCATGAGCGGCACCTGGATGAGGAAGAGCACGTCCGCGCCCTTCGCGAGCGCGCTCTTGTCGTCCTCGGTCTTGGGGCCGCCCTGCGAGGCGATGCGCGCCTCGACGTCGCTCTTGCGCTCCGCCGTGAACGCCGCGCGCTGGCCGTGGTTGTTGAAGTAGATCTCCTGGCCCGCGCCGACCGTCGCGGACGCGTCCTCGGGGGAGTTCTCGATCACGCGGATGCTCGTGCCCTCGCGCGTGACGAGGATCGAGAGGACCGCGGGCGCGCCGGGCGACGACTGGTAGTTGAAGAGGACCGGGTTGAACTGCGCCTTCCCTTGCTTGGGGATCGGGAGGAACACCGCCTGCGCGCTGACGAGGTAGTGCGTGTCGCGCGACGCCGTCATGTCGCCGGAGCCGAGGATGCTGTCGGGCATGCTCGCGAACGACTTGATGTCCTTGAGCACGTCGCTCAGCGCCACGGTGCGGAGCGGGCCCTTGCCGCCGCGCTCGTTGCCGACGCGGACGAAGAACTTGTCGGCCGAGACGTCGCCCGTGCGATCGCTGAAGTTGGGGAAGCGGATCACCGGCATGAGCGCGCTCCGGCTGCGGCCCGCGGCGTCGTCGAAGCGGACCTGGAGCGTGAGGTCGGAGATGTTGGGGCCGACCGAGGAGCCGACGCTGCGGCCGGTGTCCTCCCACATGACGCTCATGACGCCGAGGCCCCGGCGCGACGCGGCGGAGGTGACGTTCGGGTCGGAGGTCATCGCCTCGACCTTCTCGACGACGCGCTCGTACGCCTCGCGATCGGGGCCGCGGATGCCCCACTCGCCGTCGGCCGAGTCGCCGCCCTGCCCGTTCGACGCGACCTGGAGCGCGCCGTTCGGATTGTAAGGCTCGCGCACGATCACGCGCTCGGTGACGCACGCCGAGAGCACCACCGTCGCAACCAAGAGGCCCATGCTTTTTCGGATCATCGTTCGACTCCCGCGTGTCTCACCCACGTCGCCGCGGCCGATCTCTCTGCCCCCCGGATCGGCCTGCAAGGCGCGGTGCGCTTTCTCGAAGAGGCAGGTGCGGCGAGCGACGGATCCGTGACCGCTTTTTCTATTTCGCGAGGGCGCGGGCGCGGTCGAGCTCGACGTCGTCGTGCGCGCAGAAGACGCGGACCTCCTGCGCGTGCTCCTTCGCCAGCAGGCGGAGGCGCTCCTGGTTCGCGAGCCGCCTGTCGTTGTCGACCGCGACGAGGCGCTGGAACAGCTCCAGGCCGACGGGGCACGTGCGGCGGTTCGGGTCCATCTCGCCGCGGAAGAAGTAGGCGTCGCCCGCGTGCAGGAGCCAGCCCCCGCTGCGCTGGCTCCAGGGCGCGTCGTCGCCGCCGGCCTGCCGCGCCGACGCGCGCACCGCGATCGCGGCGTGGCCGTGCGAGTGGCCGGTGACGGGGACGATCAGGATCTCGGGCGGCAGCCCGTCGAGCTGGCGCACGCAGTCGAAGCCGAACCAGCGCTCGCCTCCGGTGTCGTAGAGCCGGAAATCCGGCCCGTGCGCCGTGTGCTGGACCCGGTACCGATCGCGGTCCCTCGGGCCGATCCGCGCGATCGCGGCCTCGTGCTCGGGGCGGTACACGTGGACCTTCGCGTCGGGGAAGTCGGACAGCCCGCCCGCGTGATCGAGATCGAGGTGCGTGAGGACGATGTGGCGCACGTCGGTCGCCTTGAACCCGAGCGCCTCGACCTGGCAGATCGCCGTCTCGCGCGTGTCGAGCCGCGGGCGAACGGCGGTGACGAAGGCGCCCCCGAGGCGCTCGCGCGGCGCGCTGATGTCTCCCAGGCCGATCCCCGTGTCCACCAGGACGAGGCCCGCGTCGGTCTCGACGAGGAGGCAGTGGCAGATCATGTGCCCGCTCGAGAGCAGGCTGCCCCCGCCACGGGTGAGGCGACCCAGGGGCGGGCACAGGGTGCCGCAGTTCAGGTGGTGGACGCGCATCGCGGGCGCATCGTAGGGACCGCTTCCCGGCCGCCGTCAATCGCCGGGCGCTTCGAACCGATCGAGCGCCGCGAGCACCGCGTCGGCGTCGGCGAAGCCTTCGAGCCTCGCGATCTCGCGGCCGCCGTCGTCGAGGAGGATCGTGGACGGCATGGTCCTCAGATCGAAATGATCCGCCTGCGCCTGCGCGTTCGCGTCGGCCTCGCTGACGTCGAGGCGCAGCGCGACGAACCCGAGCGAGCGCGCGAGGACGCGGGGATCGGCCCACGTCACGCGATCCATGCGGACCGCCGGCACCGCCCACGTCGCGAAGAGGAACACGACCAGCGGGAGCCGGCGCGCCTTCGCGCGGCTGCGGGCGTCGACCTCCGAGACCTGCCACGCGATCGCGGTGGGGACAGCCTTGTCGGCCGTGGCGATCGCCGTGGCGGGTGGAGGCGTGAGGATCGCAGGCGGCTCCGACGAGCCCGCGACGGCGACGACGGGGATGACGTTCGAGGCGTCGGCCCCGCAGCCGAGGGAGGAGAGCGTCGTCGCGAGGAGGAGGAAGGGGAGGAGCGGGAGGGGAGGGGCCTTCACGATCGAAGGAGGACGGCGCGCCGCCCGGCGTTCCGGTTCACTTTCCGGCCGAGCATTTCATCGCGCACATCAGGTCGCCGGCAGCGCAGCCGCAGTTGCCCTTGGGCTTGGACGCCGGAGCTGCGGCCGTCGTCGCGCCGCCGGTGCCGCCCTTGGACGCGCCGCCGCTGGTGCTCGCGCCGCTGGTGCCGCCCTTGGACGCGCCGCCCTTGGACGTGCCGCCCTTGGTCGCGACAGCGGTGCCGCTCGGCGCCGCCGTCGGTGCGCCGCTCGCCGTGGCCGACGCTTCGGTCGTGGGCGTCGTCGTGGCCGCCGTGGCCGTGACGGGAGGCGGCGGGGGCGGTTGCGCGGCCGCGGCCGTGTCCGTCGCCGCCACCGGCTTCTCCTCGCCGCCCTTCATCGCGAAGAAGACGCCGACGATCGCGAGCGCCGCGACGAGCGCGCCGATGCCGATGAACATCGGCGCCTTGCTCGCGGGGGCCGCCTGCACGACGGGCGTCGCGACGGGCGGGGCCGCGGGCGCCTGCGCGTTCGGCATGCCGAGCGGGAAGAGGCCGCCGTCGTCGTGGCCGATCACGCTCGCGGCCGCCGACGGACCCGCGGCCGGGGCCGCTGCAGCGGCGGCGAGGGCGCGGAGATCGATGAGGCCCGAGTCCTCGCGCGAGTCCTTGCGGGACGGCGCCGGCGCCGGCGTCGAGGTCGACGCGTTCTTGGACGTCAGCGCGCTGAGCGAGAACAGCACCGAGTTCTCCTCGCGCTGCGACGGCTTCGCGTTGGCGGCCGCGTTCGACGCCGCGGCGCGCGCGGAAGCGCTGAAGAGGGGCGCGCTCGTCGCGACGTCGTCGTTCTTCTCGCTGCCGAACACGTCCGCGCGGCGTCCACCGCCGGCGTCGCGCCGCGCCGCGGGTCGCGCCGACGCGGCGAGGCTCGCCGCGGACGCCATCGCCTCCGCGCTGCTCTGCGCGGGGGCCGGCGTCATCGCAGGAGGAGGAGACGACGGAGCCACCGCAGGCGCCGCGGGCGTGCCGCCGTTCAGCGCGGAGACGATCGCCTCGACCTGACCGAGCGGCTGCCAGTCGCCCATGCCGTCGGCCCACACGTACGTGTCGGCGGTGACGACCTGCGTCTGGTACGCGCCGACCAGCTCGGCCACCGTCATGGTGCGCTGGTCACCTTCGGCGACGTTGACGAGGTAGCTGGCGCCTTCCATCGATCCGGCGTCACCGGGGGACGACGAGTGGTCGGCCACGCCTGCTCCGGCGGCGACCGTCGTTGCGCCACCCGAGTTCACCAGGATGGTGGCTCCGCACTTCTTGCACTTGAGCTTGACGGTCTTGCCTTGGACCTTCTCGTCCGAGACCGTGTACTTGGAGGAGCAGTTCTGGCAGCTGATCTTCATTGCGGCTGGGCTCCGGTCGGTCCTCAAAAGTGGCCGATCAAAAGCGATCGCGCTCGGCGGCGGGGACCAATCGTAGGATGAGTTTACAACGACTCGCCGTCTTTCGCAGGTTTCCTGTACGTACCCGACATCGAGAGGGTCTTTGCTCGGATCCTGCTCGTTTCGGTCCCCTCGCGGATCGGTCGGAAAAAGGGGAGGGGGGCGCGCCTTCTTCGTA
>WBZX01002916.1_pt1 | contig 11244 bp, 8 predicted proteins | sample 5204211 | NCBI WGS metagenome assembly WBZX01 (sample SAMN12344362, study PRJNA552823) | activated sludge metagenome | biome: Activated sludge suspended growth; feature: Nitrification reactor; material: Wastewater; isolation source: activated sludge from nitrification reactor of wastewater treatment...
ACGACGTGCGGACCGCTCACCTCCGCGTGCAGCGCGTGCGCCAGGCCGGCGAGGATGGAGCCGCCCTTGCGTGACTGGTCCGGCGAGACGAGCCGGTCGTGCAGCACCACGTCCGCCCGCTGCAGCGCGCGCAGGCCGTTCAGGGTCAGCAGTCCGGCATCGCCCGGCCCGGCGCCCACCAGCGTGACGGTGCCGACGCCGGCCGGCGCGCGGCCGCCGGCCACCAGTGCGCGCAGCTCGTACTCCGCGGCCTCCGCCCGTCCCGCCCGCACGTGTGCGGCGACGGCGCCGCGCACGGCGGACTCGTAGGCCTGCCGGCGCCGCGCGAGGTCCGGGAACGCGGCCTTGAGCCGCGCGCGCCAGCGCTCGAGCAGCACGGCCAGAGCGCCGAAGGACCCGTCGATGGCCACCTCGAGCTTCTCGCGGACCAGCCGTGCCAGCACGGGCGCAGCGCCGCCGGTCGACACGGCGATCACGAGCGGCGAGCGATCGACGATCGCCGGCACGATGAAGCTCGACAGCTCGACGTCGTCGACGACGTTCACGAGCACCTCGCGCTCGCGCCCGGCGGCGGCGACGGCGGCGTTGACGGCCCGGTCGTCGGTGGCCGCGACCGCCAGCAGGACGCCCTGCAGGTGCTCCGTCGCGAACGGCTCGGCCAGGTGAACCACGCGCGGGTCCTGCAGCAGCGGCACGAGCGCGTCGCCGACGCGCGGCGCCACCAGCCGCACGCGGGCGTCGGCGTCCAGCAGCAGCCGCAGCTTGCGCGCCGCCACTTCGCCGCCGCCGACGAGCAGCACGCGCCGGCCCGCGAGATCGGCGAACAGGGGGAAATGTCGCAAGGCTCAGCCCTCGAGGCCGTGGATGCCGCACTCGCGCTTCAGGCCGAAGAAGCGCGTGGCCTCGACGTCCCCGGCCTCGGCGAGCGAGCGGGTCGTGTGCCAGTCGCCGATCGAGACGTAGCCTTCGTGCCAGAGCGGGTGGTACGGGAGGTCGTGACGGCGCAGGTAGTCGAAGACCTGGCGGTCCGACCAGTCGAAGATCGGGTGCACCTTCCAGCGCCCGTCCCGCCGCTCGAGCGGACGGATGCGCTGGCGGCTCGCGGACTGGTCGCGGCGCAGGCCGGCGAACCAGGTGCGCACGCCGAGCTCGGCGAGCGCGCGCTGCATCGGCTCGGTCTTGCGCAGTTCGTTGTAGCGCTGGATGCCGTCGAGCCCCTGCTCCCACAGGCGCCCGTGACGCGCCTCGAGCCAGGCCGGCGACACCGTCGGCTGGTAGACCTTGAGGTTCAGGCCCAGCCGGAGCACCAGGTCGTCGATGAACCGATACGTCTCCGGGAACAGGTAGCCGGTATCGACCAGGATCACCGGCACGGCCGCCAACCGGCTCGCGACCAGGTGCAGCGAAACCGCCGCCTGCGCCCCGAAGCTGGACGACAGGGCGTGCGGGCCCGGCAGGTTCTCGACGGCCCAGCGCACCCGCTCCCCGGCGTCCATGCGCTCGAGCGCGGCGTTCACCTCGTCGAGGACGGCCGGCTCCTGCAGCGCGAGTTCCGGCTGCCAGGCGAGCGCCCTCATGGCCTCGCGCCTCCCGCCTGCGCCGAGCCGCCCACGAGGCCGGCGCGCCAGGCGAAGTCGCCGAAGCGTTCGCCGTCGTAGCGCTCGGCGGCGAACCGGGCGAACGCGCCGTCGAGCTCGGCCACGATGGCCGTCTCGTCGCCGTTCTCCAGGCGCAGCGCATTGAGACGCTGACCCCGGGCATCGCCGCCGAAATAGAGGTTGTACCGGCCCGGCGCCTTGCCGATCAGCGCGATCTCCGCGAGGTACGGGCGCGCGCAGCCGTTCGGGCAGCCGGTGATGCGCACGACGATCGGCTCGCCGGCGAGGCCGCGGGCCGCGAGCCGCTCGTCGATGAGCCGCGTCAGGCGCGGCAGGTAGCGTTCGGCCTCGGCCATCGCGAGCGCGCAGGTCGGCAGCGCGACGCACGCCAGCGCGTCGCGCGCCACCGGCGTGGCGCGGACGTGGCGGTCGAGGCCGTAGCGCACGACCAGCGCGTCGATGAACGCCTTCGCCGACGGCTCCACGCCGGCGATCACGAGGTTCTGGTTCGGGGTGAGCCGGAAGTCGCCGCGGTGCACCTTCGCGATCTCGCGCAGGCCCGTGAGCAGCGGCCCGTTCGGGCCGTCCGCGACGCGACCGGCCTCGATGCGCAGGCCCAGGTGCCAGCGTCCGTCGTGGCCCTCGACCCAGCCGAAACGGTCGCCGAGCGACGTGAACTCGAACGGACGCGCCGGTTCGAGCGCATGGCCCAGCCGCCGCGTGATCTCGGCGCGGAACCAGTCGAGGCCGCGGTTGGCGATGGTGTACTTGAGGCGCGCGTGCTTGCGCACGCTGCGGTCGCCGAAATCCCGCTGCGTCGTGAGCACGGCCTCGGCCACCGGCAGCAGCTGCGCCGGGCGCAGGAAGCCGATCACGTCCGCGAGGCGCGGGTACGTGGTCGGGTCGCCGTGGGTCGTGCCGAGCCCGCCGCCGGCGGTGAGGTTGAAGCCCTGCAGCTCGCCGTCCTCGACGATCGCGATGAAGCCGAGGTCGTTCGAGAAGATGTCCACGTCGTTGAGCGGCGGCACCGCGAACGCGGTCTTGAACTTGCGCGGCAGGTAGGTCGCGCCGTAGATCGGCTCGGACTCCTCGCCCACCACCTTCTCGCCGTCGAGCCAGATCTCGTGGTATGCGCGGGTCTTCGGCAGGAAGTGCTCCGAGAGCGCCTTCGCGCACTCGTAGACGGCCGCGTGCGCCCGCGACTCGACCGGATTGGCGCCCACCAGCACGTTGCGGTTCACGTCGCCGCAGGCGGCAATGGTGTCGATCAGGGCCGCATTGATCGCCTGCAGCGTCGGCTTGAGCTCGGTCTTGATGACCCCGTGGAACTGGAACGCCTGGCGGGTGGTCAGGCGCAGCGTCTGGTTGCCGTAGCGGCGGGCGATCTCGTCCAGCGCGAGCCACTGCTGCGGCGTGCACACGCCGCCCGGCAGCCGCGTGCGGATCATGAAGCTCCAGGCCGGCTCGAGCTTCTGCCGGCGACGCTCCTCGCGGATGTCGCGGTCGTCCTGCTGGTAGCTGCCGTGGAACTTGATCAGCACGAGGTCGTCCTCGCGGATCGCGCCGGTGTGGGCGTCCCCGAGGCTCTCGGCGAGCGTGCCGCGCAGGAAGCGGCTGGCCGACTTGATCTTCTCGACGGAGGATGGCTCGCCCATGGCTCAGTACACGTCCCGCAGGTAGCGGCGCTCGTCGGCGAGGCGGCGCACGTAGGCTTCGGCACCCTCGCGGTCGACCCCGCCGTGGCGCGCGACGATCTCGACCAGCGCCTCGTTCACGTCCGGCGCCATCTTCTCCGCGTCGCCGCAGACGTAGACGTACGCGCCGCCCTCGAGCCACGCGTAGAGATCCCGGCCCTGGCGGCGGATGCGGTCCTGCACGTACTCGCGGGCGATGCTGCGGTCGCGCGAGAACGCGAGGTCGAGGCGGGTCAGCAGGCCGCTGCGCACCGCCTCCTGCCACTCGAGCTGGTACAGGAACTCGCTCTGGAAGTGGCGGGCGCCGAAGAACAGCCAGTTGCGGCCCGTGGCGCCCTGGGCGGCGCGGTGCTGGAGGAAGCCGCGGTACGGCGCGACCCCGGTGCCCGGCCCGATCATGACGATGTCGCGCGAGGCGTCGGGCGGCAGGCGGAAGCGCTCGTTCTGCTCGACGAAGACCCGTGCACGTGCTTCGGTCCCCGACAGCCCGGCGAGGAATGCCGAAGCGGCGCCGAGGCGGCGCTGGCGGTCGATCTCGTAGTCCACGACGGCGACCGCGAGGTGCGCCTCCTCGCCCACGGCCGCCTGGCTCGAGGCGATCGAATACAGGCGCGGCGCGAGCGGGCGCAGGGCGGCAACGAGCTGGGCCGGCTCCCAGGCGGCCGGGTGCCGGCGCAGCACGTCCACGAGTTGCAGGTCCTTGAGCGTGCGGCGCAACGGCTCCTGCCGGCCCGGCTCGAGCACCGACGAAAGCGCGGCGTCCCCGGCCTGCGCGGCGTGCTGCGCGAGAAACGGCCGCGTCAGGCGCGTGATCTCGCGCGCGTGGGTGAGCCAGGCCCGCAGGCTGCGCGTCTCGCCGTCGACCGCCACGGTCTCCTCGCCGGTGGCCTGCACGGCCGCGAGCACGCCGTCGACGATCGCAGGCGGATTCTCGTGCCAGACGCCGAGCGCGTCGCCCGGCTCGTAGGCGAGACCCGAGCCCTCGAGCGAAAGCTCGACGTGGCGGACGTCGCGCGTCGCGCCGCGACCGGTGATGCGCTGGTTGTCGATCACTTCGGCCGCGAACGGCGCCTCGCGGGTGTACTGCGGGGCGGCCGGCAGCGTGCGCAGGCGCGTGACCGTGGCGACCGGGGCCGCGCCGAGCGAATCGCGCGCCCCGGCGACGACCTTTTCGAGCCACGGGGTGGCGACGCGGTCGAAGTCCACGTCGGCGTCGGCCCGCTCGACGAGGCGCCGCGCGCCGAGGGCGGCCAGCCGCTCGTCGACGACGCGACCGGTCTCGCAGAACTTCGGGTAGCTGGAATCGCCGAGCGCGAGGACCGAGTAGGCCAGCTGCTCGAGCTTCGGCGCGCGTCGCGAGGCCAGGAATTCCAGGAAGCCGCGGGCATCGTCCGGCGGGTCGCCGTCGCCGTGCGTGCTCATCACGACGACCAGCAGCCGCTCCTTCGCGAGGTCCTTGAGCGGATAGGCCCCGGCGGCCGACACCCGGACCGCGAGGCCGGCCGACTCGGCGGCGCGCCCGAGTCGCTCGGCGAGGCGCTTGCCGTTGCCGGTCTGCGAACCGTAGACGACGGCGAGCCGGGCCGGCGCCTCGGCGCGCGCGGCCGGTGCCGCGACCGCGGCCGGCAGCGTCGCGCCCCGGCCGGTCTGGGCCCGCTCGTGCGCCACGCCGGCCGCGAAGCCCGACACCCACTGCAGGGCGGCCGGGTCGAGGCCGTCGACGAGCCGCGCGAGCAGTTCCGACCGCTCCGGGTCGAGCGGCGCTGGCGACGGGACGGCGATCGGCGTGGCACTCATGAAAAACCCCCGTGCCCGGGATCGGGCACGGGGGTCATGCTAGGGAAGCGGGGCCACCGGGCGGAAAGGCCGGGTGGTTATCCCCTCATAATCAGGCGGGGAAGAACTCGATCGGCTTGACCGTCGTCATCGTGGCCACGTCGCGGGCCTCGAACTTGAACATCTTCACGCGCGCGACCAGCTTGCGCTCGAGTTCCGGGTCGTTCAGCTCGCTCGACACCACGCGGCAGGCCGTCACGTCGCCCGCCGGGGAGATCGTGACCTCGAGGACCACCTTGCCCTGCAGCGAGGGGTTGTCGCGCAGCGCGCGGCTGTAGAGCGCGTAGATCGCCGACTTGTTCTTGTCGAAGACCAGCTCGACCTCCTCGCGCGAGCGCGAGGCCTGCTTGCCGCTGCCGGTGCGGGTCGCCTCGGCCACGGGCCGGGTCGGCAGCGGCGAGTTCACGCGCGAGGTCGAGTTGCCCTTGAGGGCCGTCGACCCGCCGCCGAATCCGCTCGAGACCTTGCCGGTCTTGAGCGTCGGGCCGGCGTTGTTGCCGACCGTGGCGGTGAGGATGCTGCGATCGACGCTGGCCTTCTCGCCCACGCCCTGGTTGAGGGGCGTGTCGTCGACGTCGCGGTCCACGTCCATGTCGCGCAGGTCGGCGAGTTCCTGCTGCAGGGCCAGCAGGCCGCTCTGCTGGGCCTTCTTGCGCGGGTCCGGCTTCGGCACGACCTTCGCCGGCGAAGGCGTGACGGTCGGCTCGGGCTTCGGCACCTCGATCGGCTTTTCCTCGGGCGGCGGCGGCGGCGGCTTCTTCTGCTCGAGGATGAACTCGACGATGCGCTCGGGCACGGCCTGCTCGACCGCCGGCTTCGGCGGGTTCGGCAGCAGCGGGATGACGATGCCGAAGGCGATGAAGAGCCCGATGACCGCCGCCGTGATGCGGCGGAACAGGCGCTCCTCTTCCTCGGACGGCGTCCAGGGCAGGATGAAACTGCGGTAGTTGCGCGCGACGCTGCTCATCGTGCCGTCCTCAGCCTCCGGTCGCCGGGCCGTTGTACGCGATCTCGCGCTCGACCACGGCCAGCGACACCTTGGTGTATTCGGCCGCGGAACTGGTCGCGACGATCTTGCGCAGGATCGAGTACGGCAGGCTCTTCTCGGCCATCACGGTCACTTCGCGCTTGGCCTCCGAGCCCGGCAGCACGCCCTTGGCCTCCTGGTCGAGCGCCGCGCGCAGCGGCTCGACGACCGGGTCCGGGGCGGCGCCGAGGTCGGCGACCGACAGCACCGGCTCGTTGTTCACGAACAGCATGTCCTTGGTGACCATCACGACGGTCGTGTCGTTCGGCTTCTGCTCGGAGTTCGACTGCGGGATCTGGATGTTCTTCGAGTTCGGCAGCACTTCCATGTCCGCGGTGTGCACCAGCAGGTACACGACGAGGATGGTCAGCATGTCGATCATCGGGATCAGCGCCAGCGGCCCGTGACCGCCGCCGCTCTTGCCGTGGCGCGCGTGCCGGCTGAGTCCGGTGCGGATCATGGCTTGGCCTCCTCCGGCACCGGCACGTCGCCGAGCGAGATCTGCGGGAAGAGCTGCGTGGTCGTCACCTTGGTCCCCTCGACGTCCTGGCGCGAGCGGATCACGTCCATCACCTGCACGATCGTGTCGTAGTCGACGTCGTCGGCGACCAGCAGCGTCGCATCCAGCTTCTGCGGAAAGCGCGTCTTCACGCCCATGAGGTAGCGCGAGAGTGCCGGGAGGTCCTGGAACCCCGTCGCGGTCAGCGGGATCGTCTGCAGCACGCCGACGTTGCGGTCGGCGACCTCCAGGCCGTTGCGCCGGAGATTGACCTCCAGCTCCAGCGTCGGCACGGGCGGCGGAGCCTGCACGCCCGGACCGGGCAGGTTCACCTCGACCACGCTGGTCTTGGAGAACACGGCCGTGAAGATCAGGAAGAACGTGAGGATCACCATCACGTCCAGCATCGGCACGATGTTCAGGTCGTTGCGACCGCGGTAGCGCGCATGATTGCGCGCCTGGCGGCGAGCGAGCCTGGAGCCGTGTTTCATGCGTGCGCCGCCCCGCGGACGCCTTCATGCGGCTTGTACGTGCCGGTCTCGCTGGCCATGCGGCCCTCGTCGACGGTGTTCAGGAACTTGACCGTCGCCACTTCGAGGCTGTCGACCAGTTCGGTGGTCTTGGTCTCGAGGTACATGTGGCAGAGCAGCAGCGTGATCGCGAGGCCGAGGCCGAGCGCCGTGTTGTTCATGGCGACCGAGATGCTCGCCGAGAGCATGCTGGCCTTCTCGGCCGGGTTCACGCTCGCCACGGCCGCGAACGCGCGGATCAGGCCGATGACGGTGCCGAGCAGGCCCATCAGCATGCCGATGTTCGCGAGCGTCGCGAGGTAGTGCGTGCGCTTCTCGAGGCGCGGGATCACCTCGATCAGGCTCTCCTCCATCGCCTTCTCGATGTCGTCGCGGCGGCGGGCCGTCGCGATGCGCGAGAGGCCGTAGCGCATGATCGTGGAGAGCGCGGAATCGGTGCCCTCGGCGACCTGCATGGCCTTGTTGATGCTGCCCGACTGCAGCAGCGGGGCCAGCTCCGCCCACAGGCGGCGGTTGCCCGCGGCGACGCGGGTCAGGTAGATGAAGCGTTCGGCTGCAATCGCGAGGCCGATCGCGAACACGGCAGCGATGGGGTACAGGAACGCCCCACCCTGCTTGAAGAAATTGACGACCAGATCGAATGAACTCATGGTTGGGTGGCTCCAGGGGCAACGACGGGCGTACTCTGCCCCGTCAGATCGCGGTAATACGTGATTTCGCGCCGAAATTCGTCACGATCCAGCGGCGAAAGCACCTCTTCGACGAGGCTGTTCAGGGGGCGGTCGGGGCCCGTCGGTGGTTCCGCCGCCTTCCATGGGACGATGTTCATGACCTTCGGCAACTCCCGGTTGCCGGTGATGGTCGTCTGCTCGAGCTGCAGGCGGTCGACGGTGCGCCGCGGTGCAGGAGCCGCTTTCGCGGGAGCGGGCGCCGGGGATTCGGCCGCCGGGGCCGGGTCCGCAGCCCGCGCCGTGCCCTGCACCAGCAGTCCGGCGACCAGCGCCAAGGCCAGCGCGCGTGTCATGGGTTGCCCTCCACTTTACGCTCGGACTGGCCGAGACGGGTCTTCAGTTCCTTGATCCAGCCGGCGACTTCCTGGTCCGCCCCGCTGGTGAGCGCCTGGTAGCGCTCGAGATGCGGCAGTGCAGCAGCCGGCTCCGCACGGTACAGGTCGAGCACGATGCCGAGATTGCGCTCGGCGTCGGCGAAATTCGGATCGAGTGCGAGCGCGCGTTCGTAGGCGCCCTGCGCCTCGGCGAAGCGCCCGAGCCGGCGGTTCGCGTAGCCGAGCCGGTTGAGCCCGGCCGGGTTGCCCGGGAATGCGGCCAGGCCGGCCTCGAACATCTGCCGCGCTTCCTCGTAGCGCCCCGCGTCCAGCGAGACGCGCGCGGCGGAGAACTGCGCGACCGCGGCCGCGCCGGCGCCCGCCGGGGCATCCGGCCCTTCCACGATCTCGGCACGGGCATAGCGACCCGGATTCATGGCCGCGAGGTCGGCGAAGCTCTTCTCGACCCAGGCGTCCCACGTGCCCTGGACGGCGCGCTTCACGTTCTTCTCGTGGATGCCGATCGCCTTCTCCTCGAACGGGAAGGCCTGCTCCTCGAGCAGCACGTTGTATTCCTCGAGTTCGTCGCCCTTGAGGCCGCGCGGGCGGTCCGACTCGAGCAGCGACTTGCCGAGGTGGCGGTACAGGTCGGCCATCGCGTACGTGGCCTGGGTCGAGACCGACGCCACGCCATAGTCCTCGACCTTCGCGTAGGCCTCGAGCGCGGCCTCCATGGCCTTGCGCTTCGCCTTCAGCGACTTGTCGAGCGGAATCGCCAGGCGGATGGCGCGGGCCGAGGCGTCCAGCGGTGCGGCGAGTTCGATGGCCGCGTTGGCCGCGAGGAAGCGGCTGCGGTCGGTGCGCCCGGCGCCCGCCGAGGCATCGGCCGCGATGATCTCGCCGAGCCAGCGCTTGCGCGCCTGCGTGTCGCCGCCGCGCAGCGCGAGGTCGGCCAGTTCGTGGCGCGCCTCGAGCGCGACCTCGAACGGCACCGGGAAGCGCCGGACGTAGTCGGTGTACGCGCGCGTCGCGCCGGCGGCATCGCCGCTCGAGCGGTACAGCTCGGCCGCCTGCCACTGTGCGGCCCGGCGGACCTCCGGCTGCTCGGCCTCGCGGGCAGCGACGCGTTCGAACTCGGCGGCGGCCTCGCGCTTGCGGCCGCTCTCGAGGTAGGCGACCGCGAGCTTGCGCGTGACGTCGGGCTGCAGTTCGTTGTCCGGGTAGGCGCGGCGGAAGTTCTCGAGGACCGTCGCGGCCTGCGTCCAGTTCTTCGCATTGAGCAGCAGGGTGGCGGCGTCGTACTGCGCCTTGACGGCCGCCGGCGAATTCGGCGCGACGGCGGCGACGCGCAGGAACTCGCCCACGGCGCCGGCCGTGTCGCCCGCCGCCTGGCGCGCCTCCGCCTGGCGGTACACGGACGCGGCGCGGCGCTCGGTGATCTCGGCGACCAGCGGGTCGTTCGGCGGCAGGCGCTTGGCGACCTCGCCGTAGGCCTTCTCGGCGTCCGCGAAGCGGCCGGAGTCGAAGTAGGTGTGCGCGAGCACGGTCCAGGCGACGAGCTGCTGCCCGGCATCCGCGCGCGGCCCGAGCGCCAGCACCTGCTGCGCCACCGACTCGGCGCGCTGCCGGTCGCCGGCGTCGAACAGCGCCTTGGTCGTGCGCGTCAGCACGCCCGGCGTCTCGGCGTGGGCCGGGAAGGTGCTGGCGAAGCGCAGCGAGGAATCGATGGCCTTCAGGCGCAGGGCCGCCCGCTCCGCTTCCGGCACCTGTGCCTCCGCCCGGTCGTAGGAGACCAGCGCGGCGTAGCCGGCGCGTCCCGCCTCGGTGGCGTTGGCGTACGAATAGGCCGCCGCCTCGTATTCCTGCGCCGACTCGACGTAGCGCTTGCTGTCGAACAGCAGGTCGGCGAGCAGCAGGCGCGTCGCGGCCGCCTGCGGTGCGGCGTCGAACGCGTCGAGGTACTCGCGGTACCAGCGCACCGCGGCATCGCGGTCGGCCGGCGTGCCGCCCTTCTGCACCAGCGCGTGGTGATGACGCGCCAGGTCGAGCAGGTTGGCCTGCACGGTGTTGCTGACCTGCGGGTCGAGGTCGGTCGGGTGGGCGGCCCAGAAGGCGCTCTTGGGGCCGTAGTGTTCGACCATCTCGGCCTTGGACTCGAGCACCAGCGAGGTGAACCCGCCCTTGGCGTAGGCGTCGGCGGACTTGCCGAGCAGCAGCGGAGCGTCGGTGCTCATCGGCTGGCGGCGCGAGAACGCTCGGTAGGTCTCCGCGGCGTCCTGGTAGCGCTCCTTCTCGAGGTAGAGGTCGCCGAGCGCGGAATAGAGCTGCGCCTCGTACGGCGCCTGCGCCCCGTGCGCCTCGAGCGCGGCCACCAGCGACTTCGAACCCTCGGAGCCGGAGAACATCAGGCTCAGGGCGCGCATCGCGTCGTCGGCCAGCTCGCGCTCCGGGCGCGAGAGCTGAGCGGCCGGGCGCAGCTTGCCGTCGGCGATCAGCAGGCGGTCGAGCAGCCGGAGGAAGGACTCGCTCGACTCCTCGTTGCGCGACAGCTTGAACAGCGACCAGCCCTGCTTGTAGAGGGCCTGCTCGTTGAACTCGGACTTCGGCCCCACGCCGAGCACGGCGGCGTAGGCCCGCTCGGCATCGAGGTACTGCCCGGCGCTGAAGAACGTCTCGCCGCGGCGGAACTGGGCCTCGTCGTAGTGCGATCCGCCGGGGAAGCGCCGCACGAGGTCGTCGAGGGTCGCCATGGCCCGGGCGGGCTCGCCCGCCATCTCGTACGCACGGGCGAGCTGGTAGAGCGTCGAGTCCGTGCCCGGGGCCTGCGGATAGTCCTTGAGCAGCCGCTCGTAGGCGGCGACCGCCTCGCGGGCGGCAGCCGACGCCGCGGCACTGGCCGTACCCTCCTCGCCGCGCAGCGTCTCCGCCGCGGCGAGCTTGAGGTCGCCGAGGCGGCGCAGCGCCTGCGCGCGCAGCAGCGGATCGGAATCGGGGATCTTGAGGAATTCCTCGTAG